>BNJU01005219.1_pt1 | contig 84361 bp, 110 predicted proteins | sample 8539281 | NCBI WGS metagenome assembly BNJU01 (sample SAMD00202456, study PRJDB9452) | human saliva metagenome | isolation source: human saliva | place: Japan
CAATTCTTAGGATATACCTCTGAAGTTGCGTTTACTTGCCATGCGTGTCCACCATTGTAGGCTACGATGAACTCCTGGTATCTTCGCACTCGACTGTCCAGTAGCTTGGATTTAGGATGCCTCTATGTCGTAAATCTTGAATCACCCCAATATGTTTGCTCTGTGAGTGCCATGTGAACTCTCGTAGTACTACCATAGCAAGTGAGTCGATTTGCCGTGAGCTACACCTGCAGCTTATGCAGGCCTCTGCCCGTCGTGAACTTCACCTACAATCTCCCTCAACCCACTTTGCAACTGCGGATTTGCAGGATCTGTAACATCGACGATGTTAAAGCCCGTTGTCGCGGACAAAAGCGGAGTATAAAGATAATATCACTGCATCCTTCGTACGATGCATTCCCATCTGAAAGACCGGTTTCTTGTTCGAGATCTGAATAACCAGAACGAACTCAGTGTAGCATCTGTTCTCTTCTAGACGTGTTACCCGCTCTATCTTTATATATAAATCTCATACTTAACTAATTGATGACTACTGAGACTGCTCACGTAGATAGCCTATTAGACCCACAAAATCGAATAGAGTGTGTCAATGCGCATTTGCATTGATACCTGTCGATTCTTCGACGTTTTGTGTCATGTTCTTCGACTAGCCTGATGACGATGTCGCGGCTTTGCTTCTTCATGTTCAACACTACTCCTGTTCGGTGCGTTTCGTGCCAAAGCCAAGGCGACATTCGCTGCCGGCCCAATCGAGATGAATTTCCGTTCCACCTCCAACGGTACCCCATTCGTCTGCCGGTATGATACCTCTTGCATTTGCATTTTGCAAACCTCGACTCAAGATCAGGAACCACTTCAGTCTCTGGTCTAAAGTTGTACGGTCTGAGATTCATCCTGCCGAGCGAGATAATTTCACGCAGCTTTTGGATCTTCGGCGACAAACATCTTTTGCCCCTTTAGCCCTTTGGACTATGCGCTTCCTATCTAGAGTTTATGGATATGAACCGATTAACTTCGGTCACGACTTCCATATTCAATTCCCAATTCAAAATTGCCTGCATGTAATCATCATGACAACTGCGCTCAGCTGTGTCCTGACTGAAGCGATCACCAGCGTCTCGGCTGGGCGTTAATTTCCGCCGAGAAATCATCATATGTCCCGGCGTATCTATCGCGTAAGGCGTGCGATATATTCCACGATGTTGTCGAGCCTCAGCTCGTATAATCTTAGCGATTCTCTAGTTTGTAGGTTCGGCATCGATTCTCTTAAAAGACTATGGTGATTTTTCTGCCAGCGGTGATAGCTTAATACTTGAGTTTTGTAAATGATATCACCTGGCTCATCCTCAGGTCCCTTAATGCTTTGACTTGATTATGGCATAGGGTTTTCAGCGGCTTTGTGGTAAGCCGTCTGCTTCTGAAGCTTTGTCTGTCTGTCGTTCATGGTCTTCTCCTTTATATCCTGTTTTGACTTCTTCCTTCAGCTTTATCCATAGCTTAGTCGTATCGGGTAATTCGTTGACAGCGTACAGCGAGCGATCGTCTTGCTGAAATAACGCTGGATTAAGTATTTTTGAAGGATCATTTGATCACTTCAGTATTCGGGTCGTATAATATATATAGTCAGTGCGCTTATTCTTTGCTCATGTGGTTTATGAATCTTTCTGCATTTCTCTTTTGCGTACTCTTAGGCACAGCAAGAGTCGATGGGGAACTCCGATCCTCCTTCGGGCTTCTGCTCAGTCTCTTATTGGATAATTGGGTATGGTTATTCCATTCTAGCACCAATTGCGGCTGGTTTTCGGCTGGCAGATCTGTCGAATCATTTGCGTGTTATACTTCTTCTCCTTAGTTGGTTCTTCGCCTCTTCGATTTCTTTGGGTTGTGGTGTTGGGTGAATAGGCAGGGTCTTAGGGGAGTTGCAAGGCATCTTTTCACTATCCTGCATGACTATGTTGTTATAAATCAGGGTTTCATTGTTGCGTTATGGTCTATCTTCTTACCTTTCTTCATCTTCTTATTGTATAGAATTCGTACTTAACCAGATATGAGCAGAATATTCATTGCCTGGATCGCCTACTCTCGGCTTTTCTCTATGGTCCTCATCAAGATTTTTAATGTTTCTAATATTCTTTTTGTCCAATTTCTAGCAGATTCTCCTTCTTCATCTTGCTTATCATATAATCGGACGTGCACACCATCATAGTTCGCAGAACCATTCTTTATTATAGGGTGCATCTCTCTGCAGTATCATATGTATCTAGATTACTCTTATTCCAGTATCAGCTTCGAAAATCCGCAACAACCTCCCGGGTCGTAGTAATCTCCATAGCTGTATACATAAACTTCTCCATTTTCGCCACTGCATCCTGTCATTGTAAGTAGTGTAGTGAGAACCATTATCAATTTCTTGCTTGCTGCAAACCTTATCCTATTCACGTTGACGATCAATAGTGCTACTAGGCTATCAAAATATAATCGTAGATAGCGCATAACGACGGTCTGATGCCGTTTTACCTCGCTATAAATGAGAGTCGATATAGTATTGATGCCTGCACTGGTGAAGGTGTGTAACTACGAAAGTCATCTACTGAGCATCGTAAACAGAAGAGCTGCACGAACATTGTTCCCAGCGCACAGGTTCAGGAAGAACGACCTTTCTAAAAACGCATGTGGATTCGTGAAGCGAGGTGCATCGCCGCTTCAAAAGTGGTATCCGTCCTCTTGTTAAGTCTCGGCCGAGACAGAAAGCCCTCGTGCGTGTTATGCAGGGCCGTAACGATGTGAGAATCAGTATCGTCATATAGCCGAGCGATACCCGATATAGCAGGAACGATAGCATCAGCGAGATACTGAGTTACGATATCTGCGTTAAACGCGTATGTTGTTCACTGCAAAGGAGAGTCTGCTGCGCGGGCAGGTCTCAGCGACTCAGTCCCGAGCACTGCCAAAGTTCCGATGACGGTTGCGATAAAGTGAAGCTAGAATGGCTATCGAAAGTGTATTTACAATGGCTCACGTATGAGGTCTGCTGTGGAACATCTCCTGGTACCATTTAGCGCGAAATCTCGCTTCAAACACCGACGTGAACACCTCGTTGGTTGATAGGAATATGAGCGTTGGTCAGCAGATACGGGAAGAGCATTATTATCATCGATACATGTTTTCCAAAGAATTTCTTCATAATAAATGATCATCCTCTCCACGTTGCCACTTTCTGGACTATATGAGCATGCTGACGATGATAAACACCATCATAACTAGTGAAAGTCGGAGGCACTAGATCTTTCCAGTAGGGTTACAGGTGAATTTCCTGTTCGAGTGATATTTCCGATCAGATTAACCTTACGCCTCCAAGCATGTTAGATAGTACGAGATGTAGTGAGCGCTGGGATAAAGACCATAGTCACTCCACTTGCAATTCAGGGATACTTGGCGGGAAGATAACTCTTCTGGAACACGTAGAATTTGCCTGCTCGGGTCCATATACTGCCTCAATCAGGCGGTTATCGATCTTGGATACGACGTTATAAATAGGAAGCACCATAAATGGCAGGAAGTCGATATACCATACCGAGCACCACTGCATCCGAGTGTTCCCATCATCTCTGTCTGTGGTCCTGTGGATGTAGCGCAAATTGATGCTCCCTGTCTCTCGCGAGAACTTGCCAGCACCATAGTTCTGAGCAGGAAATTCGTCCACATAGGAAGTATAAAGGAGCAAATATCATAAAACCTTGCTTGCCGAGCCTGCTTTCCCTCAAAGTGCAGCCATGGGAAAAGCCAGCACAAGACACCAGCGTGCTCTGCAACTGAGAGCAGCAGCGACGTAGCCGAGCGCCTCTGGGTGCTGCGAATTAAACATCGCCGTGATATTTTTCAAATGTAAAGGCACCGTTTCTGCTCAGTTATTCCGTGATACGCAATTGTCAAATCAGGATTATGGTCCTGCGATTATCCAGATGACGAAGACGCATATGTCCTGAGATATCAACTTCTGTGCCTCCTCGTCCTCTGATGCCCAGAGCTTGTGCGTGTCTGATATGTTCTCCGGTCACCTTACATACGCTATCGTCTCACGCAACTTCATGTGAATCGATAGTTCTGGAGTGTACTCCACCTTACCGTCCTCACTCTGCGACATCTCGTAGTGAACGCCGTTGAACAGCTTTGCTGATAATCTTGCCGTTCATGATGCCTTCTCCATACTCGCGCGAATCTCTATATCCTCCGGGTCTAATTACCGCATCGACAGGCTGACCGACGACCAGTCCATTTTCCCTGCCATCAGCGCATAAATACATGCTGTCTATCTCAACGAGCTTATCATCAACCATCTTGGCATCGACGATATTGCTGTCTCCATTGTGGTGGTCTGCTGAAAAGCATTTTCGGGCTCATTACAAATGTCTTCAGGCGTTTCCCATCTATGAATGCTGAGCCATTGTTCATAACGATGACAGTGTCTGACATCGTCGAGGGCTCCTTCTGATCGTGAGTAACGATATAAATGTAATGCCTAGCTCCTTTCTTCGGGTCTAACGAGCTCGTACTGCATCTCCTGTCTGAGCTTGATCCAGAGAGCCCCAAAGTAGCTCATCTGTGCAGAACTCTAGGTTCATTAACTATCGCACGCGCCATGGCAACCCGTCTGCTGCTGGTACCACCTGACATCTTGTCGACTCTTCTGTTTCCATAACCGTCCCGAAGTTAACGGGCTTAAGTCCGTATGCGAGTTGTCCTGCATGTACTGTTCAGTTTACCGCTACACGCGCCCAAAGCGATGTTCTCCTGCACTGTCACCCGATGCGGGAACAGCATGACCAGTTCTGAAAATACTGTATTTACATTACGCTGATTCGGTGGGACATTGGTTATATCCTTGCCGTCAAAGATTACTTTCCCTATATCCAGGGTCTCAAATCCTCCGATGATGCGCAGGGTCGTGGTCGCACATCGATGGTCAGCAGCGTTACAAATCCGTTCTCCTGATTGAGAGCGAGATGTCAGCTTAGCACCTCGTGGTCGCCGTAGCTCTTCCTATGTTGTCCAGAGTCTGAGTTAACTCGTTCAAAAATCTTCCTCCAATGTTTGCTGTCATGTAAAGAAACACTATCCTATATAGTCCTACGAAACTGGGTGGCGAACTCACCCATATAATCTCAGCACCCTTGCCAGAAGCTTATATAATGCTTGCTCTGGGTATATATAGAACATGACTCGCTCGCTTCCCCACATGATATGCGTCACTACCTATGTGCACATCTATACTGCGCTGATGACGTATCCGAATTCCTCGCCTTCATGAGGGTTATAGGGTATCGTTGTGCCGCCAGCACCTATGGTCACTCTATGGGTTCCTATTTGTTTTTTGTGCATTTGGAACAGTCCATTCTGAGTACTTTTATGTCGTTCATCTTCCTTAACAGGTGATCTGTCTGTTAAGTCGACCTGCGGTCTTTCCTTCTCTGAGAAGAAAGACGTGGGGTCTGTGCAGAGATATAACGATGTCTCTGGTGTTGCAATCGATGGATGTCAGATGCTCTCTCACCTGTGAGATAAACCCTTTCGTGTTCTGCCCTATCTGGGGTTTCCTCCTGGTGGTCCCCGTTCTATTCTGCTCTTTAATTTTCTCCGATTTTCATCTATCGTGTCAATCTAAGATAATTTTGTATTTGCGGTATATTCACGTAAAGTTCTTGTAATGTTTTTGCTGCCATGCGTATAATAAATAGTTAGTTTAGTGTTGTAATCCAACATCGTATTGTAATATTATTTACTCAGTGTCAATATGTTTCTCTAATCTCAATATATTAAACAAGTATCTAGTGACAAAAAAGACTGTCCTCTCTCAGATTTCTGGGCTTTTTTCATATAGTATCAATAGATGCGTGACACTATTTCTCAATATCGTAGCAACTGCATAATTGACTCATCTAGCGCTGAAGTATCAGCAAACTCGATACGTCCCTGGTCGCGTAGCTAAATCAGGATTGATTGGGAGCTTTGCAAGCACTTTGAGCCCATTCTCTGATGCATTCGTCTACATGGCTCTTTCCAAAGATCTCGTACTTCTTGCCGTTATCCGGGCACTCGAAGTAGCTCATATTCTCAACAAGACCCAAGATAGGAAACATTCATCATCTTCGCCATTTTTACTGCCTCTCTCAACCATCATAGATACGAGCTCCTGTGGTGATGTAAACTACAATGATTCCATCGATTGGAAGTGACTGAACACTGTTAGAGGCACATCGCCTGTTCCAGGTGGCATATCGATGAACATCACATCGAGGTCTCCATGCTACATCTGTCCAGAACTGTGTTACAGCCCCTGCGATTACAGGGCCTCTCCACACTACTGGGTCACTTTCGTTTTCTGTGAGCAAATTGAGCGACATAACTTTAATCTCTGATGCACTCTTACCTGGAATAATACCAATCTCACTGCCGTAAGCCTTATCATGTATAGCGAACATCTTTGGAATTGAAGGTCCTGTGATGTCAGCATCCATAACTCCAACCTTGCATCCGTTTCATTAGCCGTTACAGCTGATAATGCGGTAACCATCGATTTACCAACGCCACCTTTACCACTGACAACGGCTATAACCTTCTTAACACTGCTATGCTCATTTAGCTTCTCATGACCACCATGCGCACCGCCTTCTCTTGATGGGCAGCTCTGATCCCGCAGCTTGAACAATCATGGCTGCAGGATTCAGGTGTCTGCATATTATCTGCCATTTCATTCCTCCCTATATATCCAATTGCCTATATGTTAATCGTGCCTATTTATTGTACTACAAACTCAGAAATTCCTAAACGTATTCCCTGTCCGTTCATCCTATCAACGTGGTGATAAGCCTTCGTTGCAGCAATGGATCCGTCGGACACTGCAGTAGTTAACTGCTTTAATTCCTTTCGATCTGCCATCTCCAGCTACGAACACGCCAGGAGTGCTTTGATTCACAGGACTCGCCGATTTCGAAATATCCTGCTTCATCGGTCGCAAACAAGATTTGCAAAAGGCTTTCCATTCTGGAATCTTGCCGATAGCCACGAATAGAGCACTGACATCGATATCCCTAGTTTCACCTGTCTCGTTGTTTTTGACGGTAATCGACTCCAGCGCCTTATCTCCGTTTACACCTACTACGTTGCTGCTCATGATAAATTCTACGTTATCAAGAGCCTTGAGTTCATCGACAACCGCCTGCTCAGCTCTGAACCCTATCTCTCCTGTGAATTATAGTGACTTTCGAACAGATATTGGCAGAAATGCCGATCTTCTACAGCTGTATTTCCCGCCGTATACTGCGACTTCCTTGTTCCTGAAGAACGCACCGTCACACACTGCACAGAAAGAAATCCCACGGCTTATTAGACCATCTTCACCAGAAATTCCCATCTTTCTATTATCAAGTCCAGTGGCAAGCAAAACGGCTGTAGCTTCATACTCGTCGCTATTACCCTTAATCTTGAACGTACCTCCTCTCAGTCTCAGGAGCAGCTACTTCATTGATTTCATCCATGATGATTTCTAGTGCGAACGATCTCAGCCTGCGACTGAATCTTCATTGCATACTCTGCACCATTCATTCCTGGCAGCAGGAAATTATCTCATAGAATCAGTAAAGGTAATCTGTCCTCCCTATAAGTCCACGCTCGATAACTGCAGTTGACTTGCCTGCTCTAGCTGCATAAATTCCTGCAGTAAGGCCGGCTGGTCCTCCGCCAATGATTGCAACATCATACTTCTTTCCCATCTCTAGTACCTCCGTATAATTGATTCCTTATGTATGTATTCTTACGATGAACCTATAGCACACCGTTACCATCTTAGGTTCATTATACCTCATGAACTTTATGGATTATGAAAAATTCTGTGATTTTTAATTTTGTGCAATCTAATTTTATAGTTTAGAACTATATCATTTTTATGATAAATTTTGAATTATCTGACGACTAGTAGTATATTATTAGCAGGCATCACCGGAGAGTGCTAATGGCTGAGATAAATAATCTTATGAAAGAAGTTTTGATATGGAAAAATGAAATTTAGCGGAGTCGCAGCGACCTTAGATATGACGATCAACTCTATCTACACCAACCGCAGATATGTTATGAGAGAGCTTGTCAGCAATGCGAGCGATGCGATTGATAAGCGTTATTATAGGAAGCCGAAGATGGCTGCACAGGGAAATCTAGAGATGATTACGAAATCAGAATTGCAGTTGATAAAGACGCGAGAACTCTACCATCTCAGATAACGGAATCGGTATGAGCAAAGAGGAACTTGAAAATAACCTCGGAATAATTGCCAACAGCGGTTCACTTAAATTCAAAGCAGATAACGCTGAATCGATGAAGGACGTAGATATTATTGGTCAATTTGGTGTCGTCATCTATAGCGCATTTATGGTTGCAAAGAAAAATTCAGGTAATTTCCAGGCCCTATGGCTCTGACCAGGCATATATGTGGGAGAGTGAAGGTGCTGAAGGCTTCACAATCGACAAGGCAGACCGTACAGATATAGGAACTGATATAATCATATATCTCAGGGATGACACTGAAGACGATAAATACTCCGAGTTCCTCGAGGAGTTTAGAATTAGAAGCATCATTAGCTAGTATTCCGACTACATCCGTTACCTGATTGTAATGAATGCTACAGCAGCGACAGAAACCAGCCTCCGAGGAGGAGATGAATTCTGAGGACTATAAGCCTGAGTACGAGACTTATACTGAGGACGAAAAGCTCAACAGCATGGTGCCTCTATGGAAGATGAAAAAAAGCGAAATAACAGATGAACAGTATAGTGACTTCTACAAAAAGACATACATGGCATGGAGCGATCCGCTAAAAGTAATCCACACTAATGTCGAAGGTGTAATATCATATGATGCACTGCTATTTGTGCCTAGCGACGTGCCTTTTAATTACTATAACAAAGACTTTAAACCAGGACTTCAGCTATACTCGAGTGGCGTCCTAATCATGGATAAATGTGAGGATCTTCTACCAAGTTACTTTGGATTTATCAGCGGTCTAGTTGATTCTCCTGATTTATCGCTAAATATCTCAAGAGAGATGCTCCAGCAAGATAGACAGCTTCGTGCTATCGCACAGAGGCTAGAGAAGAAACTGCTACAGACTTTCGGAGAGATGCGAGATAAAGAAAGCGAGAAGTATGAAAAGTTCTTTGAGAACTTTGGAATCCAGCTCAAATACGGAGTATATGATAACTTCGGAGCAGATAAGGATAAGCTTAAGGACTTGCTTCTATACTATAGTAGTACCACCGAAAGCATGACTACGCTGAAAGACTATGTCTCCAGGATGGCTGACGACCAGAAATACATATACTATGCTGCTGGTGAGTCGAGAGTAAAATTAGATGATGCCGCAGATGGACCTCTTTGAAGATAAAGGGTATGAAGTTCTTTATTGTACTGATAATATTGATGAATTCGCATTTATGGCGATGAGAGAATACGATGGCAAAGAGTTCAAGAATATATCCGACAAGGATTTAGGATTTGAGAAAACTGAAGAGGAGGTAAAAGCTCAAGCGGATAAAAACGAAGCGGCGAAGAGTACACTGGGCGCGATCAAAGAAGCCCCTAGGCGATAAAGAGTATCATCTGTAATCCTATCGACCAGACTCAAGAATCATCCCTGTATGCTTCGCAACATCTGACGGAGTGTCTATTGAGATGGAGAAGATCCCTCAAAGCTCAAGCAGCAATGTCCGGTAACAAAGAGCTATCAGGCGTTGAAGCAGATAAAGTCCTTGAGCTTAACGGCGACCTACCGTTCTTTGATGCTATTAAGAAAGGCCGTAGAAGCCGGAGATAGTGACAAAGTGAACGACTATGCAAATCTCCCTGTACGATCGAGGCGCTTGTGCTCGAAGGTATGCCAGTTGAAGATCCGCTAGCATTTGGAGAGAATCTGTAAGCTCATGAAGTAAGCTGCTTCCCCTGCCAAGTAACATCATAACAGCACGGACTTGTACTCTAATGCTAATCCAAACACATAATCTCTATGAAACAAGACCGGGCTTTGCAGTCACGGTCTTTATTATTTGGTTAATCCATCGGATAGCCGATAAACAGGTGCTACTGTGCTGCCTGTCCCTGCCTGAACAGACTTGATTGCCGTGAACATTCCACCCATCATTGCATCTAGAAGTCAACGTTGCTGTTAATATCAGTTGTCCATTCGCCCTTGTCGTTCTTTTTTGTGCAGTTGATAGTAACTGTCTTCTTGTAAGACTTATCCTTTACACTGTTTAGGTTCTGGAACATCAGATTGTAAACATAGTCCTTAACATCTGTTGTTGCAGCGTATCTTTCCGCTCTTAGCGTCAGATGCTACGGTATCATAAGTAGTCTTGTAAGCTGCACCGAAGTCGTATGTCTTAATCTCAACCTTTACAGTCGCTTTCTTTTCCATCAACCTTCTCGTCCTTTACTCTCATAATCGAAGTCCTGAACCTTCTTGATGAACTTGTCATACTCTTTTTCCATACTTCTGCTCTAGAGTCTTGTCGTTGAATAGCTTAGAAACGTTCGAAGAAGTCTTCTCAGTCTTAATCTGCTTGAGGTTATCCTCTACAACGTCTTAGGCGACTTGCTGCCACAAGCCGTTAGCGCAAACATAACTCAGTACAAGCATGCTCACAATGAGTGTCTTTTTCTTCATTATAGTTCTCCCTTTCGTGACTATTTTATCGCCTTTCGGCACTCTCCATTAAACACTGTTATACCGTACTTGTCAGGGCGTGATAATAAGATAGAGGCGTATTTCTTGAAATTTCAGCTTATCTCGATAATCAGCGAGAGTGAATCCTTCTGGCTTTTCAGTTCCAAGTTCACGTACAGCTGCAGTTGCTATATCCATGCTTTGGTATCGATATAGTAGCTTGCAAATCGAGTTTGAAAAGATCTCTCCTCGTGACACGAGCTCATTTTGAATGGCGCTAGCAATATCTTTGTTACCTGTGAGTTCATATATATCTTCATTTTTAATCGTTTCTGACGCCAGCTTTATCATACATTTTCTTAATATCATCCATCAGGGCAAGCTGCTCATCTGAAAATTCAACCCTTGAAACCTGCAACTGAAATCGTCTTCTCCTTGTCCTCGAGCATCTCCGAATCTAAGAACTTAGAAATAATCGCCTGCCTCTAGCTTATCATCCTCGATATGGCGATACTCCTTAATTCTGCTTAGCAGCTCTCTTAGGGATTCCATCTACTATAGGATTCTGGCTATGATACTCTTCTGATTATCTTTGAAACAGTATCCTCGAGTATTTTTAACTTATCCTCGTTTACGATAGAGCCATCTGCAAGTATTACCACCCTGCCTTGGTCGGCGAGTGATTTAATAGCTTGTTTTATTTCAGAAGTCGTGAGTCCAAGCTCCTGCCTAAGCTCCTCTTCTTTGTAATATTTCCACTTCCTGACCTTTTAGATGAATGATATCTCCTATATCGCCAGCAGCAAGTATCTCGAAGTCAGCTAAGACATCGTCACGGTTTCTCTTGTGTTTCTCAGGATTTGCATCAAGCACCCTGCCACCACCAACTGTAATAACCGGCGAATAGAACCTGATGATAAATTTATCTCCTCTTCTTACCGCTATGGGTTCTTCGAGCCTTAGCTGCACAAAAGTCTTATCTCCACTCACCATAACATCTCTGTCCATGATAATAACCTTCGCTAAAACTTCTTTACTGCCGGTGTATAGGTGAACTCTGCTGTTATTTAATATCTGCCTATCGCTACTGTTAAAAACGCTCATCTCCACGTCGAGCATATTGGTCACAGTAACGGCACCGGATGCAGCTAATACAGAGCCTCTAAGCACATTTTCCTTCTTGACACCAGATAGGTTCACAGCCGTTCGCTGTCCAGCAACCGCCTCATCAGTATCGTTGCCATAAGTCTGGATTCCTCTTACCTTCACAGGTAATTCCTCAGGATATATATTCAAATCATCATTCAGTTTTAACACACCATCTACTAGAGTTCCTGTGACGACAGTTCCAAATCCCTGCATAGAAAAAACTCTATCTATAGGCAGTCTGAATAGCTCCGGCTCCTCGCGCCTCTTTGACTCACGGTCGCACTTCTTTATTATTTCATCTTTAGAGCATCTATATTTTCTCCAGTCTTAGAAGAAACAGCTATCATGGGTTTTCCCTCAAGAAAAGAGCCCTTAAAATAGTCCTTTACATCCTCGACTAGCATCTCAAGCCACTCCTCGTCCACCATATCCTTTTTGGTGATTGCGATGATACCATCATCTATTCCGAGCGCTTGCAGTATTTTCAAAATGCTCTTTTAGTCTGTGGCATGATGCCTTCATCTGCTGCAACTACAAATAGCACGAAGTCAACACTCACCGATCCCAGCAAGCATATTTTTGATAAATTTCTCATGCCCTGGCACATCAATTACACCGATATTATAGCCTGCATCATTATCTATGTGAGCAAACCCGAGTTCGATGGTGATTCCACGCTTCTTCTCTTCGGATAGTCTATCTGTATCGATACCAGAAAGAGCTTTTAATCAGCTGTGTCCTGCCGTGATCGACGTGACCAGCTGTGCCAATAATACGTTCTTCATCTATTCCACTTCCTAGCGCTGCTGCTACTATCATCAAGCTCTGCGGTCAAGCACAGTTCTAACTGAGAACAGTAGTTTATCCTCGTGAATTCTTGCGATTACAGGAATTTCATGTTTTCAAGTGTCCTCTCAAGCCCCTTAGTAGTAGTCTTATCTGATGTCACAGCTACCGCAACACCTGGTAAAAATACCATCGGTGCAGACCCTCCACCAATCTGGTCATCTGCATCAACAATCTTTACATTGAGCCTGCTATTTGCCGTACGGATCTTGTCAGCTAGACTCTCAGCTCTTTCGAGTAGAACTTCCCTGGATATCGTAATCATGCGGAGCACCGGGATATCACGCATCGCAACTTTTGTATCCCCTATATTTTTAGCGTCTCTTCCATCGCTGCAAAAGTCATCTTATCCACTCTAAGTGCACGTGCCAGAGGATGCTTCTTCATCTTCTCGATGTACTTTCGCCTTCCAGCGATAATCCCAGCCTGAGGACCGCCGAGCAGCTTATCACCACTGAATAGAATGACATCGATTCCCGTACTTAGGGACGCGGGCACATTAGGTTCATCAAGTCCATAATCAGCGAGGTTCACCATGAGTCCATTACCCATATCGAAGATAACCGGGATATCATGCTCCTTGCCAATAGAAACTAGGTCCTCAAGTTCAGCCTCTTCAGTAAATCCCATGATTTTGTAATTGCTGGTATGTGACCTTCATGAGGGCGCCAGTTTTTTCATTTATCGCCTTCTCATAATCACTAGGGCTTAGTCTTGTTGGTTGTTCCGACCTCATGTAGAGTCGCACCACTCTGCTCCATGATATCAGGAATTCTAAACGTCCTCCGATTTCAACTAGCTCACCTCTCGATACCACGACCTCATGACCCTCCGCCATAGCAGAAAGCACAAGCATCGTAGCAGATGCGTTGTTGTTGACGATCATGACATCCTCAGCACCGGTAAGTTCAACCATGAGGTCCTGCAAAATATCATGTCTTGAACCACGCTTTCCTAACTTAACATCGTATTCGAGATTCGAATATCCTCGCGAAACCACTTTTCTACATTGCGCACTGCATCTTCACAGAGTGGCGCTCTGCCGAGGTTTGTGTGCAAGATGGTTCCTGTCGCGTTAATTATTCCGTCAGATGATTCACTTCGTCAGCTTCGAGTCTATCCCTCATCTCATGCAGCGATGTCACGAGATGCTTAGTTTCTTTCAGTCATAATGCTCTAGTTCATCATCGCTTAGAGCAAGAATTTCCGCACGCACTCCATCTATAGCCTTTCTGGCCATAGATGTTACAACATCTCTTCCACTTTTCTCGAAGGCATTAGAAAAGAGGTGCTCTTTAAGCACCTCATCTATCTTCGGAATCTGTCGTAAAACTTCATTTCTTTTTCATATTATTACTCCCATGCAAACTTAAATGGCGGGAGTGCGTGGGAATCGAACTACAGCCCTCACCATTATTTATGATTATTTATAATATGAAACGTTGAAATCTCAACGTTCCCAAAAATCTGATAAAACGTGGCTAATTGCAAAGATGTTTTCAAAAAGTCACGAAATTGTCACGAATTTACTTATGAAAATTACGGTGCAACTATACCATCTTTTCTCTATTATATCAGAGAAAAATATTTTTCAAAAATAATAAAAAGAGAGGAGCTACCCTCTCAATCTCATAACATCATCCAGCCTATGGCGTCTAGCACGGCTGTATAATGTGCCCTCAGCTTAAGAAGACGGCTATGTCTTGGAATATTGACATTGCCTTAACCTCTTCTACAGTAGCCCAGGTGTACCCAGCCACCTGCGCCCTTGAATAACTCCCTGTCGCCGCTTAACCTTGAGGATGCGAGCGGAGTTCCGTTCTTTATAAAGTTAACTCGCCTCATACCCTGTACCTGGTCCTGACCTTACATTTAATCCGCCAGCTGCATCTACGTGATACATTCCTAGAGAACGATCAGCGCTACTACTGCAGGTGCACTTGTAGCTCCTGACTGAGGTCTCAATCCAGCACAGCCAGCCACCAGCACCAGAGCTACAGCCAGTTGTTTTCTATCTTGAGCACGCGAATTGGTGTGCCTGCTGGATATGTTCTAATTACGGGGAATCCCGACTGCACCACTTCTACAATTGAGAGGGTGTGGCTGTGTACATTCCCAGCCCCTTATTACTTGATTGCGGAGCTGGCGCAGGTGTTGGTGAGGAAGTTGATGGAGCTGATGCACCATCACATGTTGGTCGGAAAAATCTCATGAATGTTCTTTCGCCGCCTCGTCCTGATTGCAACTCTACTACCGCTGGTGTTACCTTCTCATTGTTGTAAAGGTTTCTGCTGCCGTTATGCTACAAGGAATCCCTATACGATCTCTCGAGCCTCTACCTGTGTTATTACCTTCGCCACTCCAGCAGAATATGATTACATCTCCGGCTGCGCCTCGCCCATCTTGGACCCACTTGTAATGAGAGTCCATCCAGCGCTCTGCATCTGGTACGCTATGCGGTTCTGGAAGTTAACCCCTACAATGCTGCAGCACATATGATACAAAAACGTTGCACCATGCCCATAGCACGGTATTTCGTGAACCGTAGTACCAGTCACTGAATCTAGCAGCGCTTTCGCCTAGAAACCGTCTAGCATAATTAATTACTTGATTACCTGTTGCCATGATTAACCCTCCGCTTTTTCCAGTCGGTGCATCGACTGGATCATTAATTTCATGTGCCGTATCAGTAAATCTAGCGGTGTGTTCTCCGCCCACCTCGTCACTGGCTATTTGTACGTCATCGCTATCTTGGAGTCACTGATGCCTTTAGTGGTTGACCAATCACAACACCTATCATCTGCAAGTAATCCAATTAGTATTTCTGCGTCGCTTGAGCTGCTCCTGCTCAACCTTCGGTGTAACTCCGAAAATCGCCAGTACTTCATAGATTAGTGACAGTGCATGGAATAAATGCTCAGCAGCCACACCTTGTTACTGAATCTTACCTTCCAATTAATTTTCATTTTGTCCTCCTTTCAGACAATAAAAATACTGAGCTATGCCCGGCTAACTAACTTATTTTTTGGTTATCTTCAAGGTCATCGATTCTATGATTTACAACCTTGATTCTTTTCCCTCCAGTAGCGGTATAGCGTGTTGCGGAAGTCGTTATGCTTCCTTTACCTCTTCTGTGAGACTGTCAATCTTATAATCTGTAAGACTGCTGCTTTTTTTTATGCCGTATAGCGAACCGATTCCCGCCCCCAGGGCTGATATTGCAGCAACCATGATGCTTGTCATGTCCATTAATTAAACACCCCCCTAGTCTGATAAAAGAGGGTAATAATGCGACTTAACAGAGCTTATGTTCCATACTCCATCTACCCTATACTCGTAAGTCCTGCAATAGCCGGGAATGATCCCGACACCATTGCACCTGTGCTTACACTCATTATGCTAGCTACTTGCACATTGTCAGTGGCATCCTTAATTTTCATTCCCGAAAAAGCATTGAGTTTAGGATCAACTAAGCACACCATAATTCCGTCGTTTTTAGGAATATACGGTCTCTGAAGTGGATTCCAGCAATTATACTCCGGCTTTCCGTACGCACTTTGCGCTTTAACAGCTCCCTGTACCCTGAGTTCCGTTTTCTCAAACATCTCTTCAGGTGTTTTCCCCTTGCACTCCAGCATTAGCAAAGCCATATCATTGAAGGTCACTCCAACATATTGAGAGTCTTCGTTGTTGATGGTGTATAGGGCTAATCTTCCCGTCTTATTAAGTGCCCTCTAGGACATTGCTTGCTCTGTCCACATTTTCACTGACCTGGCCGACAGCATAATCGACACTGCCTGCCGTCATAACGAGTGACTTATTCTTTATCTCTCCTGAATCTTGTACGGTGTACCACTTAAACTGACCTTGCTTTTCAGCCGACCTTGAACGAATCTCGCTTTTTTCTTCCCATAATTACGACCATTCACGATGATGTCACTTGACCCTATCTGAATAAGGTCTATAATCTCGTCTCGGAGAGTTACGCCATCCTTGGTGAACTCTGCTAAACTTCTTCCGTCACACTTGATGTGAGCTCCGTCTGTATCTAACAGCAGCTCTTTATTATCGGATTCTCCGATTACATGGGCCCCTTCGTCGTCATATTTAAAATGCTGTTTAGTTTTCCTGACCTCTCCCCTTACACCCTCGACCGCCTCATGTAACGACTTGTTAGATGTAAGGTGGATGGTGTCGCTTGCAAGTGTCTTCATGCACTTATGCCTCCTTCTTTTTCCAATTTAGCCATAATATCCAGGTTAGTTTCGTTCAACACCCTATAGGTCAGTCCCGACGCGACCTCGACGCCACCCTTATACCACTTAACGGTGCCTATAGCTGCAATCTCCTGCGGAGTAAGCTCGCCACTGCTAGAGTACACATGTGCTGTAAGAGTGGTGTTGATTAGGTCGTTATCAAATGTAGCACCGTTCGAAGATGTGATTGTAAGGGTCACCGCATCTGCACCAGATTTCAATGCTGCAATCTTAGATATTCGTTCAGATAGCTGCTGTAGTGCAGCATCCATGCCGGAGTCTTCCTCGTGAAAGTCTCCTGAGCTCTCGGTAATTTCATTTCTAGATACCGACCGTTTCAGTTTCATTATGCTACGATATATATAACCTGTCTCGTCATCCACCACGTGTATGGTGTCGCCAATGCGTACATTGTCAGGTAGCTTTACGATATCGATTTCATAAGTTCGAGTAGCTTCTGTAGATGCTTTTAGCTTATTAACTGCCCTATTACACAGTTCAGATTGTGAGGTCGTGTCGAATGAGAACCGCCTAACTATAGGCTTATAATCTCGACCAGGGACTGCACCATCTGCGGGTTGCTGACCTAGACTGCAACAGCCCATCAGAATCGATGTAGATATCGCCATCATCATAGTTGTACCCCTTTAGAGTTAGCGCCTCTTGCTGACCTTCTGGAGTGCCGCCTACGGCTTTTAGAGCCGTCGCAAGCTCTGCAACAGAGCCCTTAATATGTATATCTGATACCTCGTGATTAATTCTGAGTCTTACATCAGCGTCTCACCTCTTGCGTTTCCAGAAGTTCACTAATAGTCTCTTGATCCGCATTTGTTCAATCTCGAAGCTGAACGACAGCTCTGTATTATCAAATTGAGTAGCCACACTTGCGAGCCTTTCCGTTACCGTGGCATCGCCCTCCCATTTGAGTTTACGGGTGAGGTGTGCAACCTCATTGGCTCCGATTTCAAAACCTGTACCGGAAATCCACTTATTAACGTAGTAGGACAGCGGGTATGCACTATCGGCTTCGAACGGTTCAGCAAGCGTAGCACTTGGTCAAGGCTTGCATCTTCACAGTACAGCTCTAGCTCTCTCGAGGACACCGAGCCGTTACAGTCTATAATTGAGTAAAACTCGCTAGAGTTACCTCTCTTGCACAGCAGGTAGTTACCCTCTGCACATATATCCTTTATCTTCAAAAAAACTCTGTAGGGCTGTCTTTGATTACAACGTTTAATTCAAATATCGACAAACTGTTCTCGACTCCGCTCCTCCTTGCTATCATCAACGATAACAAGGGGCTATCCAGGTTAGTGGATGCGTGACCGAGGATCCTCATCTGCCTGTCGGCGAAGTATACAATCATAAGAATACCTCCCTATACTTAAGTTTAACGTCGGGTGCCTGAGGCCGCCATTGGCTCCAATATGTACTCAGTTTATTCTGCCCAGGTACAAGGACGAGGTCTTCCCAGTCGTTACCTAATGCACCGATGCCCGGCATAGGTAGGTGATTCTTGCGAATTTCGCCTGTAGCGCAGTCCATCTCGAGCTTATCACCATTCATGAAGGTATTAGCTATATCGTATTCGACGTTGTCCTTTACAAACTTAACCCAGTAAATTTCATTGTCTGATATATTAGGGTTTCGATACGCCTCGTAAAATGCGAGCTGACACTTTGTCGGATATTTGTCCCTAATCGCTGGATCCGAAAAAGTAAAGTTTGTACCAGCTGTATCAAAGTGTATCGTATCACCGACCTTCTTAATCATTGAAGTACCGATGTAATCGCCACCAGTAGCTTCGCCGAAACCGAGCTGTCTATATGCCCCTGGAAACTCTGATTAAGGTCTTGCTGACCTCTTTACCATTAACGTATAAGCAGCACTCCGCCAATTCTCCAACGCTGTTTTTTTGTAGTACGCACACCCGCAATTACGTTGTTCGAGTCGTCAAGTAGCAACATCATGTTACCGCCTAATTGGTTAATTTCGCCCCCTGCCGATTGCACAGCGTACTCTATAGGTTAGCGTGAAGTTTGCAGCACTTCTTACTACCACTAGAATCTGCCGGGATACTCCTTTATTAGTGACGGTCCGTGATATGGCTTTGCCGCCATACTGATCCATAACTACTAGCTGCCGCAGCATCTTCGTTAGCCTGCCTTATGTATGCACCTCCAGCTTGCTGGTACCACGGGAATTCAAAGTCCTTGGTTAATCTTCCAGATTGAGGTGTTCAGCGGTTTTCTGAACGGTTCATCGAAGAGCATTTCACTCTTATTGCCAGTGTCCTGCTCTTTAGGGTTACCAGCAATCACCGTGTTACTATGCTCATCTGTTACAGCAAAGTATCCTGAGTCGCCTTTTGAAACTCAGCGAAGATGCGAGGATGCGCCGGGACTGTTCCCTTTATAATCAATGCTGAGTGTACCATCAGGCTCAATTTGAACTTCTTTCTCATTAATAGAGAACTTGAACGGTGTAAGGCATGCGATTGAGATTTCCGCATGGAATCTCCCGTGGAACTTCTCCAACATCCGACACCGTGCCAACCCAATACTTATCCATTTCATCACGGAAAATTATACGTGAGTTAAGTACACTCAACTTATCAGACAGCTTGATATATGCCTCTCTAAATGCCAAATTGCTCTCGCTATAGTTGATACCCCACAACAAGTTTTTCTCATCGGGTAGCGAGAATTCAGCAACAATTCGCCGTGTCTCGCGCCCACCTCTTTGGTTTTAATATCAGGAGCGAGTAACTCTCGCCCCTGAACATATAGGGTTTTAAACCCTGAATAACCTCATCAAGGTATTCTCCGTTAATTGATACAGCCTCCGCAGATAGTATTTTTGTCGGGCTGTTCGTTTACATCTATGAATTTATACATTAGATTCTCCCCCTATATCTGCTATCGCGCTTATCGCTTTATTAAGCTCCTTCTGCATAGGTTTAACCGTCTTCTAGCAAACAACATCACCATCTAGCTCAGTTACAACTGTGATTTCGTATTGTGCAATGTGGCCGTAGCTATAGTCTTCGGACATGTTAACTGCGTCGCCACCCTATACCAGCCATACCTAGCTGAGGTGAGAAAGCACCAGCTAACTTAGAGCTAACAACCTTAACGGCTCTTATCTTACTTGCAATACCATCTATCAATCCTTGCCCGATATACTCACCGTTGTCGAACTGCTTATGCGAAGGAGAGCGGATTATCTGTGCTTTCTAATCGCAATGTCAGCAGCGTTTGATAGTGAGGTAGCTATGCTCCTCACTCTGCCCTAGCTGTGATGCCATACCGTTTGCGAGTCCGACACCGATGCATACACCTGCAGCATACGCACCACTTCCAGCGGAGTGCAGAGTCGATTTAATCGAGTTGCTAGCACTTTTCGCTGTAGCTATAGCGGAATTGAGACCGCTTGATAACCCTGTACGGAAGTTACTACCTGCAGCACTGCCTGCAGCTGCTGTACTCGATGCCGCATTACTAAATGCCGACTTGAGCCTATTCATTGCCGAGCTTGCATAGTCACCTATTGCTTTGAGTCCAGACTTTACAAGACTAACCGAGCCAGTCATTACTGATAACGACGAGGCTGCTGCCCTTGCATTAGATGCTATCGACTTCATGGATGAATTAACTGCCTTGAGTGCGAGTGCAAGGACTGCAACCCAACCGCCGCCAAGCCCACCATGATACCGAACAAGAGGAACATAATACCGCCAGCCATTGCCATTGCTCCAGCTCCGATTAGCATTGTCTCCTGTAGCTAGTGCCATTACACCGAAAGCGATCATAGCTATTCCTAGCACTATTGCTCCAGCCGCCACTCATGCACGCTACACCGACTAGAGCTATGCCGCCTGCTGCCTGCAAGCCATATTGAGCCGCTATAGGTAGTACGTTAATGAGTCCGGTAACAGAATCAACCAGGCTTGAGAACGCAGTAACTACAGTCGCTATCCCCTTCGTAGCTAGCCATATGCCCGCACCTATCATCAGTACCATTGCACCGAACGTTAACATCGCAGGGATTGCTGCATCAAGAGCGGGTCCGAACTTCGCAAACGCTATTACAAGTAGTCCGATTGCAATTGCTATACCTAATAGTACGACTGCCGCTAAAGCTCCGCCATCTGAGATAGTCTTCGCTGCTTTTGAAAGAATCCACATTCCCGCAGCACACAGCACTATAGCGGCACCAAACGCCACCATAGCGATTGACATTGCTTTTAGCTTTGCTGGGTTCATTGAGCTCATAGCCTTTTGTTAAAACTACTAGACCCTACACCGAGTAGTCCCTATAGCAACAGCCATTCCTGCGAATACACCTGATTGCACCCTTGCCCTGACTTCGCGAGCATTACCGCAGCTTTAGCCATTATATAAAAACCCCGCAGCTATCATCAGAACACCTGCACCTGTAGCCATAAAGGCTTTTGCAGAACCCAGCATCTGTGCACCCGATACTTTAGCAGCCATGCCTACTTTAGGGAGCATGCTTGCCGCTGCCTCTGCACCTTTTGCCGTTGCATCAAGATATTTAGCTGCCTTAAGTGCTATCTTTAAACCCTATAAATACTTCTATAAGCTCTGGTATATGGTGTATGAGGTATGCTATAGGCTTCATCGTTAGCCTTTGGCAGCACTTGCTAGGGCTTTTCATGCACTAGCTGCGCTTTTTAGCTCCCGACTCGAAGTTCTTTAGACCGTCTTTAGCCTTAAGCTTATCAAGCTCTTTACCTACTGCACTAAAAAGCCGAGCCCCACGCTTTACCAACTCCCTTGAAGGCGTTACTTAAGATTTCAAACCTCTTTGATATACCCTCCATCATACTCGATAGGATTGATACACCGCCTCTAGTGAGAGCGTCGAAGGCTGGTGCTAGACCTGATGCTATAACTGCCTCAAACCCTCTGCAGCTTGACCCTAGTGTCTTGTACTGCTGGGCTTGCTTCATGAGGGCTTTATTATCAGCCATCTTCTCCATTGCCCTTGAAGAAGTCCTCGGTCTTAACCTTGCCATCTTGAACATTCTTAACGAGTTCAGCGGTCGTCATGCCCATAGCCTTCGCAACCTGTGCGAGACCAGCTGGTGACTGTTCGAGCATCAACTTGAAATCTTGCCACGCCACCGTTGGCTTTGCGGCCATTTGAGTCGCCTGCGTTGATATCGTCTTCATGGCTTGTTTAGGATTCTCAGAAGCAGCAGCAACCGCACCGAAACCCTTTACAAGAGATGTGGTAGTCTTCTTGTTTACTGCATACAGCTGTGCGAATGTAGACGCCATATCTTTTGAGGAGTATACAGTCTTAACCGCGAATGCTTGTAAGTCCTTCTTCGTGGCTCGTATCTGTTTTTGACCCATGCCAGACATAGCCATATTATTGGAAAATGATTTCCACGCACTATTAGTCTCGTTAACTTCTGTCATGAGATTACGCGCTTCTCTCCCGAGGAATCGCATTGCTCCTCCGCCTCATCGACATTAGCGCACCAAAACCGATACCGCTCTTTAGTTTTGACCCAAGAGAATCAGTCGTGCCTAGAACCTTCTTAAAGGTCGATGACATATTCTTATCCTGCGCTGATAAGAGTGCTTTAACGGAAAAAGATTCAGCCATTATTCGTCCGCCCTCCTTTCTCTCAAAGATTTATTAAGCGCAGAGAGCCGACCCTTTTCGGGCTTCTACTCTGCACTTTCTTAATTGCTTTGTCATAATCGAAGAACTTGATAAACTTATCAAATACTGGTTTCTGCTTATTCTTACCGACATTCTTTTTGGCAGTTGCCTGGAAGTTGAGGTATGCCTGTAGGTGATTCCTATAGTCCCTGTCAACTTGCTTAAGATTCTCCGCTTCAATCAGAATGTTGTACTCGTAGATGGTCAGCCTGTCTACTTGGTCGAATGAGGTAAAACCGAAGTATCTGAAACAATCTATAGCCACTTGACGATACAAAGCCTCTTCGTCTAGATGATCTCGTCCTCCAGCTCCATTTCCGCTTTCTTCTTCGCTACCATGTCCTTCATATCCTGTACCAGCCTCTTGGTAGCATTGGCTGTCTCTAAAAACCCTATCACGTCGTTGAATACTCCGTCGATATCGGTCTCCCTCGCTATCCAGAAACTCGTCAATCTCGGGTAGTGTCAGCCTAGGGTGATTCAGTCTTGTTGGCTGTGAAAATAGCATCTGCAAGAGCCTCTACAGAGTTATCCATCAACTCTGCGACCATCCACCCTCATGCCGACATTCTCAGTTACGCCCTTCATACCTTCTACAGGTACAGCATTACGCTTGTTAACTTCTCGTAGAAATTTCATTCCAAATTTCAGAGGGTAAGATGTTCCGTTTATGATGATATCTGCCATTTTTACTCTTTACTCAGAAATAAAAAGGGAGTGACTTATGTCACTCCCTAGTTAAACTCCTTATGCGCTAGCGACAGTATCCTTGAATACGTAGCTAGCCATCTCCTGCTGCTGCTTTGTAACAGTTACTTCACCACGTACCCTGCACTCGTTAACTCCGAATGTAGCGACAACTCGACCGAGTCCTCTGCATTCGACGTCTTCTCAAACTCTGTGAGGTAGCCCCTGGAAGTACATCCCTTGAACTTATTGGTTCCTGTACCTGGTTCCTCAAGGTTTGCCTCCCAAATCTCGATAAGCTCGTTAGAATCGAGTGCATCCTCAGCTTATCAATCATCTTGTCTCCTTTTGCCATGGGAGAGATGAGCACGTAATCTCTGTCTCAACAGCTCCTGGTGTTCTTACGCTGCCGTCCCTTGGTCGCTGTTGTATCGGCATCCCTTGACTCGTACGACCGTTCTCGGTTACGAAAGCTAATAGACTTCCCTGTCTCACTCTGTCTTTGAGAGAAGACGGTATGGTATACCATCTTCTTACCCGATACAGCAACAGCGAACTGCTGTAAATTAAACTTATTCATATTTCCTCCTAACTAAATAAAACGCAGCTCTACTACTCCGTGAAGTAGTGGCGCTTAGTAGTATTATCTGTTAAAAATTCGTGTCTGTCCGTTGCGATAATCCCATGCGTAGTGTCCGCCTTTGAGTTGCATCGCTGCCTCTTTAACCTTGAGCATAAGACTCGATACTGTGCCTCGTTCCTTCGGTGAATTGACCCACACATGTACATTGAGTGATACCGTACCAAAATATAGCACTCTTGTTGGCATCATCTACTTTGATATGCTCTCCGAGGTAAATAAACGGATAAGCGTGCCCTCTGGAGGCAGAATCCATCATATACGTTTTCTTTTTCCCGACTACTGCCTCGGCAGCTAATTTTACTTTAGTGAAAAAGTTCCTGTTGTGGATCTATCATTCTGTTAACCTCCTCATATCACGCTCAAATTGAGCACCGACCGACTCTATCGCTGGCTTTTTACAACTGGCTCTGGCTCCATAAAAGCGAGTACCAAATTCAGTGTAAGGATTGTACGACATAGCTATTCCAGCCTCGTAGCTCATACCGCCATCAAGTGGATTACCATTGACACTATCTGCGGTATTTTGCTCCGAATACCCCTTAACATATGCCGCCTTGGTATTAGCCTTAATCTCTCTCTCGAGTCTACTACCGTTAGTTGATACGACAGTCTTAACGTCATTAAGAGTCGCATTCTTACGTAGCTTACGATTTAGCTTGTCAAGACCAACAATCTTGATACTAGTTCCCATTACTGCACCTCCGACACGATAAATGTCTCCTTGGTTCTTAGTCGCCTCCGCTGGTCAACTGCATACATTTTGCCGGCTATCTCTATACGGTCAAATGGCTGTTCGAAATGCCCCTGTATCTGCACTACTAGTGACCCTTGCCTTATCTCACCATATAAGAGCCTCATCGTTTCTTGACCTGCGTTCATCACACTTGCGTGTGTAACTGTCTTCTCTGGGATGCTTTTCATAATTACCAGTCTCGGCATTATAATCACCTCGTCTGATTTTTACGAAACTTATAAGTGTGTCATACCTCATAACCTTAACCCCCTTACAGAAAACGAATAACGCCTCTATTCGACTCTTTCTGCGCGTTGAGATAGTCCTGTATCTCTCCTGCATACGGTGCGAAATCGTCGTCAGACCATCTCATTGATTCGCCCTCAACGGTGTGACTTGCAAGTCCCTCGGAACCCTATCTTGTTGAACCTCGATATGCACACCTCGGTTACGATATAGGGACAGCTGTTCAGGATACTAGAGACGCGCAAGCTTCCACTTTAGCCGCGCCTCTGTTAGTTCCTAATAGCTTTCTTCTGTTCATCGAGTGTGCCAGTCAACATTACAGTTACGTTGTCCGACATATCGACCTCCCTACTTCTGCTGTCCTTATCTGCTGAATTCTCGACTTCTGTCTCTGGAGTATCCGAGGTTTCCTCGGCATCTTCCTTTGACGATTCACTCTCTGCCACCCCTTCAGGCTTCGTGTCAACCGGGACAGTCTTTACAGCCTTAATCATTGGCTGACCCTGTAGGTTATCTGACCCTAGAAGCTCTTTTGATGCGCTCCTCTGATGGTTCAATGCCCTCTCTTGATATGCGTCTCCTACTCATATAGGTGCTCGTTATCCTTTAGATCTAGAAATGCGTTAATTACGATGAACATAATTTACCTCCGTTCTTTAAGCACCCTGCGACAATTTTGCCTTTGATTACTCCGTCAACCTCTTCTGGGTAGAACACTACTCCAGACATAATGAGGGTGTCGAGCGATGCTCTATCAGATGCAACGTTGTGAGACATTCTCACGAGTCCGCCTCGTCGAATGTTAGACCGAAATCCTGTGCAACATCTCCGTTAGCTGGTACATACGCACCGTTTAGGTTCTCAGTAGCAGCTGCGACTGGAGCCCCTTTAGTAACATTAGACGATAGGATTGCTGTACCTAGTCCCTAGGAAGTTAACAATGTAAGAGAATCCGAATGCTGTCTGCATTGTAACTGCAGCCTTGCCGAGGTACTCTGCCACGTCTTCTGGATTGATGAAGAATACTGGTGTAGCATCTACATCCCTCGAATCTTGTCTGTAGCTTACCCCAGATTACGGAAAGAGCCTCCTGTAGGTTCTTGCCCCTGTGCATTGTTCCTGTGCCTGTTCCTAGCATCGTGAAGAAATCCTTCTTGATGTCCTTACGAACCTCGCTAACAAGCTTCTCGTCAGTCTTATCGATCGCAACGTCGTGTCCATACTTCTGGATGTCCTCTGCAGTAACGAGCTTGCGGTACTTCTTGAGTCTTAGCTCGTGAGTCTTAACAAGCTTTACGTGAAATCTTAGTTAGGTTGATAACCCTCACCTTCTGCTACCTGCTCAGGGGCTGTTCTCCTTCTTGAGTTCATACTGCTTGATGTTAGTTCCCGCAGCCATTGGCTCCATTTTCAGTGATACTGAGTACTTCCTGCAGCTTCACGATATTATCAACGAGCCTGTTGTGTGATCAATCGAGATAGCTGGTTCTAGGTCGCCCGTAACTGTAGTATTCTCAATTACTGCAACTCTGTAGTTCAAAATTTCTTGTTCATAGTTCTTACTCCTTAAATAAATGTATATTTTCCTTGATTAACTTCTGTCGCTCCTTGAGGTTTTTCACATTCATGATTTCCTCCTTCGTGAGCGTGCTTGAGCCTCCCGATGGTAGCGTCTTGCCCCTAAGAGCTTCCTTTAACACCTTCCTGTACCGCTGCCTTAAACACCTTTGGAGAACGCTGCAACGTTCTCTTTGTTGCTTCCGCATCCTCTCCTATAAGGTTAGCGATTAGGTTGTCCGGAACCTGGATGTCTGACTCAGAGAGTATGCCTCTGGCAGCACTCTGCTAACTCGCCACGTGTCTTATCCTTCTTCATTGACTCTAGTTCTGACTGTAGCTCCTAGTTGCTCCTCTGCAGTCATATTGGCAAAGCTTTTCAGCCTCTGAAATCTTCTTTGCCTGCTTCTTCTCCCACTCGGCAAACTTCTTATTCAGAATCTTGTTGACGTCCGCGTCTGAATACTTCTTGTCGTCATCTCCGCCAGCGGAATCGTCTCCGGAATTATCTCCGTCTCCGCCGCTAGGGTCTCCCCGTCATCTCCGCCTTCTGCAAACTGCTGTAGATTCCATCGTTTTTAACTCTTCGTAGTACATAATTACCTCCATGTGTTTATAGATACAATGCTTATCGTTTCCGTAGCTTTTTATAGCCATCCACGCCCTAGGCTCTTCCATTGCTTTTTATCGACATCAATGCTTGGTCTAGTCCGCATGGACTATCACATAATCGGGATAGCTAGCAGCAATCCCTGATTACGCTAATTAAAAAGAGCTAACGAGTAGCTTGTACTCATTGCTCACTTCACCTATAGGGCAGATTCGCCCATATCCTTCCTCTGATGAGGTTTTATAGTCACCGTCGGTTAATTCTTCGGCTGACTCCTCCAACGTCTGATATAAAGCAGATACACCAGCGCAGACGATGTCCGAGCCACGTGGCATATATCCTGCATGACCGCTCACCTCTACAGAGTAGTTATTAACTTTTATTCGTATCATTCATCATACCTCGCTCGCGAACGGCCTCAATCTTGTAAGGTTTGGCTTTGTAATTCATATCGAACCTCCATTTCGCATTAAAAAAGCACCGCTTAAGGCGATGCAAGTCAAGCACAAGTTTTATTTAAAAACATGCTTGTACTTCTTCCTCAAACTATCCATATCACTGCTCAGTTTTTTAATCAATGGTCTTTCATCCTTTAAAAATAAAAACGGGCAGTTTCTTTTCGTATTCCACCATAATTATCTTCGATTTTCTCGCACTCGCGGTTGAAGGCCGCCCATATTGCGTCAGCCTCCTCCTTGTACTTCGCTGCATCTGGGTGTTTCTCATTTAATTTCTTCCGCTCATAGTCAAATTTTTAGCCCCCTGCTCAGCAATCGCATAACATAATCATACCCCGTCCACGTCTATGTCAAAATCTGTATTATTAACAGATTCCTTATAGCTCTCCTCTCTAAACAACTCTCTGTGTCTATGGTATACCTCATCCCACGACTTATCAACCGTATCACTCCGGCTTCTGCATTTCCTAAGAGTATGAGCTATCGGACGCTCTCATATATGCCTCTTTATTGGCAATGAATCCTGCTACGTCATCTTCACTGAATGAGTAGTTGGTCTCAGAATCAAGGTGGTTATGATACGAGTATGCGCCCTTGCGGTCACTCCGAATTCCTGTAAGGTCTACCCTCCGGTACTACCTTTGTTACCCATATCTTACCATCAGATGTAATTGTTACATCCCACTCTAACATCAGCACCTGTAAACTTCCGTTCAGCAGCATCAAGTGTTTTTCATGACCTTTTGGTTTATCAGAAAAATCAACATTTCCTATGTGCTTGGTCTCTCCTGCTTTTGATATCGGGGCTACCGGAACCTCTGCCAAACCTTAATGTATCCTTCCAATCATCAAGACCTCCGCTGAATGTTCCATCCGCTTTAGCGTCAGCCAGTCATTATAGGTTTTCTCATCTACCCACGGTGCTGTAGAGCATCGGCAATGGGGATGCATAGGCGGTGCGTTATCTCCAGGCAAGAAGTCTTTAACTTTGAAATGCTTACCGTTAAGGGCGGTGCAAAACTCACAAGGATATGGACCCAGTGCCATGAACTCGAACTCCTCAACACCGTTGCTGATTATACTGCTGCATAGCTGCTTCTGTTCGGCAACGTTTAAGTTCTGTATGTAATAGCCTCTTTGCCTCATATAACGACGAGCCGAATATCCGCTTAAACGCTCTATAATCTGGACGCTCACCGCGTATCATAGAGGCTAGAAGCGACTGCTCTAGCTTTTGCTTTAGATATGAGTTATTAACCCATATCCTCTCGGAGAAATGAGCGCTATGGAACGACGCATTAACGATAGCGTGAACTTGCTTTATCGTTAACACCAATCGTTTCACCCATAATGCCTGCTTGCCCTCTTTATTTCGTCAGCAGTGTTACTATCAAGCTTCGAAGTATAATACTTGTCTAGTGAATCTGATAGTGATGTGAGGTGCACTCAATCATCGACTTTAGCATCTCAAGTCTATTGACCTTCATGGTCAGATTGTAGAGCCCTCATCGCTTGGTTAGCCTCTGGGCTGAAACTCTATCAGCAACTACCCTCTTCGCCAGTCGCTCGTATGCCCTCATATCGAGCTTGTCAACACGTTTCTTCGCATCCGTTATGCTGATACCTTCCTTTGCAGCATAATGGCCGTAGAACGCATCTATCTCCTTCTGGATGTCCGCTAACGACTCTCTATACATTCTGTCGACAACCTTATCGTACTTATCCTCGTCGGTGATGTTCTGCTTGCGCTGTTCCTCTTCTCGCTGTCTCCAGTACTCGCTAAGCTTCGTCGCCATCTCCTGCGCCTCCTAGGTTGCCAAACATCTGACTCGCATCTCTTCGTTCTCTGCCTTAATCTTCTCAAGCTCAGCTTTCGGATCATCAACAACCGATAGAGTTTTAAGCTGCGTCTCTTTTAGAGGTGATGCCTTCGAGGTTCTTTTGCCGTCTCTGCCTCGTCACCAAGGTTAGCCGGATAGTTCATGGTGAAGTGATAGTCCATCTTCGCCCACGCATCGCTTTTTCATACCCGACAGGATTCGAGAAGATAAGCTTTATATCTACGGTTCATTGCAGACTGGAACTTAAGAGCCTTGAATGTCGCAAGATTCTGCATGGCTAGTAGCTTATACTTTAGTGCCACCCCTGATGCTTGCCCCGCGAAGTTCTCATCGGAGATGTTCGCAATCATCGATGTTGCGAATATGAGTTTCTCTAGTCTATCAAGTAGATTCTCCTGCGTGTCGTCAGCTTCTGGCTTTTGGAGGAAATCAACGTCAATCTTGGTGTCGCCATAATTACCACTAAAGTTGATTATTCTGTTTCTACGAATCTCGGGAATCGTCTTCTCATCAACTCGCGGACCTAGAATCTTCATGTATGCATCAGCGAAGTAATCGACATCGTTAGCCTTCTCACTAAGCGCCTTGTTGTATGCATCAATCTGCGATAACACCGACTCATACAATCCCATACTCTCTGCATTCGCTCTATACTCTACCGCTGGTACTCCGTCGAACCCGTGAGGTACTGGATCATCATCCCACTTGATGCTAGGGTTCTTTGTGAAGTACTGAACATGTGTTGAATCAGACCATGACCCCTCTCAATCTTGTTGCTATCTTTGTAATATCGGATAAAAATAGTGGTCGCTCAAGAATTGAGTCGTCCACTAAAAAGAATGATTGAAGAGGGCTAACTTCTGTATAGCAAATTTCCGCATCTTCATCTACGTATAGCAGTTCGTGGTAGTCCCCATGTATATCGGCACCCTTAGCAAGTTCGAGGTTATGATTGTCCTCGTCGTTGTACAGGCTGAGTCTGCCCTAGATACTCATCCACGGCGCTATCGTCCGAATTAATCTTGATAGGAACACCGCAGAAGAACCCAACGAATGTGTCTGTTAGGTACTGCAAAATTTGCTGAAATCCTAACATCTGGCTTGTAATCCTCTTTCTTCGTGCTCCGAAAATCTTGTATTTATTCTCGTAGGCATCCTGCAGCACCCTATTCCTCTTGCTAACATCTCTTTCTTGTGTAGGTTAATGTACTTCGCCAACAGTTGTGGCGTCATAACTGTATCTCGTGATATCTTGTATCGCATTACAGCCCTCCTCTTACGCTGTTATATGTCATCTCGTCATCAACGATATGCGGTTCGATTCCGTACCTCATAGCGTCCATGAGGTGGTTGAAGTCGTCTCATCGGTTTGTTAAGGCTCTTCCCGAACTTGTCCTTTGCCCATGTGTAGTTACTAATCTCAGTGAGGAAGTTCACGCACCTCGGATGTATGATAATTTCAAAAATCCTGGATAAACTGCACACCCTGAGTTAATGGAGTCGCTACCCTTTTTAGAACCCCCGTACAGTGAGTCCCGTAGTCCCTTAACTCGTCTATTGACTTAGGCTCTGCACAGTCAGCAACGACGGGGTCCTTAGCGTGTCCCATAGAGCTAATCTCTTGATATATAGCTCTATTTGACAGTCCCTTTTGTAGAACTCGTCGTATACCCATATCTTGCGAGCATCCGTGTCTATGTACCCATCAAAAAAAGGCAGCCGGGTCGTTCGTGTAACCGAAGTCTAGACCATAGGCTGACTTTATGTCGTAATTATTCTGTATTCCCCTAAGTGTAAACTCTTGCTCTTTCCAGTTCTCGTATACTAGACCCTCTACAACTCCCCATCCTCCAAGACCTGCGACCGCATATCTTCGTGGATTGCGAACTCTCATCCGCTCGAAAGTTCTTTTGTCTGCAACATCTAGCCACTCATTACACAAGTAGTTAGTTGTTAGTGCAAGTATGTCGGCATCCTCTACATCGAAGAACCTTGCCTTTAGCCAGTGCTTTTCATTCCAGGGATTGAAGGTTAATGTTATCTGTTTGAAGAGGTTGTCCGGAACAACACCTCTGATAGATTCGTCTATCATGTCAAAATCGCCCTCTGTCATAACCTCGTATGCCTCTTCTATCCAGCACCAACATAGCACGCCCTTGCTTACAGCAACGGATGCTATCTTAAGCGGGTCGTCGAATCCTCTGAACAGTATCTTTTGTCCTGTAGGCTTATAAGTTGCCTCTAGCGGAGACATCTTGAAGTCCCACTTGTCGGATACACCTAATCTATTCACCGCCCACTGTAAGTCACTATAGCAACTATCCTGCAATGTTCTGAACACCTTACGTACAACAAGGGTATTTGCTTCCGGATACCTCATCATTGAGGCGATAATCCACAGCGCTGTAGTCTTTGACTTCTTCGAGGCACGTGAGCCCTTAACGACTCTATATCGCCCTTTGAACTTCCAAAATTCGCCATACCCTCTACCCTACAAGCTTCGGGATATCAATGCGTTTCTTATTCTTCGACGTCATCATATCCAACAAAACTCAACTGCGATATTTCCGTCAACCGCTACCTTGTCAGTAAATGCACCGTAACGCTTGCCCTAGTAGCTCTGCAGCCCCTAATTCGCTCCCTTCTCGTTAGGCGGTTTATCAATTAGTCTCGCGCACGATACCCCGTCGCCCTCACCCTCGACAACAACCTCCAGTTGCTGCGGTCTCTCCGCGCATAACTGCTGTAGGTATTGGAGCACTTCTGTCCGATCCGCTATCTTTGCCGAGTTAATCGCTTCTAGTCTTTCGTCGATATATGTTTTAATTGCAGTATTTTGCGTAACTCTGAACGCATTCGTATTCGTATAATTCTTGCTATATCCCTGCCTTAATTGCTGCCTCAGTTGCGTTACCGCTGATGATGTACTCATCGGCGAAACGCTGCTGCTATTGTAAGTTTCAAGTACATCACCTCCTTTAAGTATTAAAAAGAGCCCCGTAGGACTCTTTGCTTTGTATTATTCTTCATCTTCACTTTGCCTAAACAAATCATCGCCTGGGTAAGGCAGTGTTATAGGCACTCAAATCTGATAGTGATGTTATAATTCTAACGTGGCTCTGTAAATATGGAAACATTGATTTAAGTACAAACGTTCTAAGCTCATCACTCTCTTCTATCTCTACATCTGCTGAAAAAAATACCATCAATTAGAATATGTAATTCAAACCTCTCTTCACCATCTTCTCCGTTATCAGTAGATCTAACTGTACAATCAAGCGTTCCTTTGCACTTTGTTTTGTCATCGCAAATTTCTAAAGAGGGTTCTAAAATTACGCTTAAATTTCTCTTTTTCACTCTCTATTTCGTTTACAAAATTAATTGCTCGAATTTTAGTCTTGCTTAAATTAATTTGTCCCAACATTTTTCATACTCCCACATTTCTGGCTTAGTGTAAATGATATTGGATTCTCCTCGATTCTTTTATTGAGCTCAAGGGATCATCTCTGTTCGATTGCTTTGAGGTGTTAATAGACTCATTGCATCTAGCAATCTTTTCTTCAATCGCCTCTGTGACAAATTGATTTAATTTTTTATTTTTGAAAGTTCGCTTTTTAAAAAAAGCTTCTCATGTATTTCCTGTGACACCCTTACGTTAAAACTTCCTTTAAAAGGTTTCTCAGGCGTTTTTCCCATTCTCCTTACAAAACTCAAGGTAATCATCAACTGCCTTTCAAACTCTACCTTTATTTCGTTTACAGACTCACAATAAAAATCAACAAAATCGTTAATACCTTCTATTTTTCCATATAAGATACAATCTTCACTATCAAATCCAACTTTAGTATAATAGCCTTTATAACTAAGAATATTATTCACTATAACTCCCCTTTCTCGAAGCAGCTTCGCTACACTCCGTTTAGCGATTATCTTCATATCATTTCCTGGGTGCGGTTTGTGAAGGTTAATAATTTGCCCATCTTTTTCTCGAAAAAAATCTTACTCTCGATCCCGAAGTTTTCCTTTATTTGATTCTGAATAACCCAAAGAGTTCAGAAACCTCTGCCATTTCTGCGTAAGTTACTGTAATTCTATCATCATTTATTTTTCACGTAACTCTATCAGTTCTGCTCATACCTTCTCCGTAGCAATGTAACTATTTGTAGTTACAGTTTAGCATCTCAGAAAATATTTTCAAGTAGTAAAATCATGAAATTTTTGTATCAAAAGAAAACCCGATACCAACTGGTACCGGGCAACACCTTTATTAAGTTTGACTTTAAATGGATTTGTTCAAGCAGTGCCGCTGAGGGTCTATCCTCCCCTCTCTAGCTTTGCTTGAGTATATCATAAATCAACATAGTACCTCTAATCAAGTAAAACGACCTCTAATCTTTTGAGGATATCTTGATGTTTTTGATACAGCCTCTGATACGAATAATTCATCCTATCCGCAGCCACTTTTCCACAGTAAACCCCGTACATATATCGCATACACAATATCCCTCTCCAGTGGATCACTTAACGAATCAGCTAATTTTGCAGCCTTGCCGACTAGCACATGCAGCTCCTCTATATCTCGCCTCGACTTCTGCCCGTAAGTCAACTGCCATACTCAGGCAATCGCTGGCTGAGTCGTTCACACCTGATTGTACACGCTCCTTGTACTCGATAGCTCCACCAGTTGCTCTCGTCTCGTACAGCTCAATACGTTGCATCTTGCGCTTGATGTGCTTGCGTAGCTTTTGGAATACGCAGCAGTTCCTCTTTAGTTATTATCGCACTCATGACTCTGCTCCTCTGCAATCCTTCTAAGCTGTCTCAGCGATTTTTATAGTCCTTGTAAAGCTCCACTATCCTATCAGCGCGCATAAGATGCTTTTAACTGATAGGTCATCGATCTCAACGTCTGCTATCTCCTCGATAATCGCCTCGTCATTCGCTGAATCAATAGCCTCTATAAGTTCGCCTAGCTCCTCCTTGCACTCAACAAGTTGATGTTCTAGCCCGTGCGATCAGCTATAAATTTCAAATCTTCGTTAATCATTCTGCACCCTCCTAACTGCTCTGCGTATCGCTGAGCCTCCGCAGTGTGTCGAACCTAATCGACTTGTGGTCTCTCGCATATACGTAATGCCCTCTAGTCGCCCAACGACAACCGCTAATTACTCTGATTGCCTCTCGCTCCGTAATCACTGTTACACTGTATGGGTTTGGAACGGGAATATATTCCTTTGTAGCCCTAAACGCCCCTGTAGGACTCTGCGCTAATATCCACTTAGCCATTCCGTACCTCCATATCAGTAATAATCACTATCGCCAGTAGTATCGTTGTCGCTATGTACATCCCTTGCCTGTGTCCGATGAATAGATCCAGCAGCGGAATGATAATCAGGTATATCAGCCCTGATATCGAACACCAAATACAGCCAATTAGTCGCTATTATGTTGCCCTGTAGTGCTGCACTGGGCAATTACACCCTAGCAGCATTAAGGCTATTAGTTTTAATTAGCATGTTGCCTCCTTATGTAATTTCGTTATTTTGTTATTTATTACTAAATACATCACTAATTTTTATTTTTTTATAAATAATTTGTCACCAATTTGCACCCTAAAGCTGTCACCATCTACTTTTGTCTGTAACTCAGCTGTTCCAATACATTTACCAAAAATTACCGTTGTCACTAACTTTTGCTTGCATATATAAGAGATATATTTTTAAACTTTTTGTTTTTTTCTATATATGTGTAAATATTTTTTGTGACATTGGTGACAAGTATATTTTTAATACTTATAACCATTGAAATATCAACGTTTTTGTTGTCACCATTTTTTTGTTAAATATTTTCGGTGACACTTGGTGACATTGGTGACAATTCTCTCTCTAGCCCATATAAAGTCTTTTTAACTGATATACACCTTGGTCTACTCGCTCCGATTCTCACAACTTTGTCTTTTTCGTCCCAGGATTCGTAACTAGAGCGTTTTTCTTGTCCAGATACGATACAAGTCGTTTGTAATTAATGCCTACCTTCTGGCAATCTACTCTTAATTTCGAGGCAATAATGTCTATTGTGTCTGCTGAATCTGCTATCTCCGTATACGTCTGGTACGTTCTCATCGAATTTGTTCCAGTTCTCGGCAGTCCAATCATTTAGCCACTCAACAGCCCTCAAGTCTTGCGATACGTCGTCATGCGTTGCGATATAAGGCTCTAGGTCCTCTGCGTCAAAGCTCGGCGGTTCGCCTAGAATTATAGAGCTGTAAAACGCCTCTGCAACTACTACTATTGATGCTGCAAGGGCTTGTTTATCGGTAAATCCCTTTTCGCCATATTCGGCAAAAACAGACTGCTGTGCGGTCTTAATCTTCTTCCGTGTCTGTTGTCTAGTGCCTCTACGAATTCTCTCCCGGCGTGTCCGTAGTTTGCTTTGACCTCCTCAACTATCTTCACTGGATCGCTGAATAGGTCGTCTTGGCACTCGATTTCGAATACACGGTTCTTCGCTCCGCCTCCACTCAGTTCGCCTGTAATTGGTTGCTCTCGCCTGATATAAAAGCAGTTTCGCCAATTCCTAGAGGCTTGAATTCCTAGTTGTTTTGTTGGAGCGACTTTTTCCGGAACCTTCGCATAGTTCGTAAATCAATCCGTCGAAGTTGTCACTGCTCCCCGCTTTAATCTGTAACTCATCACATATAACGGGCATGCTATATAGGGTAGATGCGAGTATCTCTTGTGCGACCTTAGTCGAATTAAATGTCTTAATGTATGATCCGACGTCGGGCTTTCCCCAAACAGACGCGGCTAACATTAGTGATACGGTTTTACCGCCTCCCGATGCGCCCCAGAAATGTACGAAAAACGGAAGTGCGTCCAGTGGCTCGATTAGAACCGATGCGAACGAGGGCAGCTAGAGCAACTTTAGGCGCTATTTTATTTGATTTTCTAACCGATTTAACAACCTCTTTTCCAGTACTCTATAGTTCCGTTCGGTCTCGTTACGCAGTGCTCTAGTTCTGGATAGTTATCATCGCGTCGAACTCAATACCATCCACATAGGGGGAGAAGTCACTGCCAATCCAACCGAACCGATTAATGCTCTTAATTTCTGCAATCTGGTCATAGTTGGTATCTTCAAAATCCTGCAGATAATTGACTAACAGTGCTGCGTTGGTGCTCGATACCGATACACCTTTATTCGCTAGGGCAACAATGCTCTGCGATGAGGTTATTCTCGATTTCAGGACGATGAACGATTGTAATCGCTCTAACTCTGAATCTCTCGAGAAGGTTATTTCAAGCTTTATTTCCCCAGTAAGGCAGTCAATGAACCTCTTTGATATATATATAGGTGACTGCATGCAAGTTCCATAGTGGTCTTCTGAATCTCACCTGTGCTAGTGAGCACCCATCTAGTTGGCATATCATATCCAGCAATCGCGCCTACACTTGATACCGCCTCGCCTCGTAAGTAGTCCGATACAATCGCATTAAAGGCTTTTGCTCCAAGTCCCAGCTCTTTCGCCCTCTCTCTTGAGTTGTACAGTAGCACTCTCTCTCGCTAACGGTCCTGTCGTGTAGTCCTAATTCGTCAAATACGGTTCCGTCCGCAAAAGTCCGACAGCGAGAAGGTCGTTGTTATTTCGTTGTTATTCATATCGTGCCTCCTTATGCTGTCCTCTGTTGCGAGCGAGTTCGTCTTCATATGCGACTATATCGTCTAGGATTTCCTCTAGTCTGCTAGCCTCTTCGTAATCTCCGTTTTTAAAAGCGATACGGTGTCGTTCGGTTAAGTCTAATACTTTTTGCCCTTCAGGCCTTTTTTAATTCCTCTCAGGCTGTTTGTCGTTGGCGATAGCTATAGCTTTATGTTCTTTGGTGCGCTTAGTTTTGTATCAATTCCAAGTCCTAAATCCCTATTGATTCGCTCAATTGCCTCAGTAAAGCTGTCACCGTAGAGATTTTGAACGAAGTCGAACATATCACCACTCGCACCACACGCCCAACACTTGTATCGCTCGTTCTTAATGGTGAGCGACGGGTGTTTATCGGAATGAAACGGACAGAGTGCACTGCCTGTATGATTGAAGTGCGTCCCGTAATGCTCCATAACGGATTGCAAGTCTATTCGATTTTTACAAAGGTCCGCTAATCTTGCCTTACTCATCTTGTTCCTCCAATAGTTCTAAAAATCCTCTGTCCTGTACTTTTCCCTGTGACAGAATTCCACTCGTAACGGATACTTGTGGCACCCATGACACGAGAACTCTATACACTTGCTCTCCTCTGACTACTCCTCTAGGTGCTGTCCAGAGCATTAAGTCTTCTATCGTCTCGACTCTGATTGTCTTCTCTCCGTCCTTATAGCTATTCTGTTCGACGAGTAGGATTAACTCGCTACCTGTCGCCTTAACTCGCTCTAGCTCTCTCTTGAACCTCTTATGATCTCGTGTGCAGTTCATAGCTAACTCCGGATATGTTCTGCTTGCGGTCAACTACCTTGTTTGGTCTTGCGTAGTCCATATAATCGCCGAGTAGAGCTTTTGTAACATCGTACTTGACGTTATTCTTCGTGAAGTGGTTCAAAATGCCACTGATTGCTTTTTGGTTTTCACGGCTGTCGATTAGTAGATACATCTAGCGCACTCTCGTAGAATCTTGGCAAATCATCAGCGATTGAATAATTGTCCACTCTTCAAGCTCTTTATCCCACGCTCTAAATTTTATTTCTCTCATTTGTTATTCTCCCTGTATGGATTTGGCAGCGGCATCCACGCGGTAACTCCCGTCATTTCGTCACCTGTGCCTGATAGATAAACGCCGTCAGCATCCTCGTCAAAGGAATCAACCCAAATACATATCCGTTTTGTTGCAAGGACATCTTCGTTATATTCTGGTAGATTCTCAATCATGTATGACCAATCAAAAATTGGAATATTCTTCCTTTTCTTCTGGTGTTAAATTTCTAAATATTAATTCGTTCCACTCTGGGATTTTGTTATATGCTTCCATCTCTAACCTCTATGCGCATTCTGAAGTGCCATCCATGCGGTCACTTCATCAACTTTTCTTTCTGTAAAAAGATAAGTATAGCTGCTCACTTTCACCAAACGAGTCTATCCACACTTCCTTTCCATTTGTAACCAAAACTTCTTCTCCTAATTCAGGAAGATTCTCTACAACAAAGAAACAACCACGTCTTCCGCAGCGCATTCTTTCTTCCTCTGTTGGTTCTCTGATTATTAATTCATTTCCACTCTGGTATTTTGTCGTATGCTTTCATTGCTCCGCACCCCCTTTACTACATTTTCGATAAGAACGTTCTGCCACTTCTGTAAGCATCAAGATAGCACTCGTTCTTGTCTCCGTTGTAGGTAACCTCATAATACATACCATCTGATACGTTGGTGCTTAGTAAAGCCTTTGAGTTCTGCAAGGTTTTACAGAACCATACGACAAATACATCTTCTGTTGTGATGTGTCCATTAATGCTAGCTGCGTTCACTCTATCGTTGTGATAATTTTCTTACAAGTTCTTTTGCACTTCTTTTATAAATTTTCTTTCGTCCATTGTTTGCTCCTTAATAATTCATATATAGCGTTTCAGTTCTCCTGCCTGAGCACTCAGCTGTAGTTGATTTATGCTCTTTCCAATCTGCAAGAACGTTGTCGTACAGTTCGTTTTCATACGCAGAAATCATGATTTTACAATCACTTTCTTTCTCAATTTGCAACAATTTAATATGCTGCTCATCTGTCATTTCGTGATTGTATAGGTACTTCCTCCTTGTATCCTGCAGATATGGCGGGTCGATGTAAATAAATGTATCTTCGCCATATAGGTCACTTATAAGTTCAAATGCGTCTTTGTGTTCAATCTGTGTGTTCTTTAACCTTTCGGCCGCAAGCTGTATCGTTTCCGGGAGCCTTGCCCACGTTTTTGCGGGGTTGGGGCTTGCAGCCCCTATACTTCGTCTGTAACCGCTCTTATACTTGTTGCTACATCCGATTCCCTGCCAACATAACTGCAAATCTTCTCGCGCGCTCTGGGTCTGATACAGGTTCGTCCATATATGTGGTCGAGTATTCGTGCGAAAGTAATGGTGTTGCATCTATTAATTTGCAGAGCTCTTCAGGATATTCACGAACCGCTTTGAAGAAGTTATAGATATCATCGTCGAGGTCGTTCAGGATTTCGTTATGTGCTGGTTCTTTATTCAAAAACACTGCACCACTGCCAAGGAACGGTTCACAATACACCTTGTGCGGTGGTATGTGGCTCACTATCCACGGAGCTAGTCGGTTTTTGCTCCTGGATATTTAAAGTAATGTCTTCATTAGCCTCCTACACCCTCATTTCTAGCAGTCCCAGCCCTTGAATTCTTCTCTTGCAAACAGTTCAATGCGCTTTACGTCTCCAAGGAGTTCAACAATTCTCATTCTTGCCTCGTGTGGCTTTTCAGAGTGCCTTTTTATTTTTTCTTCAATCACTTGGTGGATCGCATGAGATTTCACGATTTCTTTTGCTTTTGTTTTCTTGCTGATTCCGAGTAAACATGCTTCTGCATTGCTCTTGTGTATGCGCCATGCCCCCAAAAATAACGAATCTGAAACTTTATTCTTCTTCACCCAGACGAAAGCGGCGGTTTTGTATATAAATCCCACGCTTCTAATACTTTGATTGCCTCCCAGTAATATTGGGAAATGTTGCCCATATAAAGCATACAGCTGCATCCGTACATAAATTTCTTATGGGCAGGCTGCATATTTCATCCGTTGGCATCGTGCTATAGTGTTGCTTCGCCATTCCTCGCGATTTCGCCCCCATTTTGTTTGTATTCCCATGGTGGATCGGCGTAGATGCGTCATATTTTTATTTGTGTTAAAAATATTTATCTTCATCTAATGTTTATCTTTCGCCTTGCTATTTCTTTTTTGCGGTTGTTTTAGTTAAAGCGCAACGACTACAATCGCTCCGCCCTGTCTCTCGACACCATTTGCATAATTGTTTTCGCTGTTCTCTGTTGTAAAGTTCAGCAATTGATTTGCTCTTTATCATTAGAACGGAACATCTTCCTCTATCTGCTCAAATCCGTCCGCCTTCGGTTCTGTTGCTGTTGTTGTCTGATTTTGCCACAGAAGTCGAAGTTGCTTACAATCAGATTCCAAGCTGTGCGATTGTTGCCGTCTTTATCCTTATAATTGTTCTGTTCCATTCTCCCTTGGCATACGATTTCAGAACCTTTAGCGAAGTACTTATCGATTACCTCGGCTCTTTTTCGAAAGATTGAGCAGTTAAAGAAGTCAGCGTCGTCTCATAATCTCGATTTACTGCAACGGAGAACGACAAACCGTTCTGTCGTCTCCGTTACTGTTCTTTGAACGACGAGAGCTCTGGGTCTCTCGTCAATCTTCCTTGATTGCAATTACATTTCATTAGTTGTCCTCCTCATATATTTCGTACTCTGTAGGCTCGGTTAAAACCTTTGTCGCCTTGCAGTAGTCACAACTCTCGCATCTAACTGGCTCGATATCACCGAACTTAATTAATGCGTATCGGTCTATCTTCGCATCGACACCGTGAGCCTTAAGTGCTGCATCTAACATGTGCTGTGGTATGTGTATAACTGCGATATCGGGTGTAGGCTCTTTCGTTGCTGCTACGATATAAAACGGTAGCGGTTCGGTTCGCCCTGTCGCAATCTGCTCAACTCTCTGATATATTGCTCCTTGTAGGTCATAGCCCCAGTACTGTATCCAAGGCACTCGCATTCCAAGGCGAGGGTCATATATAGGCTCGAAGTCCTTAACGATTTTGAGGTCTACAATTCGCTCATCTGGAACATATACGTCTATCTTAATTTTTCCAATCGTAGCCGAAAAGAGGTTAGCGCTCTTGATAACGCTTTTCGCCCTCCAGGAATTTCATCATGAGGCGGGTCACTTTCGATTCGGTTAATAATCGCCTCAGCTCTTATATAGTCTGACTTGAGTGTTCCGTCTCTTTTTAGTAGCTCTGGATGCGCTTCTTAAAGATTTCAAGTGTTCCCTCAAAATATGCGTCTACATACGAGCCGACGAGTAGCGCAGTAGTCTGCGCTCGCTCCGTCTCTCCTTGTAGCTCCGCTAGTGCGTTAGTTTCGCACTTCTCAAAGCTCTTAAACTGTGATACTAGAAATACTCTGACTGTGCCTCTTGGCTAAAATAGTTCGAATTATTCAGCTCCATTGCTGTCCTCCTCTCCGTTATATAGGGTGCATGTATGCCCAATGCATTACATCTTGTGCTAGCCATCTTTCAGCCTCCGCGCTATACATTGCGATTCGGAGGTTGCGTGTTCCTTCTCGTTCCGTCTGAACCGTAATACCCTGTAATGCTAGGGTTTTGCTCTGATACGTGCCTCCATGCAGAGGCTGCGAACATCGAGCCGAATGCCTCTGGGTGAGCTTTGGCAATCTCCATCGCCTCGGTCATTCCTTGCTCGTAGCCCTCCATAAATTCCTGTGTTGCTAGTGCCATGCCCTATACCTCCTCGGTCTGCTCTTCCTGTACTGGCTCTGGTTCTGCTGACTTCTCCGCTCTGCCATTGCGCAATCCATGCAGAGGTATTCGCTATACTTGACCTTTGCTCTCTCAGCTATCGCCTTAGCTGTGTGACTTCCCCGAGCCGACAATCTCCGCACCGCATTCGTTGCAGTAGAGTTCTTTGCTCTTAGGGTGCATAGTCTCTGATTCGGAGTGCGTCGGTAGTTGTTCCGAATGCGTTAACCTTCTCGGTGTAGATTGCGATTATGATTCCGCTCCACTTCTCAGCTCTTGTTGTTCCAGCAACCTTACTGATCTCGCTGTGAGTTAGTCGAGTTTAGTATCATAGGTTTTGAGCCCTCTATCGGTAAAGTGGATAGTTAGCTTTAGTTCCTTACCCTTCGCGTTCTCGACTTTGCTCTTGCTCGACGTGATCGATTGTCGCAATTAGGTCGTCACCGTCGGGAATGTCCCACGAGCCTAGAGTAGTTCTTATTCATAAATTTTCTAAAATCGCCCTTGAAGTTTTGCCATTTTTGTTATCCTCCTGTATAATGTGTTTGAGTTTTTAGGGAGCGCGTGACTTCGGTCTGCGCTCTTTTAATCTACTAGTGGCATCACATCGTCCGGATCGTCTATGTACCTGTTGACGATTGCATTCATCCTCTTCATCCGTTGGCTCCTTTGTCAAGCCTTGCAGGTCGCGCCAGTCGCACTCTGTTCTAGGACGAGTTTGTCTTCGCCTAGAATGTCCTTAAAAAGTGATATAGTCTTCCATGCCTCATGTGTTTTGGCTCGAGCCCTGAAAGTGTTACTCATAATTACCTCCTTATTTCTCCACACTCTTCTGCACGGTGGAATTGGTTCGCGTAGTCAATTAGTTTGCCTAATTCCTCTCTGTCAGCGTCTGTTGCGTTACTACTCTGCAGTCCAGCTTTTTACCAGGTGATAAGCGTATGCTGCTTAAGCTGCCTGCTGTCCAAAATTTGCCTCTAAACTCCCACACATAACGGCAGCAAACAGCTAAAATCTAGTCAGCTCCGTACAGGGTGAGCTCGCGCAGGTCAGCTCCGCAGGTCAGCTCCGCAGGTCAGCTCCGCAGGTCAGCTCGCGCAGGTCAGCTCCGTGCAGGTCAGCTCCGTACAGGTCAGCTCCGCGCAGGTCAGCTCCGCGCAGGTTAGCTCCGCGCAGGTCAGCTTTTAGTTTTTGCCAATCCTCACGGTCTTCACTAATCCAGTGCTGATGGTCGTCTATGATGCTTCTTTAGTTCAGCATTATTCATAATCCTTTTCCTCCATAAGTCCCTCTAGCTCACTTAAATCGTCCTCCTACTGGTTCATAGCCAACCTCAGTAAGTTCTCGTCACCTATGCGGCGGTCGCCTTCAGCCTCTTCAGATTTGTCTTTCAACAGAGTTGTAACCGACTCTAGGTATGCCTTTGCGTAACCATATATGAGTTCTTTATCTAGCATCTTCTTCCTCCTCTCAACCTCTTCGCTATACACCATGTAGCGGTGTAACTCTGATAAGATTATTGCGATGCTGACTAGCACCATTCCGATGCTGAATGTTTTAATAATCATTAGTTGCCTCCTCTAACTTTCTCAATTCAAACTCGTAAAACTTTCTGTATTTATCGAACTTTGCGGTTTTGATGGGTCCGTCAGTATCTGTTACGACTTCAGCTCTGCTTTACATTCAGGACAAGCGTATACAGTCATCGGATATACGCCCGAATGATATTTACTAACGGATATCATTCTTGTGTTACAACATAAGCACTTCATCTGTCCCTCCTTACCTCGCCCTAACGTATAGGGTTATCCATAGCATCGGAATCAGTGTCGCCGTGCTGATACATCCGATTAGCTCCTGTGTAGGCGTGTTACTGTTCTCCTTGCACGCCTCTAGTAGTACGTCCTTTACCGAACTAAACAGCTCTCTCATCCGTATCACCTCTCATAATCTCTAGTGCACGGAGCATCGTGTAGAACTCCGTTTGCGCTGTTTCGTCGCCTATGTCGAGACGGTCCGAATCTATCGACCTTCTCTCTGTAAACCTCTTCAAGGCTCTTTACTTCTTGCGATAACTTCTCTAGGTTCTCCGATAGTTCAGCGCTGACTGTTTCAAACTCCTTTAAGCTGGAAACGGTACTGCTTGCCGATTTTGTAAAATCCCCTTACAGCCCATCTGCCCTAGCTTCCTAAGTACCCTGCTCGTCTATCTGCAGTATTTCAGATGCCTCGCTAGTCGAGATAGAATCGTTCATCTATAGGTATAGGGTGTGATCGTGTTGTGCCTCCTTTCTGTTGCGTTATTTACTCCTTGAAACAGAGTAATCTGAATGTCTCTCTTCCTTCTAGGTGTTATTAGAGCTTTGCGTTCCGCTCCATTGAGTTTTTCGTTAAAAGTCTCCTTTACCTCAAATAACCCTTTGTTTTTATCTGCGTAAGGCATAAGCTTACCTTTTCTTGTCTCTGTAGACGTACTTCTTTTCAATCAGAAACGACACAAAATCGTTTTGCTTGATATGAAGTTGCTTTGCCGTTTCTCTGAAAATTAGTAAGCAGGGTTTCTGTCTACAAGTTCGTCGAAGTAGTCCGCCTTCGGCTGCATAATCTGCTTCTCTACCGCTAAATTTGCGTTTACAACCTCTAGTTTTTTATTGGCATCCTTTGCATCCTTTAATTCTGTTGCAAGCTTTATAAGGAATTCTGGGCTCGATAGTGCCGCCTCTAGGGTCTGCTCTGTCATGTACGCCCCATGCCTCCTGATTGCTGCTTAACACCTCTGTCATCTGCAGCGCTTAAATTCTTTCGCTTTCGGTAGCTTGCTAGACAGGATTAAACTGTAAAGACCTGATTCGTTGATAACAGTCATGCCTCTCGGACTGTCAAAAGTACCGTTTTGGTAGTTTTGCCTATCTTCCTCATCTACATGCCTGTTTATATCTCGACTACTGTTTTTGATATCCGAGCACAACTGCTACATCTTTTCCAACAAACCATGGTTCGCCATCAATAACCATCGTCCTAACTTCTCCAAAGTCGCTGTTTTTAAAAATTTGTAATTCGTTCACGTTTTCTCCTTTCTTTTCAATGTTGCTTATTAGGCAACTTAACGGGTAAAAAAAATTGGTGTTGGTGAGTCTAGCTCTAATAGGTCCATAATGCGCTCTGTTTCTGCCCTTGAAAAACTCTGATTTTTCCAGAGGTTTTACGGTACTAGGTTGCTTCGCTAATGCCCAACTTTTCGCAGAATTTACCGACGTTATAACCTTTTTCTTTTTGAACTCGTATTCAAAGCAAATTCTTGTCCATATTTTTCTGTAAACTCCTTTCTTGTTAACTCTTAAGCAACTCCACTATACAACGGATACTTGTTGCCTGTCAAGTCATTATTTAAAAATATTTTTCTTTTTGTTGCCTTTTATGTAATTTCTGATATAATCATTACAAAAATAAAGGGGCTGCATTAAAGGAGTTAATCATGAACGATGGTATTAGAATTCGAGAAAGACGCAAGGAGCTTGGACTTACATTAGAAGAGGTTGCTCAAGCTCTAGGGGTTATGCAGACAAACAATTCATAAATATGAAACTGAAAAATAAAGAACATTCCATCCGATGAGTTAGAGCAATTGGCGAAAATTCTAAACACAACGCCAGTTTACCTTATGGGTTGGCAGAACTTAATGGAAGACGAGGCTTTGCGCTTGCTATGACGAAAAATTGACCTTGAAAACGCAGGTTATAAATTTACAAGCTATTCCCTCTTCAGTTTAACGATCAGGTCGTTTCTTTTGGAAATAGCAATTGTATACCTATATGGAACGATTCCAGCGGGAATACCTATAGCAGCGATACAGGACATTGAGGGATACGAGGAAATCGACCCGTCTATGTTGCGTGGAGGTAAGCGGTATTTCGGACTTAAGGTAAAGGGTAATAGTATGTACCCTATGTTCATGGAAGCGATACAATTATAGTTGAGCAACAGCCCGATTGTGAGATGAGCAAGTTTGCGCTGTAGAGTTAATGGTGATGACGCAACATTAAAAAGGTTATTAAGCAAGGTGCTACTACTGTTCTGCAACCTCTCAATCCAGAGTACGAGCCCTATGTTCTTCGTCGGTTCAGATGGCGAGCCAAGTCTTGAGATTATGGGAGTAGTTGTCGAGATTCAAGAAAATTATAGTCACTAAAAAGGGTACAAGGACGTATCAAGAAAAGGACGTATTATGGAAGAAACTACTACTAAAATCTATGTCAGTTGCTATGACACTCGCTCTTGTGTTAGCTCTCACCTCGTGCAGTGATGACTCAGCCTCTTCAGCAAAACCTAAAAAAGAAGAGAGAGGTTACTTATGAGAGCATCTACAACGAGTACGATAAGAAGATGGCAGAGCTTGCTCCTAAAAAGTTGAGGAGTTCAACAAAGAGGCCGAGGGAGTTACAGACGTAAATAAACTTGCCGAGATCAGCACTCAAAAAGTTGGCGACATTGCGCTGATTAATACGCAGGGTGCTGAAAGAATGGCATCACTTATGCAGAAGAAAGGCGACAGTACTCAACCTATGAAGAATGGGCTATGAAGTTATCAGACCGATACCAGGAATATAGTAAGCAAGTTACAGATGCATATATGAGCAAAGCACAAAGGTTGCGCTTAGTAATAAAATACTGATACTTGTAACAGAGGGTTTCTGTTTGATTATAATAGATGTACAAAAGTCTATAGGACATCTAATAGAGGCCTCTCGCACATATTATGTGGGGTCTCTTACGTTTTGAACACTTGATTTAAATAAAAACCGCCCCTACGCCAATAGGAGCGATTCAGAGCTACTGGTATAAAGTCCAGTAACACAACACGATATCGATAATGAGTATATCAGTAGCGCCCATATATTACAACTAAGATGCGAAAATAGTTGTTATTAGGGCGCTTTTTGTGCAAAAGTTTGCAGAATATCGGTAAATAATCGACGATATAGAGGTTTTATATGTATATTACAAGGTTGACACAAATAAATATAGGGCGACTCTTTTCCCAGACTATTAATGGCAAGAGGAAAACGGTACACCAAGACATTTACAACCGCCAGAAGAAGACGCAGTTAAAGATGGCTCAAGTATGGGAGCAAGAGGTACTCACTAAAGGCTCTAGCGACTACACTGTACATGGGCTTATTTCGGCTGTATGGGATACGGTTATCAAGAATAAATCGCCGAATACCGTTGATGGTTACAATGCATGCAGAAAGCGAATTATAGACACTCTCGATGATATGCAGCAAGTGACTTATCCCCACGTGTGTTACAAAAAGTGGATTGATAAGCTAGCCAATATGGATACCAAGGCGAATGCACATAAAAAGCGCAGATACTCACCGAAGACAATCCGCGAAACTTACTTCGTGCTGTCTCGTTGTTGTTCTGTCGCTGTAAATTGGGAGTTGCTACCTAGTAACCCTTGCCACGATATTATAATGCCCTATAGGTGCAAAGAAAGAGGCTCACATACTGAGCCCAGAAGATTTTTACAAAGTTTATCAGATAATCTATACACCCTCCCATTCGATATAGCAAAGTGATGTTCGAGTTAGCCCTATTCTGTTCGCTCCGTCGCGGTGAAGTTCTCGGCATCGAGGATAAGCCTATAGGCGATAGAATCGTTATAGATAAGGCTCGCTACAGGAGTAAAAGCGGAGTGGATTTTGTAAAGTCGCCTAAGACTGCATCGGCGGTCAGGTATGCGCACTACCGCAATTCCTACAGGACGATATAAAAGCCCTCCGAGAATATCACGATGGTGAGGAAAAGAAACGGCTAGGCTCTGCATGGAATAACAGTAAATACTTAATTAAATCAGAGGACGGCTCGCCACTAATCCCCCACGCGGTAAACGAGGCGATTAAGACGATACACGAGCCGTACAGGGATTGATCACGTCACATTCCACCAACCACGCCATACATTCGCCTCTATGGTTTGCTAGTAACGGTACCCGACCTGAGTTACTCTATCAAGGTTAATGGGACATGCGAATAAATCTACAACACTATCTATATACTCATCTATTCAGGATGATGCGGATTTTTGGGCGAGATGTTGCAAATACAGCTGACGATGTTGTAGAGCACCCGCAAAAGTCACGAAAAAGTCACGATTTAAAAAATAAAAGACTGTAACTCTTGCGGTTACGGTCGGTCGTTAACCGGGGAGTGCGTGGGGATCGAACCCACCCGAGAAGGTATCAGCTCCTCATATCGGTTTTGAGACCGTAAGGCACAACGCACCTATCCACCCCAAGTTACATGCTTTGTCATTATATCATCAAAAGCAGTAGCCTATCAACAGATGGTTGAATGGATATGCGCCATGTGCGTAACAGAATCAGCATTGGCGCATGACTCATTTAGTATAAATTTCTATAAAAGATTTGTATGTATATAAATAAGCACCACTCAACTATATAACCTCTTTAGTGATATAATAAAAACACTAATTTCTAAATAATGGAACTATTATTTCATGGGAGGCTTTTGATGATTTATCTAGATAACGGAGCTACTTCCTTCCCTAAGCCATAGGAAGTCGCTGATGCAGTCTTTGAATATATGACCAAGGTGGGAAGCAACATCAACCGAGGTGGTTATGAAAAGCTGATTCGGCTGCCAGGTAGTCCTCGAGACCAGAGAGATGATCGACTCGATGATGAATGGATATGGCGCTCGTAATGCAATATTCACACCTGGCAACACTTATGCGCTCAACTTTTTAATAAAGGGATTAGCTCGAACAGGGAGACAGATTCCTCACTAGCCATGAGCACAATGCAGTCCCATGACCGCTGCACCAGCTTCAGGAAGAAGGTGTAATGAGTATGATGCATGCCTTGCAGCGAACTTGGACAGCTCGATCTTGATAAAGCTCTAGATATGATCACTCAAATATCAAGGCTGTAGTCTGCCTTCACGCTTCTAATGTGAGCGGTACCATACTTCCCATCGAAGATATAGGAAAAATGTCACGAGGAAGGTGTGCTCTTCATAGTGAACGCAGACACAAAGCGGAAATACCCTATCGATATGCAGAAGTGCTATATCGACGGACTTACTGTTCCAGGCCTGCAAGTCGCTCTTGGCCCACAGGGTATCGGCGTTATGCTCGTCAACCCCGCGATTAAAGATCGAAATTATCCTGTAGATTTCAGAGCGGTACGATGCAGTCACTCTGATATGGTTGATATGCCTTCTGAACTTCCGGACAGATTCGAGTGGCACTCTCAACCTGCCAGGAATCTTTGGTCTTCATGCGGCGTCATGGTGGGTTCAAAAAGCATTTTGACGAGGTCACGCACATGAGAGAAGCTTACCGCTAGGATGCTAGAGGAATCGCTGTAATATAAAAGGTGTAAGACTTGCCGAATTCCTACTACAGAAGGTAGAGTAAGCGTAGTCTCCGATCGATTTTTACAGATGAAGATAACGGTATCATAGTGCGTTCAATCTCGAGCATACGTATGGGATTAACACGAGTCGGACTCCACTGCGCACGCTTTGCGCACGAGTCTCTACATACGTTCCAGAAGGAACGGTTCGATTCTCGATTGGACCATTCAACACCGAGGATGAAATTGATACAGCTCTTAAGGCAATCGAGGAACTTGCGCTGGCGAGCAACGTATAGATATTTTAATGCATTGTGATTTTTGACCAGTATGACTAACTAGATTCAATAACAGAAAAGGAAAAGGATAATGGGAGATAACGAAAAGAAATTGCTGTGCCATGCCTGTAGGCACTGGAAGATTAGACTTACAGAGATGACTGCTGCTGGCAGATGAGGGAGCTAAGTAGGGAGTCCTAAGCGACATATTATCTAAGCTACCTAAGATTCGAGATGAGAGGGTTCTGGTCGGATTTGATAGCAGCGATGATGCTTGCGTGTACAAAGCAAGTGATGATCTCGCTATCATCAACAGCATCGACTTCTTCCCACCAATCGTAGATGATCCATATATGTTCGGTCAGATCGCCGCAGCTAACTCACTCAGCGACATATATGCGATGGGCGGTACCCTCAAGCTGGCGATGAACCTACTAACCTTCCTGAAAAAGCTTCCAATTGCAGCCGTTGAGGCGATTCTTGAAGGCGGGAAACGACAAAGGTGAATGAAGCTGGAGCCATGACAACTGGTGAGCATATAAACGATAAGAACCCTAAGTACGGACTCAGCGTAACAGGATTTGCACATCCTGACGATATCCTGAGCAACAGTGCTCTGAGGGTGACTACCTCGCAATTACCAAGAAAATTGGTTCCGGAGTGCTCACAGTGCCGAAAAAGTAAGTCTTCTTAGTGAAGCTGAAAGCAAAGCGTTAAGCGAAACCATGGCTGAGCTCAACAGATACTGCTCTTTGAAGCAACCGCAGGCGTAAAGGTCGATCGTTTGACGGATATTACAGGCTTTTGGTCTACTTGGACATGGTGCCGAGATGGCAAAAATCCGGCAATGTAACTCTTGAGATTTTGCAGAAAGAGTTCCTCTCATGGACAGGGTGCTCGATTTCGCTTCGCAGGAATTCTTCCTGGTGGCGCTCATAACAATATGACATACCCAGAGAAGGATGTAATCGACTACAGTGTCGGATTAAAAACAGGCTCAAATCTGACATGCTACTACGATCCACAGACTTCTGGAGGCTGCTCTCGCTGTTAAGGAACCTGAGCTAGAAGACTTCAGTACCAACTCGGAGAGAAGGGTGAGAATGCAGTAATCGGAAGGTTTCAAGAAGCGCACATCACATCATATTGAAATTCTGAACAAGTAGCTCTGATGCTATCTGCTTTTCAGGGACTTAGTATAATCTAAACTCAAAACATACAAAAACAGGAAGTGAAATTTTAATCGTCTTCCTGCTCAATTGATTTTTAATTAAATATCATTCAAATATCCTTCGAAGATCCCATCTGTGTCGCTGCCCGCATCCCTCCAAGTACGAATTTCCTAAACGCCTCGGCAACTGGTGAAAGAAATACGTTTTGAGTGTAATCATATAGAAGTCGCGAAGCTTGTCGAAGCCATCAATCTTAAGAACCTTTAAATTCGTCTGACCTCACAACCTTGTTAACGGTTTTCTCTCGAAAGTATCGATGCACCAACGTTATTTGCAACGAGTACGCATAATCATGTTAAGGTCATTAGTTCTAGAAATAACTCTGAAGTTATTCTTATCAAAACCCCTTAGATGCAACCGTGTCCTCGAAAGACTTACGGGTAGCAGATCCGTTTTCTCTCCAGATAAGCGGGTAGCCTGACATCTCCTCTAGTGTAATCGTATCCTTATCAGTTTCATAAGTACCAGGAACTAGCAGTACTGGGCGGTCATGGAAGATTTCATGCACTTCAATACCCTGGTTCAGCAACATACTCCAACAAAACCAATCTCCCCACGTCTCTAGAAGACTTTCAACCGTTGCCTTGCTATCATTCATCTCAACATAGAACTGAGTGAAAGGATGAGCATCTGTGAACTTACGGATAATCTCAGGCAGGAATGCAATCCCCTGCACTGTCGAAGTCTGAAGCTCTAAAACTCCGTCCAGATTATCATCACCATTATCCAGTGCCTCAATAGCCTGCGCTCTAGCATTTACCATCTCGACTGCATACTGATAGAACTCTGACCATGAGGGTGTCATCTCAACAGTTCTGCCCTTTCTATCGAGCAGTTTAGTGTTGAGCTCCTTCTCCAGCGAACTGATATGCGTGCTGATAGTTGGCTGGGTAAAAGAATGTCGCATCTGCCGCACGACTAAAACTCTTAAACCCAACAACATTTACAAAAGCTTCAATTTGCTTAAAATCCATCTTTCCTCCACTAACCCTTAATCAAAAAGGAGCGCCCTCGCTAATGAAAACACTCCTGTTAGCTACTGTAAATACTATATTATTTGTAATTTCGTGTCAAACAAACAGCATTATATACGGGTTTTGCTATTGAAAAATTCTATTCTACGCCGATAAGATTAGCTTTTTATACCTTCTGTCTCCCCTCATGTCGAGTATTAGTTGCTCAAGACCACATGTTGCATCATCCATATTGAGGGCTATCATGATAGTCGCAATGTTATTTACAGGTGGACTCTGGGTTGATGATCCATATACTGTATGAATGACTAGCAATCACGCGGATTAACTTCTCCAGCACGCCAGTTTCATGTCGTAGCTGCATAGAGATTATCGCCCTCTTGCTTGTCTTCTTGGCGCTGAGTTCCATCACGTAATCCTTGTACTTATAGTACGTACTGCGTGAAATTCCCACTTTGCGCACCGCTTCACTTATATCTGGAGCCTCGCCTTCTGCAAGTAGCCTGCTAGCCTCAACGACCTTCTCAAAGTATTCAGGAAGAATTTTCTTATCTACTATTAGATATCTGCTATCCACCTTCTACTCCTTGCCTTCACTAGCGTACTTTTTAACTTCATCCATCATCTCGTCCACATCGATGATATCCCTGTGCTTAACTTCCTTTTCAAATATCGCACTAAGAGGACCAGGAATTTCTGTGCCAGTAATTTCAGATAACTTCTCCATATCTGCCCTGTCATCCCCTGAGGCTTCCTCTCCGAGTGCCGCAAGCACTGAACCTGTAAACTTATAAGGTGAAGCGGTTGATAGAACCACATTCTTTGTTTGTAACCCACCATCTCTCAAATACTTGTCTGATGCAGCCCACGCGATGGCAGTGTGTGTATCCATGACGTAGCTCGCATCCTTAAACAGCCTCCCGATAGCAGCTGCTCCCTCTTCATCCGAGCAAGCATAGCCTACGAAATCTCTCTTGATCTTAGATAGCTCATCTTCGCTTATCTGATACTCTCCAGTTTCAGCAAGTGATTTCATATACTCTTTAGTCTTGTCGGCGCCACACACGAAGAATAGCAGCCTCTCAAGGTTACTTGATACGAGAATATCCATAGATGGTGATGATGTCTTATAAAAATTCTCTTTCTTATTGTAATGCCCCTGTCTCGAGGAATTCTGTAAGAACATCGTTCTTATTGGAGGCGCAAACTAACTTTCCAACCGGGAGCCCCATCTGCTTAGCGAGGTATCCAGCCATGATGTCTCCAAAGTTTCCAGTAGGAACTGTGTAATCAACTGCATCACCTAGCTTAATCTCATCTGCATCCACAAGACTCTTATGATTTCGCGAAGTAATATACCACCTGCGGAACTAGCCTTCCTATATTGATGGAGTTAGCACTCGACAGCGAAACTCCTTCGCAAGGCCTCGGAATCTCCTGAACAACCTCTTAACCCCTGTCTGAGCATCGTCGAAGTTTCCCCTCACCCGAACGCCTTGGTATTAGCGCCTGATTGAGTTACCATCTGAAGACGCTGAGTCTCAGATATACCTTTATCCGGATAGAATACTGCTATTCTAATCCCTGGGACATTTGAAAATCCATGAAGTGCAGCGCTGCCCGTATCTCCGCTCGTAGCTGTAAGTATTAGGATCTCATCATGAAAATCATTGAGCTTTGCCGCCTCTGACATCAGGTTAGGAAGTGCAGAGAGCGCAACATCCTTAAACGCACAAGTAGGGACCGCAGAAGAGTTCTAGTATATATCTGCTCATCTACGCTTACTAGAGGAGTAATTTCTTCTGCTGTGAACTTATCCTTGTAGCTTCTCGTGACGATAGAATCTATCAATTCTTCTCCATAGTCAGGAAAGAACTTCTCGAACACCTTCTTAGCCATGCCGCGATAGTCCTCGGCTATCACCTCTTTATAATCCAGCTTTAGTTCGGCTAAATCTTCTGGAACGTAAAGTCCCCCATCTTTAGCAAGTCCATCGAGTACTGCCTGTGACGAAGAAACCTTGTGATTCTACATCTCTTGTACTTATATAATTCAACATTTTATCTCTTTTCTGTTGCGTATTTTGTGTTTTTATGATACATTATTCCTCGTATAAACACAAGTGTTTTTTCATACAAGGACACAGCATACAAAAAGTTGGACATAGAGAGGATTAAAGAGTATATAGATATGAAGATTGCAATTTTTCGGATACGGAGAAGTTGGATAGCGGCATACGAAGTCGCACAAACTGCTCATAATATAGAAGTAAAACGCGTGCTCTACAAGAGGCCCTATTGACGAACTCGGAGATATCGTAACTACTGATTACGAAGATATTTTGAAGGATGAAGAATTGAGCTAGTTGCAGAGTGCATAGGTGGTCTCCACCCAGCATATGAATATGTATCTGCTGCTCTTAAGAGCGGCAAGCACGTAGTAACACCTAACAAGAACCTTGTTGCAGCATACTGGGACGAGCTACACGATCTCGCTAGAGAACATGGAGCTGAATTCCGCTACACGGCTTCTGCTGGTGGCGGCATCCCATGGCTTTTCAATCTTAAGCGCCAGTCGAGAAGCGACGATATTTTTATCTATAAGCGGTATCGTTAACGGCACATGCAACTACATTCTGATACTATGCATAACGAGCCTGTTGATTTTGCAGAGATCCTAGCAAAGGCGCAGGAGCTCGGATATGCGGAGAAGGATCCGACTGCAGATATCGGAGGTTTCGATACACAGCGCAAATGCGTGATTTCAGCGAACCTCGCATTTGGCACAAGTATTTCCGAAGAAGATGTACCTGTGTTCGGAATTCAGAATATCACAGCTGGAGACATCAAGTATTTTAATGAACACGGATACACTTGTAAGCTGCTCATGAATGCAGGCCAGACAGAGGCTGGTGCTTACGCATATGTTGAGCCTACCCTTGTCGGCAGAGGCGCACTCGAGTCCAGCGTTCCAGCGAATAACAACCTCATCAGCCTGACGGGAAATCACATCGGAACACTCAGTTTCTACGGACAAGGTGCTGGTAAGTATCCTACTGGAACTTCGGTGATTCAGGATGTGCTGGATATCGAAAACGGTTGGAAGTTCTCAGTCGAGAGAGATAAGAACGATGTATCTGTAGACAACAGTCTTGAAGCTCATAGATATTACGTAAGGGAAAACGGTTCATGCAAGATTACTGAACCACTGAGCGTTACAGAGGCACACAGATTATCCTCCGAGAGCAGTGACGAGCATTTCTTCATGGCAGGAATAAGGGAGTAGATATATACTAATGATTAAAGTTGCAAAGTTTGGTGGCTCATCGCTCAGTGATGGTGCGCAATTTGCCAAAGTAAAAAATATAATTGAGCAGGACCCTAGTCGCAGAGTGGTAGTAGTTTCGGCACCAGGTCGCCGCACTTCGGATGATAACAAGGTGACAGATCTTCTATACCTAGTGAAAGCACATATCAAATATGATGTATCTTATGACAGTATATTTGAGATGATTGAGCAGCGCTACATGGACATCCGCTCTGAATGTGGCCTGTCACTCGACCTCGATCAGGAGTTTGAGATTATCAGAAGTAAGCTAAGCAAGAATATCTCCATGGACTACTTAGCATCGAGGGGTGAATTCCTCAACGCTAAGCTGATGGCTGAGTATCTTGGATACCAGTTTGTGGACTCTGCAGATCTCATCAGCTTCAAGTACAACGGCGATGTAGATATGGAGAAGACAGAGCAGAACTTCAAAGAAATCTTTGATGTATATAACAAAATCGTAATTCCGGGATTCTACGGAAGCCTTCCAAATGGCGATATCAAAGTATTTTCCCGAGGAGGCTCCGACGTATCAGGGGCAATCGCTGCAGCTTCACTAGACGCAGATGTGTACGAGAACTGGACCGATGTCAGCGGCATCCTGATGGTAGATCCTCGCATAGTTGAAAACCCAAAGAGTATCGCCCGCGTTACATACGCAGAGCTCAGAGAGCTTTCTTATATGGGAGCTGCGGTTCTCCACGAAGATACAGTCTTTCCTGTACGAGCTAAGGATATTCCGCTCAACATCAGGAATACCAACGAACCTGATAATCCAGGTACTATAATCCGCGAGAGCTTCGGCGAAGATAGCCCAGAGGAGAGCAACAGATTCATCACGGGAATTACCGGCAAACGCGATTTCTCATTGATCAAGATAACAAAGGGCAATATCGGAGAGAATCTAAATACACTGCGTAAGGTTCTCAACATATGCGAGCAGCACGATGTACCTATATCGCAGATTCCTAGCGGTGTTGACAGCTTCTCAATCATCACTCCATCATCCAAGCTCGAGCAGTGCAAATACGATGTGCTAGCGGCTATCAAGAAGGAATGTGGCATCGATGCCGAGATTGACCAAGGGTATCAGCATGATTGCTATCGTCGGCAGACAGATGGCATACAAGACAGGAATTTCCGGCAAGCTATTCGGAGCGTTAGGTGTTAACAAGATCAACATTCGTATCATCGAGCAGTGTGCGGATGAAATCAATATTATGATTGGTGTGTTTAACGAAGATTTTGAAAAAGCGATTCGCGTGCTATACGAAAGCTTTGCAAAGTAGCAAGAAAGGGGTTTGGGATCGGTCAGATTCCAGTAGATAAGATATGAAAGAATACAGATTAGGAATACTCGGTGCTACTGGTGCCGTTGGACAAGAGATGCTAAAGGTACTTCAAGAGAAAGACTTCCCTCTATCAGAGCTCAGACTACTCGCTAGTAAGAGAAGTGCTGGCAAGGAAGTTCAAACTGAGAAGTACGGAACAGTCGTGATTCAGGAGGCAACTGATGACGCATTTGCAGGACTAGACTTCGTGCTCGGTGCTGCAGAGAACGATATTTCAATTAGATTTACCGATGCAATTAAGGCTTCAGGGGCTACGTATATTGATAATTCTAGTGCATATAGGCTCGATGATAACGTACCTCTAGTTGTTCCAGAGATCAATCCAGAGGACGCCTTTAAGCATAGTGGAATTATTGCGAACCCAAACTGCTCGACTATAATCACACTTGTTGCTATAAACGCAATCAATAAGCTCTCCCCTATCAAGGGGCTCTATGCCTCGACTTATCAGGCAGTGAGCGGAGCTGGTGCAGGTGGACCGATTGAATTATTCGAGCAGACGAAGCAGGTACTAGATGGAGAGAGTAGCTCAATAGAGCCAAAGGTATTCCAGCACCAGATCGCTTTTAACCTAATTCCGCAGATTGGTGGTTTTGGAGACAACCTCTACACTTCCGAAGAGATGAAACTTCAGAACGAAGGTCGTAAGATCCTTCACCTTCCTGAGCTAAAGGTATCTTGCACATGCGTAAGAGTTCCTGTTGAACGTTCTCACTCAATCTCTGCAAACGTAATCACAGAAGAACGACTAGATCTGGATGACGTAAGAAAGGCTATCGCAGGTGCTAAAGGCTGCAAGCTCGTAGATGATCCTGAATCACTTAGCTACCCAATGCCAATCGATACAAGCGATCAGGATATCGTATTCGTTGGACGCATCAGACGTGACCTTGTATGCGAGAATGGCATTAACCTCTGGTGCGCAGGAGACCAGGTTCGTAAGGGTGCTGCAACTAACGCAGTGCAGATTGCTGAGCTGCTAATCAATGCCTAGAACAGCTTTAAAGCTGAGCGATACAAGAATTCAATAAACAAAAGACAAAGCAGGAGGACAGCGCTATGCCGCATGTCCTCCTGCTTTATATAGTTATAGAAAAAGCTTCACAACCTCGGATTATTTTAATTATAGCTTCACTCATTTTTTGTACTGTCAATACGAGATCTTTTAAATTCTGTCGTCTTTCTTATTGCTTGCATAATTCGTACTCAATATGACATCTCCCATTGTCCATATGTTTATTATTCCAGAACCATAGACACAACCATTCTTATATATGTATCCTCGAAAAACCGTATCATACCCGCTGTATGTCTCCGTTATAATCTCAAAAATCCCATTTGGGAATTTATCTATAAATTCTCTCATTCTGTATCTTGTTCCGGTGAATGATCCATATCCAAGCGCAGAATCAAAAACTATGACATCACATTCTTCGTAATCAATGCCCTCAAACAGCATAGTAGCAGGATAGCTTTTCTCATTATCACCATTATACTCATACACTTTGTCAAGCGTCAGAGTAAGACGCTCTGCTTCTGTGCTGATTTTGATGATTCTACTGTCATGAAGACTGAATGGTATGTTGTTATCAACTCTCTTTTTTATATTCATAACCACCTCCGCATTAGTATTAACATTAACTAGATCAATGCTAATGCTCCTGGGAGCGCCTCGGGAGCAAAAGAAGCTACTCCTACAATAGCAACAAATATCCCCGCTGCTATTATTAAATCTCTTGCATTTCTAAGATTGAGCCCCATTCTTTTTATTTATGCCTCTTCAGACTTAGCCTCTTCCTGCGTAGCTTTTTCAGCCTTCTCCTCATCTATAATCTTCTGAGTCTCAACGAATCTCTTTACCTTCTGGGTACTTGTCTTCTCCATAGGTTCATCAGTTGTGTATACTCTCTTGATTCTCTTGTACGGAGGAAGTTTGTCATTGATTTTCTCAACATCAGCCTTTACTATCGCATTGATTTCTTCAGGCGTCTTGCCCTCAAATTCCTCTGGATTATAAACGAGCTTAAGTGTGACTACGAGGTCACGCTCATCCTCGGCGTTCGGAATACCGACGATAATCGCTTCTTCTTTGTATGGAAGTACATTTAGCTCCTGCTCGATTTCCTCAGGGAATACGTTCTTTCCATTCATCAGTACGATTACGTTCTTCTTGCGGCCTGTGATATAAAAGTATCCGTCCTTATCCTTATATCCGAGGTCTCCTGTGTGGAACCAACCATCGTAAATGCACTCGTTCGTCGCCTCTTCATTACCATAGTAACCGAGCATTATGTTCTCTCCGCGTGCGATTATCTCTCCGATGCCGTTCTCATCAGGCTCGTAGATGTCCATTCCAACACCTTCGATTGGAATTCCTATGGACCCAGGTCTTCTATACGCAGGTCTCTCTGCAGAGAGCACCGGCGAGGTCTCTGTCAGACCATAACCCTGTAGACATATAACGCCGAAGTCATTCCAGCCCTTAATGCACTCTGGATCAGCAGCAGCCGCTCCTAGGATTACCATGCGAAGCTTTCCACCGAACGCCTCGAGAACTCCCTTAAATACAGTTCTTCTGATGTCTATATGTGCCTTTCCAAGAACCCTTACGACCTTCCCCATTGTTTTGAGCCTGCCAGAAAGGCCTTCCTTCTCAGCCTTCTTAAGGATACGGCTATACATAGTCTCGATGAGAAGCGGTACTCCTACGAAGATGGAAACTCCATACTCTTTGAAGTTCTGCTGGATATACTTAAGCCCATCACAGAATACAGTCGACGCACCCGCAGCAAACATGATAATCTGACATGTAAGACCGAAGGTGTGGTGATATGGCAGAAGCGAAATATTGACATCTGTATCATAAATCTGCTCAGAAGCGATTGTATTAACTACATTAGAAGCAACATTACGCTGCGAAAGCATTACAATCTTAGACTGGGATGTAGTTCCAGATGTAAAAATCATGAACGACATATCATCTGGATTGATTACAACATCATCATACTTGCGAGAGCCTCCATCAATGAGTTCCCTACCTTCTACTGTGAGGTCATATATATCAGTCTTATCAGAGACTTTGAATAGCGGAAACGCAGCCTTAATACGAGTCTTACCACTAGAAATTGCTTTAGCGACGGACTCCGACTCCTTCTCATCGTAGAAGATAACCTCTGCTTCACTACGAATGAGCGAGCTTTCAAACTCATCGTGCTTTAGCTCTTTGTCGAGCGGCACAGTTATGTTGCCTGTTAACAAAGTTGCCATATTGGCGAGATACCAGTTGTAGCTATTCTTGCCGATGATGACGATTCTAGTATTCGAGAAGCCTCTACATAGGAGCGCCTCTCCAAGACATCTAATCTCCTCATAGTATCTGCTGTAAGATATATCGCGATACTCTCCATCACCAAGCTTGAGTGTGAACGCCTTGTTAGCACCATACTCGCTAACAGCAGCTTCCATTATCTCTCTAATATTCTCCAAAATTACCTCCGTTTATCCAACTGTCACTTGCCCCTTACAAAAACACCGTCCACCAAAAGCCACTAAAGCGTAGTGTTCCGGCATGCCGAGGGAGCACGATTTGCGAAAAATTATAAAATAGTTTTGAAAACTATATTATTTAGTATTATAATCTAGGTATATGCTGTATGATACTCCATTTAGCACGATTTAGCAATATTTAATTTGATTTTTATGCAGGCATACATATGCAAATGGTTGAAAAATACAAGTTATCAGAAATTTGAAGCTCACGGCGAGCTGTGATACTATCCTATATGGAAGCACAACTGGAAGGGACTTATGGAACAGAGAGAAACGATGCAGGACAGCACAAGGCTTCACCTACCGCGCTGGGATGAGCTGCCAGATATATCGCTATATATGGATCAGGTGCTATCGCTGATAAATCCTCATTTTCAAGACACATACGGTGATAGCTATTTGCTGACTAGCACTATGGTTAATAATTACGTTAAGCTAGGGGTCATCCCACCTCCTGTAAAGCGCAGGTACGGCAAGGAAGCCATCTCGCGGCTTTTCGTAATTGTCACGCTCAAGTCGATATTTAACGTGCAAGAGATTGCCGAGCTAATTTCGGCTATCGACGATGACAATAGCCTCGGATATGAGATCTCCGAATCTTATGACCTGTACTGCAGTACACTTGAGGCTGCGATTGATGCGACATATACAGACAGCATCTCTCACACCAAACCTGCCCAGGATTATTTTAGAGTAATAGAAGACGTTGCGACAGCTGCCGCTTATCAGCTAATAGTGAAGCGTAGGCTGAAGCTGAGACGAGAAAGAAAGGAAGAAAGGAAGAAAGTATGATATATAAGCCAGAAGGTGTCTGTGCCCAGCTCCTGAATCTTGATATTGAGGACGGCATAGTAAAATCAGTTGAATTTATAGGTGGGTGCGCTGGAAACACCCAGGGACTAGCCAGTCTAGTTAAAGGAATGCCGGTCGATGATGTAATCGAAAGACTAGAGGGTATAAAATGCGGATTCAAAGATACATCATGTCCGGATCAGCTTTCTGAAGCGCTAAAGAAGTACAAAAATGAGCAGCAGTGATTGCTGCTTTTTTTGTATTAAATTGTTTTTTCTACCCCCCCATTTACACTGATCAGTTTATATGGTAATTATATGGTACAAGCAGTTAACACCTCTATAATTAAAAGTGCACTTTATGCACTGGAGGTAGAATTATGAAGAAATCAAAAGCGTTAGCTATAGCGATTGCTATTGTTTTAGCTCTGCCTGTACTTTCAATTTATGGTAACACTAAGATTGGACATTCAAATGAACATGACACTAAGTCTGAACAGTACCATGGAGTTTATTACAGAAATACGCTAGTAAGAAAATACAAACATTATAGCCAATATAAGCGAGTGTCTAAAGATGTCGAGAGCACTGTGGACGGGTTACCAATTACACCAGATAGAACCGTAACTTTTCGTGCATATGTAACAGGCAATACGCTAGGTTACCGCATAAATAAGGATAAATTTATCACTAACGGTTTTATGAGTTGGTACGCTCTTGATAGACTAAACAACCGGATGGAGGGGGATCTATCATATAAGCGCCTATTTATTAATGACATTAATAATAAAGGAACTGCTATAGTCGTGCTAAATGGTGAAAAAGGCAAAGTGCAGTACATCGGCTTCAGGGCTGTCTATACCGTCGAAGAATACGAGGTGAAGATGTTCGAACAGAAGACTGGAAAACTCATAGGCTCAAGCCACTACAAGCTGTATCGACCAGTTCACGGGGAGTTTGCTCTTCTTGATGGTAAAGAGTAGCACAATCTTACAATTAAAAACTTTGAATACGATAGGAGGGATGGCTTAGCCACCCCTCTTTTACTCTATTAACACTAATTTATTTCATATCATTTTGTGAATTTTCTTGTCGCTTCATGAATTTACTTGAACTTTTCTTTGGCTGCCACGATATACGGAACTGCTACAAATAGCACGCCACCTATCATATTTCCAAGCGACACTAGTCCGAGATTATATAAATATCCACCGACAGTAACAGCTTCATTCCCGCCATTATTAATAAGTGCAAGAGCAAGAATCGTCATATTAGCAACGCTGTGCTCAAATCCAGTGGCAAAGAACGCAACGATGCACCAGAATACCATGATGAGCTTGCCTGCATCGGTCTTGCATCTAAAGCTGCACCACACCGCAAGGCACACGAGGAAGTTGCAAAGCACACCTCTCGTAAGAAGCACAATAGGCGAAAGGGTCATTTTTACCGCCGCTGCACCGACTACCGCTGCCTGAGTACCATCTGTGTATAGACCGGTCAAATTGAAAAGTCCAGCGAGAAGTGCCGAACCTATAACGTTTCCTAGCCAGCATATGACAAATATCTTGAGGACATCGGCTATCGTCACTTTGTGCTTCATATACCCGACGGCAAGAACCATGTTGTTGCCTGTAAAGAGCTCTGCACCAGCGATTATTATAAGGCTGAGAGCTACGCTAAAGAATATAGCCATGACGAGCTTAGCATATGGCTCACCCTGGAGCTGCCCGCCTAGAGTAAACGAAATCAGCACTCCGAATCCTATGTATATTCCTCCGAGTAGTGACATAATAATATATCCGCCAGGGTTTTCTTTAAGAAGTCTAACCTTAGCTTCTGCTCCATTCGAAATAGCTGTAATCTCTTCTCTATACATGTGCCGTCCTCCGATAACGCTCTTCCTAAGTACTTAATATGATACATTATAAGAAGTCGTAATTAAAGTTATTGCAGGAGTTATGCGGCATATAAATACAATTAAAATGCATCAAAATACGGTCAAAAGATTTAAAATATAGTTAGATTTTACCTTTACAGGCTGGAGAACTTTTACGTTAGCAATTAAGTTCCTGAATGGGTTCATTATGGTGATAGTATAGGAGCCGTAATAGTTGGCTACGCTTTATACATTTGGATGGTCGATAAAATTAAAAAGGCTTTCGAAGAAATGGGATATTATGAACTGTGTGGCAGTTAGCGTAGACCTGCCATATGTTTATCTAATATGCTTAGCTAGTTTATATATCAGTGCTTTTCTTTTTCTTTTGCGCAAACAAACCTGGAATATATAACACTAATCAAGAAAGAGGAGATCAGTAATACTAGAAAAACTATTTCAGCTATATCGCTGGATATAGTAAAAAACGTAATCATAGATACTAATCCCACAATTACTAGTAGTATGCCTAGAAATTTATTGCTCTTCTTCCATGTGACATCGTTATACTCAGACCAAGAGGTTCTAATTCCTAGTATTGGATTTCTAGGGACAAACATGCATAAAACACCAAACAATATAGTAACTGTAAATGCTATTAATAAAAAAATGCTTCAAAGCTATTCATCGTTATCCCCCTTGCCTTAACCGCACCTTATTGCTATAATCAATGTAGCCAATGAAGCTATCAGATTGATAGTTGCAGTGATGAGGTTAAGCATTTCAGCCTTGTTGCTGCTTTTTATTTCTCATCTTACATTATTATAAGCTCTAATTTGGTAATAAAGGTTAGAAAATGAAAAACTTCTTAATTTCGATACTAATTAATATATTCAGTTTTAAACCATCCACGCGTCGAACGCGTAGTTTTAGTTATCAGGCGGGCAAAGCCCTCTGCTCCTCGCGGACGCGTCGAACGCGTAAACGCGATCTGTCAGTTGCGTTTTGCCTTAACCTACTTTTTCTTTTTTTCCTGAATGCTCCAGCTTCGCTCATGGTTAGCTGGTCTCCCATTTTATCTTCTTCCAGTTGTTTTGATATATACTCGGATATTCTTGCTTCATTTTTACCTACTGTATCTACATAATATCCTTTGCACCAAAATTCTCGGTTTCTGTATTTATACTTTAATTCCCCAAACTGTTCATACAGCATTGTACTGCTCTTCCCTTTTAGATATCCCATGAATTTTGATACTGAATATTTGGGTGGTATAGATAATAGCATATGAATATGATCCGGACACGCTTCCGCATTCAGAACTTCTACTCCTTTCCACTCACATAGTTTTCTAAGTATTTTTCCAACTTCATGCTTCTTCTGTCCATAGAACACCATTCTTCGATATTTGGGTGCGAAAACTATGTGATATTTGCAGTTCCACTTTGAATGCGCTAAACTATTTATGTCATTCACTCCCATGTGAATGCACCTCCTTCTGTTCCTTTGTTTGCAGCTGACAGACCGCATTCAAAAGTGTAGCAGAAGGTTTTTTTCATTTTCAATTTCTGCTCATAGGCAAAGCCTTTTACGGAACCACGCGTCCAACGCGTGGTTTTACTGCTACTAAAAACAGGTAGCACATTAAGTGCTACCTCAGACTGTCCCGGCCCCTCAAAAAGTTAGACCAAAATCTAACGATTAGATGTCAGGACAAAGGCTTCAAACACTCCGCCTTTTTCATTTTCCTTTTGGAATCTGCATTTTTTTAATTTGTTTTGCTTCTAAATAAGAAGTTTCTTTCTATTTTGTGCCTTTTCAATTTTGATTTTCCTTTTCTAATTGTTCCATTACTTTTTCTAATTCTTTCATTTTTAATTCTCCTTTCAAATTTTATAAAAATACAAAAAGCTAAATATCTTTAATAGATAAATAGCCTTTTGAATTATTTATAAATATTTCGTTATATTTACATTGAAATTATCTTGTTGCATGATTAGGATAGTCTATCATCATGAGTTGCAATAATCATTGTTATCAATGTTTATTTATTTCACGTATACCCTCGAACCCATTTGCTACACCTAATATCATTGCCATTAGCGATATTAGTTTCAATTCCATTTTTGCTCTCCATATGCAATAGTTTTAATAAAAACCATTGCGACAAGTATTCCAACTACTATTTGTAGTATTGATAGAACATACCTGTACTTACTTCCCATAATTCATACCTACTAATATCTTCTCACCGATAAGCTAAGAAATGCCCAATCCCTTTACATTTCGTAAGACCCCAAAACTAGACCCCTAAAATTTGCCCTAAAAACTTTTTGATGACCCTTTAAAAGTCTATCCAACCTTCAAAAAGCTTTATTCGTAACTCAAACTATGTGTTGTCACTATCTTTCATTTTTCTTTGTAATAAATATATTTATTGCAGAACAAATATTTATTGTTCCAATTGTTTCACACAATCTTCTAATAATGTTGGGATAATATTCATGATACGGCAGTATGTATGCCAATACCACACATGCTCCTCCTATTGCAACTGTTATCACAAAGCTCACGATACGATTTTTCTTTGACAACAAATCACCATAGTCATTTTTATATTTCTTTGCTATTAACAATGTTGATAAAAACAAAAGGTGAGAAAGGCACAAACAACAATGCCACTATGTTAATAGCCATAATTATAATTATCGCTCATAATTCAATGTAACTGCTATTAGGAACAGCATCTACAGAATCAAATTTTTCTAGCTAAAAATGTTCCTGATCAAGGTAAGTATCTACTAAGGGTTTATAGCTAAAGTGCCATAGTTTGACCCTCCTTTACAGTAGTTTTATATTTCTTATTATAACTCAAACCACTGTAAAAATCCTCCATATCAACTTATTAGTTATGTCTGCATTAGTATTTTTTGAGATAGTCCTGTTTTCAATGCTTTTCGCCTTACCAACTCGGACTGTCCAACATCCTCAGAACCCCCAGCGGGGTCCAAATCTTTCTCGCATATAGAAAAATAGACGGTGCTTAATTGCACCGTCTATTTTTATGGCGGAAAGAAGGGATTTTGCAGCTCGACCGTTTCCTCTCTGGCTTCACTTTATTCATGAGCTTGCTCGCCAATCGCGGACGGTCTGTAATCTAGGACCTGCACATCCCTCTGCCTCCCTTCGCTCAGCATTGGGGCTAGGTCCGCAGAACCCTGAGGATTCAAATCCTGTCTTACATAAAATAGGTAGCACATAAAGTGCTACCTATTTTTATGGCGGAGAGAGGGGGATTTGAACCCCCGCACGGGAGTTACCCGCCTGCTGGTATTCGAAGCCAGTCCCTTCAGCCTCTTGGGTACCTCTCCACAAATGATATCCCAAAGGCTAGCGACCAATAAGTGTCAAAGCCTCAGCCAGAAACTAAGCCCCAAGACGGGCGGGAAGCTTCTGCAGGATACCGCGAAGGTCATTATAGCATAGGCTTATGGTGTACTGCAAGTAGTCACAAGCATATAACGATGCGCTTATATACGTTAGTTAACAGTCAGGTCTACTGTAGACCTGCCCTTTATCATGCTTTCCAATTGGCCTCGCAGCTTTCTTTCTGCGCCCTTTAACTAGGAAAGCAATCACGATTAGAACAACTCAGAACTGGACCTAATATCATAGCACCTAGATTAGATATATATGCCTCGGATGTTATCCAGCTTTTCACTCACATTCTGCTTCACTACGAGAGGTGCGTCAGACACATACTTGCCATCGACATATACCTTGCAACCGCCACCCTGATCTCCCTTCTTTAGCGGAGCCTTGACGAATCAATCGCGCTTTATTTTTATAGTTATCTTTGCAGTCACCCTTCTCGGTATAGGCGTCAAGCCGTCTCCACCTGCATGCAAGCATCGACCACGGTGTTCTGCCGCGAACTAGAACCTTTGTGACTTTCTTACCTTTTGCGACAGGTTTATTCACCTTTTAGATAATTTTGTGCATATTCAAAAATCGCTTTTGCATCCTTCGGACGGTTTTCCTTGTCGTCACCAAACAGCACGAGCACCATCTGTGATCCTTCTTGTCATACGCGAGCACAATCGATGCTTCGCCGTTCCAGAAACCGGTTTTACCAGCGACTACACCCGGACCCCTTTGTATTAATCAAGTCAGTATGAGTTTTCATGACGCGCGCTTCGCTTAGGTTGGTCGCTCCCATCTCGTATTTCTTAGTGCTTGCAAAACCATACACCTGCTTATCTTTGAAGTGCCGCTTCTAGCAATCTTCATATAATCGCTAGCTGTAGTATAATGATTTTCTTCTTTTCATTCCGTTCGATTTACAAAATTAGTATCCTTACAGCCCAGAGCCTTTCGCTTCGTCATTCATCATCTTGACGAATTCATCTACATTACCGTTCGATACGACTCTGCGAGGCTATACGCAGATCGTTCCCCGATAAAATCATCAGTCCATACAGAAGCTGCCTAACCGTTACAACTTCTCCTTCTTTGAGCTCCATCGAAGAACCACCAAGAGCAGCGTCCTTTGATATCGTAATTTTCGATCAAGATTTTTGACATGCTTAACGACTAGCAGCGCCGTCATCAGCTTCGTCAGTGCTAAAATGGAGCTACTGCGCTCATCCTTATTCTTCGAGAACACCACAGTATTCGTATTCTCGCTGTATAAAACCGCACTCTTTGCATTTATCTCAGGTGCCTGAACCTTATTTGTCACGCTTGACGTCTTAGCTGATTCCGTTTGCTGCGATGATTTAGATGAGTTTTTATCGCTAGCACCATATGAAATCATGTAAAGCAAACCGGTGCTGAAGACCATGGTTATGCAAAGCACCGTCAAAATCGCTATTTTAAAACTCCTCTTGAGATTATCCCAAGCTTTCATCTCTAATCTCCAATCAAGATTTTTCTTTACTGATGTGCCTCGCATCGATACGCTCAATCAGTTCCTTAAAACCTCAGCTAAACCTGAAGATACTGGCACTAGCACCGCATAGCCCTATCCTCAACCTCTATCGCAAGCTCGTCAGTCTCAGTTATTTCGCCATCAACGACAAACTTCATGTGTCCATTTCTGGGGATGATATCGATCTTTCTTCCCTGCTTGAACTCAGTAATCTTCTCGATTCCCTTTATCTCATTAAGCTTTCCTTTTGAGAATTTAGGCAGAACCTTCAGCACAGTACGCCTTGGAATCCTATGCACGACAAGCACATCTAGAAGTCCATCATCGAGCTTCACTTTGGATTACTCTTTCGATTCCACCACCGCAAAAACTCTACCGTTTTCCAATGGTGCACATCATCAGCGGTCCCTTAAAAAGCTGTTCTCCATCTATAGTAACCTGCAGATTCTGTCCCGACTTCTCGATGAGGTTCAGAAAATCGAAAGCCCGTACGATAACGATCCACCGATAAAAGTCTTTTTATTAAAATACAGTCGCCAGTATCGCAACGTTTCCGTCAAAAACCGATATTGAACGCGTTAAGTCCCTATTCTGTTATAGCTCTTTCCATCTCTCTTGTATGAGTACGACATAACGTCAATCACTTCTTCCTCAGCCAAAATCTGTGACATGAGGTCCTTATAATCCGTAGTTCTTGAACCACCGAAGTTACGTATAAGGTCATTTCCACTGCCAATCGGGATAACCCCGAGTGCTGCATTTTACGGCCATACACACCATTTGCAACTTCATTCACAGTGCCATCCCCTACCACACGCATAGATTCGCACTTTCGCCATCTCGCTCTGCAGAAGTCCAACTATCTGCGATATAGCGTCGCAGAACCTGGTCCGGTCGTATAATGTAGCTCAATGTCAAACTCCGAATCAATCGCAGCCGAACTTATATCTTTGCAAAGCTTGTCTGCCTTCTTGCCGTTTCCAGCAATCGGATTAATGATAAATGCATATTTCACTTATAAATGCCCTCTTTATCGTTACATTTCCTGTTCACTATCATAAATCAGCTTTGGTCTCGCGCCGAGGTAGTCGAGCGAAACGAGTTTATAGTCTATACCACCATGTTCGCCCTTGATACCATTGGTCCATGCTACCATGCCGTGAAGGTGTCCGTAGACACACTGCGTAACACCGTATTCCTGCATAGCCCTGGGTAAATCTCGTCTCTTCCACCTGTCAGCCGGTGGATAGTGCATCGCCATGATGATTTCTGATGCGCCCTTTTCTTCGCTTCGCCTAGACTATTTCTGAGCCTGCCCTGCTCACGCAAATACATCTTTTCATCATGCTCGGTATATGAAACAGTGTCGGGTGTCGGCCAGCCACGCGATCCGCAAATCGCAAGATCTAGGGGCCTCTACATAAGTAACAATCATTTTGCAGAAAAATGCACTATCGTCGTAGAGCGTCCTAAGGGTGCTGGATTCTGCACCACCAGAGGTCATGGTTTCGCGCAGCAGCATCTTTCTGACCAGGCAGCTCATGAATCCAGTCCAGGTCAGCCATAGCCTCGTCTCAGCTTCAGGCCCCACGATATATCGCCTGCAATTATTACAATATCATCGTCTGTAACGAAGCTCGGTCCAAAGCAGCTTTAACTCGCTCTGCATGGTCTCCCCAGCCAGGTCCAAAGACGTCCATCGGCTTATCTATCTCTCATCAAAGGAAAGATGAAGATCAGCAATGGCGTACTATTTTCATACTTATTCCTCTTCGCCTTCCAATATTATTTACTCTCTAGCAGCTCTCTTCATCTGGCGCATGCGTACGCCTGCCAGCTCATCGATATCATCACTAGCTTGCTTTAAGTGCGCCTTTGCCATAGCACCCGCCTCAAATCTCTCAAATTCCTTCTGTACAGCGTGCAGTAGCTCCCACACTTCACTGCTCTTCTTCTCTATCGCTCAAAAGTGTTGAAACCCATCTGTAAACTATTAAGTAGTGCTGCCATTGTGGTCGGTCCGGCAATAGTTACCTTGTACTTTCTCCTCTGCAGTGGCTCGATGAGGCCAGCATTAATCGCCTCCAGAATACAGTCCTTCGAACGGGAAGGAAGAGTATTGCAAAAATCCGTCGTAATCGGTGGATTGATATACTTCGAGTTGATGCCTTTGGCTTCGCTCTCGATCCCTATTTACGAGCTTCTTTCTTTTCGCCTCGGCAATCGCCTCTTTCTCCCTAGGTCATATGCTTCAAGCAGTGCGTTATAAACATCTCCAGGGAACTTCTCGCATCGATTGGCAGGAACACATCGCATCGTCCGTTCCAGGAAGTCTAATCGTCAAACTCGACATTTCTCTCTGCTGTTCTCCTGCCTCAGCATTCTAACGTAGTGGCTAGGGCGGAAGCATCTGCTCGAGAATAGAAACCAAGCTGCACTTCACCGAGTATGCCGCGAGTCTTTACATTAGACAGTATCTTTCTGAGATCACTCAACTCCCTGTGCGACTGACTGCATCTCGCCGAGTCCTCGTACACTTGTTTCTAGCTCTCGTTCACTAATCCAAAGGACTTCTGTAGAGCCTTGTATCCAGAGTTGTCTGCAGTTCTCATCGACCATCAGTGACGTATGTTTTCGATCTGCGTGTTATTCTCCGCACGAAGCCTCGCCATACTGTCATTGAGCTCTTTGAGCCTCAAATCCTGATGCTCGGACATCGTCATCTGGCTCTTGGCAATAGCATCGCCGTAGGCCTTAAAATACGTATCCATTCGATCCTCATTGCTCTCGTGCGCATCAGAACGAGGATGCTCCATGAGCATCGATCCTAGACACATAATTAATAACAATATAATAAAATATTCATATATTTATTGCTTTACCTTTTTGATTTAACTTTCCAGCTACGCATCTCTGAGATTACCTTGTAGATAACACCGCTGGTATATCCTCTGTTCTCTAGCTTTCTAGCCATAGACGCTATCTTGCGTTCATCCAGATATTCCGCTTCTTCGCTATCTGATGCACCCTGTAGCACTGGCTTCTACCGAGTTCTCGTACCCTCTCATCGCTTCGGAACCGTATATGCTCTCTACTGCTATTCGCATGGCATTTGCAGTTCATCTACACCCGCTTCGTACTTATAATCTTCTAAGGCATTATCAGCTATGAGAGCATCGACGCCCTTCTGCTCGAGTTCCCGCTTGGCTCTCATACCTCCCTAAGCTTCTCGAAGGAATTCCTGTAGAAAAGCAAGGGCGTATTCATAATCATCTATGTGGTGGTGAGCCTTGAGGTCATCAATTGCGCCCTCTATCTCGGAGTCCTCATATTCCTTCTCCTTGAGGTGCTGACGCATCTCCTGCTCAGTTCTCATGCGGTGCGTAGGTACCTCAGCCTCATCACCGACACCACGTTTCTTACTCATCCTCATCTCCTCCTATCAGTAATATACTTTATGGGAGGCTCCTTGCTGCGCATACCCTTCGGCGCTAATATTACCCATTTATTAATCAAGCTTCCGATACCTGCAGCTCCTTAGTTCCTCCAAATGCAGAATCATCTCTTACTGCAGCTGCTTGCGTAAAGCCGTCTCTCTCCTCTTGCAGGTCCATCGCTAGATGTAGCTCCCGCATTATCAGCACTACTATCTCAGTGCCTAGCGAAATATCATAGATGCGCCACGATAGCGCCTTCATATATAAGCGCTATCCCCATTATGCTAGGAACATCGTGAGAGACAGAACTTCCTACAGCTTTGATGAGTGCCTCTCCCTGGACCATATGCGGAAAAACTCATCTATTCTGAGTTTGTTACACTCTCCTGCTCATCTTTCCTGATATAACTTACAGCAATCTTCTCGAGCTTCGCTTTTTATTATACTGTATATCGAGGTCAGCATGGTGCATCTGAAAAATGATTGCTCAAGTATTCTCGCTATGAGAGATTGAATAATCTGGAATCCCAGCGATATGAGGCTTTCCATTTTTATTGAACTCGATATTATCCGATATATAACCTAGAGCTCTCCATCTGTAAGTAGTAGCTAATTCTGGGGAACATCTAAGTTACACCCACTCCCAGCAAGCTTTCTAATGCTCCTTGCAAGTAACTCTCTACTATGCGCAGAATTCTCTGTATTCATTTGTATAGAATAAATACATTATGAGCCCCCTACTTGCTCCTCAAGCAGCTTCATCGCTTCTTGAATTGCTACGTCTCCAGACTTTGCTTCCACATTAGGCGTTACGCCCTTTTCATTTATCCTTTTGCCATTTGGATCGATATACTCTGCAGTCGTCGGTTTCACCACGGATCCACCCTTAAGCTTAAAAATCGTCTGTATTACACCTTTCCGTACGTCTTAGTTCCAATTATTTTCACATCGTTTGCTTTTAGTGCAGCCCAGAATATCTCCGCCATGACTAGCTGTATCCTGATCGACAAGGACTGCAAGCTTTTACATCAGCCGAGCTGTCATCTGAAGTGTATTTCTTGGTCTTTTTCTTGAAACTATCTTGCCGAGCTTGCTTTTTAAGAACCCCGTCTGCTGAGCCAAATGCTTCTTCGACTACTCCCTCCGGTATTGCCGCTGATATCAACGATGATCTTATTGCAATCCTCGGTTTTTAAGCATCTCTATAGCTGTTTTTGAATGATTTTTGAAGTTCCCTTCTAAATGTACTGATGCGTATATATCCTATGTGTTTTGATGAATCCTTCACCTCATAAGTCACGCCATCATCTTCAACTTTAGAACGAGTGAGCTTGTACTTCTTAACGACTCCCCCTCTCGAGATAGTAAATTCGACATCGTTGTCTCCGCCGCCTTCCATTAGCTCGGCTGCATCGTTTAGACTCTTTACATTCTTGCCATTAATTTTTAAGGAGTTCGTCCCCGCTAGAATCCCTGATTGTTCTGCATCGCTTCCAGATAGGACCCTATTAACCACGATTTTTATCATTTTCATCAAGCTTAAGAGCTACCCGACATCAGAATACGATGTTAAATACCTGCGTTCAAATGCCCTCGTACTCTTTCTCCGTCATATATTCGGCGTATTTATCATCCAGTGTCTTTAGCATACCAAGAGCTACAGCTTTATCGACTTCGTCAGTGTCTTGCTTGTAGTATGCCTTGTTATTGATTATTTTCTGAATGTCATAGTACTTGCCGAACTCATCATCTAGGGCCTCATATTGGTCGAGTTTGTACTGAGATATCAGTCTCCTCCAAGCACAATATGCATGAAAATCACAGGCAAACTACCGCAGTTCCAAAACCCTGCGGCAAATGCGATTAATAATGTTCTATGCCTCCTCAACATCGAGGACTCTGATCTGAACATTCTCTGTCCTTCCACCTATTTATGTCCATCACTCCGTAAACTGTCAGAGGTTTATTGCTAGCAATCAGGCTATACACGTCCATCGCTTTGTTGAACATTATGCACTGAATGGCACTTCCGTGCTGCATCACAGAAAATCTCGCATGTTTATTATCCGATAGGAATTTCCAATCTACAACCTGCACCTTCTCGAATCTGAACACTGGTTCTGGATTTCCTGCTCCGAACGGGGCACAAAGCTCTAGCGCTCGCGCAAGCTCTATACTTCGTATCCGGAACTATTATATCCATGTCCGCCTCTATCGTCCTGTCAACAACTTTTCATTATCCGCAAGCAGTCCCGCCACATCTTCGTTTTAACGAAGCCCTGAGCTTTTCAAGATTCTCAGTTCCATCGTGAATCCGCAAGCAGCCTTATGACCACCGAACTTCACAAAATACTCTGAATGGCGATTCAGCAGAGAATACAAGTCTATTCCCTCGATAGATCTACCAGTCCCTTTGAGGAGCCCATCGTTTGGTGACACAATAACAACTGGTCTATTGTAGCGCTCTTTGAGATTTCCAGCTACAATTCCCAGGATCCCCTCGTGAGCATGGTCAGCCTCAATCATTATGAAATCACCCTTTCTCGAGTTCATCATCCGCAAGACTTATGCAGTTTTCAAAAGCTTCCTGCTGTAGCTCACGTCGCTTCGTATTTGTCTCCATAAGCTTGTGCATAGACGCTCTCACTTCATCATCGTCATCGGATAGCAAATGCTCTAACCCAAGCGAAGCATCACCGAGTCTGCCAGCAGCATTAATCCCAGGAACTAACGAAAAAGCAACGTCTCGTAGAAGTAATATTGTTGTAATCAACACCTGATAGTTCTGCGAGCCTTCTTAATCCCTTTGTTCTAAATCCAAGTCTCATGAGTCTGAGACCATACTTTACAAGCGAACGGTTCTCATCCACTGAGCGGCATTACATCTCCGATAGTTCCAACCGCAACGAGTTCGAGCACTTCTGTACTAAGGCCACGTGAGGATTTCACAGTTGACGACTAAGTGCTAATGCAAGTTTATATGCTACCCCTACTGCAAGGCCCTTTAAAGGATAAGCATCTTCTGGCGCCTTGGGATTGATGACGATTCCTGGCGCAATCACATCTTTTATAGTATGGGATGAGTCACAATGGTCTCGATGCCAAGGCTATTCGCATATGCAACCCTCTTTCGGCTGACACAGACCCACAGTCAACTGTGACGATAACCTCGCCTTCGTCTTGATATATCTGGTCTATGGCTGACTTATTAAGTCCATAGTCCCTCATCAAGTCTGGAAGGTATATAGTAAGTCACATTATCTGTGAGAGAGCTCGATAACCTTCATCAGAAGAGCTGTCGAAGTCTACGCCATCACAGTCATAATCACCATATATAACTATTTTTAGATCCGCTGTATAGCATCTATCAACAATCCACTCCCGCATGCTATTTTGCTAGCAGGAATGGATCATATGCAAGCTTAGGACTTGGAGAAAGGAACTCTTCGAGCTCCGCATCTCCTCATCCCTCTTTTTCTTAATAATTCATTCAGCACTGAGTGCTTTTAAAAATATCTATATTCATATAATTAGAATAAACTCATTGGGTTAATATACGTACCGTTCTTGATTAAACTGAAATGAAGATGCGGACCCTGTTGACCAACCCGTACCTCCAATATATCCAACAACTTGCCCTTTAGTTACATACCGACCATTAGAAACCGCAACCACTCATATGTCCGTATAGGGTGGTGCATCCGTTTCCGATTGAAATCATAACGCAGTTACCGTAACCACCATAGTATGATGCCTTGGTAACGTAACCGTTAGCGATAGCTCTGATAGGGTGTACCCGTTCGGGAGACCTGATACATCTACACCATCGTGATACTTCTTGTCTTGAATATTGGATGAACCTCCATCCGAAAGGAGAAGTTATAGTTCCACCGCTTACTGGCCACTGATATCCGCTTGAAGTAGTTGGTGCACTTGGACGGCTTGAGCTTGAGCTGCTTGAGCTGCTCGAACTTGAGCTGGAACTACTTGAACTGCTCGAGCTACTCGAAGAAGACTGGCTCTGAGCCTGCAGCCTGCTGCCCGTCTTCTGCTTTTCCTCTGCTGCCGCCTGAGCTGCTGCTGCCTCTGCTGCTAGCTTATCACCCTCAGCATTTAGCTGATCCCGCTGCTTTAGAATATTCATCCGCAAAGCCCTTGTACTTCTCACTGAGTTGCTTTCGACTTCCTTTTGTTCTTCTCCAGAATCTTTTCCTGTTTAATCTGTTGATCCTGAAGCGATTCAATCTCTTTATAGTCCTTCTGTAGTGTGCTGAGAAGCTTCTTGTCACTAGAGAGCACCCTCTGCACCATACTAACGTTTGTTATCAGTTCGCTAACATTTCCTGAACTCAAGATTACATTGATAAAGCCTGCTGTACCCGTCTTATACATGGCTTCCTAAGCTGAATTTAGAGCTTTCAGTCTGTTTGCTTTACAGCCTTCTTTGCCCTTCGAGCTTTGCCTGTGTCGTCATTGATCTCCGTGCGCATTATTAATATTAGCTTCAGCTCTTTTCAACCTTCTTAGTCGCTTCACCAACTTTAGCGCTAAACTCCGCAGACTTTGCTCCTGCAGCCGACGCTTCCTTCTTCTTCTGAGCACCATGGTTGCATGTGACGGACAGATGTTACAAAATGCCGACACAACCATAGTTACAAGCGAGCAGTGAAACCACTACACACTTTTGTTTTATTCACCCTAGCTATCGTCTCCTCCTTATCTATCTAAGAACCTTCTTATCGAGATTATACGCCGCAGGTACCTACTCCTACTCCTAGCGCAATGAATATGAGCATTACGTTAGGAATCAGGTATCCTGTTGGAACTACCGGCACCGATAGCATCCTCATGATATCAGGGTCCAACTACTCCCTGATGAGTCTCGAATATATAACAAAACATTAGCCGTTGAAATCGTCGCCGACATAGCGAGAATAACCCCTCAAACAAGAATGGTCCCTTTACGAACCAGTCCGATCGCTCAAAGGTATTTCATTATGCTAATCTCCTTAGAACGTGCAAATACAGTAAGCTTAATGGTATTAGCAACGATGATAACCGATACGATTATAAGGAAAATCATGGTAATAATCGACGCAGTCTGAATGAAATTCGTTATCCTCTGCAGCTTCTCAACTGTATCCTGATAGTACTTAATATCTTCAACACCAGAAATGGATGTTGCACTCTTGGAAAGCTTATCTGCTACCGACTTATCCTTAACATACACGAGATACGAGTTAGGTAGAGGTTTGTCCACAAACATCGAGAAGATAACCGTTATCTCCCCCAGCGTTTTCTTCATGATCTTATCGCATCTGCCTTAGACCTGAATCAACCTTGTCCACACCTTCTGTGGACTTAAGTTTACCGATATCGTTATTTACAGCATCCGTGTTGTTGTCGTTTTCAGCGAATACCTCAACGATGTTGTAATCCTGCTTTGATAACATTGGCGAAAAGGTCAACGTTTACAAATGCTACGAAGAATAATCCGAGGATAAGCATCATCGCCGAAATAGCAAGTACTGCAGTGATGTTCATACCCTTGTTACGACCAATCTGCGAAACCGACTGCTTGAGAGTGTACTTTGCTCTAGAAAACATATTTATCTACCCCTCATCGTAATCGTAGTATTCTTCTCTTCGTTATAGAATCCATATTGCCCTCTGTTCATCACGGACAATATGACCATCTTCAATCGCTACTACACGCTTATTCATCTGGTCAACGATGTCCTTCGCATGTGTAAACCATGAGTTGTAGTACCGCAAGTTAATCTTATCAAGTCCATAATCTCCATAGCCGTAATAGGGTCCAGGTTTCCAGTTGGCTCATCGGCAATTAGAACACGTGGATATTGACAATCGCTCTGGCGATACCGACACGCTGCTGCTCACCAGCGCTGAGGCTCATTGAGATGTCTGTCCTGCTTTATCGAAATGCCATTAGAGTCAAGCACGTATGGGGCGCTTATATATACAATATCCTTGCGCTTAGCATAACTTTTACTACTTCCATAGCTTGTTTTCATACACAGTGTTCTTTTCAAGTCTTGAAATCCTCAGAACTTTTGTTCCAATCTTCTTGCCTCAGTTCTGGGATACTCCCTTCTGGACAATCTTGTTATATCCTTAAGCAACTGGTAGTTCCCTTATCCGTTGCTAATTCGTGGTATCGGCCTTACAGGTTGTCTTACCCACCTCTCGGTACAACGAGGCAAAATCCTTTCTCAGCTGCAGACCAATTTTCTCTGGTCTACGTTGTTGCCGCAATGTTTAGTAACATTCTTAAATTCGATCGTATGACCTCCTGATACACCAACAGATTGTGTGTGCAAACTGAGAAAATAAACCACAGACACTAAAGCACGGTGTATATTTATATGTGCCAAACAACAAATTTGATCACCGTCTTCGCATAAAACTAAATATAAATATTTTGTGCTTTACGAACCACTACATGTCAGCATTTAACTGGCTGTAAAACTGCTGTATGTGCAGTAGCGTCCTTCTATTAGCTCAAAACCTTGGACAGGAGTTTGATTCTCTCCTCACAGTGATTTAAGGACTTCTTCCATTCCTGCCGACATTAACGCCCTCATCCCGCGAAGATGACATATCAACTTCTGTGACCCCATCTCGGCAAGTAACCACAATCATCCTTCGCCCTTCACCAGCTAGTCCTTCGTACATCTGAACTCTCCTACCATCTCAGATCAAAGTGCAGATGCGGCTCATTCAAAAACATTATCTCCAGGATCATAGCTGGCTCTTACTATACACAACACGCTGCTGCTGACCTCCTGATAGGAAACTTGACATTGACTTTGTTATCAAGTCTCAACTCGCGTAAACTCATAGCTTTGGCTTCATCAACCTTGCTCACTACTTTAACATTGATAGGTGCTGGTCACGTTCTCGAAATTACGTCCTTATGCAGAAAAGAGGTTGATTTTAGAACACCATCCCCATGTAGTTCTGATTTCATTGATATTCTGACATCACGAGTTCCCCATCGATACTCCTTTTCTCTCGATGTGAACTTCAAGTGATCCATCATCTAAGCATCGTGGTTACCAGAGCCTGAAGGTCCGCCACTATGCCTCCGCCTCGCTTACCGTCACGATCGATGCCGCCCAGCACTATTGTCTCATAGTTTATGACCTTAATCCTCATTTGCATATCTCCTCGAGCTTTTGGTTTATTTTCTCTTCCTATCTTTCACTTCCTGCCGTCGCTCAGAACAGCGGTGTAGAAAGAAGGCAGTGTTTAGTAACGAATAAGCTAATGCTACGCCCTAGCATGTGGAAATGCTTCAATCGCGCTCGGCAGTGTGCCCTGCGCCGTCATGCACTCTCGCGCTCAGAACAGATGTCTCCTTGATAAGTGTTGGTGTTTCCTTTTCAAGTATAATCTTAACAGCCTGCGGAATGATAATAAGTCTCATAGCCATAGTCTTGCTCATACCAAAACATTCTCACTGCTTCCATCATCCTTTATCCAGCGCGATTCCTGCAGATGCCTCCAGACATATGCTGCTATTATTACAAACGATTATAGCAGGTATGATAAGTTTATATTTAGTAAAACAGATGTGTGTGAACTTAAGTATTCCATAGGCGAATACTGGCGCGCCTGCACGAGCATGAAATTTCTTATCGACATATAACTTTGAGATACACTTAAAATCTGACTGTGATGCTTTCATGAAACGTCAGCAGTCGACTACGATCCTGTAATGATAATACTAACAAATACTGTTGCAGGGATTCCCTTACATAAAACTAAACCTGTGATAAGCATCCATTTGATTCCTTACTTTCTATAATCATTTGTGATATGAATATAGTAACCTGTTTATCTATAATCAATAATTTTCTGTGTTATTTTAGTATGTTGATATGTTGTACAGCTAAATTGCAACCACAATTTCCAAAATAAACTCACCTTCTGGTGAACTTTCAACATTAACTTTTAATAACTACTTTAACCTCTGAACTTTTATTTTTAAAGGGCAACAATAATTATTACATATAGCTTGTGTAATTATCCCAGTGCTGTAAGTCCATATATAACTTTCGGTGCGAAAATCTGCAACTATGCCCAGTATAAACACTGTTGTTGAATACCATAAACCAATTCTTACTATAGTGAACATAAAACTTATCAATCTTCGTTCTACGAATAGCGAGCGATACCAACAAAGATACAAAATTGTCTATAAGAATAGTATCATCATTGGTCGTTTCCTCCATGTGATTAACAATACAATAAGTCCTGGAATTAAATATCCAATTCTCTTGATGTTTTCTTAGCGATAACCTCCTTAGAAGATTTATTAATGTAAAACCTATGTAAGGTTATAAATCGTCTGACGCCTCTTTTGTATCTTTATGATATCACTTTAATATCGTATATCAATTGAAGTTTTATAATTGTCATATTATGTTGTATTTATTCTGTGCACTATATTATTTCCATTCAGACCGGATATCAATGCATATAAATTATTCAATTCCAAAATGCACATATGCCATGGACTCCATTACTTGCAAAAGAAGATGCTTGCTCCAATAATCATCCGAGCTGTTCAAACCGATATTAAATAACGTCTTCAGCGCCCCCAGAATAACGACGAATCGTTCTTTATCTCCCAAAATGCAATGCAGGTCCATAGATTGAAAAATGCACTAATACAATCTGAACCTTGCGGAACAAAAGCCAAATATTCAAAACCATTCTGACTGTCAATGGAACATGCCACATATTATCGTAAGCAATATTTTTCTCTCTCGTTCCCTTTTCGTAAATTCTGTAGAGATGGCGAAAAAGCGAAGGCATACCCTTCCTTTAATTCTAATATACGATTTGTAGTGTAATCAGTATTGTATGTATTATTCTGTTCAGCCCAAGAATCAAGCTTCTTGCTGAGATGTAAATTACACCGAACATGATTACGATTCCTAGTAGACCGTAAACAAAACCGAAGTCTGGTTAAAGTCCCAGCAGATATGGATGAATGATTTGAGACCATAAATACAGCTACTGGCCATGTTCAGAAGAGTCCTAAAAGCTTAGCAGGGAGCTAGCTTGTTGATGAACAGAGTTACCGAGTGAGAATACATCTCCAGCTGACATCATGTGATGCAAACGAGACCAATCCATAGAACTGAGCACTTGTCAATTATCTCCAGCTAGGCTGGTAGCGAATACCGTACAGTAGGTCCTAGAGTCCGCAGCCTGGGAGCTGTGCTTGTACATGCTTAAATCTCCTGGGGTCTTAGCAGCTTTGGCCATACACCCAGCAGGGTGGTGAACCGCAAGTTAGCGCGTTCACAGGAGTCGAACCATGATATTTGGGAATCTTGTGACCTCGTGTAGTGTATTCAGATACTCATCCATCTCCGTAACCGTCTAGTATGCTGGATATAAGTTAGATACCATAGCATCAAGTGCCATCGAGAAGACGATAACAAGTACAGCTGCAACTCTCTTCTTATCTCTGTTGTTGAGGAGCAGACTCTTCGCTCTCCTTCTTCTCAGCAGATACGAACTCTCTGGTATTCTTGAATAGTGACATACCAGCCTCACCAAGTGCCTCCAGCTACGAAGAACCAAATAGCATCCGATGAACAGGAAGATGCCTTGATGAGAATATCGTTCTGTAAGTTACGTGAACACCGGGCATACCTGTGCAAGAGGAGCAATGAATGTTGTTCGATGGACGAACGATGTTAACGATGTGCTGGTTGAAATGCAGATCCGGCTGTTCAGCACAGTGAATAACTGACCTTGTGATTGGGGACAGGTTACCCGCCAGAAAGTCCTGTGCCAGCAGCTACGATACGAACATCACGTATACAGAGTTGATGATGTTGCTTATACAATCGTGGCCAACACCCATCGAAGCATGCCGATAAGCGCACCATCTGGGTTTAACCCAGCGGTCGGCGATATCCCACCGAACATGGTGTGATATGTCAAGCTTCTGACCCTGCCCAGAAATAACGTGTGTAACCTGACCCATTCAGCCGCCCTTAAGTACATCTGTAACCCATTACCGTCTTACTTTATGTAATAGAACAATCTCTCAAGTAAGCCATGGAACATCCATAGAATCCAAACAGTCTACCTTTTTCTGTACCAGTTTCCCATAAAAACCTCCTAAATAATAAATTATAATTGCAAGTAACGAATATATATTAGGTATTAATACAATACGTTTCGCCAATTACTCTTGAACAATTCCTCAGGTCCATATGTTATAAAACAATTCATACTATGTCCTTATTAATCACATTGTAAATTGGTTGTACTAATTCATGTTATTTTGTTAAAATTTTTACTAGCTAAAAAACAAAATCCACTCTGAACCCTAGTATTTATAGTGAAAAAAAAGCTTAACCCTTATTGTGAAGAATAATTCACTAAAATTGCTATTTTTATAATTTTATGTTGTTTTATTATTTTTAATCTTTATGATTAACAATAACGGCTTCAGCGATATCAGCCTTTGTAAGTTCATACTTCTCTGAGCTCAATGGCTGGATTCCTGCCAAACGCCTTCTGTCTACCATTCAGCTCTCACTGGTTTGTTCTTAACCCGACTTCTGCCACCGCACTGCCAGTCCGCCGATAACCGAGTGTTCTTCTGCGATTTACAATCAGATATTCTCTCTGGCTTTAGTTTATAATCGCCGTCTCATCAATTGGCTTAATAGTATGCATATCGATTACACGAGCATAGACACCCTTCACTTGCAAGCTCTTGGCCTTCGAGCGCATCTATATGATTCCCGTTGCGATGATTGTCATCGCTACCTTCCGGTACATTTGCCTTTAATGTGATCTCAAACTCTCGCCATAATCACTGGCACTCCAGATACCCAGTCTAACGTATGAGATAATGTCTGTATCCACTTCATTTTAAAGCTTCTTAGCACTTACAGCATCAGCAGGGTTTTACAACGACATGCCAGAATCTCCCTCATGAGCGCGATATCTTCCAGTCTGATGGCTCTTTCCATCTTCTCAACTGTAATACCTGTGAGTTGCCTTAACATTTGCATTTGTATGATTGAATTTCTTGTGATTTTCTGTATGCTCTACCTGCAGCGAACATAGCGAATATGCTAGCACACAACATGACCAGAGAGCAATTCCAGCTGCTTCAGCTATCAAGTCCTGTTCAATAATACCGCAGTTTACAGATCTCAGGATAAGCCTTTTCCGTCCTTTCAGTTTTGGTCGAAATAGGATGGGTCTGCATCCAGTACGATGGGTAAGTCGCGTTCTGCCCTTTCCTTGGGAAGATTCTCGTATCACAGCCCTAATTTAATCTTATCTGCCATTGGTGTCACCTCCAAGCTCTTCTATCGCCAGCCATCCTCGTCAGCAACCATGCCAGCCAGCATTATCTTCCCGCCGTCAATCACGCCCGCCCCTTGTAGTATGAGCGATAATTGCAGTTAGTACACCTTTAGAAACTTCCTTCCTTAAATGTAAATGAATTGATTCTTCAATTATGACATCTACGCTTATCACGTTCACAAAAGCTCTAAACTTCTCGTCTCACAAAACTACACACTGTCCTTGCTTGCCATCAATCTGAAAGTCCGTTAAGTACGATAACAGCAAATTTATCGAGTTTCCTGTGAGATGCCTGCATAGCATCTCCACTATGCCCTCTTGAGATATAAATCACCAGTATTTTATACTCTGTAGTTTTTACTATCAATCTTGCCGACAGCCATTCCTACTGCTGGAAAATCCACTGTCCGAGAAATGAGTTGACATCTCAGTCAGGAACCTTACGCATATTAAGTGCCCCTGGAATTTTCCCCACTGTCTGAGTCATCATTTCACTTACCTTCGTAAGTCTCTCACCGAGTGCTGCGTAAAGCGCAGGGAACCGCATAAACCATGGTGCTAGAATTTGTCTCTGTCTGCCATCTTGGTTCTTTGATTCGTGTTGGTTCACTAAAATACAGCGTGAAATATCAGCCGAAGACAATGAGCCTCCAGTGACCTGGCTTTACCGGCATGAATTGCCTTTAAATGATTCTGATTCTGCGCTTTTCAGCGAACTCAGCATAATTGTTAGTATTCACCATATCCTCCTACAATGAAATTTTGAAACTAATTAAGCCGTTTGTATTGGTGTTTAAGAAATCGCTTGAATCTTGTTCTATTATTGATTATTGTCTCGTTATTATTGTCGTTGATAATTTAATTGTAGCTATTATACTTTATCATATTCCTATTATGTTAGAATATCGTTTACTACTAAATCTTAAGTACCAACCTTGCCATCGTAAAATACGTAAAACCTGTCATGTCGATGGTGAAGCCATCATAGAGATAAACGATAAAATACCGGGAGTCCGAATTCCATTCTGTAATCATGACCTGGGAGGCCCTATGCATTTGCGATAACGATTAATACATCGACAGGCACACCATAGCGCTACCAAAGAGCCGTTATGGTCAAATACCACTATCCTCATGTAGTTCAAGATGCACGTACATATACCGACTATAATTCCTGAAATTCTTCCATGAACTCTAAGAACATCGATAACTCAGGTCGCCCGTAATGCCTGATAGTACAGACGACTGAGTTCCTGGTTACTACCAGTACCCATTAGCATCAGCATGTAAGCTACTGGCACGTTCTGCAGGCGATTTCTCAAAACTAGCAATCGTACTTCATTAAACGTAGATACTATTTTGACAGTCAACATCAGGACGAGTTGTATCAGGTAGTCTTGTCTGTGTTATCGATATTTACCTCATACGCTCCATATCCTCTGTGTTCTCTTCTTCGATTACGTCGGGGATATCGTCAGCTGATGATTCGACCAATCGCAATGTTAAATTATCCAGCTTCTGGGTATCGCGATAAAACCGTGTTCTTGGTTCAGAGTCTCTTCCTGGGTCTCATCATCGTGTGCGAAGATGATATTCTCTAATATCAGGACAACGATGCCTACCATCTGCAGAACCGACCTGAGCATTACGACCCTACAGTTACGCCCGGTAATTGTGGCATGATGCGTCATTCGAGTTCGAACCATCGCGGTTCAGCGCCTCACGCCTCGTGCGCAGATTGATGGTCGTAATGGCCTGTTCAACGTATTTGGAAGTGTTGTGTGCGCCATTCTTGGGTTTATGCGATCATCAGCGATATTTGGTGGCTCATTGATCAATAATTAAGTCAGTTATTTTAATCTGGTTGATGGTTCAACGTCA
>BNJU01002180.1_pt1 | contig 84343 bp, 95 predicted proteins | sample 8539281 | NCBI WGS metagenome assembly BNJU01 (sample SAMD00202456, study PRJDB9452) | human saliva metagenome | isolation source: human saliva | place: Japan
ATCAACTAGAGCAAGTCGAAAAATTGGTGGAAAGTTTGCCAAGTGTTACTTTCCGAATCGCGGCAGTGACAGAGATGTCTTCTAAGTCTTTAGATATGCTTCGCTATCCTAATGTGGTACTTTACCAGAACGCTAGTCCACAGAAGATTCAGGAGCTCTATCAATTGTCGGATATTTATTTGGATATAAACCATAGCAATGAGTTATTGCAGGCGGTGCGTCAGGCCTTTGAGCACAATCTCTTGATTCTTGGATTTAATCAGACAGTGCACAATAGACTTTATATCGCTCCAGATTATCTATTTGAAAGTAGTGAAGCTTCTGCTTTGATTGAGACCATTAAACTGGCTCTTTCAGATGTTGAACAAATGCGTCAGGCACTTGGCAAACAAGGCCAACATGCAAATTATGTTGATTTGGTGAGATATCAGGAAACCATGCAAACTGTTTTAGGAGGCTAATATGTCAGATGAAGATTTATTTTACAAAGACGTTGAAGGTCGCATGGAAGAGTTGAAACAAAAACCTATCAAGAAGGAAAAAGAAACGCGAGGGGAAAAGATTAGTAAAACTTTTTCACTCTTATTGGGTTTGATGATTCTGATTGGTTTGCTCTTTACTTTGCTAGGAATTTTGAGGTAGGCCTATGATTGACATACTGATTGTTTTAGCTATCGTCCTATCTCTCGCTTTAATTGTACTGGTGACCATACAACCTAGACAAAATCAATTATTTTCTATGGATGCGACAAGTAATATTGGTAAACCAAGCTATTGGCAAAGTAACACCTTGGTCAAGGTTCTCACTTTATTGGTGAGTTTGGCCTTATTCGTTCTATTATTAACCTTTATGGTGATAACTTATACTCAATGAAAATCAAAGAGCAAACTAGGAAGCTAGCCGTAGGCAGTACTTGAGTACGGCAAGGCGAAGCTGACGTGGTTTAAAGAGATTTTCGAAGAGTATTACAAATATAGCAAAATGAACCAAAAATAGTACACAATGTGGTATAATCTTCTTATGGCATATTCAATAGATTTTCGTAAAAAAGTTCTCTCCTATTGTGAGCGAACAGGTAGTATAACAGAAGCATCCGATGTTTTCCAAATCTCACGTAATACCATTTATGGCTGGTTAAAGTTAAAAAGAGAAAAACAGGAGACCTAAAGCATCAAGTAAAAGGAACAAAACCAAGAAAGGTTGATAGAGATAGACTCAAAAACTATCTTACTGACAATCCAGACGCTTATTTGACTGAAATAGCTTCTGAATTTGGCTGTCATCCAACTACTATCCACTATGCTCTCAAAGCTATGGGCTACACTCGAAAAAGAACCACACCTACTATGAACAAGACCCAGAAAAAGTAGCTTTATTTCTTAAGAATTTCAATAGTTTAAAGCACTTAGCACCTGTTTATATTGATGAAACAGGATTCGATACTTATTTTTATCGAGAATATGGTCGCTCTTTAAAAGGTCAGTTAATAAGAGGTAAAGTATCTGGAAGAAGATATCAGAGGATTTCTTTGGTTGCAGGGCTAACAAATGGTGAATTAATCGCTCCAATGACTTACGAAGAGACAATGACGAGCGACTTTTTTGAAGCTTGGTTTCAGAAGTTTCTCTTACCAACATTAAACACACCATCAGTTATTATTATGGATAATGCAAGATTCCATAGAATGGGTAAGCTAGAACTCTTGTGTGAAGAATTTGGACATAAACTTTTACCTCTTCCTCCCTACTCACCTGAGTACAATCCTATTGAGAAAACATGGGCTCATATCAAAAAGCACCTCAAAAAGGTATTACCAAGTTGCAATACCTTTTACGAGGCTCTTTTGTCCTACTCCTGTTTCAGTTGACTATAAAAGAAAACTTCAGATATTCACCTTTTGTGATTGGTCTGAAGTTTTCTTTTTTACTGTCCATATTTTTGGTAAAAGTCAACTTTTACTTGGATGAAGGTTTTGGCTTCACGTAGGAGTTGGAGGAGTGTGGCGCGGGTTTCAAATTCTTCTCTTGTCTTGGGCAGACTGCGGTTGCGAAAGACTTCCAGATAACGTTCAATTTCATCTAGTAAATCAGAAGCAGGATTGGTCTGGCTCAGTTGCCCTGCAATTTTTGAAAAGAGTTGGGCTAAAATCAGGCTCTCACTGGCAGCTAGGTGACAGGTATTGATTTGCTGGGCCATATTTCGCAGGATACGACTTTGTCGTTGTCTCATCTCAAAGTAGTGGATATGGTAGTCGGTCTGGTGAAAGAGCTGGTCAGAGTGATCTAGATAGACCAGTCTGAGGGCTTCTTCCAAAAGGGTGTCTAATTCTTCTACTAGCTGTGCTCGGTTGCGTCCATCTCCTCTGGATAAATAATATTTGAAGCGATGGAGAATATCTTTTAACTTTTCTTCTACTAATATGTGGTAGTGATGGATTTCCTCTTCTCGTGAAGGCATATAGAGATTGACCAGTAAGGCAAATCCTGTACCGATAGCAAAGAGAAGAAATTCATTGACTAGAAGGTCTAGAGAGGTTGACTCTTGTACCAAGAGGTGGCTAACCAAAACAGTGCTTGGTGTGATGCCAATTTCCCAGCCCATCTTGTAGGCTAGAGGCACATAGAGAGCCAGATAGAGGCCAAGGCTCCAGATATGAAATCCGCTCAAGTGAAAAGCCAAAACACCGATAGCCAGAGCTAGAAGCATGGAAAAAAGACGATTGCGGGCCAGTTTTAAAGTACTTCTACGTGTATCAGAGAGGCTTAAAAGAGCAATAATTCCAGCCGAGACAGCTGAAGAAAGATTGAGAAAGTAAGCAAGAAGGCAGGCAAGACAGGTAGCTAAGATGAGCTTGGTCGTACGTTGGCTAATAGACATAAGAATTTCCTAGTAAGTTATACTCAATGAAAATCAAAAAGCAAACTAGGAAGCTAGCCGCAGGCTGCTCAAAAACACCGTTTTGAGGTTGTGGATAGAACTGATGAAGTCAGCTCAAAACACTGTTTTGAGGTTGCAGATGGAAGCTGACGTGGTTTGAAGAGATTTTCATTGAGTATTAGAATAAAAGCGGAAAAGACAAGACCGAAGCAGGCTTGCCTTTATGAGTTATTTTTACGGGCTGCTGCGTATTCGGCAACGGCGGTGAAGAGGACATCTGTAGAAGAGTTGAGGGCTGTTTCACATGAGTCTTGGATGACACCAATCACAAATCCAACACCGACAACTTGCATCGCAATATCGTTAGAAATACCAAAAAGGCTACAAGCAACTGGGATAAGAAGGAGGGAACCACCGGCAATACCAGAAGCACCACAGGCTGAGATAGCTGCTACTACACTAAGGACAAAGGCTGTCGCAAAGTCAACAGGGATGCCAAGAGTATTTACTGCAGCAAGGGTTAGAACATTAATGGTAATTGCTGCCCCGGCCATGTTGATAGTAGAACCAAGTGGGATAGAAACCGAATAGGTATCTGGATTCAGTCCAAGGTCATGACAGAGTTTCATATTGACAGGGATGTTAGCCGCAGAACTACGAGTGAAGAAGGCTGTTACACCGCTGACACGCAAACATTTCCAAACAAGGGGATAAGGATTTCTCTTCATAAAGAGGAAGGCAATTAGTGGATTGACTACCAGAGCCACAAAGAACATGGTTGTCACCAAGAGGGCAAGCAAGATTCCGTAGTTGGCTAGACTACCGATTCCCTTATCAGAGATGGTTTTAAAGACAAGGCCAAGGATTCCAAACGGAGCTAGGTTGATGATCCATTCGACAATCTTAGAAGTCACATCAGCCATGGTTTTCAGTAATTCTTTACTGTTTTTACTTGCCTCTCTCATAGCAATCCCGAAAACAACTGCCCAAGATAAGATACCGATGTAGTTGGCTGTAACGAGGGCATTGACTGGATTGTCAACCAGTTTGAGCAAAAGGTTGCTGAGGACCTGTCCAATTCCATCTGGTGGAGCAATATCGGTATTAGCACTATTTAGGGTAATTTCAACAGGTACGATGAAACTTGCTAGTACAGCGATAAGGGCAGCGGCAAAGGTTCCCATCAAGTAAAGGAAGATAACGGTTTTCATATTGCTATCTTGGCCCTTTTGATGTTGGGAAAGGGCATTGGCAACGAGGGCAAAGACCAGAATCGGTGCGATGGCTTTGAGGCCACCAACAAAGAGATCTCCGAGTAGACCAATTCCTGAAATGTTAGGAAGTGTCAGTCCTAGGGTTCCTCCAATAAGCATGCCAATCAAGATACGTTTGATTAGGCTTGCCTTATTCCAAGCATGAATGAATTTTTTCATAACAATCTCCTTTGTTGTGTAATGTTTATGATTATAGTATAAATATGAACTAAAATCAAGAATTTTTCTGTCTATTTTTTGAAATTATTTTTGAATATTTATGGAGAATGACACTTTATGAAAGTATGGTATAATAAATGAAAGGAGTTTTTCTATGCAAGAATTTTTCAAACCTACCTCAATAAGCTTGATGTTACAGCGATTATCGAGAATATTTTAACCAAGGTACTTTCTCTGTTATTCCTATTTTTACTCTTTTATATAGCTAAGAAATTACTTCATACGATGGTGCAGAGAATTGTTAAACCTTCTCTAAAAATGTCTCGTCATGATGTCGGGCGTCAGAAAACCATCTCACGTCTGTTAGAAAATGTGTTTAATTATACCCTTTATTTCTTTTTGCTCTACTGCATTTTGTCGATTTTAGGTTTGCCTGTTTCTAGTTTGCTGGCAGGGGCTGGGATTGCTGGGGTAGCCATTGGTATGGGAGCCCAAGGTTTTCTGTCTGATGTTATCAATGGCTTTTTCATCCTCTTTGAACGTCAACTGGATGTGGGAGATGAGGTTGTTTTGACAAATGGTCCTATTACTGTATCGGGCAAGGTCGTCAGCGTCGGCATTCGAACAACGCAACTCAGAGGAGAAGACCAGGTTCTACACTTCGTTCCAAATCGCAATATCACCGTCGTCAGCAATTTCTCTCGGACAGACCAGGCCTGAAATTTTAGCAGATTTATGGTACAATAGAAAGAGTTTAATAAAGGAGAAAAGATGGTTTTAGAAAAGCAGTTGGGCAATGGTTGTACCTGGATAGACCTTGATGTGGATAAGATTAAAAATATGGAAGATCTTTCTGACATCTATGGATTGGACAAGGAAACCATTGAGTATGCTCTGGATAGAAATGAACGAGCTCATATGGATTATAACCGTGAAACGGAGACGGTAACCTTTATTTATAATGTTCTTGATTTAGAAAAAGACAAAGAATATTATGAAGCGATTCCGATGACCTTTATCGTCGAAAGACAACGAATGATTACCATCAGCAACCATAAGAATGCTTATGTCATTGATCAGATGTCAGCTTATCTGGATAGCCATGAGTCGCTTTCTATTTACAAGTTTCTCTTTGCTGGTTTAGAGATTATCAGTAACGCTTATTATCCTGTCATTGAAGAGATGGATAAAAGTAAGGACGAAATTAGTGCCTTGCTACGTCAAACTACAACAAAGAAAAATCTCTTCGCCCTCTCTGACTTGGAGACTGGTATGGTTTACTTGACAGCAGCAGCAAAACAAAATCGACTCCTCTTGGAACATATCCAGGGCCATGCTCTTTATCGGAGATTTAATGATGTCGAACGAGAGCAGTTTGATGATGCCATGATTGAAGCCCATCAGTTGGTGTCTATGACAGACTTGATTTCTCAAGTCTTGCAACAACTCTCAGCTTCTTACAACAACATCCTAAACAATAACTTGAATGATAGTTTGTCAATTTTGACTATTATCTCCGTCTTACTAGCAGTACTTGCGGTTATTACAGGTTTCTTCGGAATGAATGTTCCTCTACCATTTACAGAAGAGCCAAATGCTTGGATTTATATCTTAATGACTAGCTTGATTTTATGGGTGGCCTTATCTCAATGGCTGAAGAAAATTACTAGAAAATAAAAGAAAAGGAGCCAAAATGGTGATTGAAAACTACATGCCAGACTTTGCTGTGGAAGCAGTCTATGATCTGACAGTCCCAAGCCTGCAGGCGCATGGAATCAAGGCTGTTTTGGTCGATTTGGACAATACCCTCATTGCTTGGAACAACCCTGACGGGACGCCAGAGATGAAGCAATGGCTACATGACCTTCGGGATGCAGGTATTCGCATCATCGTGGTCTCAAATAACACTAAAAAACGGGTCCAACGAGCAGTTGAAAAGTTTGGAATTGATTATATTTATTGGGCTCTGAAGCCCTTCACATTTGGGATTGACCGTGCCATGAAGGAATTTCACTATGAGAAAAGTGAAGTGGTCATGGTCGGCGACCAGCTTATGACCGATATTCGAGCAGCCCACCGTGCTGGCATTCGTTCGATCTTGGTCAAGCCCTTGGTCCAACACGACTCTATCAAAACGCAGATTAACCGAGCTCGTGAGCGTCGTGTTATGCGAAAAATCACCGAAAAGTACGGACCGATTATATATAAAAAAGGAATTTAACTATGGAAGAAATTCTCTGTATTGGTTGTGGAGCAACCATTCAGACGACAGACAAGGCTGGTCTTGGTTTTACGCCTCAGTCAGCACTTGAAAAAGGTTTGGAGACTGGCGAAGTCTATTGCCAACGTTGTTTCCGTCTGCGCCACTACAATGAAATCACAGATGTGCAGTTGACGGATGATGATTTCCTAAAACTCTTGCACGAGGTGGGAGACAGTGATGCCTTAGTGGTCAATGTCATTGATATCTTTGACTTTAATGGCTCGGTCATCCCAGGCTTGCCACGTTTTGTTTCGGGCAATGATGTCCTCTTGGTTGGTAATAAAAAAGATATTCTCCCTAAGTCAGTTAAACCAGGCAAGATTAGTCAGTGGCTCATGGAGCGTGCCCACGAGGAGGGTCTTCGTCCTGTCGATGTCGTCCTAACTTCAGCACAAAATAAGCATGCTATCAAGGAAGTCATTGATAAAATTGAGCACTACCGTAAGGGCCGCGATGTCTATGTGGTTGGTGTGACCAACGTTGGAAAATCAACTCTAATCAATGCTATTATCCAAGAAATTACGGGTGATCAGAACGTGATTACAACTTCACGTTTCCCAGGGACAACCTTGGACAAGATTGAGATTCCGCTTGACGACGGATCTTATATCTACGATACGCCGGGAATCATCCACCGTCACCAGATGACCCATTACTTGACGGCTAAAAACCTCAAGTATGTCAGCCCTAAAAAGGAAATCAAGCCTAAAACCTATCAGCTCAATCCTGAACAAACCCTATTTTTAGGAGGTCTAGGACGCTTTGACTTCATTGCAGGAGAAAAGCAAGGTTTCACTGCCTTCTTTGACAATGAACTCAAACTCCACCGTACCAAGCTAGAAGGTGCTAGTGCCTTTTACGACAAGCACCTGGGAACCCTGCTAACACCACCAAATAGTAAGGAAAAAGAAGATTTTCCAAAACTAATCCAACATGTATTTAACATTAAGGACAAGACAGACCCTAGTCATCTCAGGACTCGGATGGATCCGTGTAACAGGCACAGCCAAAGTCGCCGTCTGGGCACCAGAAGGCGTCGCCGTCGTCACACGAAAAGCAATTATTTAAACACAGAAAGGAAAGGGTTATCTGAATTCGGGCGAGCAGGGCGAGCCTATAGAGAATACTTTTCGCCGTGGTGTCAGTTGGTACAAGTGATTGTACCAACTGCGGAAAATTTGAGACCTTAGGCTCAAATTTTAGTCATGAAAGTCCGAAGGACTTTGCTGACGTCCGTCACCACTTCAGAAAAGTATAAAAAGAAACTCTTTTAAAGAAATTATGTCATTAACATCAAAACAACGTGCCTTCCTCAACAGTCAGGCACACACCCTCAAACCTATCATCCAAATCGGGAAAAATGGACTCAACGACCAAATCAAAACCAGCGTTCGTCAAGCTCTTGACGCTCGTGAATTGATCAAGGTGACTCTCTTGCAAACACAGATGAAAATATCCATGAAGTAGCTGAAATCTTGGAAGAAGAAATCGGTGTGGATACAGTCCAAAAAATTGGACGCATCTTGATTTTGTTTAAACAATCCAGCAAGAAAGAAAATCGTAAGATTTCTAAAAAAGTCAAAGAAATCTAAAAACCTACTCCAAACAACTGTTTTTACAGAGAAATAAAGGAGACTAGCCTATGGCAATCGAACTATTGACTCCCTTTACCAAGGTAGAGTTGGAGCCAGAAATCAAGGAGAAAAAACGCAAACAAGTCGGGATTTTAGGGGGGAATTTTAACCCTGTTCACAATGCCCATCTCATTGTTGCGGACCAAGTACGGCAACAGTTGGGACTGGATCAGGTTCTGCTCATGCCTGAATACCAACCTCCTCACGTAGATAAAAAAGAAACCATCTCTGAACACCATCGTCTCAAGATGCTTGAGTTGGCGATTGAGGGGATTGAGGGCATAGCCATTGAAACCATTGAGTTGGAGCGCAAGGGCATTTCCTATACCTACGACACCATGAAGATTTTAACAGAGAAGAATCCAGATACGGATTATTACTTTATCATCGGTGCCGATATGGTGGACTATCTGCCTAAGTGGTACCGAATTGATGAACTGGTTGATATGGTTCAGTTTGTGGGAGTTCAGCGCCCACGCTACAAGGCAGGGACTTCTTATCCAGTTATCTGGGTGGATGTGCCTCTCATGGATATCTCGTCCAGCATGGTGCGTGACTTCCTTGCCCAAGGTCGGAAACCTAACTTTCTCCTACCTCAGCCTGTGCTAGACTACATCGAGAAGGAGGGGCTCTACTGATGGCCTATCAAGACTATATCAACTGCTCCCGTGAGGCTTTGTTGGAAAAAATGGCAGAGCTTCTACCTGAAAAACGCTTAACCCATTGTTTGGGTGTGGAGCGTGCAGCCATAGAACTGGCTCAGCGATTTGGAGTTGATGCCGAGAAAGCAGGGTTAGCAGGTCTTCTTCATGACTATGCTAAGAAGTTGTCAGATCAGGAATTTCTGGACTTGATTGACCGTTATCAGCTAGACCCTGACCTCAAAAACTGGGGCAATAATGTCTGGCATGGAATGGTTGGCATTTACAAAATTCAGGAAGATTTGGAGCTGTATGATTCAGAAATCCTGCGAGCTATTGAAATCCATACAGTCGGTGCTGACCAGATGACAGACCTAGATAAAGTCATCTACGTCGCAGACTATATCGAGCATAATCGCGCCTTTCCAGGAGTAGATGTGGCGCGTGAGATTGCAAGTCTATCACTTAATAAGGCGGTGGCCTACGAAACAGCTCGTACCGTGGAGCATCTAGCTCATCAGGGATTTCCCATCTATCCCCAAACCCTTGAAACCTATAACGCCTTTGTGCACTATTTGAAAGAGGACTGAATGAAGACGGCTTTTTATAATTATTGATGTACAAAATATTTTTAGTGGAAACAGGTTTTTCAGACAAATAGTCTATTGGAAAAATTTCTTATTTACAAAACCAGGCTAGAAGCAAGAATATTGAAATTATCTATGTTCAACATATTGAGAACTCTGAAGCTCAAACATCAGAAGATTGGCAGTTATCTGCGCTTTTAAATCGAAAACCTGATGAAAAGGTCTTTCAGAAGAAGTATAATAGCATTTTCAAAGAAACTGGCTTAAAAGAATACTTGGATAAACAGGGGATTGAAAAATTAGTTTTATGTGGTATGCAGACAGAATATTGTGTGGATACCTCTGTCAAGATTGCCTTTGAATATGGCTATCAGCTTATTATTCCAGAAGGTGCTGTCACAACCTTTGATGGGGATGACATTCCAGCAGAAACGATTAATGAATTTTATGAGGACATTTGGGAGAAACGCTTTGCAGATGTCCTAGATTACAAACATATTTTCTAAAAAGAGGACTAAATGAACGAAAAAGAATTACTAGAACTAGTCGTGAAAGCGGCGGATGAGAAACGTGCGGAGGATATCCTCGCACTTGATGTACAAGATTTGACCAGCGTGACTGACTACTTTGTCATCACTAGCTCAATGAATAGCCGTCAGTTGGACGCTATCGCTGATAACATACGTGAAAAAGTAGCTCAAGCAGGCTTTAAAGGTAGCCATGTTGAAGGCGATGCAGCTGGAGGCTGGGTTTTGTTGGACCTAGGTGCTGTGGTGGTACATATCTTTTCAGAAGAAATGCGTGCCCATTATAACCTAGAGAAACTATGGCATGAGGCGAATTCAGTAGATATTTCAGAAGCTCTTGCTTAGAAGATGAACTCAGTTGTAGTCAACTGGGTTTCTTTGCTTATTTTAGAAAATTGATGGAAAGGTAAAGAGCGAGTGGTGTTTGCCATGGAGGCTCCTGGTATCATGATTATGGCAACTTATGAAACCTTTGCGGCGGTCTATGATGCGGTCATGGACGATAGTTTATACGACAAATGGACGGATTTTTCTCTGCGTCATTTGCCAAAGACAAAGGAGAGAAAGAAACTCTTGGAGCTGGCTTGTGGGACAGGCATCCAGTCTGTACGCTTTTCTCAAGCAGGCTTTGATGTAACTGGACTGGACTTGAGCGCGGATATGCTGAAGATTGCTGAAAAGAGAGCGGTTTCGGCCAAGCAAAAGATTGATTTTATTGAAGGCAATATGCTGGATTTGTCCAAGGCAGGTCAATATGATTTTGTAACTTGTTATTCGGACTCTATCTGTTACATGCAGGATGAGGTGGAAGTAGGAGACGTCTTTAAGGAAGTGTATAACGCTCTTAATGAAGACGGAGTTTTCATCTTTGATGTCCATTCAACCTATCAGACAGATGAGGTTTTTCCAGGTTATTCCTATCATGAAAATGCAGAAGATTTTGCTATGCTTTGGGATACCTATGAGGACGAAGCCCCTCACTCTATCGTGCATGAGTTGACCTTTTTTATCAAGGAGGATGACGGTTCCTTTAGTCGCCACGATGAAGTGCATGAGGAGCGGACCTATGAAGTCTTGACATATGATATTTTGCTGGAACAGGCTGGTTTCAAGTCCTTCAAACTCTATGCTGACTTTGAGGACAAGGAACCAACAGAAACCAGCACCCGTTGGTTTTTTGTGGCGCAGAAGTAGGAGATTAGCATGACCATCACAGGTATTATCGCGGAGTTTAATCCTTTTCATAATGGCCACAAATACCTGCTAGATCAGGCGGAGGGGCTAAAAATTGTTGCCATGAGTGGAAATTTTGTTCAGCGTGGAGAACCTGCTATTGTAGACAAGTGGACACGGGCCCAGATGGCGCTGGGAAATGGCGCAGACTTGGTAGTGGAATTGCCCTTTTTAGTTAGTGTTCAGGCGGCGGATTTCTTTGGTCAAGGAGCTGTGGATATCTTAGCTCAGTTAGGGATTGATAACTTATCCTTTGGGACGGAGGAAGTTCTGGATTACCAGAAAATCGCTGACTTATACACAGAGAAAGGTGCTGAGATGGAGAAATTTGTGGAAAATCTGCCTGATTCCCTCTCTTATCCTCAGAAAACTCAAGCCATGTGGAAGGAATTTGCAGGTCTTAATTTTTCTGGCAATACGCCCAATCATGTCCTTGCTCTCGCCTATGCCAAGGCAGTTGCAGGACGAGACATCAAACTTGAGCCAATTCAGCGTCAGGGGGCAGGCTACCATTCTGTGGACAAGGATGTGGACTTTGCTTCGGCAACAGCCCTCCGTCAGCACCAGAGGGACCAAGATTTCTTAGAACGCTTTATGCCTTCTGTTGCCCTATTTGAGCAGGCAAGTAAGGTGACCTGGGAAGACTATTTTCTTTTGCTCCGCTATCAAATATTATCAAATCCAGACCTAACCACTATCTATCAAGTCAATCAAGAAATGGCAGTGCGCATTAATGAAGCTATTAAAACAGCACAGTCTGTAGAAGAAATGGTCGAGGCGGTTGCCACCAAACGCTACACCAAGGCGCGTGTTAGACGTCTCTTAACCTATATCTTGGTGCAGGCTAGAGAAAGTGATTTGCCAGAAGCCATTCATGTTCTTGGTTTTACCGAAAAAGGCAGACAACATCTCAAGTCTCTGAAAGGACAGGTCCATCTAGTCAGCCGAATTGGCAAAGAACCCTGGGATGTCATGACTCAAAAAGCAGACCAGATTTATCAACTAGGAAATCCAAGTATAGCAGAACAGAATTTTGGAAGAGTGCCGATAAGAATAAAAAGAAACTAAGTCTACTGCGAAGTAGGCTTTTTCTCAAGTCTCTACTAAACTACTATTTCTAAACAACAATTTTATTTTAGCAAATGTGTTCCAAATTCCTCAAAACATATTCTATTTTAGGTTTGTGAAAATCACTTTTTTATGGTAGAATATAAAAGAATGCATGTCATTCGGAATAATAATAAAATGAGGTAAAAACATGGAAATCATGTCGCTTGCGATTGCTGTTTTTGCCGTCATCATTGGTTTAGTCATTGGATATGTCAGCATCTCAGCTAAGATGAAATCATCTCAGGAAGCTGCAGAGTTGATGCTTTTAAATGCTGAACAAGAAGCAACTAATTTACGTGGACAAGCTGAGCGTGAAGCGGATTTACTTGTTAATGAAGCTAAACGTGAAAGCAAGTCTCTTAAAAAAGAAGCACTATTGGAGGCCAAAGAAGAAGCCAGAAAATACCGTGAAGAAGTGGACGCTGAATTCAAATCAGAACGTCAAGAACTCAAACAAATCGAAAGTCGTTTGACAGAGAGAGCTACTAGCCTTGACCGTAAGGATGACAATTTGACGAGTAAAGAACAAACACTTGAACAAAAAGAACAAAGTATTTCTGATAGAGCGAAAAACCTTGATGCGCGTGAAGAGCAATTAGAGGAAGTCGAAAGACAAAAAGAAGCAGAACTAGAGCGTATTGGTGCCCTGTCTCAGGCAGAAGCACGAGATATTATCTTGGCACAGACAGAGGAAAACTTGACTAAGGAGATTGCCAGCCGCATTCGTGAAGCTGAGCAAGAGGTCAAGGAACGTTCTGACAAAATGGCCAAGGACATCCTGGTTCAAGCTATGCAACGTATCGCTGGTGAATATGTGGCGGAGTCAACGAACTCAACGGTTCACCTGCCAGACGATACTATGAAGGGACGCATTATTGGTCGTGAAGGTCGTAACATTCGTACCTTTGAAAGTTTGACAGGGGTCGATGTGATTATCGACGATACACCAGAAGTGGTGACCTTGTCAGGTTTTGACCCGATTCGTCGCGAGATTGCCCGTATGACTATGGAAATGTTGCTCAAAGATGGTCGTATCCACCCAGCTCGTATCGAAGAGTTGGTTGAGAAAAACCGTCAAGAGATTGACAATAAGATCCGCGAATATGGTGAAGCTGCTGCCTATGAAATTGGTGCGCCAAACCTTCACCCAGACTTGATGAAGATTATGGGACGTCTGCAGTTCCGTACCTCATATGGACAAAATGTCTTACGTCATTCTATTGAGGTTGCTAAGTTGGCTGGTATTATGGCCAGTGAGCTTGGTGAAAATGCGGCTCTTGCCCGTCGTGCCGGATTCCTTCACGATATCGGGAAAGCCATTGACCGTGAGGTTGAAGGTAGCCACGTTGAAATCGGTATGGAATTGGCTCGTAAGTACAAGGAACATCCAGTTGTGGTCAATACGATTGCTAGCCACCACGGCGATGTCGAAGCTGAGAGCGTGATTGCAGTGATTGTCGCTGCAGCAGATGCCTTGAGTGCAGCCCGTCCAGGTGCTCGTAGTGAGTCTCTTGAAAGCTACATCAAGCGTCTTCATGATTTGGAAGAAATTGCTAACGGCTTTGAAGGAGTACAAACTAGCTTTGCCCTTCAAGCAGGACGTGAAATCCGCATCATGGTCAATCCAGGACAAATCAAGGACGACAAAGTCACAATCTTGGCTCACAAAGTTCGTGAGAAAATTGAAAACAATCTCGATTATCCAGGAAATATCAAGGTAACCGTGATTCGCGAGCTTCGTGCAGTAGATTATGCTAAATAATAAAAAAACTGAGGTCAGTGCAATCTGACTTCAGTTTTTTTGAATAAATAGTTTGAAATAATTAGTTATATTAGCGAGGTGAAACCTCAATTGGAGATAAGTAGATTAAATCTTGAGTAGAGTTATAGTTACCGATTTCTGCTTTTAATATGTATATTTTGTCCGGTTTTAATATTGTCCCCATTAAATGAATTGAATATAGGATTTGAGATGATAGTGATTTGAGGGATTTTGAAATTAGGGCCTGATACCTCATCAGGATGATAATTTCCAGAATGAATAAGAATATCATATTTTGATTTTGACTTAGCAAGATTTGCTATGTTCCCATCAAATTCAATTATTTGACCTTTGTGTTTTTGAATAAAATCTGTTATGACACTTTGATCTTCAGTTTGGAGCAGAGATTTAAATTCCTCATTGTTTTCAGTCGTGATGACAGCTGATTGGGCTGGACTTGTTGACGAGGATTCGGTAGAGCTTGATGAGGTGCTAGTTGAACTAGAGGAAGCAGGCGTCGAACTTGATGATGTAGAGGATGATTCACTGGTTTTCTCGACAGATTTTTCAATAACGCTACTAGTTTCTGTAGATGAAGGTGTAGAAACAGTAGTTGATTTATCTGAGATTACTACAATTAGAACTAACAGAAGAATTATAAATATTACACCTGCACCAATTAAATATGGAATCAATCTTTTTATTTTTCAGTTCCATTGGGCTCAATGGTGTTATTTCAACCTCAGCTTCTTTTTTTCAAAAACCAAATACTCCGGCATTTCCATGATCAATGATATTGATTTTGACTTCACTTTTTTTGAGATTGAGTTCAGATAAGCCATTTGCAATTGCTTCATCAACATTTTTTTCCTTTATAATTTCCCATAAACTTCTCCTTTTTATATTAGTAGTTTTATTATCTCTAAATAGAATAAAAAGGCAAGTCTTTTTTTAAGGGGTCACCTTGTATAAATCATAGACTATGCCAAATAAATAAGAAAGAGCAGTTGAAAAATTACTGCTTTTTTGTTACACTAGATAGAAAGACTGTAAAGGATAATCTGGCTTTTTGCCATTATTCTAGAGAAATGTTATTTCACAGACTGACTAAAAGGAGACACAATGGCAGACCGAGGCTTACTAATCGTTTTTTCTGGTCCTTCAGGGGTTGGAAAAGGAACGGTTAGAAGAGAGATTTTTGAGAGTTCTGAAAACCAATTTCAATACTCTGTATCGATGACGACACGCGCACAACGTCCTGGAGAGGTGGACGGAGTGGACTATTTCTTCCGTACTCGCGAAGAGTTTGAAGAGCTGATTCGTCAAGGACAGATGTTGGAATATGCAGAATATGTCGGCAACTACTATGGAACTCCTCTGACCTACGTAAATGAAACCTTGGATAAGGGAATCGATGTCTTCCTTGAAATTGAGGTTCAAGGAGCTCTTCAGGTCAAGAAAAAGGTTCCAGATGCTGTCTTTATCTTCCTGACACCACCAGATTTTGGATGAATTGCAAGATCGCTTGGTAGGGACGTGGAACAGATAGCGCGAAGTGATTGCCCAACGAATTGAAAAAGCCAAGGAAGAAATTGCCCTCATGCGTGAGTATGATTATGCGATTGTCAACGATCAGGTGCCCCTAGCTGCTGAGCGTGTCAAACGTGTGATCGAAGCAGAGCACTTTCGTGTGGATCGTGTCATTGGTCACTATCAGGAGATGTTACCAAAGTCTCCAACTAGCCGATAAAATTTAGAAAATAGGTACAAGCAAATGATGTTAAAACCCTCTATTGATACCTTGCTCGACAAGGTTCCTTCAAAATATTCACTCGTAATCTTGGAAGCAAAACGTGCCCACGAATTAGAAGCAGGTGCACCAGCAACTCAAGGTTTCAAGTCTGAAAAATCAACTCTTCGCGCTTTAGAAGAAATCGAATCAGGAAACGTTACAATTCACCCAGATCCAGAAGGAAAACGTGAAGCAGTGCGTCGCCGTATCGAAGAAGAAAAACGCCGCAAAGAAGAAGAAGAAAAGAAAATCAAAGAGCAAATCGCTAAAGAAAAAGAAGATGGTGAAAAAATTTAAGGTTGGGGGGACTCAATCTTATTTTTTCTATTGCAAGAATGTACTGACAAGGAGGAGGTGAGAAGATGGCTATAGCCAAGATAATCGTAGATGTGCCCTTGATGCAGACGGACCAGCCCTATAGTTACAGGATTCCGGAGGAATTTATGGGAATGTTGGAAGTTGGGATGCGGGTCCATGTGCCCTTCGGTAAGGGGAATCGCCTGATTCAAGGGATTGTTCTTGGTTTGGAGACTCAATCGGATGAAGAAGAGGCAAATCAAGATTTAAAAGATATTGCTGAGGTACTGGATTTTTCTCCTGTACTCACGCAAGAACAACTCTGGCTGGCTGAGGAGCTCCGCAAGTCCGTCTTCTCCTACAAAATCTCCATCCTTAAGGCTATGTTACCAGGATTTCTGAACTCCAGCTATGACAAGATTCTCTATCCTCTGGCAGGTCTGAGTCAAGAAGATAGAGAGCGCTTGTTTGGTTCAGAGGCTTCGCTTGCTTTTTCTTCTCTAGACATCTCCAAACAGGCTGAAATGATGCGTTTGACTAGAAAGGGTCTGCTTGGTCTGGAATATCAGGCGATCGATCAAAAGAAGGTCAAGACCCAGTCTTGGTATGAGGTGAATCTTACTCAATTAGAAGGTGTTGAGATTTCTGCACGTGCCAAGAAAAAGTTGGAACTGAGAGACTATTTGCTGTCTCATCCTGAGAGTGCTTCCTTGGCTAGTTTATTAGAGTTCTATTCGCGAGAGCAAGTCAACTTCTTTGTGGAACAAGGTGCTGTTACCATAGTTCAAAAGGAAGTTCAACGCTCGGCTGCTTATTTTGAAGGCATTGAGGCAAGTCAGCCTCTGGAGTTGAATCCAGAACAAAGACAGGCGCGAGATGCGGTGGTCAGTGCGATTGGTAGTCATCAGCCTCCCTTCCTCCTTCAAGGGATTACAGGAAGTGGGAAGACCGAGGTCTACTTGCAGATTATCCAAGGAGCCTTGGACAAGGGCAAGACAGCTATTTTGCTGGTTCCTGAGATTTCCTTGACTCCACAGATGACGGAGCGTTTTATTGCTCGCTTTGGTGAGCAAGTGGCTATTCTTCACTCAGGCCTGTCCAATGGTGAAAAGTATGATGAATGGCGAAAGGTAGAACGTGGCGATGCCCAAGTTGTTGTTGGTGCCAGATCGGCCATCTTTGCGCCGCTGAAAAATCTGGGTGTCATGATTATCGATGAGGAGCATGAGGTGACTTATAAGCAGGACAGCAATCCTCGTTACCATGCCAGAGAGGTGGCTATTTTACGGGCTCAGTACAATCAAGCGGCTCTGGTGCTTGGGTCTGCGACACCGAGCTTAGAGAGCCGTGCGAGGGCTGGAAAAGGCGTCTATCAACACTTACGTCTGACCCAACGTGCCAATCCTTTAGCTACCATTCCTGAGGTCCAAGTGATTGACTTTCGGGATTATATCGGACAGAATGAGACCTCAAACTTTACGCCCCCTTTGCTAGAAGCCATTCAAGACCGTCTGGCTAAAAAAGAGCAGGTGGTGCTCATGCTCAATCGCCGTGGTTACTCTAGCTTTGTCATGTGTCGAGAGTGTGGGACTGTGGATACTTGTCCCAACTGTGACATTTCCTTGACCTTGCACATGGATACCAAGACCATGAATTGCCATTATTGTGGCTTTTCGAAGGACATTCCTCAGAACTGTCCTAACTGTAAGAGCCACAGCATTCGTTACTATGGGACAGGGACACAGAAGGCTTATGATGAGCTAGCAGAACTCTTTCCCCAGGCCCGCATTTTGCGGATGGATGTGGATACGACTCGAAAGAAAGGCAGTCACCAAGCCTTGCTTGACCAGTTTGGGCGAGGGGAAGCGGATATTTTACTAGGTACTCAGATGATTGCCAAGGGATTGGATTTTCCAAATGTGACCTTAGTCGGAGTTCTCAATGCGGATACAGCCTTGAATTTGCCTGATTTCCGTTCTTCTGAGAGAACCTTCCAGCTCTTGACTCAGGTGGCAGGCCGGGCAGGCCGTGCTGAAAAAGCTGGTCAGGTCTTGATTCAGTCCTATAATCCGCAGCACTATGCTATTCGATTTGCCAAGGATCAGGACTACGAAGGCTTTTATGCCTATGAAATGGGAATCAGACGACAACTTGGTTATCCACCTTACTATTTCACCATTGGCATTACCCTTTCTCATAAGAAAGAAGAAGAGGTTGTTAAACGTGCCTATGAAGTGATGAATATTTTGCGGTCAGGCTTGTCAGAGACCAGTAAGATTCTCGGGCCGACGCCAAAACCGATTGCTCGTACCCACAACCTCTATCATTACCAGATTTTAATTAAATACCGTTTAGAAGATGAGCTGGGGCCGACCCTCAACCAGGTCTTGGCCTTGACTCAAGAACGGGAAAATAGTGAGCTTCGTCTCAGCATTGATCATGAGCCACAGCAATTTTTATAAGAAGGAGAAGATATGACAAAATTAATCTTTATGGGGACACCCGACTTTTCAGCAACAGTTTTAAAAGGGCTTTTGACAGATGATCGTTACGAAATTCTAGCAGTTGTAACCCAGCCAGACCGTGCTGTTGGTCGTAAAAAAGTGATCCAAGAAACACCAGTCAAGCAGGCTGCCAAGGAAGCAGGTCTTCCTATCTATCAACCTGAAAAATTATCTGGAAGTCCAGAGATGGAAGATCTTATGAAGCTAGGAGCAGATGGAATTGTGACTGCTGCTTTTGGCCAGTTTCTCCCAAGTAAACTCCTTGATAGCATGGACTTTGCGGTCAACGTCCATGCCTCTCTTCTTCCTAAACACCGTGGTGGTGCGCCTATCCATTATGCCTTGATTCAAGGGGATGAGGAAGCTGGTGTGACCATTATGGAAATGGTTAAGGAAATGGATGCAGGAGATATGATTTCTCGTCGCAGCATTCCGATTACGGATGAGGACAATGTCGGCACCTTGTTTGAGAAATTGGCGCTAGTTGGTCGTGATTTGCTTTTGGATACTTTACCTGCCTATATTGCTGGGGAAATTCAATCTGAACCGCAGGAACCAAGCCAAGTTACCTTCTCTCCAAATATCAAACCAGAGGAAGAAAAATTGGACTGGAATAAAAGCAATCGTCAACTTTTCAACCAAATCCGTGGGATGAACCCCTGGCCTGTTGCCCATACTTTCCTTAAGGGAGACCGCTTTAAGATTTATGAAGCCCTACCAGTAGATGGTCAGGGAAATCCAGGTGAGATTCTCTCTATCGGTAAGAAAGAATTAATTGTCGCAACGGCAGAAGGGCTCTATCCTCCAACAAGTGCAGCCAGCTGGTAAACCTAAGATGGACATCGCTTCCTTCCTCAACAGAGTTAGACGTACATTGACTGTGGGAGAACGATTTGGTGACTAAAAAGTAGAAACGGCTAGAAGTTTAGCCCTAGCAGTATTAGAGGATGTCTTTATCAATCAAGCATACTCAAATATCGCCTTAAATAAGCATCTCAAGGGGAGTCAACTTTCAGCAGCAGATAAGGGCTTAGTGACCGAGCTGGTCTATGGGACGGCAACCCGTAAACTGACTCTGGAATGGTATCTGTCCCACTTTATCGAAAACAGAGACCAGTTAGACAGTTGGCTCTACGTCCTTCTTCTCATGAGTGCTTACCAGCTCCGCTATTTGGACAAGATTCCAGACCATGCTGTGGTCAATGAAGCAGTAGAATTGGCCAAAGTCCGTAAAAAAGGCAGTGAAAAATTGGTCAACGCCGTCCTTCGCCGTATCCTGCGTGAAGGCTGGCCAGATATTGCCAGCATCAAACGAAAAAACAAGCGTGACTCCATTGCCTATTCTCTCCCAGTGTGGCTTGTGTCTAAACTTAAGGAAGAATACGGAGAGGAGCGAGCGAAGGCTATTTTTGAAAGTCTCTTGGTGCGTAACAAGGCTAGCATTCGTGTAACAGATCTAGGACGAAAAGAGGAAATTCAAGCTTTGTTGGAGGCCAGTGATTCATCCTTGTCTCCTTCTGGTCTGGTTAAGGAGCAAGGGCATTTTGCAGGTCATGATTTGTTTGCGGAGGGAGCCATTACCATTCAAGACGAGTCTAGTCAGCTGGTTGCTCCGACGCTTGATCTACAAGGCGATGAGCAGGTCCTAGATGCCTGTGCAGCTCCAGGTGGGAAAACAGCCCATATAGCCTCTTATCTCACGACAGGTCAGGTTACTGCTCTGGACTTGTATGAACACAAGTTGAATTTAATCCAAGAAAATGCTCAACGTCTGGGAGTCGCAGATCAGGGTTCAAACGCAAAGAAATTGGATGCCAGAAAGGTGCATGAGTGGGCAGAATTCATTTGATAAGATTTTAGTGGATGCTCCTGTTCAGGAATCGGTCTTTTGCGACGGAAACCAGACATTAAATATAATAAAGAAACGGCAGATTTCGCGTCCTTACAGGAAATTCAGCTCGAAATATTAGGTAGTGTTTGTCAAACACTAGGCAAAGGTGGTATAATAACTTATAGTACCTGTACTATTGTCTCAGAGGAGAATTTTCAAGTCGTTGAGGCGTTTTTAGAAAGTCATCCTGAGTTCGAGCAGGTAAAACTAGAACATGAATGTAAGGATATCATGAAAGACGGCTGTATCCTCATTACACCTGAATTGTATGGAAGTGATGGATTCTTCATCAGTCAATTTCTCAAGATATCGGATTAGGAAGGAACTGAGCACATGGAAATTTCATTATTAACAGATGTTGGTCGAAACGAGACAAATAATCAAGACTATGTCAACCACTATGTCAATAGAGCTGGACGTACAATGATTATTTTTAGCTGATGGGATGGGAGGTCATCGCGCAGGGAATATCGCTAGTGAAATGGCGGTAACAGACCTAGGTATGGCTGGGTTTGATACCCAAATCGATACAGATCAATGAAGTGCGTGAATGGTTCGCTAATTACCTAGAAATTGAAAATCAGAAGATTCATCAACTTGGACAAAATGATGCCTATAAAGAATGGAACAACTCTTGAGGCTGTTGCTATTGTTGGCAATCAGGCTATCTATGCCCACATTGGGAGTTCTCGTATCAGTTTGATTCGTGGGAAGAATACCGCAATTAACGAGCGATCATTCCTTGGTCAATGAATTACTCAAGGCAGGTCAATTGACACTAGAAGAAAGCAGCTAGCCATCCACAGAAAAATATCATTACCCAGTCTATCGGTCAAAAAGATGAAGTTCAACCCGATTTTTGGAATCATTACCCTTGAGCCAGGAGACTATCTCTTGCTCAATAGTGATGGTTTGACCAACATGATTTCAGGTAGTAGAGTTTGTGATATTGCTGACCATGATATTCCTTTGGCAGATAAAACAGCGACGCTTGTGCGTTTTGCTAACAATGCAGGAGGTTTAGACAACATTACGGTTGCCCTTGTTTCTATGAACGAGGAGGAAGCAGAATGATCCAAATCAGCAAGATTTTTTGCCGGACGCTATCGGAGTTGTGAAACAGATTGGCCGGGAGAGGCATGGCAGATGTCTATTTGGCCAAGGATTTAATTCTAGACGGAGAAGAAGTGGCAGTGAAGGTCCTGAGGACTAACTACCGAACCGGACCCGATAGCTGTAGCTCGTTTTCAGCGTGAAGCGAGAGCTATAGCGGATCTAGACCATCCTCATATCGTTCGGATAGCAGATATTGGTGAGGAAGACGGTCAACAGTATCTTGCAATGAGTATGTTGCTGGGCTAGACCTCAAACGCTATATCAAGGAACACTACTCCTCTCTCTAATGAAGAAGCCGTCCGCATTATGGGACAAATCCTCCTAGCCATGCGTTTTGGCCCATACAGAGGAATTGTTCATAGGGACTTTGAAACCTCAAAAATATCCTCTTGACACCAGATGGGACTGCCAAAGTAACAGACTTTGGGATTGCAGTAACCCTTTGCTGAGACGAGTCTAACTCAGACTAACTCGATGCTGGGTTCAGTTCATCTACTTGTCACCAGAGCAGGCGCGTGGTTCTAAGAACGACTGTACAAAGTGATATCTATGCCATGGGATTATCTTCTATGAGATGCTGACAGGCCATATCCCTTATGACGAGGATGAGTTGGTAACTATCACCCTTCAGCATTTCGAAAACCACTGCCATCGGTTATAGCTGAAAAATCCATCTGTGCCTCAAGCTTTGGAAAATGTTGTTATCAAGGCAACTGCTAAAAATTGACAGATCATTTTACAAATCAGTCGCTGAAATGTATGTGGACTTGTCTAGTAGTTTGTCTTATAATCGTCGTAATGAGACCAAAGCTGGTCTTTGACGATGCGACTAAGGCGGACACCAAGACTCTACCAAAAGTATCTCAGAGCACCTTGACCTCAATTCTAAAGGTGCAAACACAAAGTCCGAAAGCCACAGACTGCTAAGCGAGTCAGTAGGTTTCCGAAGACAATTACGCAGCCAAGCCTGTTAAGAAACGGAAATTTAGAGTTCGATATATGATTTTGTTGGCCAGCATTGTATTGGTAGCAGCTTCTCTTATTTGGATTTTGTCTAGAACTCCTGCAACCATTGCCATTCCAGATGTGGCAGGTCAGACAGTTGCGGAGGCCAAGGAAACCCTCAAGAAAAGCCAATTTTGAGATTGGTGAGGAAGACAGAGACTAGTGAAAAGGTGGAGAAGGGCGGATTATCCGTACAGATCCTGGCGCTGGAACTGATCGAAAAGAAGGAACGAAAATCAATTTGGTTGTCTCATCAGGCAACAATCTTTCCAATTGAAGTAACTATATCGTACGTAGCAATCGACAGATGTTATCCCGCAGAACTCAAGCAGAAGAAGGTTCCTGAAAATCTCATCAAGATTGAGGAAGAAGAATCAAAGTGAGAGTGAAGCAGGAACTGTTCTCAGACAGAGTCCGGCTGCCGGAACAACCTATGATTTGAGCAAGGCCTCAACGATTACCTTAACCGTTGCTAAAGAAAGTAACCAGCGTTGCCATGCCAGAGTTATACAGGATCTAGTCTTGAATTCACTAAAATAACTTGATTCAAATTGTTGGGAATTGAAAGAAGCCAATATTGAAGTTGTAGAGTATCGACAGCTCCCGCTGGAACTGCACGAAAGTACAGTCGTTGAACAGAGTCCAAAAGCAGGTGAAAAAGGTTGATTTGACTGAAAGACTCGTGTCAAGATTTCAATCTACAAACCAAAAACACCGCCGTCAACGTCATCATCGGCACCAATGCCCCAGCGTGGAAACCAAGGTTCTACTACAACGCAAGTCAGGGGAACCAACAAGAAATCAACGAGAGAATGCACCTGCTACTACTCAATCAAGTAGTGAAAGGCAACACGAGATTCTCAGGATTAAACGAGATCTTTGTCGCGATTTCATGGCAAAAGATTTTTAATGTCGGTTGTGATAGAATAGAGGAGTTGATAAAAGGAGGCAAGCATGGAAGAATCAAAGAGATTGAAATACCGTCATCGATGTGAGTTATGCTGGCAAGGAACCATTCTCCCTCAAAAGTGGTTCAAGAGTTCATCGTGTAGAAGATACCATGATTCATGTGCGCATTCGCAGAGGGATTTATGGATTAGCAATATTCTTGCCATGCCTGCCGCTATCTTTTCTCGATTGAAAATACCAACTCTTCCGCGTATGACGCGCGTGACTTCCTCTTCTTACTAACATCGAAAAAGTCTGCGATGTAGAACCAGATTTCTCGACAGCTGGTTGGGGAAGATTGAGTTTAGAGACGAGCCTTCAAGCGAATTGACATGCCTTACCAAGCTCAGCCTCTTCATATACCAAAGTTGCAGGTAACTCTGGCTGCGACCTTTAATTACTCACTTTCTTTTCAGTTATGTTGGTGGAAATATTTACGACGACGCACTTGGGGCGGGGTGGCTACCCTATTTGGTTTTGCCTTTTCCACTCTATGTGGAAAAATTTATTCGAGATTCCTTTTGTGACGGCCTGCTGGAGCCTTTGTCTTTTGGGATGATAGCCCAGTTTGGGCTCCTTCTGAGCTTTCAGCTCAACAGCAGATTTGATTATAGCTGGTGCAGTCGTGCCTTTTAGCCTAGCGTGCCTTGACCAATGCGGTCCGTGATATTATGACTATACACTAAACTCTGGTATGAGCAAGATGTTTGAATCCTGCTCATTACTCTTGCTTTAGGGGCGGGAACTTCTGTCGCCTTGGTATTGATGAACTAATATGACACTAACAACCTATACAAGCAGTGGTGCAAGTCTTCTTGCCATTATTACCTTCACAATCGTACTCAATGTACAGCGCTCCATGCTCTTACCTGGAGGGATTTTGGGCATGGCTGTCTGGCTAGCTATCTCTTATCAGGAACCAGCCAATGTCATTGTGGCTACCTTCATTGCAGCTATTATTGGTTCTTGTGTCGCTAAAATTTTGAGTATTCTTTATAAAGACACCTGCTGTGGTCTTTATCTTAGCCATCTTAGCACCTCTGGTTCGAGGTTATCTCTCCTATGGACAACTGCCTGTGACGAGGAGATTACAGTCATGCCATTGCTAGTACGTGCCTTAGGTTGTCATGTTGGCTATGGTGATTTCCATTGGATAGCTAGCGGAACCGTGATTCTCAGACTGTATCATTATATAAAAACACATTGGTATCGTAGAGTTTTTCAAGAAATAAAAGAATTTTTCTGAAAAATGAGACAAATGAATTGACAACGCTTTCTATGTGCTATTCTATATATGAGAAAGGAGGAAAAATCATGAAAAATCACTATTTTCCTTATTGTTTGTAAGTCTACTGAGCTTTGTTGGTCAGTGCCAGTCCGGTGAGTGCATCATCTAGTTCAAATGGGGTTGATAAAGGCTACACCTCTTTTTAGAAGTGTATTCTATATTAAGCGTAATAAAACTATAAGACACTATTATGGAACGGTTTCACTATTTCCCACAACGTTTGATTATAAAGAAAATGTGGAGGAAATGGTATCAGAGGACTTTAACTTTAACATCAACCCACTAGAACTGATAATGAGGCTGGTACGCAACTTATTCTGGACAACTAGTTACAGCTATACATTAAATGAAAAGAAAGTGTGCATCCAGCTACGGAAGCGCATGTTATTTTATGTATCTTTTAACTCTTTTCTCTGACTGCTCCAGTCATGGTTTCTAGTTCGAGCTCAGAGTTTCAAAAGTGGATTGCAGAATCAGTTTATTGCCGAAAAGGTTAGTAAAACCTTGACAAGACATTCGATATAAGGATATCAGAGAAATTCCGACTAGTCAATTTTATCAGAATTTGTAGATGAGATGGGAAGGACTTACTCAGGAAATTTAATCCTCAGGAACTGATAACTGAGAATGGGACTTATAAAGCTACTTATGTTGGTGAACTCTATAGCAACTAATCATTATTTAAGCTGTGACGAATAAGAGACTTAATTTGGTGAATCAAGTCTTTTTCTCTCTTTTTACTGCCATTTGTGATAAAAATAGTGTAGAACGATACAATGAATGATAAAACAGAGTAAATATGACAATCGGTATTGATAAGATTGGTTTTGCCGAGTCAATATGTATTGAAGTACAAGACTTAGCAGAAGCGAGGGGAATTGACCCTGAAAAAATTAAAGCAAGGACTCTTGATTAAGGAATTGAGGTATTGCACTAACTGGGGACATTGTGACCTTGGCAGCTGGTGCAAGTGACTCTATTTTCAACTGAGCAGAAAACAAAAGAAATTGACATGGTCATTGTGGCTTCTGAGTCGGAATTGACCAGAGTAAGGCTGCGAGCCGTCTTTGTGCATGGTTTGTTGGGCATCAGCCTTTTTGCTCGTAGTTTCGAGATCAAAGAAGCCTGCTGGGCGACTGCTGCTCTCATTATACCAGATTGCATGTGGAAAATTCTCCAGAGTCCAAAGGTCTTGGTCATCGCCAGTGATGTTGCCAAATATGGTATTGAAACACCTGGAGAACCAACTCAGGGTGCTGGAAGTGTGGCCATGTTGATTACACAAAATCCACGCATTATGGCCTTTAATAATGACAATGTAGCTCAGACGCGTGACATCATGGATTTCTGGCGTCAGATTACTCAACAACTCCTTATGTAAATGGTGTTTATTCTACCCAACAATACTTGGATGAGTTTGAAAACGACTTGACTTGAATACCAAAAAAACTGCTACACTGCTTTGGATGATTTTTGCGGCTGTTTGCTTTCCTTGCCTTATCCTAAATTAGCGCTAAAGAGCGATCATGGATAAGAGCTTGCCCCCAAGAGAAAAAGACCTCTTGCAAAAGCATTTTGACCAGTCTATTCTCTACAGTCAAAAGGTTGGGAATATCTATACAGGTTCCCTCTTCCTTGGACTATTGTCTCTCTTGGAAAATACAGATAGCTTGAAGGCTGAGGATAAAATCGCCCTTTATAGTTACGGAAGTGGTGCCGTGGCTGAGTTCTTTAGTGGTGAATTGGTTGAAGGATATGAAGCCTATCTTGATAAAGACCGCTAAACAAGCTCAACCAACGAACTGCCTTATCTGTTACTGATTATGAAAAGGTCTTCTTTGAGGAAGTAGATTTGGATGAAACAGACTCACCCAGTTCGAGTTATGAAAATCAAGATTTTTGCCTTGGTTGAAATTCTCGACCACCAACGCCGTTATAGCAAGGTTGAAAAATAATGAAGATAAGTTGGAATGGTTTTCTAAAAAATCATACCAGGCAGCCTCGAAGTTGTTAAAGCTCAGGCGCTCCATAATCCTGAGAGACAAGTCGGTCTGGAGCAGGATGAACAGATGAGTGTGACTGTTGCAGATCAGCTAAGTGAGAATGTGGTGAGGAACTTTTCTCTGCCTTATTCGCTGAGTTCCAGAGGTTCTTGTCAGCAGTCAGGAATATACAGTTCCTTATGTGACAGAAGAACCATCTGTGGTTGCTGCGGCTAGTTATGCAAGTAAAATCATCAAGCGTGCAGGTGGCTTTTGCTGCTCAGGTGCATGAACGCCAGATGATTGGACAGGTAGCCCCTTTATCAAGTTGCTGATCCTAAACAAGCGCAAGTGAGATTTGCCAGCAAAAAGGCTGAGCTCTTGAAACTTGCCAATCAAGCCTATCCTTCTATCGTCAAACGTGGAGGTGGGGCGCGTGATCTACATGTAGAAAGAGTTAAAGGCAGAAACAGACTTTCTCGTTGTTTATCTCCATGTCGATACCCAAGAGCTATGAGGTGCTAATATGCTCCAACCCATGCTGGAGCCTTGAAACCAGTCTTAGAAGAACTTAGTCAGGACAGAGTCTCATGGGAATCCTGTCCATACGCAACAGATTCTCCTGGTGACTGCAAGCGCTGTCATATCGCCTTTCGCTCTTGGGTCGCCAAAGGATCAGGACGAGAGTGGAGAAAATAGCTTTGGCCTAGCCAGTTGCGCAGGCTGACCCTTATCAGGCCGCTACACATCAAAAGGTTTTAACGGCATTGATGCCATTTTGATTGCCACTGCGATGACACGGCGTGCCATCGACTGGTGCCATGCCTTTTGCCAGTCGAGACAGGCGCTATCAGGTCTGTCAGGTCGCTGGACGATTGACCTGTGAAAGGAAGAATCGTCGGTGAGATTACACTCACCTGCCTGCAGCGACCAGGGTGGCTCTATCAGCCTCAATCCTCGTGGCCCTCAGTCATGAGCTACTGGAAATCCTTCTGCCAAAAATGTGTTATATTATCGTGTCTATCGGGCTTGCCCAAACTTTTGCGGCTCTGAAAAGCCTGGTCGAGTAGAGATTCAGCAAGGCCACATGAGTGCAGGTAAATCCTTAGCTCTCTAGCAGGTGCTAGTAGATCGAGTAAGCTCCCCTAGTTGAGCGCCTCATCGCAGATAAAACCTTTAACCTAAAGACAGCTAGCGCTATCTCGAAAATTTAAGATCATAAAAACTCAGACGAATCGGTCTGAGGTTTTCTTATATAAGGCTCTTTGTCAACTGTAGTGGGTTTGAGAAAAGCTAAAGCTCGAGAAGGACAAATTTCGTCCTTTCTTTTGATATTCAGAGCCGGAGTAAAAATCGTAGAGTTTTCAAAGTTCCGAAAACCAAAATGCATTGCGTTTGATAAGTTTGATAAGAGATTATTGGTTGCTTCTAATTTGGCATTAGAATAGCAGAGGTGACTCAAGGGGCATTGACGATTTTCTCTTTGTCCTTTAGAAATGTGAAAGACAGTCTTAAAGAGATGAACTTTCTTTAGAGTTTTTCCTCAATGAGTCGAAAAATTTCTCAGTTCCTTGTTCTGAGAGTGAAAAGCCAAAAGGGTTGATGAGATGATGAGTGGTGTTTTCAAGAGTCTTCTGAATAGCTCAAAACTTGTCTACTAATCTCTTTTATTGGTTAAGTGCATGCGAAAAGTAGGGGCGATAAAATCCTTATCACTCAGTTACGCTATCCTGTTGAATGAGTTTCCAGTAGCGCTTGATAGCCTTGTATTTCATAGGGTTTTCGATGAAACTGATTCATGATTTGGACGACACGACTCATACTTTGCAGCTAAGATGTTGTGACAATGTGAAGCGATCTGAGGGTTTTGGCACACAGAAAAGCTGTTTAGCCAAAGTCATAGTGAGGACTAAACATATCCATAGTAGAGTTTTCACCCTGACAACGAACGGATCTATCATGTAGCGCAGAGTGATTTCCGAATGATGAGCTTGTGTTCTACCCTCGAGAACAGTGATATCTCCAGGCTTATGAAAGTCTTGAGCAATGAAACTCATCTTCCCTTAGTAAAGGCATATTCGTCCCAGGACGTAATCTCAGAGGTGAAAAATCAGACTTGAAAACAGAAGTCATTGGGCTGAATAACAGTTGAAGTTGAAATAGACGGCTGATGGGCAATATCGGTCATGAAGTCTTCTCAATTTAGCTTCTGAGCAATCTTTTGGTTGATGATTACGAGGTTGGTGATTCTTGCTTGACGAGAGAGTCTCAGCTACCATCATTTTCGAGCAATGATAGCACTTGAATCGACGCTTTCTAAGGAAAATTCTAGTAGGCATACCGAGTCGTTTCAAGGTAAGGAACTGAGACAGTTTTGAAAGTCATATTTCTTCATTAGACTTGCTAAACAGGACAATATGGAGTCTCATAATCCAATTTGTGATAGTTTCTTGTGTGTCCTAATAACGATATCTATAATTTGGATATTTGGGTCTTTGATATCAAAGTTTTGTGATAAATATAATTGTTCCATAGGATTCTTTCTAATGATGGTTTGAGTTTGCTTTTCATTTATAGATCTTATGGGACTTTTTCTACAACAAAGTAGGCTCATAATATCCATAGAGGTTTACCCTGCAAATATTATAGAGCCTGTAGATATACTTTTCAGGCAATAATGTAACTGGTAAGTAACCTGTTGTGGCGACTTCCTTGCCTTCGATCTTTTGTAGAGAAGATCAACCGTTAGGCAGGCAATCTCTTCCAAGGGTTTGCATAGTAGCCAGTTGATTGGTGCAATTCTCGATGAGGTAAATTTACCATCATAGCCGATGACTTTACAAGCTCTTCTGGGACGAAATTCCTAACTCTTGAGCGATTTTAATGCCAGAATGGCTGTCAAATCATCGAAAAGCAAAAAATAGCATCTGGTCTTTGTCGAGTCAAGATATTCTTGATTTCCATTTCTTTTCCTGACTGGAAAAAGTCACTAGAAACATTGATAATAGGGCTTTAGAGTACGGATGCAAAAACCAACGTGGCGTAGTCCAGTTGGCGAATTAAATTGTCATTCCTGTAATCGCGATGACTAGACTGGGCGCCTGTCTTGACCAAGGTTTGGGCGGCTAGGACCCCACCAACATAGTTGTCAGAGGAGACGACAGGGATGTCTGGAGACAGGTTTCAGTCAAGGAAATAATCAGCGCTGTCACTCGATTGCCAATCTTCAAATTCCTAAGTTTGACTGCCAGAAATGATACCATCCACCTGATTAACTTCCAACATTTCGATGTATTCGCGTTCCTTCTTCTCAGAATCGTGTTCGCTGTTGCAGATGATGGCGCTGGCAACGATTCTTGAAGAGTTGAGTGTTTCAACTTATCAATCAATTCTGCGTAGAAAACATTGAAATATTTGGGAAAATCAAACCGATTAACTAGCTGATTTTCCTTGCAGACTACGAGCTAAAATTGTTTGCGGGTTTATGTAGATTCCCTTGTAGCTTCATTGACTTTTTGGATGGTTTTCTCAGAGAGATAACCTTTTTGTGTAACCCGAGAACGGTAGTAGGGCTGACGCCATACAGGTTTGAGCGACATCAGTTAGTTTGCGACCATAATCTAATTCATAGTAAGTTCAGTTGGGTTTCCAGATTTGATGAGGAATACCATTTTGGTCTGCTGCATGTAGGAAGACACGCCAGAAAATACTTTTTCTGCTTTGGGATGAAAACATTTCAAGACAGAGTTATCGATGAAAATCTGTAGCTAGTGGCCTGATTGTCGATTGGGCAAGAACAGGTTGTACCAAATTCTTGGGCATACTGTTCACCAGCTCAGCTACGATCCTGTCCTTGAGCCCATTTACAAGGTCAAAAGGCGAGTTGATCCCTTGCCTTCTTTGCTAACAAGTAAGACAATCTCGCTCTGGCTGACTGGCTGATTAAGTTCGATTTCATGCGTACGTGTTCTTGGTTTGGGCACGATTTGAAAACACCTCTTCAGAGCACGAAAAGGTCCTTGATAGCTGCGACTGCATGGGTGAGTTTGCCGTCTTTGATAGTGAGGTTCCTTGACCAAAGAGAGGGTTCCTTGGTGGTCAAAAACAGTCAGATGGATATGAGAGCATCAGGCAAATGCCAAGCCAGCTAGCTAAGCACGTCCATCAGGAGCGTTGAAGGCTTGAGTTACGTAGACTGAACCATAGTCATATTTTGAGTTGAGACACATCTACCATTTGGCATTTTCAGGGTCAAAGAGCCCCAATCTCAAACATATTTGGATGAGATATTGTCGTAGTCTAGAACTTTCTTATCAATCCTGTATGGGCTGATGAGAAGGACAGGTTGCTCCCCGACCAAGACCAGATTTGGACATTTCCATCATGTAGAGCGGTACAGTCGTTAGCAAAGTCAAAAGGTCACCAACCTCCTGCCAGTTTGTGTAATCATTGTCTGCAGCCTTATAAGACAGACAGGCCTCTCTCTCTAAGTCCTGTCCACCGACGATAGCATAGTATTGACCTTTGGAAATTAAAAATTTTGCGGATCACAGAAGTGGTCAGTTGGTCAACAGAGCTGCTCAGTCAAAGATCTTGTCAATCTTTGTAATCTTGCCATCCTTTATCCATCAAAGCTGATCTAATCTGGTGGTGACGGATCGAGTTTTCATCACGGACATTTTCCTGCTATAGTAAAGAACAAATTATCACCAAACTGCATACTTGGAGACTAAGTGAAACACCAGTGGCTATCTAATGGGTATACAAAACTTTACTCAGTTTCTCTAAGTGACCAAGTCATCACTTTCCAATTGTACTAGTTTTAAACCATGTTTGCACCGAAAGGAAAGTTCTGATAAAAACAATCCACTTGCCATCAAAGTAAGAAAAGCCATTTGGGTCGTTGAAGTCCTGTTTTGGCTCAACATGGTAATGGGTAATACCATGGAATTGTACCATATTTTCCTTTATATGTGAATTTCTTCTTGCGTCCAATCTGATAAAAGTCTGTAACGACGTTCAGTTGTCATTCCATTCATTCATTCCTCCAATAATCTTATCTTTTAATAGTAACCGTTTTCGGTATTAAAAAATACAGAAGCCATTTATGTAAAAAGAAAAACGTAAACATTTATCATAAAAAGAAACCAGAAAATCAATCATCTATCTACATAAAATTGAAAAGTGAAACAGAACCCTTTTAACTCACATTTTCTAAAACTATAAAGAATCTCTTGAAAACCTCAAAATCCTGTCAAAAAGACCTTACTCTAGAAACAAATATCTGCAAAACCTTGACATATTTTTGAAAGATGATAAAATAATACTCATGAGAGGCGAGTAAAATCGCTTTCATACAAGAATGATATAAGAGATGCAAATAGACAATCAGAAATTGCAGTCATCGATACCTTGGGCGGACGTGAGAATGTTAACGAGTGTAGCTCACTGTGCAACTCGCCTCCGTATTTATGGTAAAGATGAGCGAAGATCAACAAGGATGCTATCGAGGCGGAAAAAGTTTCAAAGGTGCTTTCTTTAACTCAGGTCAATACCAAATCATCTTTGGTACTGGTACGATTAACAAGATGTACGACAGAGTTGTAGCTCTTGGTTTACAACATCATCTAAAGGATGAAATGAAGGCAGAAGCTGCTAAAACAAGGAAATTGGTTCCAACGTGACGATCCGTACTTTCGGTGACGTTTTCGTTCAATCATCCCTGTTATCCGTAGCGACAGGTCTCTTCATGGGTGTGCGTGGTCTTTCAACGCTCTTGAAATGCCGCTTCCAGGTGACTTTGGCTTACACACACAAATCTTGGCAGATACAGCCTTTATCATCTGCCAGGTTTTGGTTGTGGGTCAACTTTCCGTGTATTCGGTGGAAATCCAGCTGTTGGTATCGTTCTTGGTATGATGCGGTTTCCAGTTTTCACTTCAAATGCTTGGGCTGTTGCATCTGGCGGTGAGTAACTGCTATGAACTTCTTCGGATTTGTCAGTTCCAGTGGCAGGTTTGCAGGTTCGTTCTTCACCTTCATTATCAGGGTTGCTCAGACTAAGTTTGAAAAAGCTGTTTCATAAATAGTGGTTCAGATATGCTTGATCTCTTAAGTAACACCATTCAGTAACACTTTTGGTCATGTCTGTCCTTGGACTAGCTGTCATCGGACGAGTCTTCCATGTTGTTGAGAAACTTCATCCTTCTTGGAACAAAAGCTATTCTTAACTTTGCCATTTTTGATGTTGGTGGTTCTTGCCAGTTGTGGAGTTCACGAAGTGTCGTCGTATCAGGTGCTTCACCCACGTCTGTCAACTTGCTTGAGGTTCAATTGCTGCTGCCTGACCGTGTTAACCCATTTCAACGCTATTATCACAGCTGCTGCTGACTGCACACTGAGTGCTAGCAACTGTAGCAGTTGGTGTGAAAGACTAAAAATCAAAACTTAAAAGGCTCTTGCTTTCAGCAGCCCTTTCTGCACAACTTCCTGGTGTTACTAGGCCTGCTATCTTCGGGGTTAACGTTGCGTTACCGCAAAGCCATTCTTCCTTTCATTGATCGCTAGTGCAATCGGTGGTGGATTAGCACATCTATCTTGAGTCTTGCTGGTGCACTGGTAATGGTATCACCATCATCCTGGTACGATGCTTTATCTTAGTAATGGACAACTTCCTATACCTTCTTATGGTGGCTATCATTTGCTCATGGTTTTGCCTTACTTATATGTTTGGTTATGAAGATGAGAACTGATGGAGAATCAACTGTAAAAGTATGAAATTGGCGAGAGTGAGAACTGCATCTAGCTAACGTAGACAGAAAACTAATCAAACTCCTATCGTTGGTGATATTTGTCACTCTTGCTGATGTCAATGACCAGTCTTCTCAAGTGGAGCTATGGGACAAAGTAGTCAGCTGTAAAATAAGCCAAGGCATGGTATGCACCTAGTGATGCTGAAGTTTCAATCGCATTTCAACGAGGGCATGCCTTCAGTTTGAAAACAACTAACAGTGCTGAAGTCTTGATTCACGTTGATTATTGACCTGTAACAATGAACGGTGACGGTTTTGAAGCAAAAAGTTGCTCAAGGTGACAAAAGTTAAAGCTGGCGATGTTCTTGGAAAATGACTTTGACTCAAACAAAATTGCTGCAGCTGGACTTGATGATACAGCAATGGTTATCGTTACAAACACAGCTGACTATGTTTCAGTAGCTCCAGTGCATGAGGTTCAGTTGCTAAGGGTGATGCGAATTATCGAAGTTAAAGCGTAATAAATTCACTTAAAAACGAACAAATGTCATGTTTGTTCGTTTGGATCTAATATAAAAGTTACAGAGAAAAACTAAGATATAGAGGCGATTTTCAGTCTGAAAGTATGCTATAATAAAGAAAATAAAAACAAGAAGGTTTATCATGACACAAATTATATGGAAGCTTGGGAAGCCCTGGGCGGTACAAAGTTTGTCTGTGCTGTCGGTGATGAAAACTTTAACGTTGTAGAAAAACGCAATTTTCAACAGCAACTCCAATCAGAAACAATCGATAAAACCATCGAGTTCTTCTCAAAATTCGATAATCTTGCTGGTGCTTGCAGTCAGTTCATTTGGTCCGATTGAGTATTGATAAAAACTCAAAAAGCTATGGCTTTATCACGACTCAAAACCAAAACTGGGCAGATAGTGGACTTGCTGGTGCCCTTCGATCGCGCCCTCAACGTGCCAATGTACTTCACTACAGGCGTAAACAGCTCTGCATGGTGAGTGGTTGCCCGTGAACAATGCTGGTGGCCGTATCGAAAACTTGGTTTACTATACAATCGGTACAGGTATCGGAGCTGGTGTTATTCAACGTGGCGGGTTTATCGGTGGTGTGGGACACCCTGAGATGGGGCATTATTATGTGGCTGAGACAGCCCAATGGATATTGAAAAAGATTTAACGAATTATGTCCATTCCCCAAAAGGATGTTTGGAAGGCTTTGCAGCTGGTCCAAGTCTGGAAAGCTCATGCAGGTATTCGTGGTGAAAATGTGAACTCAACAGCTCTGTCTGGGATGTTCAAAGCCTACTACATTGCTCAAGCTGCGGTTAATGCTACAGTGACTTTCCGTCAGCACAGTCGTCTTTGGTGGTGAGTCATGGCTCAACAACATGTTGGACGTGTCCGTGAGAAAGTTACAGCTCTTCTCAATGATTTTACCTACCAGTACCAGATGTGCGTGACTACATCGTGACGCTAGCAGTCACGAAATGGTTCTGCCACCTTGAACTTTGTCCTTGCAAAAAGTTTCAAAATAAAGCGTAAAATCGCATGGGAGCCAAACGGATTTTGTTTGAACAATGTTTTTGAGCCTTTCCTTAGTGATTACGGACGGTAGCGACTTTCTTCAATTCCATACCTAAACTTTGGAGTCTAATGTCTCAAAGTTCCGAACACTACAAAACCATTAGATTTCAGGTGTTTCTATGCAACGGAAGAGGCTAGGTGAGATCCTCCAGTCACTATCCGAAAAATAGGCATGATTTTCCATGCCAAAAGTATATTCAGTATCAAGCTGCCAGTCAATCTACGCTCTAAAAAGTCCGCTTGGAAACCAAACGAATTTTTACATGTCAAAACGCATTGCCAGAAAAGTCGATAATATAGGTCGGACCGTAGGTATAAACCACGAGGGTAAAGGCTTGAGTCAGAGATGATGATGGTCATATAGCGCTTGAAGCTCATCTTGGTCAGGGCAGCTAGCATACAGAGAGTCAGCTGGACTAATGGCCCAAATCATCATAAAAATAAAAGAAACAGTCAAAACGATTGCACTTATCAGCCAGCCGATATACTTTATCATAGGTACGCTGACGACAGACTGGACAAAAGCTGGCCCATGAGGCGCACTAGATAAAGATATATGGCTACAGCCAATCACGATGCCAATATAGTTGTAGATAGTCCCGATGATGTGACCATAGATAAGACACAGCACACCGGGTCAAGGCTCCTGGAATGATAGGGACGACCGTTTGTAAAATCTGTAAAAAGATAAGAGGTGGTCCCCAGATACCTGCTGCTGGATAAAAGGCAGAGAGGGTTTCAACTTAGACTGTAAAATCCCAGCCTGATAAGCCCAAATACAGAAAATCAAACTCCAGCCTGACAATCGATGAGATATTGATAACTTGCAGAGGGAGAAACGGCTTTCATTTGTTTTATCTGTGACATATAAACTCCTCATAGATAAGTATAACTCTACTATACCATATTTTTGGAGGAAAGGGAATGAGTCTTTTTACAATGGAAAGAGTGATGGAATTTGAGCTAAACATACTATAATAAAAGGGGAGCAGACAAAGTAGCAAGGAGAGGTATGGTGCAGGTAAAAACCAGAACTGGAGATAGAAAAACAGCTGATCAGCAACTGGTGACTGGGAAAGTCAATGGACTTACAGAGATGACCTTAAAACAGAAAGAGCAGTTGTAGGAAAACTGCTTTTGAAAAACTGGCCCAGAACAATGCTGACTCATTGGCAGATCATCCCTGACAGAACAGGAAAAACGCCAGATAAAGAATCAACTGAACTTTTAGCTACTATGATGCGCTAGAGTGGTTTGGTCGGCGAGAAATGGCATTGCCAAGGTTGGAGTTCAGAGAGAAGATGCTAGTTTGGGGACTATCCGTTTATCTATCATTTTGGCGAGACAATATCGCAGCTGAGTAGGTCCAGTTATGAGGTAGTTAATCAAGTCGAGAGGGATAAAGTAACTCCTCAGGATCAAGACCGCAGGCTAGATGTGACCCTCTTGATTAATGGCCTTCCAATGATTCAGATTGAGCTTAAAAGTCCCCGAGTTGCTTTTTTAGATGCCTTTCATCAAATCAAAGTATGATAGAAGAAGGTTCCGTGGACTCTACTCTAGCTTACAGATGTTTTGTTGTGACCAATAAAAGTAGACACACGCTATATTGCTGCAGCTAGGAAAATAAACTCAACAAGCAATTTCTAACTAAAGTGGGTGGATGAAGGACAACCAACCCATAACGAGCTTGACCAGCTTTGCCCACGAAGTCCTTTCCATCCCTCGCGCTCATCAGATGGTCATGCAGTATTCTGTCCTTGATGATAGTAAGAAGGCTCTCATCCTCTTGCGCCCCTATCAGATCCATGCAATCGAAGCAGTGCAAGAAGCCTCTCGCCAGCAAGCATCAGGCTATGTTTGGCATACGACAGGTTCAGAAGACGCGGCACTCCTATAAGGTAGCTCGGAATCTCCTCAGATTCCATCCATCCAAAAAGACGATTTTTGTCGTTGACCGCAGAGACTTGGACCAACAGACTGCTCGTCATTTCTCTCCTATGCGACCAATGATGTGTGTGATATCGATGGGACGGACAATGCCCGCAGTTTGGTCAAGCGACTAGGGAAGTAATGATAAGCGTGTAGTGGTGACCACTATCCAGAAAATCCTGCCATGATGCTAAGTTTGAGCAAGGACTTTATCAGCGTGATGCTGACAAAATCAAGGGTCTCCGGGTAGCCTTTGTCGTGGATGAATGCCACCGTGCCGTAACACCTCAAACACAAAAAGACATTAAGGTCTTTTTCCCTCAGTCTCTCTGGTATGGCTTTACAGGGACGCCTATCTTTAAGGAAAATAAACGCCAACAAGTCGGCGATCTAGCTAAACCACCCAGCAACAATACGGTGACCGAAATCTCCATGAGTATAATCAGTCAGGAAGCCATCACGACGGATCAGTTTTTAGGCTGAGGTCGATTATCGCAATACCCTCATCACGGATAAATCTGAAAATGATCTACTAGATACCGTCTATGAGAATGAGGAGCATATGCTGGAAGTCTTGGATGCCATTATCAATAAATCCCGTCAACAGCTAGGCTTCCAAAAAGGAGAGGTAAGACCTATAATGCCATCCTGACCGTCAGTCAATCCCTCAAGCCCAAACTGACCTGCTCAAACGAGTCAAGGCTGGGGAGACGAGAGTCAAAGTATCGGAGAGGGTCAAGCAGGTCCTTCCTGACTCTCAGAGCGACTATCACCTACTCGGTCACAGAAAAGCGAAAGAGAAGACTCAAGAGAGCCAATCAAGACCACATAGGCAGGTGCTTGAGGACTACAACCAAGAGTTTGATACCCGCTTTACCATGGCGGATCTTCGTGGCTTTAATACGGATGTCAATATACATCTAGCTCGAAAAGCAGGACAAAACTACCTCTATCATGACGAGCAGTTGGACTTGGTTATCGTGGTCAATCGTCTCTTAACAGGGATTTGATGCCCCTTGTCTATCGACTCTCTTTATCGACCGAAAACCCAGCACAGCGCAGGACTTGATTCAGGCTTTTAGCCGAGACAAATCGAATATTTGATAGCAGTAAGGCCTGCGGTCATATCATCACGCTTCAAAGCCTCAGCCTTTAGGAAGTAGTAGATAATGCCCTCAAGCTCTACTCAAATGAGTGGTGAAAACGAGGTCCTAGCTCCGAGGTTAGGAAGGAGAGAGAGAACTTTTACGGGTTGCAGTGATTTCAAAATCTTGTCACTGATGATCCTGAGGAAGGACTCAAATCAGAACAAATCTACTACGCCTGAGTTGAGAAACTAGCTAAAAACCTATCAAGCCTTTGATAATACTAGCAACCTCTATCCAGGTTTATAAAAGAGTATGATGAGGAAGAACTTTGCAGTCAGACGGGACTTGATGGAGAAAAGTTGGAAAGGTATCTGGGACTTTATCAGAATGTCTTGCAAATTAGTGAGTGAGGATGATGACGATGGAGAGCCACTTGATATCACTATGAACTGGGTCTGCTCAAGTAGACGAAATGAAACTATGCCTATATCTAAACTTGAGTTCAAAGCCCTAATTGGAACGAGGTCAAAGTCAGAAAGAACCTAAAGCACTCAAGATAGGGAAGCCGTAGATAACTATATTCAGAGTCTTGAGAGACTAATCCAAATCTTGCCCCAGATCATCACTGAACTGTGGAGAGGTGCAGAACATCCAGCTATCATGGTCAGTCTCTCATGATATTTTGGATCAGATGAGTAGAGCTGTCGTCCAGCAACATATCAAGTCTTTGTACAGCGCTGGTATGTCCGGCGAAGATGAACTCCGTTACTATGTCGAACATTACGCGTAGGGCTAAAAACAACTAGGAGAAAGCCAGCTGACCAAGAACTGAGCGCTATCAGGACTATAAGCTAGAGGGTGGCTGGATGCCTGTCCAATCCTCTCCTCTACAAAAACAAATCAAGGAAGCTATACCCAGCTAGTAGAAGTCATTGAGCCGTTGAGAGTTTGGAGATAGTAAAACTTTTGGAGGAAAATAGCAGATACAATGTAATTTTAGAAACGGCTTTTGATTTAGCCATGGATCGAAAACAAGTTATAGCGATTTCATAGAATTTACTATAATTTTTTACTGAAAAAGTAGATCATTGCAGTCATTTCTTAACAGTAATAATATGATATTGAAAATATAAAGATAATCTATTTCTTGGGTTTATAAACGAAATAAATCTATTCTAGGGAAAATTGGTCAAATCTGGAAGAAACGATTTTCACAACTTGCTGAAGCAATCGATTTTTGATGGATTGAACCCTGATTTGATATATCTTAGTAGGTAAAGAAAATACCTTAAAATGAGTTTTATATTGCTCAGTTTCGTGAAGAAATAGTTTCTCAAGAAAATTTTGCGTCAAAAATGTTTATTATTTGGCAGAAATATTTTATGAAAAGTTCACTATTTTTGGTTGGGATACACTGAGAAGAAGAATAATGTCAATTAAATGGGTTTTATTAAATCATTTGGGAGTTGTTGACGACTCTTTTGAGAATTTATTTATCTTATAGAATTATAGATTTTGAAATTAATCAAATATCCCATATGAAAACTGCATTTGGATGCTATAACACAGATATTTTCAGAGTCTTGTGAATTAGTTTCAATTATACACACACAAATAAACTTTATAATATTTCTTTAGAAAAGACACATTTTATACATGGTGAAAATTGAGTTTAGAAAGTGAGAACAAAAATCAGGAAATTAATACAATGGTTTCGGAATAGAAGATAAAGAAATTAGTGTTAATAGCAGCTTGATACCTTATCAAAAATATTACCTCAAAAATTGTAAAAAGAAACTGGTAGTGAATATTTGACTTTCTTAAACCAGGACGTGCGGAGAGATTTATACGTGGATTAAAGATATTATTGTTTTGGACATTCAGTTGGCCCACTAGACAAGGGAAATTTTTCAAAAGTGTTTTAGCACAACAAGTCACTACACTTACAATTATCGGTTATTTTTACATACTATCATGAGCCTGCTAAACGGTCTGTGTTAGAATTTAGCTATCATACTAGGAAAAGATAAACTTGTAGAATTAACAGTAATAAAATGTGAGTCTTCGTTAGAGTGATGATAGATGGGATGAAAAGGAAGCTGGATTCAAATAATATTTGAATAGTATAACACAGTGTATGTCACTATATAGAAGTACAATCAATGGATTTTATAATTATTTCACAAATTCTCAGTTTATTGGTTTCCATGATGAGGGGCTTTACTAGGTGCTGTGCAGTGTATGCAAAGCTTCAAAATAAGCAACCCAAGCAGCTCAGATGAACCTAAGTTACAACGGAATTTTTGAAAAACCGAGAGGACGAAAGAGACATATTTTCTTACATTATACAATTAGAGCGAGCAGGCGTTCACTATGAGATATTGAGCGATTTGGAGTGTGCAAAATTTGCAGATGCAATATTTGAATTCATAAGATGATCTCTAAAAGTAGAATCAGATGAAGATATTGAGTTTGAAGAATTTTTGCTATTATGTTCAGATTATTTTGGCTTCTAAATATAGTTCAATTATAGGTTAAAGAGATTTATATTTACTAGCTCTGGTTATACAAGATGATATCAGTTATCAGGTTAAAGAGGGTTCAACAAGAAGTTGCAATGTTTAGACGATCACAAAAATAAATGATGCAATAGTTTTGAAGATTATCGAAAAGTTGGATGACTTTATGGTAAGTCGAAATTAACTGATGTGATGAGTTAAGGACTTGTTAACAAGTATATAACCGAAGACTACATTTGATTTAGTTTCTCGGAAAGATAGTGATTATAAAACAAGAGTATAAGTATCTAATTTGAAAATTTAAAATGGTGAAAGCAGGATAAGGATGAAGCCAAAAATTAGGTTCTTGAAAAATAAACATTCATGGGTAAGAGTACTTTTGAGGAATAGCTAAAAGAGACGAGATTCTAAATGTTCCCGAATTACCAGGTGTGAATATCAAGATATTCTTTCTGGAGAAAGGAGATTAAACAAAGATTAAGTAAAAATATTGATTGTCACTGAAAGGGAATAGTATTTGAAACAAATGTATTTTATATGGAAAGTTACATCCATTTAGTGGCTACACCCAAATTTTAATATGGTGATACGTTAGAGCGATTTTGGGTCTACTGAGCAAGAGTGTGATTCAAAATTTCTGTTTTCGTCCTTCAATCGTCAAAAATTTCAAAGAGTTCAAATGATACATCTAGAACAAAGATGCCATTCTGATTGGAGACAGTGACAGACAGAGTTTAGTATTCCTGCTTCTAACGACACAGACAATCGCTCTCGGTTCCCTCCGCACCTCTGACGACCTTCTTACTAGCTACAGGACAATCTCTCAACTACCCAATCTCGAGGAGTCATGCTTTCCAGAATGTTTAAAAGCTGGACAGACTGTTCCTGAGATTCAGATTGGATGGTTTTGAAGTTGGTGGGAGAAAAGGGTTATACAATTGCAAATGGGGTTATAAGCTCTGGATTCAGATTCATTGCAAAGTTGGGTTGAGGATGTATCTTTCTGGTCAGAAACTTAATAAAATATATAGTAGTAAATGTTGATAATCATCAAGGGATACTCTTTGGCCTGGATGTACGTTATATGGTAAATTACGACCTTATTTTGAATAACTGGCTTTTACCCCAGAATTTGCAGAGTGTTGCTTTAGGTGATTTTGGGTGGCTAGTCAAATGGAAATAACAGATTTTATTTATTATTTAGTTCAATCAAGTCGTTATCAAAAGTTTTAATGATGCATCTGGTCTAAATCTGCTATCATTCAGATTTGGAAATCAGTTCTCTTCTTTTTGCAATTCACAAACAATTTAGACAACAAGTCATCAGCCTATTTCTCTCAAATCTTGATAACCTCATCAACTCTTACCGAGATTTCTCAACTTAAGTTTTGAGCTCTTGCAGGATATGTTTATTTAAGGGATTTGAAGTACTTGGCGATATTTTTATAGAATTGGAAGATTGAACTTCTAGCAGCAACATATTTTTGCTGAACTACAGAAGATAAAACATATTTTTCTTAATGGAAACTGGGGGCTCAGAAATCAACATTTTTACAGGATGTAAACAAAATAAAAGATATAAAACTAATTACTATGGTTTTGAGATTAACAGATAATCGTTCAATGATTGAGTAACATTTTCAAACTCACCCATGTTTTTCTTAGTTTGATGAGGGTTAAAGTATTGTGCCCTAGTAATGGTTTCTATTTGATGACTAGTGTCGTGGATTTAGTTGGGTAGAGTATTTTGGTTCTAAGAAATCAGTGATTCTGAAAAATTGGAGGATTAGGTATCTGGGAGTTGCAGTTGGATATTTTTAAATACTAAATCTGATGGGTTGTATAGCTTCTTAGTAACTAGACTCATAAATTTTCCTAGATTTAGTTATTAGTGATTTTGATAGAATCTGGAGCTTAACAAGAAGACTGTTATAAACTTTTAGTTTGATAAATGGAAGCTACCTATTATTTTCTGTTGGTGATAGCTACTTTTATATAGAGGATAACTATCTATCAAAGATAATTATATGAACAAGTTGAGTTGACCTTTTGTACTACATTCTTTGAAATATTTGGGATAGTTATTTTCATTTATTAGAGTTTGCGTTTATTTTCAGAATTTTAAAGGTTGAAAAGTGACCAGAAATTTGCGTGATAGAGGAACATTTTAATGATTATATAAATAAAATTTTTACAAGAGAAATTGGTCGTGTTGAGTGGAACAGCAGTTTGTTAATTATCTATGCTTACTTATTTTTATCAGAACTCTATAAAAATATAGCAATATACAAATAGTCATAGAAGAATGAAAAACAAAGCTAGAAAGATTTCACTCCATAAAAGGCTGCACATAAAAGCTGTTATCTGAAAGTCAAAAGTTGATAATGAGCAACGTATCCACTAAGTTTTAATAAGAATAGTATAGGAATCTTTTCTTTATGAAGTGCCTACTGAGTCATACAAAGATGAATTAGATACCTTGTTCGTAGAGACAGTCAGATAAATTATACGAAAAGTTGTAAATTCGGATCAGACTGATTTTATAATATTTGAATAATCAGTTGCAGATTTTCTATTCAGAAAAAGTTTACTAAAATGTTATTAGTGTAGATCTATGAGTTTAAAAATAGTCCCTCCTATGCTCTGTGTCAGAAAAAGTATAATGAATAGTGCCTCCATATGAAAGAGGTATCCCCCTAACAAGATGTGATTTCTAAAATTGTTGAAATGTGGGAAAATATTTTAAAACCTGCAGGATTAGATCCAATCTAGTTATATATTTTTACAAAAACATAGTATTGAGCTTCTGATTTGGTGCCATTTTCTTGAGTTTTAGATATTGGTTGTCAAACTTTTACAAAGTATCGTAGAAAAGATTTTCTTCTGTTGACTTATTTGACTTCAGTGGAGTTGCTAGATTCGATAGCTGGGATAGCAGTATGTGGTTTTATAAATCATTTTCAACGATGTAAGTTTCTATCATTCTGGATATTTCAGTCTATTTTATCGAATGAATAGAGCTGATGGTTGATGTATTCCTGAAAGTAGAAATATATTCTTTGGACAGGAAGATATATGTTTGTGCTCACCATGACGACTATATGATCTGAAAACAGTAATTTTAAATATTCGGAAAAACTAAATCAGATGGAGTCAAATGGTTCGTATTTGGAAAGCCCAAAATTGATGATTAAAGAAAACCATTATCAATCAAACTTAGAAAAGAAAGCAGTATGGAAACAACTACCGACATCCCGAGTCGCTCTACCAAGCCCCTTGGAACTCAGCGGATATTCTCGCTCTAAGATGGATGCCAATGACTACAGTCCTATCTCTTGGTATGAGTGCTTTATAAGTACCTATCAGATCAGATGCTTTCTTTCTGGCATGGAGACTATGGAGGAGGGTAGAGTCTAGAGCTGCCCTTGAGGGTCTATCACTACTGTGAGGATGCGGACACTTACGAGGATCTTCTTGAGTGATGAGGACGAACTCAACTACAGTATCGAGCCTGGGTTGGCTTTCCACGGCTCTTGGCACGTGTCAATGAGGGGACTTCCAGTTGGAAAGGATTTGGCTCAGGGTTTTCGTGATATCAGACAGAGTGATGAACTCTGAGAAATCTCTGCGGAATATTGAGCTCTATTCCAGCAGCGACTCCACTAGCAAAACAAATGATGGCAGCAGTCTTGGAAAGGGTTGGCTGTGCTGAATGTGGCTAGTCATGCTGGTGATATGCGAGGGATGCCTATAGGTATCTGATTGGTCAGTTTGCGACTGACTCAGGTAAAACTGGTAGGTTTGTACACCTCAGTGATTTGTAAACTCATGACTCAGATTCACTTTTTGGGTCAGCGAGACCAGCTGGGCTTTTACCATCTATGATGCGACCATGAGGTCTGTCCCTCTTGCTCAATGCCAGCCCTCACATAAACCGCAGACGTAGTCTACTTTGGTCAAGGGCTCAATGACCTCAACCCTGGCAACTCGCTCAGATGATGTGATCCTACACACGGTGTTCTGTTGAAGTCAGATTTTCTCCACAATGCCGATACACTGGATGAAGATTGATGAAACTCAGAGACAAACCAACGCTGATGGTGTTCTGATGAACCCTCCCTACTCTCTGCAAGTGGTCAGTGAGCTCTGGCTATAGCGGATCCTCATTTCTCTCCTTTGGGAAACTGCTTTTTAGTCACAAGGCTGATTTTGCCTTTCTCTTGCATAGTTTACTACCATCTCAAGCAGGATAATGGGTTGTAGCTATCGTTCTTTCCTCACAGTTCTTTCCGTGTGAAATGCGGAAAGGGAACCATTCAAGAGAGCCTTGTTAGAAGGGAGCTATTGCTACGGTTATCAGTCTTCTGCTAATATCTTCCTCAATACCAACGTTCGACTACGGTTATCATTCTCAAAAGAACCACGCTATACATGATGTTTGACTATCGATGTCTACAAAGGAGTTCGATAAGGGAAAAATCAGAATATGAGCGGATGTTCATATCGAAAGATTCTGAAGCCTACAAGTCTCTCGTGAAGTTGATGGTTGCCCATCTGGCAAGCTATGAAATCGAAATGACTAACCTCAATATCCCTCGCTATGTAGATACCTTTGAGGGAAAGAGAGTCAGGCCCTGGACAGACATCATTAAGTTAGATTAGCGATAGGGTGATGCAGTCAAAACCAAACAGCTACTCTTGAAATGTCAGTCACTACACGGAACCACACAGAAGCCGATGCTGAGACTCAAAAGTTTTGCAAGAGTTTGAAGGGTGATGAGCTAGTTAGATACATCTATCGGATTTGAAAATTCAGCTAGTCTAGCCTTTGGCTGGTTTTAATGTCTGAATATGGTATAAATTAAATTACAAAAGGTAATTTAATATGAAAAGGAACTATGAAGCTTATCTATACAAGCGAAAACTGTTTGAAAGAAGTGCGCAGAGCTGAGACAGGCAGAATTTTTCGGATAAAATTGCTATAAGTTGCATCTCTTGATTAACTAGAAGCAGCAGATTCTTTGGCTGTGTGACTACTTTCCTAAAATATCCTTTTCACCAACTAAAGAAAGAGACAGGACAGTTTGCTTTGGATATGGGATGGTCCGGAAAAGTTTCTATCGTCTGATTGTCGGTTTTCGTGAAGAGGGATCTAGAAAAGGTCTTTTCCACTCCCGTTGAAATCGAAATCTGCATAGAGAGTTGCAATCACTATGAGTAATAAAATTGTTGAATACAAGACTGACTTGCTTTTCATCAAGTCAGTATGTTGAAGAGTTGATTGAAGATTATAATATAACGCAGAAGAATTTTGCCGGAGCGTTTAGGAGTTTCAGCAAAGACTGTCACGTAGATCGTCAATGCTGAGGGTCCATTAGTAAAGACGGCTCGTAGAGTGCAGCCAAGTTAAGTGGGTTCCCGACACACAAACTTGATCCAATCTTCAAATGCTTATGATGTAAACAGTGACTGGGTGCAGAGGAAGAGAGCTTGAAGAAGGTAGCAGAGAAAGAAATCATGAAATGATTGATTTCAATTATTTTTAAGGCAGAGAGTACGTTTCCAGATCACACTTTATAGTTTGAAGGGAAAGATAATCGAACTGAGATTCTAGTGTAACATAGAAAAACCTTGTCTATCTTAACCCATCTAGTCAGCTATCGGAATACGTGAGTTTCGACTAAAAGTATAGTGAACTCCAATATCATGCTGGGTTGGCATCTAAAAAGCACGTATGATCAACAACTGCAAGCTCAATCGCAGAGGTTAGAGAAAGCACCTGCCTTCAGAGGAGTTGACCAGACAGGACAGAAATCTTTTCGCGCCTTGTACGATATCTTACTTGATTGTGGTGTTGTTTTAGTGGTCTACTACTGCAAATGCCAATCGAGATGGGGCTATTCCATGTATGGCAGTGCCTTTGGCTTCTCACGGATCAGACAAAGCATCAAGATATTTTTCTGGTTCTCACTTTTCCATGAGATGGGACATATTCGGAGAATTTTCATCTGATGATGGAAATAATGAATCCTACCGACGTTCTGAGGAACAGGCAGATCAGTTTACAAAAGATTTCTTGATTAGTCAGAAGATTATGACTTTTTATCAAAGGAAATTTTGATAAGTCGGATATCATACGTTTTACTGAGGAGATAGATATTCATCAAGCGTCGTTTGGGCAGATTACGAAAGTAGAGGTATTCTCGGTTTTGATCGTTTCCGAGAACAAAAAGATTATTTACTTTGTTTCTTGAATCTATGGAAATTTATAGAAGATGAAAAAGCTTCATTGATTAGTAATTATAAACTTCTTTATTCGCTCATACTCCGCTCATAATTCGCTCATTTTTAAGATGCTAACTTTGTTCCATATTTTCCTGGGAACTAGTAAAAGATTAGAGAAATATGGAACAAACTAATCAAAAATCCCAGTGTCAGCAACTCTGGGCTGAAAACAAATACCTCGTTTTGAGTCATTCTAAGTAATGTTACAATGAGATTCATGATACCCTGAAGATGATAGAGGTGGGAGTGAGTCAGGTTCAAGATGATTGTCATTGCCAGATTCCAGAACTACAGGGGTCAGGTTTGCAATGCTTTTCAGCATATTTGGGGCAATATTCAAAAAGCGACAGATGTTGGCTAGAGACTATATGCTCTTGCTGGATTATTTACCCGCTTTGGTCAGGCTTAGGAAGATATAATCGCTAAGACTCGAGACTTGCTTAAAACGCTATCCAAATACCACAGCATTCGACTTTACTGAGGAGCTTCCATGAGACTTTTGGCATGGGCTTTGGTTCGCTTCCCATCCTCAACTCTTGGGACAACATCGGAGTGCTTGCGCCCTGCGTAGCAATGGCTGGGGCAGAAAGCGCGACAGTGGACCATATCTTCTCCCTCTCCCTATCAATCTCTATCCTATCATCAGCAGTCATGGAGAGATGGCTGGCGTAGCTACAATGTCAGTCAGATGGCTGGACAGGAACTATCGTGGTGACTTGCCCTCTATGAAGATTTAGTGGAGAAGGGTTGAGCTAGTCCTATATGCGATGACATGGTAATTGCCTACTATGAGGAGTGTCTGGCTAATCTCCGAGAGAAGGGATAGAGCTGGAATAATAGTGAGTTGTCTTAATTTATACTCTGCGTAATCCCGAATAATAAAGATGAGACCTTTTGAGATTTTTCCTAAGGTCTTTTTATAAATGTTAGTTTACTAATAACTTTTTGAGTTATAATTAAATTAGAAAGAGGTTGCTTGGTGCATACGATTTTTCTTCGGGACAAAAATGGAAACAGACCAGTTTTGGATTATAGCAGGAGAATTGGCTAGTGAGAAAGTAAGGATAGTCGCATCAAACTCAATAAAGTTAAGTGACTATATCCAGTTGCTAGTCAGCATGGGACGAGAGCTGGTGAACCCTATATCAAACATTTAGAAGAGTAGGATTTGGGAACTAAGACCTCTAGAGATCGAAATTTTTATTTATAGCTTGATGAGTTTGTCCTTTTACATGTTTTGTCAAAAGACTCGAAAACTCTAGGAGAAGATTGAAAAAGCAGGCGTAAGAACTAGGGACTTAAAAAGAAAGAGGTTAAGTGATGAAGAATGGTACTATTGGTATAGTAATTTGGAGGATGTCGATCTAGACTCTTTACCAAGGAGGAAAGTTCTTGAAAGTGAGTATGCATTAGCTATCATGGTGAGTTGATTGAAACCAGACATGAGCAAGGAATCAATGAAAAAGCTAGAAGAACTTGAGTGGGTAAATGAGCCTGTCATAGCTGGGATGGAAACAGGAAGACTAGTCCTCAGTTGGATACAGTCTTAAGTTTAGCTAGTTTCGAGAGAAGACACTTCTGATCGTTCCACTCAGATAGGGGAAAGGATTGACTAGAATCAGTTATAGTCTTTTTCTAATAATGAAGCCGTAGCCATATAAGAATTATAATAACGCATTTGAGTGTTCTAACTGGGATACAGGTATAAAACAAGCTATACAAAGGGAGTGGGGCCTATATATCTCAAGATCTTTTCTTTTATCTAAAATAGAGATATGGTTTCAAACTATATCAAAGCCTAATTTTATGATTATACAGATGATTTCTTTTCAGCAAGATAGTTTTCAACAACAAATTTTGGGACACATCATGTCAGCCTGATTATCGGTTTCCCCTCAGTTTGGGCAGATTCCATGATTAAAATTTACAACTGAAAATACTTTTAGAAAGAAATCTCGGAAGAAGAACTTTTGGCAGCAAAGGGTGCCTTAATACTGGAACATCGTCAAAAGAAAAAGAGTATCCTGAAATCCATAGTGGCTTGCTCTCACTGCACCTATCAGTTTGTTTTCAGCTTAGTACCTAGCTGTTTGATTCAAAAGCTTGGACTTGTCTGACCTTGAGCGCTACTTCGCTTTGGTCTAGTTACCCAAGAGAGAAAGGGACGTTCGCGCCTTCAATGAAGAAATGGTTCAACACAACTACTCACCATCGTTCTAAATTTGGGAAAAAGACTCAAGTTAACACTTGCAGGTCACCAAAATCTTTGATGAGTTCAAGAGCTAAAGAGGCTTGATCTTAACACTCATCCTGTCGCCTTGAGTCCCATTCACTTTTCCTTCAGATTGTCAGACTTTGGAGAAGGCAGTGAAAAGCGAGAGACTTCAAACTTAGACAGTTGCTGTCTTACAAAGTTTTTGCAAAATTGAAAGCTGAACTGGTGCAGCTCATCAGTCCAATTGGATGAAACTGCTCTTATCAAAGATTTGACAGCCAGAGAAAAAAAGCTCTCTTCTTGGACTCACTCTGACAAACTCTTGGCTGATAAGAAGGTCTTGAAGTCTTGCTAGAACTTACTTCAGGAGACGTTCGCTGATGTCTCTCTGACCTTGTGAAATTGCCAGTAGATGCGATCAGGTCTTGACTTGTTGAAGTAAGAAAACTCTTGAACTGGTGAAAGGTGGCTTTCAGCTGATAAGACTCTCTACAGGTATTGTCATGGTAAGATAGGCATCTGGCGTAATAACTACGAAAAGAGCTTGTGTTCTTGAGCAAATTCCACTGAAACATCGCATTGAGCTAGCTCATGCTCACTTCTTCATGTGCCATTTCGCAAACTACTAATGAAATTTAGACCAACTATCTTGAGACCACTTTGCCTTTTGCGGTTGAAAAAGAATTAGATGAAATTCGTGACTTGGATGCTATCACGCAACGGTCAAGGTGCAAGGCGCTTTACTGTAACAAAAGAACTCTTTGCGACTGAGACGATTGGTGAAAATACTTTGAACTTCGTGCGCATGTCGCTGGGTTGACAGATGCTGGCTACACTCGTTTTACCAGCCTTTACAGAACGTGAAGCAATCAAAGAAGAAGCTTTCAAAACTTCCAGCTCTTTGAGCAACAACTATCAGTTTCGTTCCCTCAAACTAAAGGAGTTCATTGCAGAAACGTTTGGCTTACCGTAAAGGTGATTGTCACAAGAAGTACAGACGCTTTCCTTTACAGAACAGTCGATGGATGGATCAAATGGCGAAGAAATATCGACGATGTCACTTGATTCGATGAATTTGAGCGATAATGATATGATTTGGGTACTGAGTCGAAACTTGTCAGATTACCTCTTCTCTAAAATGGTTGGGTACAATCATACGGTATGCGTGGGGTTAAACCACCCAGATCATCTGAGGAGATGTCACTCGTCTTAACTATCACTGTTAAAATGGTCTAGCCACACAAAGGCCGTACAAACAAACCTATTTAAAAGGTGCATTGACTGGACCAGTAACTATTCTTAACTAGTCATTCCCACGTGAAGACTATCTATCAAAGGATTCAACTCTTTAAATCTTGCTTGCTATCAAGGATGAAGTAGCTGATCTTCAGAGCTGCTGGTGTGAAAATCGTCAAATCGACAGGCTGCTCTTCGTGAAAAATTGCGCTCCGTCAGTGGCGGCCTGGTACGAAGACTACCTTGACTGGGCAATTCCTGCCTTCCGCTTAGGGTACGCTCAACAGTAGCGCCAGACACACAAATCCACACTCACATGTGTTACTCAAATTTATAGATGTCATCCCAGCTATCGATAACTTGGATGCGGACGTTATCTCCTTTGAAGCGAGCCGTTCAAATCTTGAAATCTTGGACGAACTCAAAGCGAAAAACTTCCAAACAGAAGTGGGACCTGGGGTTTACGATATCCACTCACCTCGTGTGCCAAATGAAGGCGAAATCGACCACACAATCGAAGCTATCCCTTGCTAAGGTGCCAAGCAAGAAAGTTTGGATCAACCCTGACTGTGGTTTGAAAAACACGTAGTATTCCAGAAACAAAAAGAAAGCTTGATCCGCCTTGTTGAAGCAGCGAAAGCTGCGCGAGAAAATTGTAAGATTCGATTTCTTGCTTGACACTCGTCTGATCAAGAGGATGCTTAGCCTAGTTAGGTTAGCAATAATGAAATCAACTAGAAAAGGATAAAGACTATGTCACGCCAAAGCACCGTCACTCCTCATTTGAAGTGTTCCCTCCAAACCCAGAAGTGGGTAATGATAGGTACTTTCAGCTCTTTCAAGATATGCAGGAGCTAGCACCACACTTTATCAGTGTAACTGCCAGCAATAATAAATTTAATATCAAGGAAACAACAGTGCGTTTGGCTGATTTTATCCAAAATGACTTGGCGATTCCTACTATTGCTCACTTGCCAGCCATTTATTTGACAAAGGAAAAGGTAGCTGGAAACTATTGCGGACTTGGACCAAGGTTGGGGTGCAGAAAAATCTTGGCTCTTCGTGGGGATATTATCCCTGATGTGGAGCCACAAAAGGATTTCCGCTACGCAACTGACTTGATTGAGTTCATCAAGGAACAAGCCCCTCATTTTGATATTGTCGGAGCTTGTTATCCAGAAGGGCATCCAGATTCACCAAATCAGATTTCAGATATCCAAAATCTTAAGAAAAAAGTGGATGCAGGTTGTTTCGAGCCTTGTAACTCAGCTTTCTTTTGACAATGAGCGCTTCTATGATTTCCAAGACAAGTGCATCTTGGCTGGGATTGATGTTCCCATTCATGCAGGGATTATGCCAATCCTGAATCGAAATCAGGCTCTCCGCCTCTTGAAGACTTGGAGAATATCCATCTTCCACGCGAATTCAAAAGCCATTTTGAGCAAAGTATGAGCACGACCCTGAGTCGCTCAGAGCAGCAGGACTTGCCTATGCAGTGGACCAAATCGTGGACTTGGTAACTCAGGATGTTGCAGGTGTGCATCTCTACACCATGAACAATGCGGATACAGCAAAATACATCCACCAAGCAACACATGCTTTGTTTAATCATCAACCTCAAGGATCATAAACAATAAACCATTCCTCTTTTTCATGTAGTAATGGGCTAAACTCCCAAACTAAGTTCCACCGCTGGTAAAGTGGAACTTAGTCTGATAAAAATTGTAAAAACCAGTGGAATTCCGTGTTAGGGTATGTTCCACTGGTTTTAATAATGCTTGATTTTATAGTGTTTCCTTTCTCACTAGTAGGTATTGAGAGTATTCTTTTCTTGTATGACTTGGAGTCTGATTAAAGTATTGTTTATAAGCTTTCGAAAAATGGAGTGGATCTGAAAAACCTACCGAGCATGCAATTACCTTGATAGACTCTTGGGTATTCTCGAGAAGTTGTTTAGCTCGGTGCATTCTGAACCGATAGAGTATTCTTTGGGGATAAGGTGTTAAATTCTTTGAATACGCTTGATAAGTAGCTTCTGTGAACGGATAGTTCTTTTGCTAAATCTTGAATTGTAAGTGATTGAGGATAGTGGCTATCAATTAATCGTTTTGCATTCAAGATAGGAGTTAGTAGGTTGATGAAATATTCTTTTTCTGATTGGGAGCAATAGTTCCCAGATGAAACATCAGTTCATGGAGTTGTCCCATGATATGGAGTTGAGCTAATCTCATTTGATTTTTGTAATCTGAGCAAGCGAACAATGTCTGAGATAGAGTTTTTGCAGTAGTCTGAGTATGACAAGTTTCAGATTGGATGAGATAGGATTGGTCAGAAATTTGAGAAAGAGCAAAAATAGTCAGGAGCTTTTCCCTCCAGTGATTCCTAACCAGTAGTAGGCCCAAGGTTTTTACTATCAGCTTGATAAAAGGTTAGTTCATCTGGTTTTTAATAGAAAGAAATCTCCTTCTTTTAAATCAACAATTTTACCCTTGTAATGAAATTTTTCCTTGTCCTTTACTAATATAATGTAAAACGTATGTATCACGAATGGCTGGTCCAAAAGAGTAATTAGGTGTGCATTCCTCATATCCATAAAACCTTAGGAAAGATCAATTGTTCCAGTCTGGTATTCTGAGAAAAACTAGCATGTGCTACCTCCTACCTAACATTTTACCATCTTCTTGATACATTTTTCTATTTTGAAAGCGATTTCAGATGATAAAATGAAGCAAGAAATCGAGAGGTAAAGTAAATGGGAATTAGGATAGAGAATAATCTATTTTATGTTGAGAGTAAAAATCTAAGTTTGATTGTGAAAAATCGTGATGGGTACTTACTGAAACATTTAGGAAAGACTATTAAGAACTATAAAGGTTCCAATAGTGTTTTATGAGACGAGATCATGCCTTTTCAGGAAATCAACGGCTAATAATCAGACACTTTAGTTTGGATACACAACGTCAGATTTTTCGGACAACATGGCTTAGAGATTTTAGAAAACCAACCTTACAGGTTCAGCATAGTGTAACTGAAGTAACAAACTTTCGATTTGTAGAAGCAAAAGATTTTTAAAAGGTAAAAATGGTCCACAAGACACCTTCTCCACATAGCATGGACGATACAGAGACTCTTGCTTTGATGTTAGAAGATTCTAAGGCTCAACTTAGTCTGACTTTGTATTATACTGCTTTTTGATAATGATTCGACTATTGCTAGCTACAGTAAATTAGAGAATAATAGTAATCAGGAAGTTGTTATCCATAAAGATTTTTCTTTTATGGCTGATTTTTCCAGCTGCAGGTTACGAAATAGTAACTCTGCAGGGTGTATGCTCGTGAAAAGACTGTCAGACGTCAACAGGTAGAACAAGGAATCTTTTTGATTAGTTCAAACCGTGGTGCTTCTGGTCATGCTCAAACACCAGCTCTTCTACTGTGTGATCAAAAGGAGTCACAGAGGATGCTGGGAATGCACTGCTTTTTCAACTAATGTATGGTGGAGCTTTGGAAGCTTTTGTTCAAAAGAATCAATTGGATGAGAGTTCAGTCTGGCTATTGGGATTAATCCGGAAAACTTTTCTTGGAAGTTAGACCCTGAGGGAATACTTTGAAACACCGGTAGCTTTAGTGACCCTATTCAGATAAGGGATTAACTGGTGTTAGTCATGAAAGTCAGAATTTTGTACTGAAGCACATTCTGCCAAGTAAATTTTCTAAAAAAGAACGCCCAATTCTAATCAATAACTGGGAAGCAACATACTTTGACTTTCAGAGAGAAAAACTGTTAGAGTTAGCAGGTGAAGCTAAGAAAGTTGGCATTGAACTTTTTGTATTAGATGATGGTTGGTTTGGCAATCGCTTTGATGATAATCGTGCTTTAGGTGATTGGGTTGTTAATGAGGAAAAACTGGGTGGAAGCCTAGAAGTCTGATTTCAGCTATCCATGAAAGAGGTTTGCAGTTTGGGCTTTGGTTAGAACCTGAAATGATTTCTGTAGATAGTGATTTGTATCGTAAACATCCTGACTGGGCTATTCAGGTTCCAGGATATGAGCATACCTATTCTAGAAATCAATTAGTACTTAATCTTGCAAATTCTCAGGTAGTAGAATACTTGAAAAATGTCTTAGATGAACTCTTATCTTATCATGAGATTGACTACATCAAATGGGATATGAATCGTAATATTACTAATCTGAGGAATGGTTCTAATTATCTAGAGACACAGATGCAATCTCATCAGTACATGCTGGGACTTTATGAACTCGTTTCTTATCTGACAGAGAAGCACAGCCATGTTCTCTTTGAGTCATGCTCTGGTGGTGGTGGGCGCAATGATCTTGGTATGATGCGCTATTTCCCACAAGTCTGGGCTAGTGATAATACTGATGCTATTGCACGTTTACCAATTCAATACGGTTCAGCCTATCTCTATCCAACCATTTCCATGGGGGCTCATGTGTCAGCAGTACCGAATCATCAGATGGGTCGAACGACACCATTAGAAACACGTGGTCATGTGGCAATGATGGGAAATTTGGGTTATGAGCTTGATTTGACAAGTCTGACTGAGAAAGAAAAAGAAGAAATTAGAACTCAGGTGAACTTGTATAAAGAATTACGACCAGTAGTTCAGTTAGGACAACAGTATAGACTAATTAATCCTGATGCTGAATCCAATGAAGCAGCTGTACAATTTAATTACGGAAATCAAACGATTGTAACCTACGTTCGCGTTTTATCAGTTGTTGAGACCATGGAAACAACGTTAAAGTTAAAAGATTTGGATAATGAGGGACTGTATGAATTACAGGAAAAATGGAGTAGTTTACTCAGGTGCAGAACTCATGTACGCAGGTTTAACTGTTATTTTTATCTCAGGAGATTTTTTGAGTAAACAGTATATTTTTAGAAGACTATAATAAAGGCGTATAAATTTATAAAGGAGGCTTTCCAATGAAATGGTATAAGAAAGCAGGTTTTCTTTTAGTAGCTGGTGCTAGTTTACTAGGTCTAGCAGCTTGTGGTCAGAATAATCAATCGACTGAAGGAAAAGTTACGATTGAGTTTTTTAACCAAAAAACCGAGATGGCGGATACTTTGCAAAAAATTGTAGATAATTTTGAAAAGGATCATCCCACTATTGATGTAAAACTGACGACTGTTCCGTCAGCTGGAATTGTTCTGAAGACTCGGATTTTATCAGGAGATGTTCCAGATATTATGAATATCTATCCTCAAAATATGGATTTTCAGGAGTGGGCAAAAGCAGGTTATTTTGCAGATATGACAGGGAAATCTTATCTTGAGAACATTAAGAATGACTATGCCGAAAAGTATGCAATCAATAACAAGATTTATAGTGTACCTTTAACTGCCAACCTTTATGGAATCTATTACAATAAAACAAAGTTTAAAGAATTAGGACTTAAGGAACCGAAGACTTTTAAAGAGTTTCAAGAGATTGTTAAAAAGATAAAAGATAGTGGGAATTCTCCGTTTGCAGTTGCAGGAAATGAAGGCTGGACATTAAACGGTTACCACCAACTTTCTCTCATTACTATTACAGGCAGTGGAGACGAGGCTAATAACTATCTTCGCTTTTCAAAACCTAACTCTATTTCTGCAGATGATGCTATTTTAAAAGCAGATGCAGAACGACTAGATTTGTTGGCGGATAATGCTCAAGATGGATGGCGTGGTGCCTCTTATAATGATGCGGTGGTAGTATTTTCGAGTGAAACAGCTTTGATGATGCCACAAGGATCGTGGGCATTAGCGGCAATTAATCAACAAGATCCAAAATTTGAGGTGGGGATGTTTGCCTTCCCAGGAGAACAAGTAGGAAAGAAGTCACTGTTGGTGCAGGGGACATGGCATTATCAACTTCAGCTACTACCAAACATCCTAAAGAAACCGAAGAATTTATCAGCTATATGACTAGTCCAAAAGCTATGCAAGCATATTATGATGTGGATGGATCACCAGTTGCTGTAAAAGGTATACAGGAAAAAGAAGATTCAGCACTTGCAGAGATTTCTAAACTAGCATTTACTGATAAACATTATGTTTGGTTGGGCCAACACTGGAATTCTGAAGAAGATTTTTTTAATCTAAGTGCAGGTTACTTGATGGATAAAAATCTGAAAAATATGGCAAACAATCTCAATGCTTTCTTTAATCCAATGAAGGCAGATTTGGACTAGAATAGGAGTTAAGATGATATGGCTATTCGAAAATTTTTAAATAAATACTGGGGTTGGACTTTTTTGCTCATCCCGCTTGCATTACAAGCTATCTTCTTTTACTTTCCGATGGTGCAAGGTGCTTTCTATAGTTTGACTAACTGGACTGGATTGACCTATAATTATAAATTTGTTGGTTTGAATAACTACAAATTGCTTATGATTGATGGGAAATTCTTCACAGCTATAGCTTTTACCTTGATTTTAACCCTAGCATTGATTATTGGAGAGATTACAATTGGTATGGTTGTGGCTCGAGCCTTAAATTCTAAGATGAAAGGACAGACCTTCTTTAGAGCATGGTTCTTTTTCCCAGCTGTTTTGTCTGGTTTGACAGTTTCCTTGATTTTTAAACAATTCTTCAACTATGGTCTTCCAACGATTGGAAAGATTTTAGGGATTAGTTTTTTACAAGAAAGTTTACTAGGAACACCTATCGGTGCGGTAGTGGCAACTATTTTTGTTCTTCTATGGCAAGGAGTAGCCATGCCAATTATTCTCTTTCTTGCTGGTCTTCAGAGTATTCCAAGTGATATTTTGGAAGCTGCATCAATCGACGGTGCAACAAGCAAACAAACCTTTTGGAAGATTGAATTACCATATTTGTTGCCAACAATTTCTATGGTTTTTATCCTAGCTCTTAAGTCTGGTTTGACTGCCTTTGACCAAATTTTTGCCTTGACGAGTGGTGGTCCTAATAATGCTACAACGTCTCTTGGTCTTTTAGTCTATAACTATGCCTTCAAGAGTAATCAATATGGATATGCAAATGCAATTGCCTTGATTTTATTCTTAATTATTGGAATTGTTTCTCTTATCCAAATCAAACTATCAAAGAAATTTGAAATCTAATAGAGGAGTCCTACACATGAAAAAAGAAGAAAAATTGAATCAGTTTTGGAAGTATGTCCTCTTGATAGTAGGTGGTATTCTTATACTTGTTCCTTTGTTGGTAACGGTTTTTAGTTCCTTCAAGACAACCAAGGATATCATGAATCATTTCTTTAGTTTGCCCAATCCTTTTACATTAAGTAATTATGAACGCTTGATTTCGGATGGGATTGGAGGCTATTTCTGGAATTCAGCTGTTATTACGGTGTTATCATTAATTGTAGTAGCCTTTTTTATACCAGCTGCAGCCTATTCCATTGCTCGAAATATGTCTAAGAAAAAAGCCTTTGCAATTATGTATTCACTCTTGATTTTAGGGATATTTGTTCCATTTCAGGTGATCATGATTCCTATCACTGTTATGATGAGTAAGCTTGGTCTAGCAAATATGTGGGGGTTGGTAATACTCTATCTAACTTATGCAATCCCACAGACTCTCTTCTTGTATGTTGGTTATATTAAAATCAGTGTACCAGATAGTTTGGATGAAGCTGCGGAAATTGATGGGGCTGATCGATTTACAACTTATCGTCGAATTATCTTTCCAATGCTGAAGCCCATGCATGCCACAACCTTGATTATCAATGCATTATGGTTCTGGAATGACTTTATGTTGCCACTGTTGATTCTGAATAAGGATTCCAAGATGTGGACTTTGCCTCTCTTCCAGTACAACTACCAAGGTCAGTACTTTAATGACTATGGTCCAAGCTTTGCATCCTATATTGTGGGAATTGTAACGATAACCATTGTCTACCTCATCTTCCAAAAACATATTATTTCAGGAATGAGCAACGGGGCAGTGAAGTAAGAAGAGCTCAGGGAATCTGTAATCTCTGATACAGAGGAAGAGTTCAGCTTGTTGACAATTCAAGAGAAAAATAAAGTGGTACTTAGTTTATCGCAGTCTATATTAGTACGAGTTTGATAACAAACATTGATTTAAAATGAATTTGATTTACGAAGCCAGGTCATATGAGACTTGGCTTCAAAAGGAGAGTAATTATGCCAATTCAGAATAAAACCATGTTGATTACCTATTCTGATAGTCTTGGAAATAATCTTAAAGACTTATATGAGAATTTGGAAGAGCATTTTGGAGATGCTATTGGAGGAGTTCACCTTCTACCATTTTTCCCATCAACAGGCGATCGTGGATTTGCGCCAGTTGACTACGACGAAGTGGACTCAGCTTTTGGTGATTGGGAGGACGTTAAGCGTTTAGGTGAGAAATATTATCTTATGTTTGACTTTATGATTAATCATATTTCTCGTCAATCTAAGTATTATAAGGACTATCAAGAAAAACATGAAGCCAGTGAATTTAAAGATCTCTTTTTAAACTGGGATAAGTTTTGGCCAGAAAACCGTCCGACACAGTCTGATGTAGATTTAATTTACAAGCGTAAGGATCGTGCACCAAAGCAAGAGATTGTTTTTGCAGATGGTTCAGTGGAACATTTGTGGAATACCTTTGGTGAGGAGCAGATTGACCTTGATGTGACCAAAGAAGTAACTATGGAATTTATCCGTAAGACCATTCAGCACTTGGCAAGTAATGGGTGTGATTTGATTCGTCTAGATGCCTTTGCTTATGCAGTAAAGAAATTGGATACTAATGATTTCTTTGTGGAACCAGATATTTGGGATTTATTGGACAAAGTTCGAGATATCGCTGCTGAGTATGGGACAGAGCTCTTACCTGAGATTCATGAACATTATTCGATTCAGTTTAAAATAGCGGACCATGATTACTACGTTTACGATTTTGCTCTTCCAATGGTAACACTTTATACTCTTTACAGTTCCAGAACAGAGCGCTTGGCTAAGTGGTTAAAGATGAGCCCGATGAAGCAATTTACGACGCTAGATACCCATGATGGGATTGGAGTAGTAGATGTCAAGGATATCCTGACCGATGAGGAGATTGACTATGCTTCAAATGAACTCTATAAGGTAGGTGCTAACGTCAAACGTAAGCACTCTAGTGCAGAGTATAATAATTTAGATATTTACCAAATCAATTCAACTTACTATTCAGCACTTGGAGATGATGATGTCAAGTATTTCCTTGCACGCTTAATTCAAGCTTTTGCCCCAGGTATTCCTCAGATTTACTATGTGGGTCTATTAGCAGGCAAGAATGACTTGAAATTATTAGAAGAAACTAAAGAAGGTCGAAATATTAATCGCCATTACTATAGCAATGAGGAAATAGCAAAAGAAGTCCAACGTCCTGTGGTGAAGGCGCTTCTCAATTTATTTTCTTTCCGTAACCGTTCAGAAGCCTTTGATCTAGAAGGGACTATTGAGATAGAGACACCAACATCTCATAGCATTGTAATCAGACGTCAAAATAAAGACAAGTCCGTAACAGCAGTAGCAGAAATTGATCTGCAAAGTCAAACTTATCGAGTAATTGAGAATGAAGTTGAAGTAACATTTTGAAAACTTGGTATGGTTGATAAAATAGGGTTTGCTAAATTCCCAAAACTAAGTTCCACCGCTAGTACAAGTGGAAGTTAGGATGGGAAATTATTCCATTCCTCCATGAAAAGAGGAATGGTTTTTTTGATAGAAAAGACCGCACTTTTTAAGAAAAATATGATAGAATAGACTCTGTACGTACTTGATACAAAGATGAGGGTATTAAATAATACAATGCATTCAAACTGCAAGGTTTAGCGATACAATCGAGTCAAATCGATATTATTTGACGAGAGAGTTAGTCAAGCATTTAGCTAATCGCCTGATAGCAATTAGCGTGAAGGGTTTAGATGCTTTAGTATCAAACCTTTCTAATGATTTGTATCTTGAGAATTGAACACGCCTACAACTCTCTGGAAAAAGATAAATCTCCCTAGGAGCAGTCGCTCCGTCGTTCGATTTCCTATTTTCCTTTGAGTTGCTGAATGGCTTAGTATCTTGAGAATTGAACACGGGCTAAATCCCTAGTGAAAAAGATAGATTTCCTGGTGTACATGGTACACTGCGTCAATCTCCTATTTTCATACGGGATTCTTCACGACCTTAGTATCTTGATGAATTGAATTTTGGTCTCATTTCTTAGGAAAAAAGATAAGCTTCCTAGCACTCATCGAGTGCGGCGTCACCTTCCTATTTTTCTACAGAAATGTTCGGCAAGCCGAACCGTCCAAAATATCTTGATCTTTGTAGGCAAGGCGTATAATTTCATCAATCCAAAGGGGATTAAAATGACAAAACAAGTGTTTCAAACGACTTTTGCGGGTCGTGAGTTAATTGTAGAGACTGGTCAGGTTGCCAAGCAGGCAAATGGCTCTGTTGTCGTTCGTTACGGTGAGTCAACTGTCTTGACTGCAGCCGTTATGTCTAAGAAGATGGCAACTGGGGATTTCTTCCCTCTTCAAGTCAACTACGAAGAAAAAATGTATGCGGCTGGGAAGTTTCCTGGTGGCTTTATGAAACGTGAAGGACGTCCTTCAACAGATGCGACTTTGACAGCGCGTTTGATTGACCGTCCAATCCGTCCAATGTTTGCGGAAGGTTTCCGTAATGAAGTGCAAGTGATCAACACCGTGCTTTCTTATGATGAAAATGCTTCTGCACCTATGGCAGCTATGTTTGGTTCATCCTTGGCGCTTTCTATCTCAGATATTCCATTTGACGGACCAATTGCTGGAGTACAAGTGGGCTATGTAGATGGTCAAATCATCATCAACCCAAGTCAAGAACAAGCAGAGCAATCGCTTCTTGAATTGACAGTAGCAGGTACCAAGCACGCCATCAACATGGTTGAGTCTGGTGCTAAAGAATTGTCAGAAGAAATCATGTTGGAAGCCCTTCTTAAAGGACACGAAGCAGTCAAAGAATTGATTGCCTTCCAAGAAGAAATCGTTGCTGCTGTCGGGAAAGAAAAAGCAGAAGTAGAATTGCTTCATGTAGATGCTGACTTGCAAGCTGAAATCATTGCAGCCTACAACAGTGACCTCCAAAAAGCGGTCCAAGTAGAAGAAAAATTGGCTCGTGAAGCTGCAACTCAAGCAGTTAAGGACCAAGTTACTGCCGTTTACGAAGAAAAATATGCGGACCACGAAGAATTTGACCGTATCATGCGTGATGTGGCTGAAATCTTGGAACAAATGGAACACGCTGAAGTGCGCCGTTTGATCACAGAAGACAAGGTTCGTCCTGACGGCCGTAAGGTCGATGAAATCCGTCCTTTGGATGCGGTTGTTGACTTCCTTCCTCGTGTGCACGGTTCAGGTCTCTTTACTCGTGGGCAAACTCAGGCTCTTTCAGTCTTGACATTGGCACCGATGGGAGAAACTCAAATCATCGATGGTTTGGATCCAGAGTACAAGAAACGCTTTATGCACCACTATAACTTCCCTCAATACTCTGTAGGGGAAACTGGACGCTACGGTGCGCCAGGTCGTCGTGAGATTGGTCATGGTGCTCTTGGTGAGCGTGCCCTTGCTCAAGTCTTGCCAAGCTTGGAAGAATTCCCATACGCTATCCGTCTGGTAGCAGAAGTCTTGGAATCAAACGGTTCTTCTTCTCAAGCCTCTATCTGTGCGGGAACTCTTGCCCTTATGGCTGGTGGTGTGCCAATCAAGGCTCCAGTAGCGGGTATTGCCATGGGACTTATATCAGATGGTAATAACTACACAGTTTTGACAGATATCCAAGGTTTGGAAGACCACTTTGGAGATATGGACTTTAAGGTTGCAGGTACGCGTGACGGGATTACAGCCCTTCAAATGGATATCAAGATTCAAGGGATTACTGCAGAAATCTTAGCAGAAGCCCTTGCTCAAGCCAAGAAAGCTCGTTTTGAAATCCTTGATGTGATTGAAGCAACCATTCCAGAAGTTCGTCCAGAATTGGCTCCAACTGCTCCGAAAATTGATACCATCAAGATTGAAGTTGACAAGATCAAGATTGTCATCGGTAAAGGTGGAGAAACCATCGACAAGATTATCGCTGAAACAGGCGTTAAGATTGATATCGACGAAGAAGGTAATGTGTCTATCTACTCTAGCGATCAAGATGCTATTAACCGTGCCAAAGAAATCATTGCTGGCTTGGTTCGTGAAGCTAAAGTGGATGAAGTTTACCATGCTAAGGTTGTTCGTATCGAGAAATTTGGTGCCTTTGTCAACCTCTTTGACAAGACAGATGCCCTTGTCCATATCTCAGAAATGGCTTGGACCCGTACTAATAATGTCGAAGACTTGGTAGCTATCGGAGACGAAGTCGATGTTAAGGTTATCAAGATTGATGAAAAAGGACGTGTGGATGCTTCTATGAAGGCTCTTCTTCCTCGTCCTCCAAAACCTGAACGTGATGAAAAAGGTGAGAAGTCTGAGCGTCCTCACCGTCCACGTCATCACAAGGACCACAAACCTAAGAAAGAATATACAGAAACACCAAAAGATTCAGAATAAGAAAAGGAGAAATGTATGAGATGGTGGCGCGAAACCATTGATATCGTAAAAGAAAATGATCCAGCGGCCCGCACCACTTTGGAGGTTTTACTGACTTATCCAGGTGTCAAGGCCTTGGCGGCCCACCGTCTCTCGCATTTTCTCTGGAAGCATGGCTTCAAACTCTTGGCTCGTATGCACAGTCAGTTTTGGCGCTTTTGGACTCAGATTGAGATTCATCCAGGTGCCCAGATTGATTCAGGTGTCTTTATCGACCATGGTTCAGGCTTGGTGATTGGAGAGACAGCAATCGTTGAAAAAGGCGTTCTCCTTTATCACGGGGTGACTCTTGGTGGGACTGGTAAGGATGTTGGCAAACGCCATCCGACGGTACGCAAGGGAGCTCTCATATCAGCCCATGCCCAAGTTATTGGACCAGTGGAAATTGGTGAAAATGCCAAGGTGGGAGCAGCCGCAGTTGTCGTGGCAGACGTACCTAGTGATGTGACAGTGGTCGGTATTCCAGCTAAGATTGTCCGAGTTCATGGTAAGAAAGATGAGCCGGTCATTCACGAAGTCGAAGAAAAAAACGAGAGTACTATGTCAATAAACTCGAGGCAGGCTAAAGAAGCCAGTCACCAGTCTTCTGGATTGTAGAGGATACCTATATGATTCAAGCAAGAAACAAGTTAAGCCAAGAGGAGTTATCTGAGGCGAAAAAAACTAATTAACTGTTGCCAAAGCCTATGATGGAACTTATCGTGATCCCTATCTCTCTAACATGCTTAATTTTTGACTCAAACATGCCCGCCTTTTTTTCCTTTATTATGAAAAAGGCGAACTTGTTAGTTTATTAACTGTCTATGCAGATGACCAGGATGTAGAAGTGACGATACTGGTTCATCCAAATCATCGCCGTCAGGGGAATTGCGCGTGTATTGTTTACTAGTTTTTGAGAGAGAAACAGCTTCTTTTTCCTATTCGTTCAGTTACTTTTTCAGACAGAGCGTGTTTTTCTAGACCGCCATCCTGATTTTTGTCAGCAATTGAGGGACTGGTTGAGGATGAAGAGACAGAAACCTGGTTAGGTAAGGATAGAAGCCCTTATCCGTTAGCAAAACGTTTCCAATCTTGAAGTTTTGTTAGCAGATAGTTCGTATCAGAATCAAATTAGTCAATTAAAAATTTCAGGCATTCTCAGAGGAACATGAATCTAGAGAGTTGTGGATAGATATGTCGCTGAAGCTCTGAAAGATCCAGAAAAGTCGCCTATATATTTTTATTGAAAGATGATCAGGTTATTGGAACGTGCACGGTTGATTTATCGAGCGATACGAATTACTTCTACGGTTTAGCAATATCGGAACCTGAACGTGGGAAAGGCTATGGAAGCTACTTAGCAAAATCCCTTGTCAACCAACTAATTGAGCAAAATGAAAAGGAATTTCAGATTGCAGTAGAAGATAGCAATGTAGGTGCCAAGCGCTTGTATGAAAAATTGGCTTTGTCAAACAGACTCAAGTGGTTTATCTAAATGAGAAAGGAGTAAGGGATTCGAAGTGTAGAGATATTCGGACTGAAATTCAATTGAACTGTCAGCGATGAAACTAACTGTTCATGGATTTTAGCTTTCCTGATTATGATTTATGATTAAAATCTATGACACCATGTCTCGTGATTTGCGAGAATTTGTCCCAATCGAGGATGGCAAAGTCAAGATGTATGTTTGTGGGCCAACCGTGTATAACTATATCCACGTGGGGAATGCCCGTTCGACGGTAGCTTTTGATACCATTCGACGTTACTTTGAGTACCGTGGTTACGAGGTTGCCTATATTTCCAATTTTACGGATGTGGATGATAAGATTATCAACCGTGCCAAAGAAGAGGACATCACGCCTCAGGAGGTTGCGGACAAGTACATAGCTGCCTTTCGTGAGGATGTGACGGCCTTGGGTGTCAAGCCTGCGACTCGCCATCCCCGTGTGGTGGAGTTTATGGCTGATATCATCCGCTTTGTGGAAGACTTGATTGAAAAAGGCTTTGCCTACGAGAGTCAAGGAGATGTCTACTTCCGTGTGGAAAAATCCCACAACTATGCTAAATTGGCTAATAAATCCTTGGAAGATTTGGAGCTGGGTGCCTCAGGTCGAACAGATGAAGAAACGGCTCGTAAGGAAAATCCTGTGGACTTTGCCCTCTGGAAAGCTGCCAAACCAGGTGAGATTTCTTGGGACAGTCCTTGGGGACCTGGTCGTCCAGGCTGGCATATCGAGTGTTCAGTTATGTCAACAGAGATTTTGGGCGATACCATTGATATTCACGGTGGTGGTGCTGACCTTGAGTTTCCTCACCATACCAACGAAATTGCCCAGTCGGAAGCCAAAACAGGCAAGACCTTTGCCAACTACTGGATGCACAACGGCTTTGTCAATATCGACAATGTCAAGATGTCCAAGTCTTTGGGTAACTTTATCACTGTGCATGATGCCCTCAAAACCCTTGACGGTCAAGTGCTTCGTTTCTTCTTTGCGACTCAACACTACCGTAAGCCTATCAACTTTACAGAAAAAGCAGTGCGGGATGCCGAGACCAATCTCAAGTATCTAAAGAACACCTATGAACAACCATTTACTGGAAATGTAGATACTCAAGAATTGCAAGCTTTCCAAGATAAGTTCGTGGCTGCAATGGATGAGGATTTCAATACAGCAAATGGTATCACAGTAGTCTTTGAAATGGCCAAATGGATCAACTCAGGTAACTACGATGCAGCGGTTAAAGAAGCTCTTGCAGCTATGTTAGAAGTCTTTTGGAATTGTCTTTGTTGAGGAAGTTTTTGGACGCTGAGATCGAAGCTTTAATCCAAAAACGCCAAGAGGCGCGTGCTAATCGTGACTTTGCGACAGCAGATCAAATCCGTGACCAATTAGCTGCTCAAGGAATTAAGCTCCTTGACACCAAGGATGGAGTGAGGTGGACACGTGATTGATGTCAATCTCATTAACGGGATCGCGCTAGCCTTTGAAGGTGATGCAGTGTATTCTATGTATATTCGCCGTCATCTCATTCTTAAAGGTATGACCAAACCCAACAAACTCCACCAAGAAGCGACTAAGTATGTGTCAGCCAAGGCTCAGGCTCGCCTGATTTCTATGATGTTAGAGGAGCAAGTCCTGACGGAAAAAGAAGAAGAAATCTACAAACGTGGTCGCAATACCAATAGCCACACCAAGGCCAAAAATGCCGATGTGGTAACTTACCGTATGTCCACAGGTTTTGAAGCAGTCATGGGTTATCTCCATATGACTGAAAATCTGGAACGTCTTGAGAGCTTGATTTCGTGGTGCATCCAAAAAAGTGGAGGGCTAGGACATGATAGCAAAAGAACTACTAGCTTGGTTTCCAGATGGTAAAATCGTAGATCAGCCAGTTGATAAAGAAGGTTATCTAAGCCTACCTCTGTCAAATTATCAGTGGCTTTTGCTTGAGGAAGCTAGTCTTAGCGAGCGTGAAAAACAACTGGTAGCTCTCTTAACCAAGCAGGAACAAACGATCTCTCACAATCCTTGGTATTCTTATCTGATCGAAGGTAAGGGACAGGCACCACAAAACTTTTAAAAAGATTGCAGCTTGTCTATTGCCATCTATCCTATTTTCAACAGGAGAATTTGTCTTCTTGGTTAGACATGATGAGAACCCTGTTTCCAAATTACTTGACTTTGATTCAGGTTGGAGCCCAGGATTACATTTTTGTTCTTCAACAGGACAAGTACTCTTCAGTTCGTTCTATTCTAACAGACACTATCGAAGCGGTAGAGTATGACTTTGGAGTTCGTCTATCAATTATGCTTGGTCAGGTCTGGGCTCAGAATGCCCACCAAAACTTAGTGGGCTTGATTAAGGCTGAGCGTGACCTCTTTAAGACTTGGTGGCGTCAAGGTCATCAAGGAGTTCATACCTTTTCCCAACTTTATCTTTGGAGTTTGGGAGAAAGACAGGTTGATCTTAGACTTATCAAGGATTATCTTCGCCAGCAGATTATAGATCAAGATCAGATTCAGGAAATCATTCTCTCTCTTTGGGAAAATAGTGCAGTCCTAACTAAAACAGCACAACAACTGTATTTTGCATCGTAATTCTCTCCAATACAAGATTGATAAATGGGAAGAATTGACAGGGACTTCAGTTGAAAAGAGTTGACAGACCTGACCCTGTGTTATCAATTGATTTTTACCAGATATTCTCTAAAAGTTTTGTGCAAGTTGCACAGAACTTTTTTTATTTTTGGTCACCTTGCCATAGAAATGTAAAGCGTTTTTCATCTATAATAAAACTATCAAAATGACAAAAAGGAGTTCTACCTCAATGGTAGAATTAAATCTTAAAAAAATATTTTACAAAAATATCCAAACAGCGAACACTATTCAGTTGAAGACTTCAACTTGAACATCAAAAGACAAAGAGTTTATCGTTTTCGTAGGGACCTTCAGGATGTGGTAAATCAACTACACTTCGTATGATTGCTGGTCTTGAAGACATCACAGAAGGTACTGCATCTATCGATGGCGTGGTTGTCAACGACGTAGCTCCAAAAGACCGTGACATCGCCATGGTATTCCAAAACTACGCTCTTTACCCACACATGACTGTATACGATAACATGGCTTTCGGTTTGAAATTGCGTAAATACAGCAAGGAAGACATCGACAAACGTGTACAAGAAGCAGCTGAAATCCTTGGATTGAAAGAATTCTTGGAACGCAAACCTGCTGACCTTTCTGGTGGTCAACGTCAACGTGTTGCCATGGGTCGTGCGATCGTCCGTGACGCAAAAGTATTCTTGATGGACGAGCCTTTGTCAAACTTGGATGCGAACTTCGTGTATCAATGCGTGCTGAAATCGCTAAAATCCACCGTCGTATCGGAGCTACAACTATCTACGTAACTCACGACCAAACAGAAGCGATGACGCTTGCAGACCGTATCGTTATCATGTCAGCAACTAAGAACCCTGCTGGAACAGGTACTATCGGACGTGTTGAACAAATCGGTACTCCTCAAGAAGTTTACAAAAACCCAGTTAACAAATTCGTAGCAGGATTTATCGGAAGCCCAGCTATGAACTTCATCAACGTGAAATTGGTTGGTAGCGAAATTGTTTCTGATGGTTTCCGTTTGAAAGTTCCAGAAGGTGCTTTGAAAGTTCTTCGTGAAAAAGGCTACGAAGGTAAAGAATTGATCTTCGGTATCCGTCCAGAAGATGTGAATGCAGAACCTGCTTTCCTTGAAACATTCCCAGAATCAGTTGTCAAAGCAACTATCTCTGTATCAGAATTGCTTGGTTCAGAATCTCACCTTTACTGCCAAGTTGGTAAAGATGAATTTGTTGCCAAAGTTGATGCTCGTGACTACTTGCAAACAGGTGCAACAGTTGAACTTGGATTTGACTTGAACAAAGCACACTTCTTCGATGTAGAAACTGAAAAAACAGTCTACTAAGATAAATGAAACTCAAAACACTGCTAGAAATCTGGCAGTGTTTTTGGAGATTGCGTAGAAAAAACTCTCCAATTTAACTGGAGAGTGGTTGTTTATTCTGCAGCTTGTTGCCAACGTTTTGCTAGCATATGAGATAGGCTAGAAATTGCTAGGTTGAAGCTGAAGTAGATGAGGGCAATCAGGATATACAGACTGAAGACCTGCTCTGGTTCGAAATAACGGCCCATGAGAATTTGGCTGGCTCCAAAGAGCTCTTGTAGGGCGATAACAGAGTAGAGAAGACTGGTATCCTTAATCACGGTTACAAACTGGGAAATGATGGCTGGCAGCATTTTACGAATGGCTTGTGGGAGAATGATGTGGTAGAGGATTTGTGCAGAAGTAAATCCTTGTGACATCCCTGCTTCGTACTGCCCCTTGTCTACGGCATTGAGACCACCTCGAATAATCTCAGCTAGGGCCGCTGATGTAAAGAGAGTGAAGGCAGTGATTCCTGCTGGAGTGGACTTCATCTTAAAAACTAAAAAGATAGTGAAAATCCAGAGGAGGTTAGGGAACGTTACGCACAAACTCGATATAAATGCTGGAGACGATACGCAAGACAGGATTTTTGCCCATTTCTCATGACGGCTAGCACCGTTCCGATAAGGGTAGAGAGGACAATGGCAATTAGAGAAATATAGAGAGTCAAGCCAAATCCTTTAAAGATAAAGATTAGGTTATCTGGGGTCAAAACTTCTAAAATGGATTCCATAGTAACCTCCTAAAGTGAATAGGCTTTTTTATTAGCTTGCTCCATCTTGCGACCAAACTGGGCAACAGGGAAGCATAGAGAAAGTAGAGAAGGGCAGCACCTAGAAAGGCTGGGATATAGTTTCCGTTAAGAGCCGACCAAGACTTGGTCACAAACATCAAGTCCACTCCAGAAATGATAGCGACTGTAGAGGTGTTCTTGATGAGGTTGACGATTTGGTTGGTCAAAGGAGGGAGAATGATACGAAAGGCCTGAGGCAAGATAATCAAGCGCATGGCACTGATATAGGTAAAACCTTGTGACAAGGCGGCCTCCATCTGACCGCTAGGAATAGACTGAATGCCTGAGCGAATAACCTCAGCGATATAGGCGCCGTGATAGAGACCTACACAGAGTACAGCTGTCCAATAAATTGGAATCATGATGATATGATCACTGATAAGAGGTAGGCCATAAAAAACGATAACAAACTGCACCAAGAGGGGAGTGTTTTGGTAAAATTCCACAAATATGCGAGCTAAAATGCGCAAAATTGGACGTTTACTGGTTGACATGGCTCCAAAGAAGATTCCTAAGACCATGGCGAGGATAAAGGATCCAATCGCTAGGGCAAGAGTGAAGAGGAAACCATTGAAAAATTGTCCAAAATCCTGAAAATAGGCTGTCCAAGATGATAAATCTGTCATGGGGTATCCTCCTTAATCTGCAGTATGGCTAGATGGTTTGAGCTTGTAACGGTCATAAAGTTTTTGCAAACTGCCATCCTTACTCCATTTGGTGACCAAGTTATCAAGATAGTCGTTGAGTTCGGTATTTGATTTCTTGGTAACGATACCGTAGTCAGATGGCTTGAAACTATCATCTAGCAATTCTGTTCGTTTACTGGTGTAACCAGACAGGATAGAGCGGTCAACGGAAAAGGCATCAATACGGTGAGCATGGAGGGAAGTAATCAATTCTGGGTAGGAACCAAGTTCGACGAATTTAAAGGTCAGACCTTTCTTTTTACCCAGTTCAGTAATCAGGCGTTGGGTGATGGAACCTTGGGCAACGCCGATGGTTTTACCGTTTAGATCATCAATGCTTTTTGATTTTGGCAGACTTATTGACCAAAAAGCCAGAAGCATCTGTGTAGTAAGGGCTGGTGAAGTTGTAGAGTTTTTTGCGTTCGTCTGTGATGGTGAAGGTCGCTATATCCATATCGACTTGTTCATTGTCTAGGAGTGGGTCCACGAGTTTGCGCTGTAACCGGCACATAACGAACCTTGACCTTGAGCTCATCAGCTACCATCTTGGCCAGGTCAGTTTCGATACCAGAAAAGGTTCCTGTCTTGGGATCCTTGTAGCCAAAATTGGGAACGTCTTGTTTGACACCGACAACCAGTTCGCCTCTTTTTTGAATATCTGCGACGCTGGTATCAGCCTGAACTGGTTTTGCAGCAGCAAGGCCGAAAAGGCTAATCAATAATGCTGATAAAAAGAATTTCTTTTTCATAGGCGCCTCCTTATTTGACTTTGTCACTTTCGTGGTTGATGATTTTGCTGAGGAATTGTTGAGCACGAGGTTCGCTTGGGTTGTCGAAAAAGTCATCGACATCGGTCGTATCTACCAAAACTTCTCCGTCAGCCATAAAAATGATGCGGTCGGCAACTTCACGGGCAAAGCCCATTTCATGAGTAACGACAATCATATTCATACCATCGTGGGCCAATTTTTGCATAACTGCCAGAACATCACCGATGGTTTCAGGATCAAGGGCAGATGTTGGTTCATCAAAGAGAAGGAGTTCAGGATGCATGGCGAGTCCACGAGCGATGGCAATCCGTTGTTTTTGTCCACCAGAAAGCATAGCTGGATAAGAATCTTTCTTGTCCCACATATTTACAAATTCCAGATATTTTTGAGCTGTCTTTTCAGCTTCTTTTTTATCAATTCCTAGAACTTTTATGGGTGCGAGTGTTACGTTTTCTAACACTGTTTTGTGAGGGTAGAGGTTAAAATGCTGGAAAGACCATGCCGACTTCCTTGCGAAGAGGACCAAATCTTTCTGGCTGGCACCAGCAACTGGTGGCCATTGACTAGAAGACTTCCCTTTGTCTACAGCCTCCAAAACCATTGATGGTGCGGATAAGAGTGGATTTCCCAGAACCAGATGGTCCGAGTAGGACAACGACTTGTCCTTTTTCAAAACGGAGATTGATGTCGCGGAGTGCATGGTAGTCTCCGTAATATTTTTCGACGTGTTCAAATTCTACTAAAGCCATAAGGAATCTCCTTTGTGTTAGATTTTATAACATGATTTCTACACTAAAAGAATTGCCTTGTCAAATCATATCTGAAAAATTCACTAAAATTTTTATAAAAAAAGCAATCTGGATAGAGAAAAACGTCTAAATCATGTTATAATGAAGCAATAGAATTCTTAGAAAGAGTGGATGTCTTTTTGATAACACCTACTTATGAATGGCAGTTTGCCCCGCAGGTAGAAGATGCGGATTTTACAAAGATAGCCAAGAAGGCTGGACTGGGTCCTGAGGTGGCTCGGTTATTGTTTGAGAGAGGGATTCAGGACCAAGAAAGTCTGAAAAAGTTTTTAGAACCTTCCTTGGAGGACTTGCATGATCCTTATCTGCTCCATGATATGGACAAGGCAGTGGAACGGATTCGTCAGGCTATTGAAGAAGGGGAAAATATCCTCGTTTATGGTGACTACGATGCGGATGGCATGACTTCAGCTTCGATTGTTAAGGAAAGTTTGGAACAGCTTGGTGCTGAGTGCCGTGTTTATCTGCCCAATCGTTTTACAGACGGTTATGGACCTAATGCCAGTGTTTATAAATATTTTATCGAGCAAGAAGGAATTTCCTTGATTGTGACAGTGGACAATGGGGTTGCGGGTCACGAGGCTATTGAACTGGCCCAGTCTATGGGAGTCGATGTCATTGTGACCGACCACCATTCTATGCCTGAAACCCTGCCAGATGCCTATGCCATCGTTCATCCTGAACATCCAGATGCGAACTATCCTTTTCAAATATTTGGCTGGTTGCGGAGTGGCTTTCAAGCTGGCTTGTGCCCTGTTAGAAGAAGTTCAAGTGGAATTGCTTGATTTGGTCGCTATCGGAACCATCGCTGATATGGTGAGTTTGACAGATGAAAACCGTATCTTGGTTCAATATGGTCTGGAAATGTTGGGGCATACTCAGCGTATTGGTCTACAAGAAATGCTGAACATGGCTGGGATTGTTGCCAACGAAGTAACAGAAGAAACGGTTGGTTTCCAGATTGCCCCTCGTTTAAATGCCTTGGGGCGCTTGGATGATCCTAATCCAGCCATTGATTTGCTGACTGGATTTGATGATGAGGAAGCGCATGAGATTGCCCTTATGATTCACCAGAAAAATGAAGAGCGCAAGGAAATTGTCCAGTCTATCTATGAAGAAGCCAAGACCATGGTGGATCCTGAGAAGAAGGTCCAAGTCTTGGCTAAGGAAGGTTGGAATCCTGGGGTTCTGGGTATCGTAGCTGGTCGTTTGTTGGAAGAGCTAGGGCAGACAGTTATCGTTCTCAATATAGAGGACGGTCGTGCCAAGGGGAGTGCTCGTAGTGTGGAAGCGGTCGATATTTTTGAAGCCCTAGATCCCCATCGAGACCTCTTCATCGCATTTGGTGGCCATGCTGGTGCGGCTGGTATGACGCTGGAAGTTGAGAAACTTTCAGATTTATCTCAAGTCTTGGAAGATTATGTTAGTGAAAAAGGTGCAGATGCTACTGGCAAGAACAAGTTAAATTTAGATGAAGAGCTGGATTTGGAGACACTTAGCTTGGAAACAGTCAAGAACTTTGAGCGTTTGGCACCTTTTGGAATGGACAATCAGAAACCTGTCTTTTATATCAAGGATTTTCAGGTTGAAAGTGCCCGTACTATGGGGGCAGGCAATGCCCATCTCAAGCTGAAAATTTCCAAGGGTGAGGCGAGTTTTGAAGTGGTAGCCTTTGGTCAAGGTAGATGGGCGACAGAGTTTTCTCAAACCAAGAATCTAGAGCTGGCAGTCAAATTGTCTGTCAACCAATGGAATGGCCAAACTGCCCTGCAGTTGATGATGGTGGATGCACGTGTGGAGGGTGTTCAACTTTTTAACATCCGTGGGAAAAATGCAGTCTTGCCAGAAGGGGTTCCAGTCTTGGATTTTGCTGGAGAACTGCCAAATCTGGCGGCTAGTGAAGCTATTGTCGTAAAAACTATTCCTGAAGATATTACTCAGCTGAAGACCAGTTTTTCAGGAACAAAATTTCTCTGCTGTCTATTTCAAAAATGATATTGACAATGCCTACTATCTGACGGGGTATGGGACTAGAGAGCAGTTTGCTAAATTGTACAAGACCATCTACCAGTTCCCAGAGTTTGATATTCGCTATAAACTGAAGGATTTGGCGGCTTATCTCAATATCCAACAAATCTTGCTGGTCAAGATGATTCAAGTATTTGAAGAACTAGGCTTTGTGATGATTAAAGATGGTGTCATGACAGTCAATAAAGAAGCGCAAAGCGAGAAATCGGAGAAAGTCAGATTTACCAAAATCTCAAACAAACCGTCAAAGATCAAGAAATGATGGCGCTAGGTACCGTGCAAGAAATTTATGACTTTTAATGGAAAAAGAATAGCACGATAGGAAAGAGTTAGGGCAACCAGCTCTTTTTGAAAAACGAAATCTTCATTTTTGAAAATCATCAAAAAAATGGTATAATGGTAGGAAAAGATTCGGCTAAAAGTGATAGTGCTTTTAGAATAAAAGGGCAAGAAACCCTATAATCAAGATAAATTAAGCTTTCGGAGGAAAAATGAGTAATATCAGTTTAACAACACTTGGTGGTGTGCGTGAAAATGGGAAAAATATGTATATCGCTGAAATCGATGGGTCTATTTTCGTTTGGATGCAGGTCTAAAATACCCTGAAAATGAACAACTAGGGGTGGATGTCGTTATTCCAAATATGGATTACCTTTTTGAAAATAGCGACCGTATCGCTGGGGTCTTCTTGACCCACGGACATGCGGACGCCATTGGTGCTCTTCCTTATCTCTTGGCTGAAGCCAAGGTACCTGTATTTGGCTCTGAGTTGACCATTGAGTTGGCCAAACTCTTTGTTAAAGGAAATGACACAGTTAAGAAATTTAATGATTTTCATGTCATCGATGAGAATTCGGAGATTGATTTTGGAGGAACTGTGGTGTCCTTCTTCCGTACGACCCACTCTATCCCAGAAAGTTTGGGTGTGGTCTTGAAGACAGCTGAAGGTAGCATCGTTTATACAGGTGACTTCAAATTTGACCAGACAGCTAGTGAATCCTATGCGACAGACTTCGCTCGTTTGGCAGAAATCGGTCGTGACGGAGTTCTAGCTCTGCTTAGCGATTCAGCCAATGCGGACAGTAATATCCAAGTGGCTAGCGAAAGTGAAGTTGGGGACGAAATCACTCAGACTATTGCGGACTGGGATGGTCGTATCATTGTTGCAGCAGTAGCCAGCAACCTCTCTCGTATCCAGCAGGTGTTTGACGCTGCGGATGCAACAGGGCGTCGTGTGGTCTTAACAGGATTTGATATTGAAAATATCGTCCGTACTGCGATTCGCCTCAAGAAATTGTCTCTAGCTAACGAAAGTCTTTTGATTAAACCAAAAGATATGTCTCGTTTTGAAGACCATGAGTTGATCATCCTTGAGACAGGTCGTATGGGTGAGCCTATCAACGGTCTTCGTAAGATGTCAATTGGTCGCCACCGTTATGTGGAAATTAAGGACGGTGACCTGGTTTATATCGTAACGACTCCATCTATCGCCAAAGAAGCAGTTATGGCCCGTGTGGAAAATATGATTTACCAAGCTGGTGGTGTTGTCAAATTGATCACCCAAAACTTACGTGTGTCAGGCCACGGAAATGCGCGTGATTTGCAGTTGATGATCAATCTCTTGCAACCCAAGTATCTCTTCCCGATTCAAGGGGAATACCGTGAGTTGGATGCCCATGCTAAGGCTGCTATGGCAGTTGGGATGTTGCCAGAACGCATTTTCATCCCTAAAAAGGGAACCAGCATGGCTTATGAGAATGGAGACTTTGTCCCAGCTGGAGCGGTTTCGGCAGGGGATGTCTTGATTGACGGAAATGCTATCGGTGATGTTGGAAATGTGGTCCTTCGTGACCGTAAGGTCTTGTCAGAGGACGGTATTTTCATCGTCGCAATTACCGTCAACCGTCGTGAGAAGAAAATTGTAGCTAAGGCTCGTGTTCATACGCGCGGATTTGTTTATCTCAAGAAGAGCCGCGATATTCTCCGTGAAAGTTCAGAATTGATTAACCAAACGGTAGAAGACTATCTTCAAGGAGATGACTTTGATTGGGCAGATCTCAAAGGGAAGGTTCGTGATAATCTGACCAAGTATCTCTTTGATCAAACTAAGCGTCGTCCAGCTATTTTACCAGTAGTCATGGAAGCAAAATAATCGTTGAAATAAACAGAGAGAAAGTCGAGTTTCGGCTTTTTCTTATCGGAAAATAGAGGAAAAATATGGCAGTAATGAAAATCGAGTATTACTCACAAGTTTTGGATATGGAGTGGGGAGTGAATGTCCTCTACCCTGATGCCAATCGAGTGGAAGAACCAGATTGTAAAGACATTCCCGTCTTGTACCTCTTGCACGGGATGTCTGGTAATCATAATAGTTGGCTCAAGCGGACCAATGTGGAACGCTTGCTTCGAACTACTAATCTTATCGTCGTCATGCCCAATACCAGTAACGGTTGGTACACCGATACCCAGTATGGTTTTGACTACTACACAGCTCTAGCAGAGGAATTACCAGAGGTTTTGAAACGCTTCTTCCCTAATATGACCAGCAAGCGTGAAAAGACCTTTATCGCTGGTCTCTCTATGGGAGGTTATGGCTGTTTCAAATTGGCTCTTGCTACAAATCGTTTCTCTCACGCAGCTAGTTTTTCAGGCGCTCTGAGTTTTCAAGATTTTTCTCCTGAAAGCCAAAATTTGGGAACACCGGCTTATTGGAGAGGTGTGTTTGGGGAGATTAAAGATTGGACAGATAGCCCTTATTCTCTTGAAAGTCTGGCTAAAAAATCGGATAAAAAGACCAAGCTCTGGGCTTGGTGTGGCGAGCAGGATTTCTTGTACGAAGCCAATAATCTAGCAGTGAAAAATCTCAAAAAACTAGGTTTTGATGTGACCTATAGCCATAGCGCTGGAACTCACGAGTGGTACTACTGGGAAAAACAATTGGAACGGTTTTTAAAAACCCTACCGATTGATTTCAAATTAGAAGAGAGATTGAGCTAATTTTTTATAAATAAACCACCATTTATAGTTATTCTTGGCTTTAAAAACAATGCTGGAAGTCTGTTTTTCACTAGACTTTTTCAAACGAAAAGTAGTAGAAATAGTAGTAGAGATACTGGAGTTGAAAGAGAGAAAGAAATATGTATCGTTATCAGATTGGGCATTCCACTATCAGAGATATGATCAGTTTTGTCAAAAGAACATCACATGAGTTAATCTATTACAAAGCAGTGCTTGGGAAAAAGTGAAATCTGATTGGAATCATGAGAGGCTTGGTGTCTATGAAGGGGAGAACTTACTGGCTGTGGCTAGTATTCTGATAAAATCTCTGCCTTTGGGGTATAAAATGTTTTATATTCCAAGAGGTCCTATATTGGATTACAGGGATACAGAACTTTTAAAGTTTGTCCTGCAGTCTATTAAGTCTTATGCTCTGCAGTAAGAGAGCGGTTTTTTTGTGACTTTCGATCCAAGCATTTGTCTATCTCAACATTTGGTTAATCAAGATAAAAGAGAATATCCTGAAAAATCTTGCTATTGTTGAGATTTTTAGGGCAATTAGGAGTGAAGTGGTCTGAGCGGACAATCGAGATGGATGACACCATTCAACCTCGTATTCAGGCGAAAATATACAAGGAAACATTTTGGGAGAAGATAAACTTTCTAAATCAACAAGACAAGCTATCCGAACAGCACGAAACAAAGGGCTTGAGATTCAATATGGTGGACTGGAACTATTAGATTCATTTTCGGGTTGATGAAAAAACTGAGAAAGCGAAAAGAGATTCATTTAAGAAACGAAGTTTACTATAAAAATTATTAGATAACTTTAAAGAAGATTCTTATATCACGCTAACGAGTTTGGATGTTTCTAAGCGTTTACGAGAATTAGAAGAACAGCTGGAAAAAAATAGAGTAGTTGCAGACAAATTTAATGATGCAACCAAACCTCCAAAAGTTCAAGAAAATGTAAAAAGAAAAAAAGAACGTTTAGAAGAGGAGAGATTTCTTGCAGGGATATATGAATGATGGGAAAATCAAACATTCCTTTAGCAGCTACTTTGAGTTTGGAATTTGGTACTACCTCTGTCAATCTATATGCTGGTATGGATGATGTTTTTAAACGTTACAATGCACCAATTTTAACTTGGTACGAAACAGCTCGCTATGCCTTTGAGCGAGGTATGGTGTGGCAAAATTTAGGTGGTGTTGAAAACTCTCTCTAATGGTGGACTTTATCAGTTTTAAGGAAAAATTTAATCCAACGATTGAAGAATACTTTGGGTGAATTTACAATGCCCACTCATCCTCTCTATCCTCTGTTAAGACTTGCTCTTGATTTCCGTAAAACATTAAGAAAAACATAGAAAAGTAAGTATATGGCACTAATTACACTCACGAAAGAAGAGTTTCAAGCTTATTCTGGTCAGGTTTCTTCTCGTTCCTTTATGCAATCTGATCCAGATGGGGGACTTATTAGAAAAAGAGGGCTCGAATTGTTTATCTTGCTTTTGAAACAAGAAGGAGAATTCAAGTTGCAGCTCTGTTTTTATAGCTTGCCCATGCTGGGTGGTCTGCATATGGAGCTCAATTCGGGTCCGATTTATACCCAACAAGATGCTCTTCCAGTTTTTTTATGCGGAGTTAAAAAGAATATGCCAAGCAAAATGGTGTATTAGAGTTGCTTGTAAAACCTTATAGAAACTTATCAAACTTTTTGATAGTCAAGGTAATCCAATAGATGCTGAGAAAAAAAAGTATCATTCAAGGTTTAACTGATTTTAGGTTATCAATTTGATGGATTGACAAGAGGTTATCCAGGTGGAGAACCAGATTGGTTATACTATAAAGATTTGACTGAATTAACTGAAAAGAATTTGCTTAAAAGTTTTTAGCAAAAAAGGGGAAACCCTTGGTGAAAAAGGCTGAAACGTTTGGCATTCGGTTGAAAAAGTTAAAACGTGAAGAACTATCGATTTTTAAGAATATAACAAAAAGAAACCTCTGAACGTAGAGAATATAGTGATAAAAGTTTAGAATATTATGAGCATTTTTATGATGCTTTTGGAGAACAAGCGGAGTTTCTCATAGCAAGTTTAAATTTTTCGGACTATATGAGCAAATTGCAAGGTGAGCAAAGTAAACTAGAAGAAGTCTTGGACAAGTTGCGACTTGATTTGAGTAAAAATCCTCATTCTGAGAAAAAACAAAATCAACTGAGAGAATATTCTAGTCAATTTGAAACGTTTTGAAGTTCGAAAAGCAGAAGCGCGAGACTTGATTGAAAAATATGGAGAAGAAGATATTGTTTTAGCCGGGAGTTTATTTGTTTATATGCCTCAGGAAACGACTTATCTCTTTAGTGGTTCTTATACTGAGTTTAATAAGTTCTATGCCCCTGCACTGCTTCAAAAATATGTTATGTTGGAAAGCATAAAACGTGGAGTACCTAAATACAACTTCCTAGGGATTCAAGGGATTTTTGATGGTAGTGATGGTGTTTTAGCGTTTTAAACAGAATTTTAATGGCTATATTGTACGCAAAGTAGGTACTTTCCGTTACCATCCATCGCCTTTAAAATACAAAGCTATTCAGTTATTCATATTAGACGTTAATACTCTTTCGAAAATCTCTTCAAAACCACGTCAGCTCTATCTGTAACCTCAAAACAGTAGCTTTTTGAGCAGCCTGCACTAGCTTCTAGCTTTGGCTCTTTTGATTTTCATTGAGTACAAGATGAAAAAGCCAGTATTTAGCTTTTCTTTCAGCTTGTTTTTAGTAAAAATAGTCTTTATTTTGCTAGAAAGGTGGAGAGGACATGCGCTGGCTTTTTTTCGTTTGATAGGAGCTTTTCTTTCTTTTCTTTTGTTTGGCATTTGTTTTGGCGCCTGGTTTGGATAGTTTTGCTTTTTATGTACTCTTGCTTTTGGACTTTCTCTGGTATCTGAACGAGATTTTCAAGGAGCGCTGAAAGCAAGCAGAACGGTCGGTAAAGATTGGTCAACAAAGTATTGACCAATGGGAAAAAACAAGGCAACTGCCTAAGTTAAGCCAGACAGATAGTCACCAGTATTCTGAAGGAAGGTGGTCACAGGCTTCTGCTCGTATTTACTTGGATCCCCAGATGGATTCACGCTTTCAAGAGGCGTATTTAGAAGCGATTCAGAATTGGAATCAAACTGCTGCTTTTAATTTTGAACTCGTGACTGAGTCCAGCACGGCGGATATCTTGGCTACTGAGATGAACAACGGAAACACTCCTGTGGCAGGAGAGGCGGAAAGTCAGACCAATCTCTTGACGGGTCAATTCTTGTCTGTAACGGTGCGGTTGAATCACTATTATCTGTCCAATCCTAACTATGGCTATTCATATGAGCGCATTGTCCATACGGCAGAACATGAGTTGGGGCATGCGATTGGCTTGGACCATACAGATGAGAAGTCTGTCATGCAACCTGCGGGTTCTTTTTATGGTATCCAGGAAGAGGATGTTGCAAACCTCCGAAAATTATATGATACAAATGAGTAGGGAACTACCTTTCCCTACTTTTTTGCTATAATGGAACTATGAATAACTTGATTAAATCAAAACTAGAGCTCCTGCCGACCAGCCCTGGTTGCTACATTCACAAGGATAAAAACGGTACGATTATCTATGTAGGAAAGGCTAAAAATCTACGTAACCGCGTGAGGTCTTATTTCCGTGGGAGTCACGATACCAAAACAGAGGCCTTGGTATCTGAAATTGTGGATTTTGAATTTATCGTTACTGAGTCCAATATTGAGGCGCTTCTCCTAGAAATCAACCTGATCAAGGAAAATAAGCCCAAATACAATATCATGCTCAAGGATGATAAGTCCTATCCTTTCATCAAAATCACCAATGAGCGCTATCCTCGTTTGATTATCACTCGTCAGGTCAAAAAGGACGGAGGTCTCTACTTTGGCCCTTATCCAGATGTGGGCGCAGCCAATGAAATCAAGCGACTTTTGGATCGGATTTTCCCTTTTCGTAAGTGTACCAATCCGCCGTCAAAGGTTTGTTTTTATTACCATATCGGTCAGTGTATGGCCCATACCATCTGTAAGAAGGATGAGGCCTATTTCAAGTCCATGGCTCAGGAGGTTTCTGATTTCTTGAAAAGGGCAGGATGACAAAATCATCGATGATCTTAAGGGAAAAGATGAGCAGTGCAGCTCAGACTATGGAATTTGAACGTGCGGCTGAATACCGTGATCTGATTCAGGCAATTGGCACTCTGCGAACCAAGCAGCGGGTCATGGCTAAGGATCTCCAAAATCGGGATGTCTTTGGCTACTATGTGGATAAGGGCTGGATGTGTGTTCAGGTTTTCTTTGTCCGTCAGGGCAAGCTTATCGAGCGCGATGTCAATCTTTTTCCCTACTACAACGATCCGGATGAGGACTTCTTGACCTATGTGGGACAATTCTATCAAGAAAAATCTCATCTAGTTCCCAATGAGGTACTGATTCCGCAGGATATTGACGAAGTAGCTGTCAAGGTCTTGGTAGACACCAAGATTCTTAAGCCTCAGCGTGGAGAGAAAAAACAACTGGTCAATTTGGCTATAAAGAATGCACGTGTCAGTCTGGAGCAGAAATTCAACCTGTTAGAGAAATCTGTCGAAAAGACCCAGGGGGCTATTGAAAATCTAGGTCGTTTGCTTCAAATCCCAACCCCAGTCCGCATTGAGTCCTTTGATAACTCTAATATCATGGGGACCAGTCCTGTTTCAGCCATGGTTGTCTTTGTCAACGGAAAACCTAGTAAGAAGGATTACCGTAAGTATAAAATCAAGACTGTGGTTGGACCAGACGACTATGCGAGTATGCGAGAGGTCATTCGCAGACGCTATGGTCGAGTACAGCGTGACGGTTTGATTCCGCCAGATTTAATTGTGATTGATGGGGGACAAGGTCAAGTCAATATTGCTAAGCAAGTCATCCAAGAGGAGCTGGGCTTGGATATCCCAATTGCAGGTCTGCAAAAAGAATGACAAGCACCAAACCCATGAATTGCTCTTTGGAGATCCGCTTGAGGTGGTGGAGTTATCTCGCAATTCTCAGGAATTTTTCCTCCTCCAACGCATTCAAGATGAGGTTCACCGCTTTGCCATTACTTTCCACCGTCAACTGCGCTCCAAAAATTCCTTTTTCATCACAACTGGATGGAATTGAAGGTCTGGGACCTAAACGCAAGCAAAATCTCATGAAGCATTTCAAGTCTCTGACCAAAATCAAGGAAGCCAGTGTGGATGAGATTGTCGAAGTTGGAGTACCAAGAGCAGTCGCAGAGGATGTGCAGAGGAAGTTGAACCCGCAGGAGGCAGAAGCCTTGCCTCAAGTTGCGGAAGAAAGAGTATATTACCAAACAGAAGGAAACCACAATGAACCATAAAATCGCAATTTTATCAGATATTCATGGCAATGCAACTGCCTTAGAAGCAGTGATTGCAGATGCTAAAAATCAAGGAGTCAGTGAATACTGGCTTCTGGGAGATATTTTTCTTCCTGGTCCAGGTGCAAATGACTTGGTAGCCCTGCTAAAGGATCTTCCTATCACGGCAAGTGTTCGAGGCAATTGGGATGATTGTGTCCTGAGGCTTTAGATGGGCAATATGGCTTAGAAGACCCACAGGAAGTCCAGCTCATGCGATTGACCCAGTTTTTTTGATGGAGCGAATGGATCCTACAACGATTGTCTGGCTACGAAAGCTTGCCTTTGCTGGAAAAAGAAAGAAGTTGAGGGACTGCGTTTTTCATCTCTCATAATTTACCCGACAAAAAACTATGGGGGTGACTTGCTGGTTGAGAATGATACGGAGAAATTTGACCAACTGCTAGATGCGGAAACGGACGTGGCAGTCTATGGTCATGTTCACAAGCAATTGCTTCGTTATGGCAGTCAGGGGCAACAAATCATCAATCCAGGGTCGATTGGCATGCCCTATTTTAATTGGGAGGTGTTAAAAAATCACCGTGCCCAGTATGCCGTGATAGAAGTTGAAGATGGGGAATTAGTAAATATCCTATTTCGTAAAGTCGCTTATGATTATGAAGCGGAGTTAGAATTGGCCAAATCCAAAGGGCTACCCTTTATCGAAATGTATGAAGAGCTACGAAGAGAAGACAACTATCAGGGGCACAATCTAGAACTCTTAACTAGTTTAAATGAAAAGCATGGGTATGTAGAGGATGTGAAAGATTTCTTGGAGATTATAAAGTCAGAATATAAGATGGACTAGTTTCTTTAAGCAGCTGAAAATTAGTTGGAACTGGATGAGGGGATTCCTGCTTTAAATGGTTTTCTTCATTCGGTTGCTTATCCTTGTTCCAGTTTATTTCTATGAAAAATCCCTGCAAGCTCTTTCAAATTATGGTAAAATGGAAGCAGTAGAATTAGAAAAGGAAATCGATTATGAAATTTCTTGAATTAAATAAAAAAACGTCATGCGACCAAGCATTTCACTGATAAGCCAGTTGATCCCAAAGATGTGCGTACGGCTATCGAAATTGCAACCTTGGCTCCAAGTGCCCACAACAGCCAGCCTTGGAAATTTGTGGTCGTTCGTGAGAAAAATGCTGAATTGGCAAAGTTGGCTTACGGTTCCAACTTTGAGCAGGTATCATCAGCACCTGTAACCATTGCCTTGTTTACAGATACAGACCTTGCCAAACGTGCTCGTAAGATTGCCCGAGTTGGTGGTGCTAATAACTTTTCTGAAGAACAACTTCAATATTTCATGAAGAATTTGCCTGCGGAATTTGCACGCTATAACGAACAGCAAGTCAGCGACTACCTAGCTCTCAATGCAGGTCTGGTTGCCATGAATTTGGTTCTTGCATTGACAGACCAAGGAATTGGTTCTAACATTATTCTTGGATTTGACAAGTCAAAAGCCAACGAAATTTTAGAAATCGAAGACCGTTTCCGCCCAGAACTTTTGATTACAGTGGGATACACAGACGAAAAATTGGAACCAAGTTACCGCTTGCCAGTAGATGAAATCATCGAGAAAAGATAGAAAGAAGAAAAAAATGACAGCAATTGATTTTACAGCAGAAGTAGAAAAACGCAAAGAAGACCTCTTGGCTGACTTGTTTAGCCTTTTAGAAATCAACTCTGAACGTGATGACAGCAAAGTTGATGCTGAGCATCCATTTGGGACCTGGGCCGGTAAAAGCCTTGGAAAAATTCCTTGAAATCGCAGACCGTGATGGCTATCCAACTAAGAATGTCGATAACTATGCAGGACATTTTGAGTTTGGTAATGGAGAAGAAGTTCTCGGAATCTTTGCCCACATGGACGTGGTGCCTGCTGGTAGCGGTTGGGACACAGATCCTTACACACCGACTATCAAAGACGGTCGCCTTTATGCGCGTGGAGCTTCAGATGACAAAGGGACCCTACAACAGCTTGTTACTATGGTTTTGAAAATCATCAAAGAATTGGGACTTCAACTTCTAGAAAGTTCGTTTCATCGTTGGAACAGATGAAGAATCAGGCTGGGCTGACATGGACTACTACTCGAGCATCGTAGGACTTGCGAAAACCAGACTTCGGTTTCTCTCCAGACGCTGAATTCCCAATCATCAATGGTGAAAAAGGAAATATCACGGAATACCTCCACTTTGCAGGTGAAAAATGCGGGTGCTGCC
>BNJU01000805.1_pt1 | contig 84291 bp, 148 predicted proteins | sample 8539281 | NCBI WGS metagenome assembly BNJU01 (sample SAMD00202456, study PRJDB9452) | human saliva metagenome | isolation source: human saliva | place: Japan
AGGTACGACAAGGCGCCGCACGGCCTTCCACCCCTTCAGTCCATGCTTCTTCACGAACCTGAACACGTCACGCCGAGCAGATCAGCAGCACGAACAGCAATAGCCACAACGATGCCCATCACGACGTTATTCCTGACGCCCGCGCTCCGACTAGCGGCGAAAGATAAGACTGCAGGTACACGACCACGTGCCCGAGCGTGAGGATCCATGCGATATAGAAAGCTCGGCGAACGGGCGCAGACAGCGACCTCGACGTGCGAGAACACGCCGACACATGACCACAATGAACAGCCAGGGCACCAGGCACTTGGATAGTCCAGAAGAAGGCCAGCGTACGCCTCACGAAGCACCGATCGAGTCAAGCGTCAGAAACGTCACGACCACGACCGACGTAAGGACGAGAAGACGACAGGCGCCTTCTTCGGGTTTCGCAGCGAAAAACGCCGCGATGGCGATGATAAGAACAAGAACCGCATCAGGCGACCTACCCTTTTCGAGCCTGAAGCTCCCGATGACGTCGGAGAAGCTGCTCGTCGAAGAGGAAGAAGCCCTTCAGAACTTCAGACGCGACAGAAACGCGTAGCAGGAGGCGCCCGGCAAGCTCAGAGAGCGTGTCGAACCAAGAGATATGCGCTCAGAAGCCCCAAGGACATGCCATCTGCACAATCGCATCCCGACGTCTCCCCCCTCAAGCGCCCCTCAACGGCACGGTTGACAGAGACCTCAGAACCGCACGAACGACAGGTGGTCACGCAGCACCGTATCCTCGCGCGCTCCACGCTGTATTGACGAACAGCTGATAGACCTCGATAGCCCCTGAACATAAGCCCCCTCTCACCGTGTACCGATTCATAAGGCGCGCATAGCGGCCCTTCCATGAAGAGGCATCCGGCGCAATCGACAGCAAGCCCTGGCGCGTTCCTCGAACTCACGCTTCGCAAGATAGCGCCTTCACGTCGATACCCTCGCCGAGCTTCACCGACGTCCTCGCACGCCGAAATCGGCAGCAGCGAAGCCTCCACCTGCTCGGCAGTCAAGGGCATGAAATACACGCAGCCAGCATATCATAGGTTCGCGGCCTCGAAGCGCCAAACGTGCGTCTGCAAACGTGCACCGAATGTCACCTCAGGTTCGTCATATTCCTCCCTGATTGCGATTGCCTTCACGGATTCCGCCACCGTTCCGCCATCCGACGGCGCGGAAGAGGATGCGCAGGCAAAAGGGAGGAAAATGCGCCGAATGGGGACAATCCAGCCCCGCCGTCCAAACGAACGAGACCAATTCCAGACGTTACCGTACCGCCTGACCTCGATATCCGACATCCAAGTCGCCATTCAAGGTCAAAAGCATGATGTAAATCGTGACTAGCCCCACGCCTCCGATATCCCCAAGCTGATGGCAGTTCTCTCGCCGCACGCGACGGCCTTGAGACGCCGCTTCCTGGTCGTCCAACCGCCAAGAACGTGCGCCGAGCAGCAGTTAGCAAAAACACGCGGGCCCCAGTCCTGTCGGGCTCGGCGATGGTCCTCATAGCATAGCGCACTGTCGACCGTGTTGCCGTCGTTGTACCAGCGCATCTCAGCAACCCCCATGCAGCTCTTGCAGCCGATGCAAGTCTTCTCGTCACGAGCACGACGCCGGTCCTCGTCACGATAGCCACGCCGCCCGGCACACCGACGCATCCCGGTTCTCGCATTGCTGGCACCGCAGCATGCTCACATCAGGATACGTCCACTGACCCATCGCCCACGCGGTTGCGATACACGCCCATCGATGTTATGCAACGTTTGCGGCGGCAACGCAGAACTGCACCCGCAGCGATCAAGGTCGATAACGAAGTACCTCTTCATAGAACACATCCTGTCCCTGATTCGCCCTGTGTGCATGAAAGGCTGAACTCTTCAGCCCCGACCCAGACATTGTCGGGTCGCTCGATCTCTCGATCTTCACCAGAAGCCGCGGTTGGTGTAGGAGCCGAAGACCCGCTGAACGGCGCTGTTCTTGGTGAGCACATTAACGCCCTCCTGTCCAGCCACCGCCCGGCTTATCCCTGCGACTCAAAGGCCCCGGGTTCCAGAAGCGCCCCATCCACACGGTGGGGGTTGATGGCCCGGTCAGCCACGCGTGCACGGATCTGCCGCGGCGGCTCGTGACCTCACCCAGTCCATGTGCTCGATGAGCCCTCGCGCTTTAAGGATCCATGCGAACCTCGGCGCATGGAAAAGCTCGCGGCCGTAGGCCGTAGCGGCGCATGGTGCCAAGGATGGTACGAACGCGGCCGGTGAGGACGAACGGATACTCGTCACCGTCACGATCTGCTGCTAGCCGGAATACGGCCTCCTCGCAAGTCTCGATGGAACGCAGATCGACTGTAATCCCCAGGCCTACTACGGCTTTGGGCAGAGGATATCCGGCATGGGAAAGCGACCAGAATCTGCACGTCTCGATCTGCGGACCCGGCGCGAACCGAGGGCAGCTCATCGTCGCCCTGCGATCTCCTCGTTGGTTGTATCTGAAGTATCCGAGCTGGACCAGGCACGCACTGCCCGTGTTCTTGTATATCATCCCAGTCCTTCGCTCAGAACTCTCTACCATACTATCCTTATATCCTCACAGTCGCCCCATGTAGCCAGGCTTGGTCCGGCAGCTCACCGCCGAGCTTCTGCTACCTCTTGAGCACCTGCGCCGCAGGGATGCCGGCTACCGTCTCGCCGATGGGTGACCCGTTCTGCAGCCACTGCGTATCGAGCTGGGTCAATGCTGACCATGGCCTCCAACCACCGCGCAGCGGAAATCAGATCGCGGCCCGAATTGAACGATGTGATCGGCACTGCGTGATGACGTAATCGACCTAGGAAAGACCTCGTACCAGCTCGGCGTTGCCTATCAACGCAAGTTTATTCCCGACATATCGAACCATACGCGCGGTTGAAGGGCCTCGCGATGGCCTCGCGCACGCTGGGATATGGCTGTGGCACCAGGCACAGGCTCATGATCCTTCATGCCCATGCGTCGACGAGCAGCTGATTAGCAAGCCCTGTTGCGATACGTCGGCCCTGCCCGCGGGAGTCTTCCTCCCCGCGCGCCCAGTCTCGTTCTGCGCGTCGACAGGCCGATGACGGCCCCAAACCTGCACATGGCGCGAACAGCCCGAACCATTATTGAATACGACGCTTGAGCGACTGCCACCGTGCCATCGGTGAAATCCGCCTTTCCAACAATGGTGCAACCGGGCTCTGCTGATATAACCCACGATGGAACATTCCTTATCAGCCCGATCGGAACCTGGCTTCAACCCCGTCATATCGAAGCGACGCCGCTGGCTACGCCGCCGACATGCTTCAGACATCCGCCCGTCATCCGCGCATGTACAGGCGAATGACCGATCTGTCGACTCGAGCCAGCAGTCCTTCGGCGGTCCTTTCTAAAGTCCAGGGATCGGCCTCATCCTTTATAGATCCACGGCGGTCTTGCAGACTTGCCTTAAACCGCCCCCAGAATATCTCGGTCGACGGCGCCTGTCGTCGGGCGCGCTGTGCTCGAACAGCGCCACGGCAGCCGGTCTTGAGGCATAACGCAGTACGTAGGCGGGTGTGCTCGCGTGGACTGCTCGAAGTCCAGGAAGAGAGCTCGTTCGCCTATGACGGGCGGCTTTGGTGTCCGGGTCGATGAGGAAGGGCAGTGTCTGGTCCAGTACTTCGTACGAACTGCTCGTTGTGGAGCGTGTTCTCGAAGATGCGCGGCACCAGCCCAGGACGAGCTTGGTGTCGGTGGCACGGGCGGATGGGCGGCCATACGTCGGCATGGACGGCGTCGGGCGAGAAGTTCGGGTCGACGACGACGGTCTGCACGCGCCGGCCGCGCGGAGCTCGGCCGCTGCCGCGGCCGGATTCGGCGGTCTGCGAGACGGAGGCTGGCGCAGACAACGACGACCTCGGCCTTTGCTGTCGAAACGGGCGGAAGATCTCCTGCACCGCGTTGTCGCGCGATGGACTGGTCGTCGCGCCGTAGAACAACTGAGACAGGGAGTCCAACGGGCAGAGATAGCACCGCGCAGCTGGCTCGAAGACGGTGGGCGAGCCCACGCCATCAGGAAGCGCCGCGGCTTGCGCGAACGAACACGTGCGCCGCCGCCTCGACGCTGCGAAGAACGAATAGCCCGTACTGGTTGACTGGCGTCGGCGATGTGGGCTCAGCCGTCATCGATGTGCTTCGTCCCCCAGGTGATCTGCTCCCACTTGAGCTGGTGCCGCGCTCGACGTGGCGCAGCGGAGGTGCAACGCGGCAGCGGGCTGGCCGCATGGTGTGGACCTGGTTCAGCCCTTTGATGGCACAGGGCCGCCGCGGGCTCACGGAGGAACCTCCGGGTCGCCTTCGAGCTGACGACGACGCCACCGTCCTTTCAGGTATGCGATGGCTGGCACATCTGGATGCAGCCATGGCAGCGGGTGCGCATCGTGCGTCGTAGTCTCGACGTGGGTGTCCGACCGCGACGTCTTTCGTACGACTCTCTCCTTCCTTCGACTGCGCGCATCCCGAAGGGAGGCGCCGATGGCCGTGGCGGCCGCGGTCATCGCCGGACGCTTTCACGAAGTTTCGGCGAGTCAGACCGGATTTCGTCATCAGTAGCTCCTTTCTTTCCCGTTCTCGTCAGATTTCTTGCCTCGGTGCGCGCTGACTGCACTTCGGGTTCCCTGGCGATCATCAGATAGATACGAGCGCTCCTCCGTCGTTTCATCCCTTGTCCCAGGCCAGAACGCCAGCGCGCTCAAGCTTGTCGACGAAGGTACGCTGGCTGCACGACCTCGGTGCGAAATCCGTTGATGACGGTCTCGAGCACAGTCGGCCCGGCCAGTCTAGAGGCTCTTGATGTCGCCGTAGCTGCGCGCTCTTCCTTCACGAACCGCGCAGCTCGTCGAAGCGTCTGCGCGCGGTCGGGACGCGCGCCCATGGAGGTCGGCCAGGCGGGCGGCGAGCTGTGCTCCGCCGCGACGGCACATCCGGTGTCGAGTGAGTGGTATCCGACGAGCAGCGACGAGGTCGTCGACTCTCGTCCTCGGTGAGACGTCTCTTCTCCTCGGAGGCCTACGCCCTGTGACCGTCTGCAGCGCGCCTCGACGACGAGCCCGCCCTTGACGGGCGAGGCGACTTGCCATGTACGCAGGGGTTCTCGCGTGGCGCACGTCTGCTTCGAACTCGCTGCGCGAACCTCGTCGATGTCGGCGATGGTGCGCTCTTCGGACACAGAAGGCAAGTGGGATGCGCATCGCGAGCTCTACGGATTGAGCGGCTGGCGCGTGATCAGGCGCTGGTGATGCGTTTCTTCTCCTCGGGCGACAGGCGGCCTGAACCTGCTGCTTTCTTTGCCGGGATAGCACGGCCTCGTCGTTTTCGGCCGGTCTGGAAAGCCCGTTGTCCTGCTGCGTCGCACTCTGGGCGATCTGCTCTGTTCGCTCGCGCAAGGCGCTCGAAAATCCGTTGCCATGCGGACATCCTCCCTTGTTTCTTGGATGCAGGTCGCGTGCGGCGCTGCGCACCTGCGCCTGCGCCGCATCGACGACGATTGGCGTCGGCGCGAGTCCTGCATTCTCCTTGCAGAAGCTATCCCGTCGGCAGGTAGATGCTCGAAAGATGCAAAATGCGGTATTGTGAATGAGTCGGCATCGGAATCTCACGCAATCCGTGCGAAAGTGCTGCATATGAATATCGCGGTTCAATTGTGAATCGTAGTTAAGCAGCATACTGCGCGCATTCGCATGCGCTGCTAACGCGGCCGTCAGCCGTAGGGAAGGCGCTCGATCGCGCGAGCACGCCCTCGAAGCCGTCGTGCGCGGGCAGTCCTGCCGGTGCCGCGGCGAACGTTTCATACCCTGTGCGCTAATCGCTATCATGGAGCGTCGAGGTGTGTTCAAGAACATGCAGGGAGAGAAAGTGCTCTGCGCTGGGCTCAGTCCGGCGTGCCCGGCGCCTTCCGTACAGCGGCACAGGGACTGTGGATAGCCTGGATGCGCATCGCAGCCACGACGGGCGTGGTCTGGATTTCGCGCGGTCGATTCGGCGTACGATACATCGTCGACGATATGTACGTCATTATCAATGGCGGCGTCGCGCTCGGCCCGTCGCATCTCGCTCGGCTTTCTGTCGCACATCGGGTCGTCGCGTCTCCTTGGAGACGTCGTGGTTCATCACTTGGCTTCGGGACGCGTTGTCTGCGCTCGGCTGCTTCGTGCGTCATCCTCGTGGGCCCGCTGTTCCTCCAGGACGCGCTCGCGCGGATACGCTTTCTCATCCGGTGTACTAGCGGAGGGTGCGTCCTGGCGGGTCTCGGGCTCGCTCCCGATCGCGATCGGCTGCTCCCAGCTGCTCGGTTGCATCTTCTTCCGCGCAACGCCATCCTTTGCGTCTGGCGTGGGCCGGCGTGGTCATGGTGGGCGTGTGCGCCAGCCTGACCACCGGAGTTTCCTCAGTGGCGCATCTTTTCGCATGCCCGCAGGTGCTGCGAACCGTGGCGCTCGTGCTTCTGCCCCTGGCTCCGCCCTATGCGCTGATCTGTCATCGGTTCGTGCGCATCGCAGGCGCGAGCGCGCATGCCGTCGCTAGAGCGTGCGCAGGCTCCGGCTGGCGTTCTGGAAGCTCGCATCGCCCGCGGTGAGCGTGCTCGCGTTTCTCGGCGGCGTGTCTGCGGGCCATGCGGTAGCGTGCATCATTCGGACAGCTCGGCGTGCTGCGCGCGTCGTGTCATCGTGCTCTTTCCAGCTGCCTCGTGCGGCGCGTTCGCATCGTGATCGCCGTGGGCGCCGACGAGAACATGAAACCCGAACTGTCGCGCCCGCTTCACTCACGGTCATGGTCGCGGCGGGCTTCTTCATCGCGCTGGCGCCGGTCGATGGGCGTCTCTGATTTCCGGCGTTCTTCCATGCGGTGCCGTTCTGCGTGCGCATATCTCGAGTTCGTGCTGCTGTGCCTGCTGGCGTTCATCGTGTATCAGCGCGTCGCGTCTCCGCGTTGATCGTCGTCGAGCATCGCTACGCGGCGTGATGCGCGGCGGCGTCGCGTCGGGGCTATGCTGGTGAGCTACGCTGGCATGCCGTCGCTGCAGGCGCGGCATGACCGCGGTGTACGTGCTCTTCATCCGCCATCGCATTCGTCACGCTGGCGCGGCGTTTCTGGTGTTCACAGAAAAGCAGTTCAGACGGCGCTCTGGCGAAGGCGTCGAGAGACGATCGTCGCCCCTCCGTCTCGCCCTGATGAAGAAGCGGATCGACGCACGCGTCGATCGAGACGCATCGCGGCAGTTCAACGATAGCTGATGGACTTTCATCGCCGACGAGCACCACCGTTTGTCGCGCGCGAGAGAGGTGCTGCGCCATCTTGCGATGGGGCATGACAGTACGCATCGCCGAGGACGAGCAGCATCCAGCCGGAACACCGTGCGCACGCACACGCTACCTCTATCGCAAACTGGACGTGCACAGCAAGCGCGAGTTGACGGAGCTTATCGAGAAGTACCTCGATCTCGTAGAGGGGATGCGACGGGCAGGACCGCCTGAGCTGCATCCATGCTTTCGACGTCCGCAAAGCTCCGAGATCGGAACGGCTACGCTGAGCTCGATCGTTGCGTTTTCGACCAGCGTTATCCTGCAAAGCTTGCTTTTGTGCCGACGACCGGTCTTTTGCATCGGATCCGTCGTTTTCGTACAAGACGTCGAGAAGATCTCGTGAAGCGAAGAAACGCCGATCTTCTCGTAGACGTGTGATAATATGCGTTTTGACGGTGTCTTCGGAGAGAGACGAGCTTCTGCTGAATGAACGGTCGAGAACGTCCTTGCGCGCAGGAGCTCCGAGAACTTGGATTTCGCGATTGGATAAGCCGTATGCCGATCCGATGAATGCACAGCGCATGGCGATCGCTTCCAAAGCGGCCGTTCCGCTTGCGCCGGTCGATGCGCTCTCGTCGATGGAACCCGTGCCGAAGGCTTCATGCTCAGGGGGTTTTCCCGAACGCGTGGAAATAAGAAGGATGATGGCGAACGCAACCTCCAGAGCGAAGGTCAACGATGCCGTCTGATCGTTTTCCATAAGGACGATCCATCCGAGCGAGCACATGCAATAAGGGAAGAGCGCTATTCCAGCCAAGCGATATGCGGGCCGCCCCGTTTCTTTGATCGCAGCGATCAGGATCGTCCACAGCAGAACGTGTGCGAAGAATTCGGCCGACGTCAATTCGACGGCGATGGCCTTGCCTTCTGCGTCGGCCGCGTAAGGATGAAGCAGGGCTACCATGATGCTCGCTATGAGTATCAGCAGCGGAATCTGATATCGATGGACCAGCGGATGTCGCATCGGCTTGAACAGGAGATCGAAAACGCAAGCAGCAGCACGCAGGTGATGCAGGTCCGCTGCATGGATTCGACGAAACCGTCCATGGCGTAATCGACCGTACCGCACCCCAGAGCCCGACATTGCTTAAGGCTCCAAAACCACGATGGCGATTCCCGCCGAGAGGAGCAATGCCGAGACATGTCGAAGCGCTCGATCCGAAAAGGCTTCTTTTTCGATAGCGCTTCTGCTCATTCCGGCTTTCAGGCGATGCGTCGTCATCAGCGCGATCGTCGAGACCGCGGACATATGCAGCAAAGATACAGCAGTATGAGAGAGGGCTTCCGTAGTTGATCGCCGTGCTGGCGACCTGCTCGATTATCTGACCGAAGAGAACGACGGAGATACCGGCTCCAGAGCAGGCATCGCGCGATCGATACATAGAGGGTTTCACGATCACCCAGATGTGCGAAACCCAGAACCAGCGATGCGACGATGCTCACGGTATGCGTCGATAAAAGCGTTTGAACGGCGCTATGGAAAAGCCCACCGTCAGAAGCTCATGAAGATAGGGATTATGGCGGATGCGGCGACAGAAGCCCTGTCGACTGTCTTCGGAGACAAAAGAAGGAGCAGCGCAGCCAGCGCGCGCCCGCCGTGAAACGCGTAGCGCGTCGCTTCGAAAGCAGGGCTCGTCTCCGCCGGCAGAATGAATGCGGTGCCGTAGCCCACGAGGTTCGCCCAAATTCCCCAATGCACCCAAGGCAAGCAACGGGCATAGGGCGCACGCGAGCTCTTTGAAGCCGGGCGATTCGAATCGATGGATCGTGGCCTTCAGCATTTTATCCCCCAACTGGTGCCGCATAGATCGGTAGGCCTTTAGATCATCCAGACGAGCCGATCGTCCGATTCGGATGATCGACGTGCTCAGGGCGAAATCCGCAAATCCGTCGATGCATGAACATGCTGCATCGCATATAGCGTCCCTGCCTTCGGAATGTTTCCGAAGGCAGGGAACAAGGAAGCAATGGGGAGGGAGAAGAGCAATGAGCATTAGCATATCTCGTCGTGCCTTCTACGCAACATGGGCGTTGTTGCGGCAGGTACCGCCGTGGCGTCAGCGCTCGATTCTGCAGGCTGCTCTAGCTCGGCGGTTCGGGCGGACAGGCATGGGACAAGGAAGCCGAAGTCGTGATCGTCGGATTCGGCGGCGCTGGAGCGTGCGCTGTTATTTCGGCAGCAGATGCAGGGCCCTGTTCTGTCCTAGAAGAACGCCGAGGCTGAAACATCTGCTAAACACGGTCATGTCCGGAGGCATATTTCCACTCTCCTGGACCAAGATGGCGATAAAGAGGCTCTTAGAATACTCTGCGCGCTATGTTCGGGCGAGAATCTCCTACCAAGACGGAAGCGAATCGTCCTCGATATATCGACGGCATCGTGGACAAGTTCGCCGAATACGAGCCTAAAAACGTCGAGTTCATGCAGAGCCCTCGATCCCGACTACAACGTGATCGAACGGCGGCGCTGCATTTTCGAGCTTTCCTGAGCGAGGCCTGAAGTACAAGGTCCTAACAGCTCTTATGGCAAGGCTGCACGGGACCGAAGTTCCCTTACGCTCGACATGCCGAAAGAAGACACGGCGATCGGCCTCGCATTCTTCAACTGCCTAGGCGGGCGTTTCTGCACGATCCGAGAAGATCGAGATCGACTACGGCATGCAGGAAGCAAGCCTTCATTAACGATGCAGGAGAAGTGATAGGCTTGTTGCCCCTGCAGGGTGAAGAGGAGGTCCGCGCTCAAGGCGACCAAGGCGGTGCCTCACCTGCGGAGGCTTCGAATACAGCGAGGATATGCGCGGCGTTCCTCGAGGCGAGGCATTACCGGTTGGGCATTCTACGGCACGACCTCCCAACGAAGGCGACGGCATTCGCATGGGTTGCGAGGTCGGCGCGCAGTTAGCGAAGGTCGGCGCGGCCGCGTCGCGACTTATCTGGGCATGTCCGGACGTCGTGAAGAACGGCAGCGGAATGTCGGATCGATCACCGATTCGGTTGGCGGCGGGCACGATCGTCGTCAACGCCGAAGGCCGACGTTTCATGAACGAAGTGTTGATCACCAGGATCCCAGCCGTTACTTCTCGTATAAGAACGCCGTGCATATGGGACATCGAGAAGCTCGAATTCAACAATTCCTTCGTACATGATCATCGACGACGAAGGCGCACATCGGGGACCTTTGCAATATCACGCCTCTACGCGGATTCGAGTCATCCCCTGGACGAGCAACCAGACCGCGGTCGACAACGGCTGGCTTTATCAAGGCGGACAGCATCGAGGGAGCTTGCAGAGAAGATCCGTGATTCCCACGGTGACAACAAGGGTCGCATGAGTCCTGAAGTCCTGGTCGAGACCATGGAGAAGTATCAAGCTGTGGTTGAGTCGGGCGTCGACGAGGAGTTCGCGCTCGAGCAGACGAAGGATCCCATTTCGGGCGAAGAAGTCGACAAAGGCTTTCAGCCCATCGACACGCCTCCGTTCTATGCGATGCCTCTGTTGCGGGCGGGCCTATTACGAAAGGCGGATTGCAGACCGACGGCGATCGCCACGTAAGTCAATTGGAACAATGAGATCATCCCGCGTCTTTACTCGGCAGGAGATGTCTTCCGTGTTCAAGTTCGTGTATCAAGGCGGCGGAAACCCTCACCGAATGCATCGTGTGCGGACGCATCGCGGGAGAAAATGCCGCGGCGGAAACGGCCTGGGAAGGCAAGAGAGATCTCGGCATCCCGCCGTCCGAAGGACATCGGCGGCGGGATGCTTCCATAGGCGCTGAACGAGCGAGGTTTCAGCTGTTCGGCGCGCAACCGCAAGGAGAGGACCCTGCGTAGCGCACAAGGGGGTACGAACTTGAAGAGCTTGCAAAGTAAAACTCTCATCTCATGCGTCGCGATCGTTGCTTGCCGCAACGTCTCGGCGGTGCGGGGCCAACGCGAGAGCGAATCTCGGCAGGGTGCCGCGAACGAAGCGCCGAGTGCAGCTTCGATCTCTGCGTGAGCTATGCCGATGATTGCAGCCTATGCCATGCCGCAGGAGTCGAACTGCTGACCGATCCTGCGTGTCTTGCGGGCATCCATGCCGCAACGGAAATACCTGCCAGACCTGCCATGCCGATGAGTCCGACTTGGCCGTCGTCCATGAAGGGCAATGCCGAGAAAGCGCAGAAGGTCACGAAGCTGTAAGACCGGCATCAAGCAGGATGCTGCCTTTGGCTGCGTGGCAGCTATGACGATCTTGCCGCCAAGACGGCCGACTCGACCGTCCTGACCGATTCCGAGGGGAAGACCGTGAACTCCCATGCGCCTGCCTGGGGAACGAGGACCATTCAGAGACCACGCGCGAGCTGTCATGTCATGCATACGAAGAAATCCGTCTCGGAGACCGCACGGAGTATTGCATATCCTGCCACCATGCGAACTGTATACGCGTGCCACACCTGTCACAATTAAAGATCCAAGGATCCATCATCTGCAACCGAACTTCTCTTTCTCCTCTAAGAGCAAGAAGGCGCCGATATGCCGGCGCCTTCTCTCGCGATGCTCTCTTGCGCCTCGACGGGAGGAGGGTGCGGGCGGAGAGGCAGGAGGTGCGGTCGTGGATGGAGTGGGTTGGAGATGTTCAAGATAGACTATGAACGAAAGACGACATGACAGGTGACTCAAGCTCGCCATCATCTTGACGACCTTTGACAGCGAGGTTCGCGTGGCAGACCTGTCAGATGTGTTCAGTATTGAACGTTCGACGCCCAGGCGCTGGCGTTATCGATTTGGGTGGAGGGTGGTGCACACAGCGAACCAAACTATCTTATGAAACGATGGAAAGCCATCAGTAAAAACTATCGATGAGATGAGTGCTCTCTACGAACGAGCCTAAAGATCTTTGTAGCGAGAAAAGTACCTATAGATAAACCAAATCGAAGCAATGACTATCAAAGGTGATGCCGACAAAGTGTGCTGGCATACCAAACGCTGACCAGCCCATCGGTCCGAGGATAGCAGGTACTAAACCCGCGGCAGCAATGAAAGTCATTCTCGTCCTACTTAAGTTTTCTTCATCTTAAATTTGCCAGACTTTTGTCTTCGCTATTGATCGGGTGCATGAAGAACTCTCAAAGGTTGCACGTGGACGTACAGCTGGCTGCCGATACGATTTGGCGAGGGTTTGGAAAGGTATTGCCCATCGTTTCTCGATTAATCTTGAATAAATAAGGCATGGACCTCTGGTTGCTGTTTCGTAGCAGGTTCAGCGATGCCCCGTGGTCTGGCATGGTTCCATCCTGTCAGAAAGTGGCCTGATGCTTTCGATGGCACCCCAGTATCTCTGACCGGAATTTCGATGGTCTGACAGTACCGCTTCTCGACGCGCGCCTGCGATCAAAGCGTGGTTACTCTACCAACTTGGTTTCCGAACTGATTTAAGCAAGTCATTTGATTTATCGCACGTTTCGACCGCGGGCTCGATTTGCGCTCCATTTGTGCGGGGCTGGCTATTAAAGGCGCAGTTCTCCCTTTGCTTTGTGTTAAGAATCCGCCAACGGTAGCCCTGTCGTGGATGGTGTGAAATCCCGCCTGTGCGATACCACGTTCGGTCGGGTTCGCTATCCGTCATCATGTGCACCTCTCTCGATACGGCATCACCCACCGGATCTTTTCGGTTGCGTCCTTCGTAGCAATCAGGATGATTTCTCCAGGCCTGCGGCAAATCGGATAAGATGGTGCGTCATTGTCGGCTATGAGCCGCGCACCGTCCCCTCCTCCTGGGACGGACGGCAGCGCGTCGCATGCCGGCAGCAGGCCGTCTGCTGCATCGTACGTGCAAGGGAGTTACCATGAAGGTCCGATAACGACGGAACGGTCGCCGAATGCGCCGAGGACGAAGAGCTCGACGTTCTGCGCCACCCGCCGCCCACATCATGGCGCAAGCGGTCAAGCGCCTGTATCCCGAAGCCGACTTCGGCTACGGTCCCGCCACCGATAACGGGTTCTACTACGACATCGACTTCGCCGACACGAAAATCTCTGAAGAGGACTTCGCCGCCATCGAAGCCGAGATGAAGAAGATCTGCAAGGAGAACCTGAAATTCAGCGTCTTCGAGCTCCCGCGCGCGAAGCGGTCGCGCTCATGGAAGAACGCGGCGAAGCACAAGGTCGAGCACATCGGCGACCTGCCCGAGGACGCGCGCATCACGTTCTATCAGCAGGGCGAATACATCGACATGTGCGTCGGCCCGCACATCTGTTACACCAAGGCGCTCAAGGCGTTCAAACTGACCGCCGTGTCGGGCGCGTATTGGAAAGGCGACAAGGACAACAAGATGCTCACGCGCATCAACGGCATCGCCTTCCGCAGCAAGGAAGAGCTCGCCGAGCACGAGCGCATGGTCGCCGAGGCCGAGAAGCGCGACCACCGTCGCATCGGCCGCGAGATGGAGCTCTTCATGATGGCCGACGAAGGCCCGGGCTTCCCGTTCTGGCTTCCCAACGGCATGCGTCTGAAGAACTCCCTCATGCAGTACTGGATGGACATGCAGGACGCCTACGGGTACGAGCAGGTCGACACCCCGATCATCCTGAACAAGAGCCTGTGGGAAACGTCCGGCCATTGGGAGCACTACAAAGAGAACATGTACACGACCGAGATCGACGGCGAGGAATACGCCGTCAAGCCGATGAACTGCCCCGGCGCGTGCCTGATCTACAAGAGCAAGCCGCGTTCGTACCGCGATCTGCCGCTGAAGCTCGCCGAGGCCGGCAAGGACCACCGCCACGAGCTCAAGGGCGCGCTGCACGGCCTGTTCCGCGTGCGCGCGTTCACGCAGGACGACGCGCACCTGTTCATTCGCCCCGATCAGATTACCGAGCAGGTCACCGATACGGCGCATCTCATCTCCACGTACTACGAGCAGTTCGGCTTCCCGTATCGCGTCGAGCTTTCCACGCGCCCCGAAGACTCCATGCGGCCCGACGAGGATTGGGAGCTCGCCGAGGCAGGCCTGCGCGCCGCGCTCGAGGCCATGGACGTCGACTACATCCCTGAACGAGGGGCGACGGCGCCTTCACGGCCCGGAAGATCGACTTCCATCTGCAGGACTGCCTGGGACGCACCTGGCAGTGCGGCACGATCCAGCTTGACTTCCAGCTCCCGCAGAACTTCGAGCTCGAATACACCGACGCCGACGGCATGAAGAAGCGCCCGATCGCGATCCATCGCGCGGGCTCGGCTCGTCTCGAACGCTTTCATCGCGCATGCTGACAGAGCAGTATGCGGGCAAGTTCGACGTGGCTTTCTCCGTGCCAGGTCAAGGTGCTGCTGTGTCTGAGAAGATCGCGAATACGCGCGCGGCGTCCATGACGCCCTGCGTGCGGCGGCATTCGTGCGAAGCTCGACGAGCGCGACGAGAAGATCGGCTACAGATCCGCGAGGCGCTGCGGCATCGACCGCGTTCCGTATATGCTGATCCTCGGCGAGAAGAGGAGAACGCCGGCAACATCTCGGTGCGCGACCGCAGCAACGAGACGGTCGAGCGCGACCTGGGGAATTATCGCCGACGTGACGGCCGAGATCGAGGAACGCCGCGGTTGGAACCGCGGTTTTTCCATTCGACCGGCACGTCTGCGAGTGCACGCCCATCCGATGCTCTTCGGATGGGCATTTTCCTTTCAGGGGCAACTGTACGCGAACCGGAGGCGGAGCGGGTATACTTTTCAGCGAATCCGGCGAGCAGGGTAGCTTCGCCGACCGGATCGCGTTCCGCACGATTGAAGGGAAGAACTATGACCGACGAAAACCGCATGCCCTGAAGGGCGCCCGGCGCAGCACCCGAGCAGCCGGCGCAGGCTCCTTCCGTTCCGCCTGCGGCTTCTGAGCCCTCAGGGCGTTGCGCGCCGCACCCGCCGCGACCGAGCCTATGCCGCAGGCCCTTCCGCCGCTCCTGCCGCAGACCAGGCTCAGACGACCGCCATTCCCCGTTTGCCCCTGACGAACGATGCTCCTGCGTATCAGCAGACCGCCCGGCACGTATCAGCAGCAGCCGGCATCGAGGCGGCAACGGCCTTGCCATCGGCTCGCTCGTCTGCGGCATCCCTGGCCATCCTGACCGTCTCTTTCCTATCGTCGCCATCGTCCTCGGCATCGTCGCCATCGTCCTCGGCGTCCAAGCGTCTAAGCGTGGCAAGGACGGCAAGGCGACGGCCGGCAAGGTGACGGGCGGCATCGGCATCGCCCTCGGCGTCATCGTCTGGATCGCCTCGGCGATCTTCCTGACCTCGGTCCTGCCCGGCATGACCGAGAGCTTTGCATCCACCTCCGCGCCTTCGACCATGGAGGCCCGGCGACCTCTTCGAACGACGCCGCGAAGTCCGGCTCCTCTTCGGCCGATGCCGATGGCGCGCGCGATGCGCTCAAGGCGTATCTCGACGAGAACCTGACACGTCCGCCACGCAGAACGCGTTCTTCGAACAGGCGTTCGCCAGCGCCATCGAAGCGTCCGCGAACGTCAGCATCGATAAGCTGGGGCTGACCGGCGCTGATTTCGTCAACTGGATGCTCGCGAGCGATTCGTATTCCCATCGATAACGTGTCGGTCTCCTCCGACGGCATGACGGCGACGGCTCAGGTCACGATGCAGGTCAGGGACTGACAACGAGTTCAACGACGATCTATGCTCAGAAGATCGGGGAAGCGGCCAGCTCCTCGCTGCATCTGCCGACGAAGATGAAATCTATCGTCAGGTCGGCTCCGCCATCTCCGATGCCATGAACGCAACGCCGATGACGAGCACGACCATCTCGGCCTCTCTCACGAAGTCCGGCAGCACGTGGACGGTCGACCAAGCGACCCAGAGCGCGATCGACAGCGCGATCTTCGGGAGCGGCAACTAAGGGAATCCGAGATATCCCGACGCGCCGTCGCGGTTCGCCGCGATGTCAAGCATATGCAGCTCTATGGCCCGGCCGAATCATTTCGGCCGGGCTTTTTCTGCGCGCGGCGCTTTCGAGCCGCAGTTTCCATATCCTTCGCGCGATGGGCGAAGGCGACCGAGTCGTCGACTCCATCGTCTTCAGTGCGCATCGCTCGTTTCCCTGCACGCATTGGATGGATTTTCGCGCGACGCGATTCGTCGGGAGTAGGGTAGTGGGTCGTTGCAGGGAATGAAAAGGAAGAAGGTTTCCCATGGCATCGGTTCTTGAAGCGATCATGCTCGTGTGCTTCGGGCTTTCGTGGCCCATCAATGCGATAAAGGCGTACAAGGCTCAGACGGCGGCAGGCACGTCGTGGGCATTTTCTCGCTCTGATCACATTCGGATACGTTGCCGGCATCGCTGCCAAGTTCGTCGGAGGCATGGTGAACTGGGTGCTCGCCGTCTATTTCTTGAATCTTGCGGCGCTGTCTGTGAACTGCGCGATCTTCTTCAGGAACCGTGCCGTCGATGCCCAGCGCGCGGCCGACCGCGCCGCATAGGATCGCTCCGAAGTTCTTCGATATATTCCCGTTCGGGAAAAATTAGATAATTCTCGCTATTTTTCCGAACGGGAATGGTATAACCATCTCGTAAAGAGGAGGAGGGTGAGCAATGCGGATTTACTCGGTCGAAGACTTGGGAAAAGAGATACGAATCGAGAGGAAGCGCGCAGGCTTGACTCAGAGAGAGCTTGCACGCGCCTGTCGGGTCGGCGTTCGATTCATCTCCGATCTTGAAAAACGGGAAGCCGACCGTCGAATTCGCCCGTGCCCTCCTGGTGACGAACGTTCTCAGCATGGACCTTTCCATCGATAGGAGAGGCGCATGAACCTCAACGTAGTCGTCGTATTGGAAGAGGACGATCCCTATCAACCTCCTGCGATCGCCGCTTCAGAACCTTCCTTGCGCGAGGCGCAGGCGAAGGCATGGGTCGAAAACGATCTCGGCGATGGGGCTATCTCGCGGATGAGCTGCAGATAGGGCGGCATGAGGTCCGCCGGCTTTCGCATCCAGGTCCGATTCGTCGCATTCGACGATGGCGACGGCCTGGTAGGAAGGAACGGATACGTGCGCACCTCGTATCGCCCTAGCGTCCTCGGCAAGGTGGATGCGCATGCGCCGAACTTCATGCGTAGGGAAGGATCCGCGAATGCGTGCAGGTCGCGGAAGCGTTTTCCGTCGATGGCGAGGGCGTAACGCTCGCAGGCGCCGTCGAACGATTCGCGCGCGGTACCTTCATAGATGTCTGTCGAACAGGTCAGGCGGAAGTATTGCGCGCCGAGACCCTTCGACGTTCTTGGTTCCCGATGCCTGCTGCCTTCATGTCCCCGATCGCTTCGTACGCCGGCGTCGCCGGCTTCCCATTGATAAGTGCGATCGCCCTCGAGCCTTGCATGGGACTCGAGGATGATGCGGGTTTCTGATGCGTGGCCGCCACCCTGGTTCGATCTGCGCCTGCCACCTCGCTTCTCGGTGCGTTCGCCATCCCGGTTCGATGCGCGTTTGCCATCCTGCCCCTCAACGCGTTCTCCATCCCGTTCCGTCGCGCCCGCCGGCCTCAGCAGGATTTGCTCGACATCCTCGGCATACGTTCCGACGCGTTCGAGCAGGGCGCTTTCGTTCGGCTTCCTGATCAGGAAGATGCGCCGATGCGGAAGCACCCTGCCGCATCCGGCCGCTGAAAGGGCGCATGCGAGCGCATCGCCGATCTTGGCGTCCATGCCATCGCGCGCAGGCACGAACGACACGTGGGATGTCCCGCCCATGCACGCCTGATCCGTTCTTCCATGGCGCGCGCACCCGGGACGTCTTCTCGCCGTGCGGCATTGCCCTCCATCCCATAGGGCTGCGGATTCCTCCGCCGCGAGCGATTCGAGATGGATGACGGCATCGTAGCGTTCGAAGGCTTCATCGACGGAAAGGCCTGCGCGCGCGAGCATGAGCGGGAATTCCATTGCAGGAAGATAGGCCGCCCCGTCCATGATGCCGCGGTCGCAGAGCACGACCGCCCTGCAATCCGCGCTGCGCTCAAGCGTGATGCGGGCGGCGCGCTCCAGGGACAGCTGCAGATCGAGGATCCGCTCTTGAAAGGTGCTCTCGGATATGTCGATGCCGGGCCGCATGCCCGTTTCCATCAGGAGCGTCGCCGCTTCCGGAAGCGTGACGACCCGATATCCGCGCACCTCGAGCTCATGCGCGAGCACGGGTATGGCGGTCGTCTTCCCGGCGCACGGACCTCCGGTGACGGCGATGGTCGCGATGTTCGATCCTTTCGCGCGATGCCCGTCCGTCGAACAGTTCGGCCAGGTTCATGCCGTACAGGTCGGCCAGGCGCACGAGCGCATCCATGCTCGGGTACGACGCGCCCCGCTCCCACCTGGAGACGGCCTTTCCCGTGATGCCGACGGCCGCGCCGCACGCATCTTGGGAAAGCCCCGCGCGCATGCGCAGCGCAAGGAGCCTTCGTCCCAGCAATGCCTTATCCATCGTCGTTCGCTTCCTGTGATCGACGCCGAAGGAATCCGTCGGATGGGCGAACCCATCGCAATCGGCGTTCTGGTCGAAAGGCGTGTCGCCCGGCTGCTTCATGCCGATATCGATGCGCCGATGACACACGCGGTTTCCGTTCGAAAATTCTATTTAAAATAGAATATAGGAAATTATACCGAGAAACCAGCGATTCTCATAGAGGCACCGAACCGGGTGCGCGGGAAAGCCCTATCATCACGCCATCGACGTGCGAGACGCACCGAAGCAGAATCGAAGGAAGGCGACGCGATGGATGCGAACCAGGGGGATATCCTGACGATGCCGCATGAGCGGATCGAAGGGATCCAGCTCGAGGGAATCAAGAAGACCGTGGCACGCTGCTACGAGAACATTCCGTACTACAAGAAGGCGTACGACGTAGCGGGCTTCGACCCGTATTCCGTCGAATCGCTCGACGACCTCGGGCGCGCTCCGTTCGTTGGCAAGCAGGACCTGCGCGACAACTACCCGTACGGCATGCTCGCCGTGCCGCGCAGCGAGGTGCGCGAGATCCATCTGTCCTCCGGTACGACCGGGGTCGCGACGCTTGCGGCCTATACGCAGCGCGATCTGGAGATCTGGGCGGAATGCTTCGGACGCGGCATCGTCTACGCCGGCGGCGGCGCAGACGACGTCGTTCAGGTGAATTACGGATACGGCCTGTTCACCGGCGGACTGGGTGCCCATTACGGCAGCCAGCATTCGGGAGCTGCGGTCATCCCCGCGTCCTCGGCAACACTGAACGCCAGATTCGCCTGCTCAAGGATCTCGGCACCACCATCATGTGCTGCACGCCCAGCTACGCGATGCACATCGCCGATACCGCCCTCGAGGCGGGCATCGATCCTTCCGAGGAATTCCATCTGCGCGCCGGCATCCACGGCGCCGAGCCTTTCAGCGATTCCCTGCGCGCCGACCTCGGAGCGAAAGCTCGATACAAGGTAGCTCGATGTGTACGGCCCGACCGAAACCATGGGTCCGGGCGTCGCGATCGAATGCTGGGAGCAGACCGGCCTGCATCTGGCCGAGGATCACTTCTATGCCGAAGTCATCGATCCGGTCACCGGGAAGAATCTGCCCGACGGCGAATGGGGCGAGCTCGTCATCACGACGGTCGATCGCGAGGCGAGTCCCGTCGTGCGCTATCGCACGCGCGACATCACGCGCATCATTCCCGGAGCCTGCGCCTGCGGACGTACGCATCGCCGTATCGACCGCCTGCACGGCCGCACCGACGATATGCTCGTCATTCGCGGCGTGAACGTCTTCCCGAGCCAGATCGAAGGCGTCGTCAAGACCATTCCCGATGCGTCATCGTGGTATCGGATCGAACTGGAGACCGTGAAATCGCTCGATGTCGTGACGCTCAAGATCGAGGCCAATCCCCGGCTTCGCGCTCGATTCCATCGCCGCGGTCCAGCGTCTCCCAGCACGAGATCCGCGAAGCTCAAGGCGGCGCTGTCGGTTAGAATCGAGGTCAGGTCGTGGAACCGAAGACATTTCCCGCGCAGCGAAGTGTAGGCGCAGGTCTTCGACGCGAGAGGGATTCGGTAATGGTCGATCAGATCACGGTGTTCCTTGAAAACAGCGAAGGCCGCCTTCTGGCCTTGTGCCGCTGCCTGGGCCGGGCGGGCGTGGACATGCGGGCCCTCACGATCGCGGAGACGTCGGACTACGGACTCGTGCGTATCATCTGCAACGATGCCGATGCTGCCATGGAGGCGTTGGAAGAAGGCGGATTCAGCGCCACGAAGACCAAGGTCGCGGCTATAGCGGTGCCGAACCGTCCGGGCGGCCTGTCCGAACTGCTCGAGGTGCCTCGACGGACTCGGGCTGAATATCGAATACGGATACCGCTTCTCGACCGAAGCAGGCCAGGCGGTGGACGTCTTTCAAGATCCACGGCGGCGCCCAGGCGGCTCGGCCGCGTTCGCCCTCGAGGCTGCGGGCTTCAAGGGCTCCTTTCGTCCGAAGATCTTGCTCTAGGGCTCGTCTCGTCGCGCAGAGAGGCGGCACGATGCGCGAGGAAGAACCGCTTTGCAAAACGAGCCGCGCGTCCCATGGGCGCGCGGCTTTTCTTCAGTAGGGACCTTTCCTCCCATTTCGGCCTAAGCTTTCGAAAAAGAATCTGTTTTCAGGTAAAATCACCGAGGGAAACCAAGGGATAGTGTTTGTGAGGAGGAGACCCCGCTATGAAGGAAATCCAAGACCAAAGTTCGTGTCGGCCTGCTGGCAGCCCTCACCGCTGTTCTCGGCGCTCGTGCCTCGCGCTCGGACTTACCGCGTGCGGCGGTGCTCGGCGGCGGCGATGCCCGACAAGACGCCCGTCGGTCACATGGGACATCTCGTCCATCTCCGGCGAGGAAGCCGCGACCGAGGACGACATGAAGATGATGAGCGACATGGGCCTCAATGCGTCTCGCGAACCTCGACGAGGACGGCACGGCCAGCATCGATCTGTTCGGCGAAGTCATGACGGGCACCTGGACCGTCAAGAGCGCGACCGAGATCGACGTCACGGTCGACGGCAGCACCCAGGCTGCGACCCTCGATGGAGACAAGCTCACCATGACCGACAAGACCAGCACGCTCGTGTTCACGAAGGGCGATCCGAAGCGAAGTCTCTTCCGCGGGCGGCGCTCTAGTAACCTGCGCACGAACCGCACGCATTTCGTCATGAAGCCTGAGAGAGTTTCGATCGGCGAAGAGTCGCGCGTTCCTTTCGCCCGATCAGGAAGGTTCTGCGACTTGAATAGAGAGGGCGGCTGGCCCTGGCGTCGGTCGCCCTCGTGCGTCCGGGGTCCCGTATCGGCGGATCGTGCGCTCCTTCCGTCGCGGATGGATGCTTCCGCCTTCGCGCCATAGAAGCCGTTCGCGGTCTCGCGGTACAATGCCTCGGTATGCTTCAGGCTCTGTTCGGAGGAGATACGCGCATGACCAAGATCCAGATGACCACGCCGCTCGTCGAGATGGACGGCGACGAGATGACCCGCATCATGTGGCAGATGATCAAAGACGAGCTCATCTGCCCGTTCGTCGATCTCAAGACCGAATATTACGATCTCGGCTCGCGCATCGCGACGAGACCGGGACGATCAGGTCACCGTGATTCCGCCGAGGCGACCAAGCGCCTGGGCGTCGCGGTCAAGCGCGCGACCATCACGCCGAATGCGGCCCGCGTCGAGGAATACTGACCTGAAACGCATGTGGAAGAGCCCGAACGGCACCATTCGCGCGATGCTCGACGGCACCGTCTTCCGTGCGCCCATCGTGGTGCGCGGCATCGATCCGTGCGTCAAGAACTGGGTGCGCCCGATCACGCTCGCGCGTCATGCGTACGGCGATGTCTATCGGGATGCCGAGATGCGCATTCCCGCCCCGCACGGTCGAGCTCGTCTCACACCGCGTCCGACGGTACCGAGACGCGCCGCTCGTGCACGAGTTCACGGAGCCTGCGTGGTCGAAGGCATGCATAACCTGGATGCTTCCATCGAAAGCTTCGCGCGAGCCTCGCTTCGACTTGCGCGCTCGCCACGAGCCAGGACGTCTGGTTTCGCCACGAAGGACACCATCTCCAAGACCTACGACCATCGCTTCAAGGATATCTTCCAGGAAATCTTCGATGCCGATTACGCCGCTCGCTTCGAAGCGGCCGGCATCGAGTACTTCTACACGCTCATCGACGATGCCGTGGCGCGCGTCATGAAGGCGGAGGGCGGATTCATCTGGGCCTGCAAGAACTACGACGGCGACGTGATGAGCGACATGGTCTCGTCGGCGTTCGGATCGCTCGCGATGATGACCTCGGTGCTCGCGTCTCCTCACGGCTATTGGGAATACGAGGCCGCACACGGCACGGTCCAGCGCCATTACTACAAGCATCTCGCGGGCGAAGAGACGTCCACGAATTCGGTGGCCACGATCTTCGCGTGGACGGGAGCCCTGCGCAAGCGTGCCGAGCTCGATGGCCTGGCCGACCTCGCGGCTTTTCGCCGACGCGCTCGAGCAGGCGACGGTCGCCACGATCGAGTCGGGGAAGATGACCGGCGATCTTGCGCTCATCACGTCGATCGAGCATCCGACGAAGCTCAGCACAGGTGCGTTCATCAAGGCCGCCGCAGAGAATCTGAAGGGCCGCCTGTAGGTTGAGGCCCTAGGGCCTCCGGCATTCCCATCGGCTTGTTCATCTGCACGATTCCCATACGCGCGGGCATGAGGTCCATTCGATACGAGATTGTTGCTCCCAATCGACGCATGTGGTTTTAGAATGGCAACACCGCACTATGCACGACGCAACGACGCGCCCTCCGGGGCGCGTTTTACATGAGGAGCCCGCATGCTTTCCGAACGTGTTTTGACCAAGATCATCCATAGGATGACGAAGAATCACCTTGCGATGGTTCCTGCTCCTGAATCCCGCATTCCCGAAGCGAAGCCCGGCCAACGCTACATGCTGTACATGCATGTGCCGTTCTGCCAGCGTCTCTGCCCGTTCTGCAGCTTCAATCGCTATCGGTTCGACGAGAAGGTGGCGCTCCAGTACTTTCGAGAGCATGCGCAAGCGAAATGCTCATGCTGAAGGATCTGGGCTACGACTTCCACGACCTGTACATCGGCGGCGGCACGCCCACGATCATGCTCGACGAACTGTGCGAAACCATCGATCTGGCGCGCGATGCATTCCATATCGAAGACGTGGGCACTGAGACGAATCCGAACCATCTGGCCCAGCCGTATCTCGACAAGCTGCGCGGACGCGTGCAGCGTCTGTCGGTCGGCGTCCAGAGCTTCGACGACGGCCTGCTCAAGCAGATGGATCGCTACAGAGGGCATGGCAGCGGCGACGAAATCCTCGAGCGCATCGCCGAGGCCATGCCGATATTTCGACTCGCTCAACGTGGATATGATCTTCACTTCGCAGACCGAAGAGATCCTGATCAGCGACCTTGAGAAGATCGCGACGTGCGGATGCCGCCAGACCACGTCCTCGCCGCTCTACGTGTCGAGCGCGACCACGCGCAAGATGACGGAGACCTTGGGCTCGATGGATTACGACCGCGAGCGCCGCTACTACCATCTGATCGACGGCGTTCTGGCAGGTGGCGAGATCCTCTGTTCTGCTGCACGACGCTCTGGACCTTCACGCGCAACGGCGCAGACGCCGCGGCGGTTGAAGCGGCGTCCGACCGCGCGTCGTCCTCGGCTGACGCCGCAGTGCATGCGGCAGTTCGAGGGAAAGAAGACGACGCAATGGGGCGGCGGAACCCATGTCGGCAGCGCGCCTCGATGAATTCCAGGTGTCAGCGAGCAGTATCCCGCCATCGGCAGCGGGTCCATCTCGTGTCCTGATGGATGCATTTACGTGAACACCTTCAGCATCGAGGGAATACAACGAAGCCATCGCTGCAGGACGGCTGCCGCCATGGCGGCAAGAGCAGGATGGGCGCGCGCGATCTGATGCGGTACCGTTTCCTGCTGCAGCTCTATCAGCTGCGGCTCGATAAACGCCAGTTCAAACGCGATTTCGGCATCAGCATCGAACGCGGGCTTCCGGCCGAGATGGCGTTCATGCGTCTGAACGGGGCTCTCGCGACCGACGATGAGGAAGAGCTGACGCTTACGTCGAAGGGGCGGTATCTGACCGTGGTGATGTACCGCCAATTCCTGAGCGGCATGAACAACCTGCGCGATCAGGCGCGCGATGCGCTTTCCGGCCCTGAGCACGAGCTCTTGTTCGGAGACGGCACGCAGAGGTAGGCGACCCATCCACTTGCGCACCGGCTCGACAGAGATGCGTTTGGGCTGCTCATAGGTACAGAGATGCCGGTTCTATAGGGAATGGGCCCGATGCGTTCATACAAGCGCCGACCCGGCGGGGAATGCGACGCGCGCAGTTCCGCACGAGCCGAACGCGCCGGTGGCGCGTTCGTGCGAGCTCAGGACTGTTTGAGCACGCGCATCCCCGCCGGGTCGGCGCGACCATAGGAGTATTGCGCGAATCTCGGTATCAACGGTGCACGCCGGTATTCCTCGGCTCAATGCATGGCCGCCTTGCCGATGCCTATGGAGCACGCTCATTACGCGCGCTTCACCCGTATCGTGCTTTTTCAGCAGAGCCATACGATTCTCTTATAACTCGATAAGAACTCGGTAGTTCCTATTCCTCTCGCATCCACATAGAATCTCATCATGCCGGTCGAGGGGACCGGTCGCGCAATGCTTGCCGAAGGGAGCGGCACGCAGGAGGGGATGGCTCCGCGCATGGGAATCGAATGCGCGGGAATTCCGCCTTCGGGCGTTGCCGGTCTCGCGTATCCCGCGATGCGCGCGGACTTTTCCAAAAAGGGGAGCACCATGGATCTTTCACGTCGTAATTTTCTTGCAGGCGTCGGCATCGCAGGCGTCGCCGCCGCAGGGGCCGGTCTGGTCGGCTGCTTGGATGGTTCTGATGGGGCTAAGACCGGCGTGGCCGGGTCCGTCGCGCCTGCGGACGAGGATTCTGCTCTATACTGCGCGCATCAACCCGCAGGATTACGACTATCGCAGCAACACGACCGACTCAAGACGCTCTTTCTCGCCGATCTCCATCGGCCTCGATGGAGATCTCGAACCGCATGGTGAAGTCCGCCGCCGGCTCTGCCTGCATATCTGTCCGGCGTGGCCGACGAACTCATCCAGTACTACGTCAACTTCGCCAGGGCGGCGTCGAGCTCATCTGGATCGAGGGAGAGGCGTTCTCGTTCGCTCCTGACGCAGCGGACTCGTCCCCGGAGGAATCGAGCTCAGTAAGTCGCTCGTGGCAGCCTGTGCAGAGTACGGTGCTCATCTGGGCTATCAATGGGCTGTCTTCGGCACGTCCGTCGCCGAGGCCGACATGGACGTCGCCACGATCCAGGCCATCGAGGACGCCGGCGTGACCGTCGCCAAAGCGCTCAAGGAGATGGGCTTCGAAGCGATCGAAAATCAATGCCGCCGGTTTCAATCAGGGCGAGATGTTCTGTCGCGTTTCCATAACGCGCGCACCGACGACTATGGCGGAAGCATCGAGAACCGCGCGCGTTTCGTCACCGAGCGCATCACTGAAGATCAGCTAGGCCTGCGGCGACGATTTCAACGTCCAGGTCCTGATCGACTGCATCGAGGAGAACGACACTCACCAACAACGCGACGCTGATGAATCTCGACAACACGCTGACCGTGCCTCACAACCTCGTGACCGGCATGGCAGAGGGCATCGAGTTCGCGAAGCTCTTCGAAGCCGCCGGCGCCGATGCCATGCATCTGCGTCTGGGTCCTTTAGGCAACCATCCCTGCCAGTTCGGCGGCGATCTGTACTTCATCCTGAACGGCATCGAGGGCGCGACGGGCTACGGCACGCAGTGGGATTTCAGCCGTCACTGGAAGGCAAGCTCATCGGAGATCACGAGCGGCGCAGGCATGCTGCTCGACATCGTCGCCGAACACGAAGCAGCAGCTGAAGATTCCTCTGTCGGCACGGTCACCTACATGGATCCGGCGCATGCTCCTGACTTCTCGAGCAGGCGCTCGCCGACGGCAAGGTCGACTTCTATATCATGAACCGTCCGCTGACGGTCGATCCCGACTACGTCGACAAGCTGCGCGACGGCAAGATCGACGAGATCGCTCCCCTGCACGCGCTGCCTGCACCGCCATATCGGCAGCAACCAGCTTAACGCGATGATGGGCTACCGCCGCGTGAACGCCCTCACCCAGCGCGTCATGCGCGAGGGCGGCCCTGCCTCTTACGAACTTCCGGAAGCTCCGCATCCAAGAAGGTCATGGTCATCGGCGGCGGGCCGGCCGGCATGGAGGCCGCGCGCATCGCAGCATTCCGGGGGCATAAGGTGACGCTGTTCGAAAGAATGCCAAGCTCGGCGGCCTGCTCACCTCGCGCACCTCGTGAAGGGCGAGCATGAGAACCTGACCGATCTCGAGGCGTACTTGGAGCATCAGCTCGAGCTTTCCGGCGTCGACGTGAAGACGGGCTCAGGAAGTCGACGCGGACCTCATCGCGTCTGAAGCACCCGATGCGGTCGTGCTGACCTGCGGCGGCGTGCGCATCGACAGTGGGCTTGCCTCATCGTCCGGCGTTCCGATCGTCGCTTTCGACGACTCTCATGACGACCGGAGATGCGCAACGACGTCGTCGCTCATGGGTTCGAACGCTCAGGCTGACGCCGCGCTCTGGCTCACCGTGCATAAGAAGAGGGTCGTCATGGTCACGGCCGGCAAGAACGAAGAGCTCGACGTACGGCAGTCGCAGCACGCGATGCGTTTCATGACCACGGCGCTTTATGCGCTCGGCGTGCGCGTTTTTCCCCGAGGCATCCATCGTCGAGGTCGGGGATGGGCACGTCGTCATCAAGACCGGCCAAGGGCTTGAAGTCACCGTTGCCGCCGATGCCATCGTCGATGGCGCGGAGATGCAGCCGAACACCCGCGCTTGTCGACGGGCTTTCAAGCGTCGAGACGTATGCCGTCGGCGATGCGGCGGCTCCGTTCAACATCGCGATGGCCATCCGTTCCGCAACGACGCCGGCCGCGCGATCTAGGCGCCGAACGGCCGCAGCGCGCGGTCGAGGATGCCGTTCATCTTGGCGATCGCCATGCCGTAGTTCGTGCACGGGATGCCCTGCGCGGCGGCATGGCGCAGCCGCCAGCGCATCTCGCGCTCGTTGAGCATGCATCCTCCGCAGTGGACGACCAGCCGAAAGCCTGAGAGATCGTCGGGGAATTCGGTGCCCGACGTGAACGAGAAGTCGATGTCGCGGCCCGTATGATCGCGAATCCACCTCGGGAGCTTCACCGTGCCGATGTCCTCGCATTGACGATGGTGCGTGCAGCCCTCCGAGATCAGCACCGCATCGCCGTTTTCGAGCCTATCAAGCTCGCGTGCGCCTGCGACCTGCGCATCAAGATCGCCCTTGTATCGTGCCATCAGAATCGAGAACGATGTGAGGGGATATCCTCGGGCACGATCCGGGACACAGGGCGAAACGCCTGGGAGTCGGTGATCACCAGGCGCGGCGGATGCGCGAGCGCGTCCATCATGGCTGCAAGCTCGGTCTCGCGCGTCACGTGCGCATGCGCCCCGGCATCGAGCACGTCGCGCATGGTCATCTGCTGGGGAGGATGAGTCGCCTTTAGGCGCCGCGGCGTCGATGGGAACCACGAGCACGACGTCGTCGCAGGGTTCGAGCAGGTCGCCCACCACGCGCCGAGGCTCCTTCGCGCCGGCGGCGATCGTGCCGATGAGCTCCCTTGAGCTCGTGGACGCCCGTCCCTCGTCAAGGCGCTTGCGAACAGGCGCCCATGCGGCGGGTTCGCGTTCGCTTCCAAAGACGTCTTCGACTCTTGTTCGCCCACGAGGCCGCACTTGCCCATGACGACCGCATACGGAACGCCTCGCTCTTCGAACAAGCCTATGAGCGTGCGATCGGCATCCGAAAGCCCCGTGACGCTATCCGCCACGAGCACGGCCGCGTCGGTCGAATCGAGCACGCGGCGCGCCTTCCTGACGCGCAGGGTTCGAGCCTCCCTCATCGTCCATGCCGGGCGTGTCGATGATGAGCACGGGTCCCAAGGGCGCGAGCTCCATGGCCTTGCGCACCGGATCGGTCGTCGTGCCGGCCACCTCCGAAACCACGGCGAGGTCTTGCCCGACGACCGCATTGACCAAGCTCGACTTGCCTGCGTTGCATGCGCCGAAGAATCCGATGTGATCCGTTCGCCGCTCAGTCGCGTCGTTCAATCCCATAGGATCCTCCCGCCTAGAACCTGAAGTCGTTGCCGCGGCCGCCGACGATATCGCTCAGGTACCGCTCGGTACGCGCACGCGTGCCTCGCTCGGGATCTTTCAGCAGTTCGCGGCGCACCATGGCCTCGCCTTTCTCCTTCGTGGCGGGCGTCGCGTAGTCGACCAGGTATTCCATGAGCGTCATGAGCGCATTGGGGTGGCAGTAGTTCAGGATCTGCCCGCCTTTGCAGAATTGCATGAAGCGGTCGCCCGTGCGTCCGGCACGGTAGCATGCCGTGCAGAAGCTCGGGATGTGGTCGTCTGTCCATGAGCCAGGCGACGACCTCGTCGAGCGTTCGTTGGTCCGACACGTCGAACTGCTCGGTGTCATGCGGGCGGTCCTCTTGCGTGTAGCCGCCCACGCTCGTGCGGCTGCCGCCCGAAATCTGCGAGATGCCGTAGGCAGCGCGCGCTCGCGCACGCTTTGGGACTCGCGCGTCGAGATGATCATGCCCGTATAGGGCACGGCTATGCGGATGAGCGCGATGATCTTGTCGAAGACGTCGTCGGGAATGCCGTTGTCGAACGCGTCGGGATCGATGTCCATCGCCGGCTTCACGCGCGGCACGCTGATGTATGGGGGCCTCACGCCGCACGGCCTCCAGGTGCTCGGCGTGCATGATGAGCCCCGTGAATTCGTAGGCGTATCCCTTCCAGTCCGAACAGCACGCCAAGACCACGTCGTCGATGCCGCCCTCCATGGCGCGGTCGTGCGCCCTCGGTGCGCCAGCAGTAGTCCGATTTCGGCCCCGTGGGGTGGAGCTCCTCGTAGCGTTCGCGGTTGTAGGTCTCTGTGAACAGGATGTGGGTGCCGATCTCGGCTTCCTTTGAGCATCCGATACTCTTCGACGGTCAGCCGCGATATTGACGTTCACGCGGCGTATGGCGCCGTTCTCGTGCTTGATGGAGTAGATGGTCCGCATGCATTCCAGGATGTAGTCGATGGGGCTGTGCGCCGGATCCTCGCCCGCTTCGATGGCCAGGCGCTTGTGTCCCATGTCCTGCAGTGCCACGACTTCGGCGCGCACTTCGTCCTGGGTCAGCCTGTGGCGCGGGATGTCTCGGTTCTCGGCATGGTAGGGGCAGTACAGACAGCCGTTCACGCAATAGTTGGAAAGGTAGAGCGGGGCGAACAGGACGATGCGGTTGCCGTAGTAGGCCAGCTTGATCCTATGGGCGAGACGGCGTATCTCCTCGTTGACGCCGGCATCCTCGCATGCGAGCAGCACCGCCGCCTCTCGGTGGGTTATGACCGCGCAATGGTCCTTGGCAGGCGCCAGATGCGATTCGGCTTTCTTCAGAATCTCGCGGCAGAGGCCGACATCGTCTTTGTGCGCCTGCGCGAACGCGAGCGTTTCGAGAATCTCGTCATGGTTGATGAATTCGTCTGCATGAAGCGATGCAGGATCGTATCGATGGACCGTCATGCGATTGCCTTCCCCCTTGAATTGGATGCGTCCCTTCATTCGGTGCATTCACCCGGTCAGACCGAGGAAAGCTTCGGATCCCCCCGGTCGACGACGGTTCGGTAGCCGATGGAGGCGATGCGCGCGTCCAGGCGTCGTCGGCCTTCCGCAGCCTCTTCTCCCGTGCACGCCTTGTTGTCGTACGGGTCGTATCGCGTGCGCACCGAAGCGGGCGATACGTTGGGCATGATGATGTTCGCTCGGCCAGGATCCCCTTCTCGCGCCCTGCGGGATCGAGGGTCGCGAGCGCCGTCGTGGCCGGGATGAGCAGGCCGGGGGAGATGAGCCGGATGAGCGAGAGCAGATAGCACGTGAGGTCGACCGATCCGCGGGCGCATCGAAAACGGCGTGGCGTGATGCGGCACGAACGGGCCGATGCCGCACATCTCAGGGCGGAATTCCTCGATAAGCTTCAGATCGCGCGCCAGCTCGCGCGGGCCTTGGCCGGGCGATCCCACCATGAAGCCGAGGCCCACTGCGTATCCGATGTCGCGCAGGTCGGATACGCAGCGCATGCGCCTCTCGTACGACATCGAACGCGGATGCAGCATCGCGTAGTGATCGGGGCTCGCGGTCTCATGGCGCAGGAGATAGCGGTCTGCGCCCGCATCGAACAGGCGGCGGTAGCTCGCGCGGCTGCGCTCGCCCAGCGAAAGCGTGACGGCGCAGTCGGAATGCCGGTCCTGATCGTCGAAACGACGGTGCAGAGCATATCGTCTGCAGAACCGGGGTCTTCGCCGCCTTGCAGCACGAACGTGCGGTACCCGATGCTGTAGCCCTCCTCGACGCATTCGAGGATCTGGTCGGGCGTCAGACGATAGCGGTCGGCGCGGCCGTTGGAGCGCCTCAGACCGCAGTAGAGGCAGTCGTTGACGCAATAGCTGCTGAACTCGATGAGGCCGCGCAGATAGACATCGGTGCCGTAGACCGCGCACCGAGCTTCGGCGGCGCGTTCGGCGGCATGTGCGGCGAGGGCTGCGTCGCATCTGGCTATGAGGCGTTCGCAGCCTCGTCGGCAATGCGTGGTCGGCCTCGAGCGCATGGATGAGCTCATGCGGCTTCGCGTCCATGATCGTGCCGTCAATCTTGCGAGATGATGCTCGAATAGGCCGTTTTCACGCTGACGCCGTCGATGTTTCCCACTTTGCCGGCCAGCGCCGATATCTCGTTTTTCGGGAGCGTCGAGCGCTACGCTGCGATGTTCACGCCGCGCCTCGATAGGAATTCTATGCGTCCGATGATGGCGTGCGTACCGTGCAGTATCGCGTTGAGTTCGGCTACATGCCGAACTCGACGACGATGCCCATGATGGCGACCCTGCTCTTCATGACCTGCTCTCCTCTCGTGGGAACACGACGTGGCCATGAAAAAGAGGTATGCATTCGCGCCCCTGCAGTCAGATTCACGACCACGCTCGTTCGTATCGGGCGACGCCATGGTAGAAGGCGGCCGTCGAGCTGCGGGTAAGCGAGGAGCGGACCGCTTCCATAAAACCCGCGTTCTTTTCGAAGCGGGTCGTCAGAAATCGTCCGACGATCTGTGCCCTTCCGTCATCGGCACGGGAAACCGGCAACGAGGGTACACAGAAGATTTGCGAGGCGCCTCCGGGGCTTTGGCAGAGATCGCGATTATCGCAGCTCTATCGCATTTCGAAAAGGTTCCGGCGGAAGCGCATCGACGCGCGCAGTTCCGCACGAGCTGAACGCGCCAGTGCGCGTTCGTGAGAGCTCAGGACCGTCTCGAGCACGCGCATGCCCTTCCGCCGGAACCCGAACCGATTCTTGAGACCGTCCTTCTAATCCTGCAGATCTTCGAACGCTCCTACCCGATAGCGCGAGAAGACGACCTCGCCGCTTTCCTGGGTCGCATCCAGATCGACGTCGGCGCGAATGCCGGTCGCGGTCGCCGTCCGCATCGTGGAAAGTTTGCATGACATGCCAGACGTGGCGGGAAGCCTCGTCAGATCTCGTCGATGGTGAAATAAGCGGCCGAGCGCGCATCGGCATCGGTCAGGATCTCCTCGTGCGCCTCGAAAAGCCCGTCGAGCGCCTGCTGCCAGGCGCGGGTGCCATAGCCCCAGTCCGCATCGAGTTCGCCGAGCTCCGCGGCGCGTCCGCGGGCGGCCAGGCGAACGCGGGCGAAAAGAGCGTTGCGCACGAGCAGCGTGACGGCGCGCCGGTCATGCACGACGACGTCTGCCGCCTCGCGGCGATATCTTCCGCCTCGCCGGCGGATTCTCGGGCGCATCACGAGCGAGGAATCGACCGAACGCACGACGAAGCCGAGCCACGACACGATGTCTTCCAAGCGCTCGTCGCGCTTGTCTGACGGAATCGTTTTGGCGAGCACGCGGTAGGCATCCGACAGATACCGTAAAAGCGTGCCCTCCGATCGCGCGATGTTGAGGAAGTGACGTATCCCTTGAAGTTCGCGGCGGTCTCCACCATGTCGCGCAGAACCGACTTGGGGCGAAGCGCGTAGTCGTTGGCCCAGGGAACCGACTCGCAGTACTGCGCGAAGGCCGCTTCGAGCAGCTCTTCGAGCGGTTTGGGGTAGGTGACGTCGGCGATTTTTTCCAGACGCTCCTCGTAATCGATGCCCTTCGGCCTCATGGCGGCCATCGCGCGGTCCTCGCGCGGCGCTCTGGGCCCGCAGCACCCTGGCGCGGATCTTCGAGCGTGGACTCGACCATGGAGATGACGTCGAGCGCGTAGGTCTCGCTTTCCGGGTCGAGCAGCTCGAGAGCCGCCAGCATGAAGGGGAGAGCGACGATCGAGAGCGAAGTCATCGGGAAGGTCGACCGTCGTGGCGTATGCGACGTCGCCCTCTTCGTCCGTGAGGCGCTCCACCACGCCGGCATCCATGAGCGTCTGGAAGATCTCGGCGGCACGCGTCTTGAGCGCGGTCTTCTCCTCGGTCGTCTGGAGCGAATCGTCGATGAGCCTGCACGTGCGCGCCCACGCGTCGCCGCCCTGCTCGACTTCGGCCTAGCACGATGGCATGCGTGATGCGCATGCGCGGTTTGAGCGTTTCAGGAGCGGCTTCTATCAGGCGTTCGAAGGTTCGCTTGTTCCAGCCGACGAAGCCTGCGCCGCTTTGCGTTTCACGCGCTTGCGCTTCTTCTCGTCGTTGCCGGCTTTTGCGAGCGCCTTGGCATACTCGATATCCTGCTCGGGCGCCTCGGCGATGACCCTGCCTTCGGTATCGAATCCCGAACGCCCCGCCCGTCCGACGATCTGGTGGAATTTCGCGCGAGCGGAGGCGACGCATGCGCCGTCCGTCGTATTTTGGAGAGCGCCGAGCACGACGGTGCGAATAGGCACGTTGATGCCTACGCCGAGCGTGTCGGTGCCGCAGATGATCGGGACGAGCCTTGCTGGCGAGCTTTTCGACCAGCAGTCGATAGCGGGGAGCATGCCGGCGTGGTGCACGCCGATGCCGGCTCGGAGCAGGCGTTTGAGCGTCTTGCCGAATGCCGTGGAAAAGCGTGTGCGGACATGGCCTCTTTGATGGCGACGCGCTGGTCCTGCTGGCCAGACCGAAGCTCGACAGCGACTGCGCGCAGGCGAGCGCCGCGTCTTGGGAGAAATGCACGATATAGATGGGCTCATCGCCGGCGCGCACCGCAAGCTCGACCGTCCCTTCGAGCGGGGTTTCGACGTATTCGTACGTCAGGGGCACGGGCGTTCGGCGTCGAGCGATCGCATCCACCGTGCGTCCGGTCTGCGCTTCCAGGCGTCGGCGATCTGCGTGCGTCGCCGAGCGTGGCGCTGCGAGCAGGAACCGGTGCGAGGCATCGTGAGCAACGGCACCTGCCAGGCCCACCCGCGATCGGGGTCGGCGAAGAAATGGAACTCGTCCATGGCGACGTAGTCGATATCGCACGCGTCGCCTTCGCGCAGCGCCCGTTCGCCAGGATCTCTGTCGCAGCAGACGATGGGCGCGTCGGTGTTGATGCGGGTATCGCCTGTGATCATGCCGACGTTCTCGTGGCCGAGCAGCTCGACCAGATCGAAGAATTTCTCGTTGACGAGGGCTTTCGATGGGAGCCGTGTAATAGGCGCGGCGCCCCATGGCAAGCGCGAGGGAAGTGCATTGCGAGCGCGACCATGGATTTGCCCGACCCGGTGGGCGTGCCCAGGATGACGTGATCGCCCATCATGAGGCTCATGCAGGCTTCTTCCTGGTGCGGCCAGAGCTCGATGCCGGCTTCGATCGTCCAGTCGAGGAATGCGTCTATGACCTCGTCGGCCGAGAGCGTTTCGCGGTCGTTGAGCTCAAGCGCCCTGCGTCCCAGCTCGCCATATGCGGTCGGATTGCGCGGCGCGCACGCGCCGTCGGCGGCCGAGCTGATGGCCTGGGCTCCGTCGGCGGCGATCGGGCCTTCCGCTTTCGGGGCCGCTGCCGCAGTCGGGCCGTCTGCTCAGTTTGCTCCGAGTCGGGCCGCCTGCCTGAAGGCCGCCGTCGGTGCTCGGACCGTTGTTTCCAGCGATGGTGTCCATAGGTTCCGTTCGTGATGAGGTGCGACGTGCGGTCGCCTGCGTTCTCGCGGAGTCTTCGCCGCGCGATCGCCGTGCTTCGAGTCGAGCTATCACTATAGACGTTCGGCGAACGATTCCGCCCGTCGAGCGGCATGCGGGATACGTTCGTGCGCCGACGGGATCGCCCCTTCGTTTCGGGCTTGTGCGATTGCGCGTTTCGATATCCGAGTGCGACGTCTTACGGCCCGAAGCTGTGCGAGGGTCGTACGCGAGGCGATCCGCCCCGCGCTCGGAGCCTCTCCGCTTGTCGCGCGAAATGCGCCCAGCGCGCGTTTCCGTTGCACAGAGACGATTGCAAACCCACAATTCGATTGCACACAATTAAAAAGGCTCGAAAGGCTTTTGAGGAAGGGAGCGTTCAGCCGCTTTCTGGCGAAAGGAGCAGAGCATGGAGATCAAGAACACCGTCGTGGCCGGTGGCGGGGTCCTGGGAAGCCAGATCGCCTTCCAGTCCGGCCTACAAGGGATCTAACGTCACGGTATGGGTCTCGCTCCGAAGGGTCGATCGATCGCGCGAAGCTCCAAGTTCGAAGTCCCTGAAGAACACCTATCTGGCCACGCTCGAGGCCATGAAGACGAATCCTGCCGCCTGTGCCGCGGCTTGGCGGACGATCCGAAGGCCACGCCCGAGCAGATCGACGAGCTAAGGCGAAGGTCGTCTCGCGTTCGAGGGCATCGCGTTCACGACGAGCTACGAAGAGGCCGCGCGGGACGCCGACTCATCATCGAGGCGATCGCCGAAGATCCGCAGCAGAAGATCGCCTTTCTACGAGGAGCTTGCCAAGCATATGCCGGAGAAGACCATCCTGGTCACCAATTCCTCCACGATGCTACCAAGCGCCTTCGCGGAACATACGGCGTCCCGCCGGGCACCCGGCCCCGCATTTCGCTAACGAGATCTGGCGCAACAACACCGCCGAGGTCATGGGGCATCCCGGCACCGACCAGGCGGCGTACGACCAGGTCGTCGAATCTCCGCCGCGGCCATCGGCATGGTTCCCCAGCTGCATAAGGAGCAGCCCGGCTATATCCTGAACAGCATGCTCGTGCGCGTTCCCTGAGCGCCGCCGAGGCCCCTGTACGCCAACGAAGTGGCTGACCCCGAGACGATCGGACAAGACCTGGATGCTCGGCACCGGCGCGCCCATCGGCCCGTTCCGCATCCTCGATATCATCGGGCTCGTGACCGCGTACAACATCGTGATCATGAACTCTCGCGAAGGATCCCGAAACCACTCCGGGCAAGATCGCCGCGGCTCTCAAGAAATACATCGACGAGGGTAAGACCGGCGTCGCTGCCGGCGAGGGCTCATACGCACAAGTAGATAGAACGATAGGCGCGCGTCGCATCGCATAGATGCGGTCTGCGGACATTCTTCGATATGCTATCGCTTCAGCGTCTTGAGGTAAGCTTCCGCTCGTCGGCGATCCTGCGGCTCTCGCGCGCTTTCTGGATCGTTTTGTTGTGAACCCAGGAATCGGGCGCGCCTTTGCTGCAGGTAGGTGGCATGCTGTCCCACTGCTTCGCGAGCGCCGTCGCGAAGAACCAGGCGATCATCATATTGACGTAGTATTCCTCCGAGCGGATGGCGGTGGAATCTCCAGAAGCCCCGCCTCGAAATCCTCGTCGAGGAAGTGCGTCATCAGCATCTCAAGGCCGAAGCGGCAGGTGCGCTTCCTGAAGAAGCCCAGATCCGGATCTTTCCGGAGCAGTTCGGCCCAGCGCTCTTGAACGCCTTTCGGGGACAGTGACGTCGCATACCGCCCAGTTATCCACGTAGGGCAAAAACGCATCCACCGCAGCGATGCAGGCCCCGTAATCCTTGATTTCGGAAATCAGCAGGGCATGCAGCATGTCCTCATCGAAGTAATCGTGCGGCAGGCGGGTCAGGAATTCGGCCGTTTCGGGTTCGAGGCGAGAGTCTTCGCAAGCCTGCGCGCGTCGGGCACGCGGACGCCGATGAACCGCTCGATCGGCACGCCGGGCGTAAGCTTCGCCTGGAAGGCGGCATAGCCTGAATCCTGCAGCTCGAAGAGTCTGTCTCGTATGGGCATGGACATGGGCGTCTCCCTTCGGCGGCGCGATGCGAAGCCTTCCGCCCGCATCGCCTCTCGCGTTCCTATGCCAGGATGAATACGGGCCGTTGCTCCGTATCAGGATGAATATGAGCTGTTGTTCCGAGGATTGCAAGAATGTATCGGTCCTGTGCCGAAGGATGCGGGCGAGGCCCTTCGTCCTTGACGACCGCCAATGCGGTTCTATAATTCGGAATCGAACTGTTTTTGAATTCGAATTCAAGGAGGCAGGCATGGCGCAGCAGAGACGCTCGCACACCAAGCAGCGCGCTGCGGTTCTTTCCTGTCTGACCGAGCAGTCACGTCGTTTCTGAGCGTGGACGAGGTCTACGACATCCTGCGCGACGGCGGCGCTCGGTCGGCCGCACGACGGTATCGCACGCTGCAGACGCTTGTCGACGAAGGCGTGGCGGCCAAGGTCGTGACGCCCGGCACCGGCGAGTCGCGCTATCGGATCCTCGAGACGGACGGCACCGACGAGGGCCAGCTTCTGTGCCTGGATTGCGGCTGCGCGCTTCCTCTCGACTGTTCCATGCTCAAAGGCTTTTCCGAGCATGTCGAATCCCACCATGGGTTCGTCATCGATCGTTCGCGCACGGTGCTCTACGGTTGCTGCTCCGCGTGCGCTGCACGGCGGGAAGGCGAACGATGAGCGCATCTCTCCACGGTGACCGTCGCGCGTTCGGCCTTGCGGCATGCCTGGCGACGCGCGATGCCTGTGCCCGCGCCTCCGCCGCCTCCCTTGCCGACCATCGCTGCATCGGGCCTCACTGCCCCAGTATGCGAGGCGATGCGCGTGTCTCGCCGCATCGAAGACCGCGTTGCCGGCGGACGTGCGCCGCTCATGCATCGCCGCGCGCAGCGAGGCCGAACGCGCACGCCTGATCAGCCGCATCGCATCGTCGGCCGCATGCCTTACGCCCGTCTCCCAGGGGACGCGCCTGATCGTCTCGATGCCGCCGCCGCGCGCCGTCGAAACGGCGATCCGCGGCGTTCGGACGCATGCGTTCGGCGCCCGCTTCCTCGCAGAGGGCGGGGAGGCTTCTGTCCATTGAGAGAGAATCTGGGAGGATTCATGTCTGTTGATGTTTCCGGATGTATTCCCGTCGCACGTTCCTGGTGGCGGTGCCGCCGCCTGCGCCCTTTCCGCGAGCTTCGTGCTTGGCGGATGCGGCACGTCTCGCCCGCCAAGTCCGTCGACGACTCGAAGGTCCAGGTGGTTGCGAGCTTCTATCCCATGTACGATTTCGCGAGCAAGATCGGCGGCGACCGCGTTCAGGTGACGTGCCTCGTTCCTGCCGGCACCGAGCCGCACGACTGGGAGCCCTCCACGGCCGATCTCAAGACCTTTGAGACGGCCGATATGCTCGTCTACAACGGAGCGGGCATGGAGCATTGGGTGCGATGTGCTTGAATCCACCACCAACGACAAGCCTCGTGGCCGTGGAAGCGAGCAAGGGCGCGCACCTGCTCGAGCTTTCTCCCGAGGCGCTTGCCGAGGAAGCGGCCGAGCATGCGGCCGAGGGCGGCGCCCACGCCCACGAGCACGAGGACGAGGATTCCAAGACCGATCCGCATGTCTGGCTTGCGCCCGAGAACGCCAAGATCGAGATGAACAACATCAAGGAAGCCCTCATCGAGATCGATCCCTGACGGCAGGGAGACCTACGAGGCGAACTACGAGAAGTGGGCGGCCGAATGCGACGCTCTGGACCCGAGTACACCAAGGGCTTTCCGGCGTGTCGAACCATCTGATCGTCGTCTCCCATGAGGCATTCGGCTATCTGTGCGATGCGTACGGCCTGACCCAGATGCCGATCGAGGGCATCGAAGCCGATGCCGAGCCCGATGCCGACCAGATGGCCAAGATCGTCGACTTCGTCAAGCAGAACGACGTCACGACCATCTTCAGCGAGGAGCTCGTGAGCCCGAAGGTCGCCCAGCTATCGCCGATGCGTCCGGAGCCCAGGTGGAAGAGCTCAATCCGCTTGAAGGACTGTCTGACGAAGAGCTTGCCGCCGGCGAGGAGTACTTTCTCCGTCATGCGCAGCAACCTCGATGCATTGAAGAAGGCGCTTGCGTGATCGAATCGCTCGATAAAACCCGTCGTCTTCGACGACGTGACGTTTTCCTACCGTGAAACCGACGTGCTGCGCGGCGTGTCGTTTTCGATCGAGGCGGGGAGATGCGCGCGCTCGTCGGCGATAACGGTCGGGCAAGTCGACCATAGCCAGGATCATCGTAGGCGAGGCGCCGCCCCTGTTCGGGCGTCGCCCGCCCTCTTCGGCGTCGCCCGAACGGTTCGAGGACTGGGCGCGCATCGGCTACGTCTCGCAACTGGCGCCGACCGCCATCGGACGGTTTCCCGCCACCGTGCTCGAGCTCGTGCGTGCAAGCCAGCATGCTTCCATGCCGCGCTTCCGTCCGGCATCCCGTTCGTTTCTGCGATGCCGCGTCTCCGCGCTCGACGCGGTGGATATGGCGTCGTTCTCCAAGCGTCTTATTCGCGAGCTCAGGCGGCCAGCTCGCAGCGCGTCCGCCTTTGCGTGCGCGCTCGTGGGCGCCCTGACCTGCTTCGTGTTGGACGAGCCGGTGAACGGCTCGACAAGGAGAGCCGCGCGAAGTTCTACGGCCTGGTGCGCCGCGCGCACGACGAGGCGGGCATCGCGGTCTTCCTCATCACGCATGATCTGGATGCGCTGCCGTCGCTCGGGTGCTCCCGGTCATGCGCCTTGAAGAAGCGTCATCGAGGACGGCACGGCGTCGCGGCTCGGCGCCGCCTCGCTCGCAGATGCGGCGGCCGGCGAGTCTCCTGCGGGCGAGGAAGATCTCGTCGTAGACGCCGACGAATCGCTTGCCTGCGAGGCCGAAACCGCCGCAAGTGCCGATGCTTCGTCCAAGGGGGCGCGTTAGGCCATGTTCGAATACGTGTTCATGCAGCGCGGTCTTGTCGTCGGCATCCTGCTCGGCATCATCGTGCCCTTGGTCGGCGTCACCATCGTCCCTGCGCCGCCTGTCCATGATCGGCGACGCCCTTTCCCATACGTCGCTCGCCGGCGTGGCAGGCGGCCTGATCGCGGGCATCAACCCCGTGGCCGGCGCGGCCGTTGCGTGCGTGGCCGGCGCGATGTGCGTCGAAGGCGTGCGCAAGCGCTTCAAGGATCAGTCCGAGCTCGCGGTCGCCATCGTGCTCGCGGCGGGCATCGGCTGGCGGCGTCTTGTCGGGCTTCGTGCCCAATTCCGCGAGCTTCAACAGCTTCCCTGTTCGGCAGCATCCTCACCATCAGCGAGGGCGAGGTCGTCTCGGTCCTCGGCATCAGCATCCTGGCGCTCGCGTTCTGCGCGCTGCTTGACCGCGAGCTTTTCCTCATGGCCTTCGACGAGCGCCATGCGCGCGTATCGGGCGTGAAGGTCTCGCTCATCAATGCGCTCTACGTGTTCGTCGTGGCCCCTCGTCGTTGCGGGTGGCGGCGCGCACCGTGGGTTCGCTCATGGTGTCGTCCATGATGGTCGTTCCCGTGGCATGCGCGCTTCAGGTCGCGCGCGGCTGGCGTCAGACCTGCCTCATCTCGAGCGCCGTCGGCGTCGGCTCGGCTGTGCTCGGGCTCATCCTTTCGTACGTCCTCGGCCTGAAGCCCGGCGGAACCATCGTGCTGCTTTCCGTGGCATTGCTGCTGGCCATCTTCGTCGTGAAGAAAGCCGTCGCCCTCGTGACGCGGCGGGCGTGGAACGCCTCGTCGAAGCCGAGCCCCATTCTGACATCGCGCATTTCCATTGATGCAGCGCATCGTATCGCCCCTTTCCGGAGAGGCGGTTCCTTTACCTGTTCATGCCTGCTTTCTGATCTGCTTGATTGCAAGGAATGCCAGGATGCCGACGATGGCGGCCATGACGATCGATCCGCCGGGCCGCACGTCGTAGCTGGTACGAGAACACGAGCCCCGACATGGTGTAGATGATGCCGAGCAGCACCGCGACGATGCAGGTCTGCCGATAGCTGCGGCAGAGGATGAGCGCGGTCGCCACCGGCAGCGTCACCAACGATACGACGAGCAGCGCGCCGACGACCTTGCAGGCCAAGCCGATCGCATGATCGCGAAAGCGCTGTGAACAGGCCGTCAACCACGCGCGCATCGACGCCTGCGATGCGGGCGAGCGTGCGGTCGATGGCGATGTCGGATAGCCCGCGTACAGCACGACGCTCAAGACCACCGTGAGCAGGGTGGCCGCGGCCGTGCCGACAAGGTCGGCGGAGGTCACCGACGATATGGATCCGAACAGGTACGACTCGAAAGTGTTGCCGCCAGGAGCCAGGTCTGCGAGGATGACCGCGAGGCCGAGGCCGCGCTCATGATGATGGCGACGGCCATGTCGCCGAACTGGGGAAGCGCGTGCGCACCGCCTCGATGGAGAACCCGCGACGACGCAGCTCGCCACGGCGCCCCACACGGGTCGAACCCGAAGATGAGGCCCAGACCGACGCCGGTGAGCGATACGTGGAAAGCGTCGCTGACCATGGAGGTCTTGCGGTTGATCATGACGATGCCGATGAGCGGCAAAGCAATGGCGAACATCATCCCCGCCATGAGGGTCCGCCGCATGAATTCGAACTCAAGCATGCTCGACCATCCTTCCGTCTACGATCCGATAGCTTGCGTCCAGCGGCACATGGTCGCGTATGAGCTGGAACTCATGCGAGATGATAAGGCAGGTGATCGTGCGCTGTTCCTTGATGTGCGCCAGAAGCTCGAGGAACTTGATCTTGCTGTCGCTGTCCACGCCCGCGGTCGGTTCGTCGAGCACGAGGAGCCTCGGGTCGTTCACGAGGGCCCGGCAGATCATGACGCGCTGCTGCAGGCCGCCGGAGAGCTGGTTGAAGGGCGTGCGCGCGTATCCTTCGAGCCCCATGCGCGCAAGCGCCGCATCGGCCACGGCGTAATGGCGCCTGCGCGGTATGCGAACGATGCCGAGACGACGGTAGAGCCCCTGCACGACGATTTCGCGGCAGGTGGTGGGGAAGGCGACGGCCCCGAGGACGTTGGCCTGGGGAACGTAGCCGATCCAGGTGAGGTCGTCATAGGCCTTGATGTTCTTCCCGAAGAGCTCGATTGTGCCCGCATCCGGTTTGAGCTCTCCGAGCACGAGCTTCATGAGCGTCGACTTGCCCGATCCGTTCTCGCCGGTCAGGCAGCAGAACGCTCCCTCTGCGACGGTGAACCCCAGGTCTTTGAGAACGGGCTGCGCCGTATAGCCGAAGCTGAGGTTCGATACCCTGATGGCATCCATGCGTATCCTTTCATGATAGGTTTCTTCTCGTGGGTGCCGAGATGCGCGCGTCGCACATCCCGCGAGATTCGCTGCGGGGCTCGCCGAGGCGTTCGAGGCGCGCGGCAGGCCGTGCCGAGATGCGTCCTGAGTCATGGCTTCGCGTTCCCGATCGAACCGGGATGCGTGCTTCGAAACAATGCCGAGGCACTCGAGGCGCGCTTCGGACAACGCCGAGGCTCCCAAGGCGCGCTTTGGGAGCCCATGTCGAAGCGCGCCTATACCAGCGATCGGTAGATGGCCTCGATATTGGCGCGCATGATCTCGACGTAGCCGTTCATCTGGGCGCCCTGCTCTTCGCTGACGTATTCCATGGATGCGAGCGGCACGGCCTTCCCGCCGATTTCGTTGGCCACGGTCTCGGCATCTTTGGGATTCGCGCCCAGCTCGTAGAACACCGTGGTGGTGCCGTGCTCCTTGCAGAAGTCCACGGCCTGCGCACGGTTTTGAGCGCAGGCGACTCGGTCGAGTGAGCCCCTGCGGGGAAGTGCTTGATGTCGAGGTCGCGGCAGAGGTAGGCGTACGCGTTGTGGTGACGACGAGATTCGCGGCGCGTCAGACCCTTGAACTTCTCCTGGTAAGACGCATCGAGTTCGGTGATGCGCGCCACGACATCGACTTTGCGCTGGTAGAAATCCGACTTCTGATCGGGCCGGATTTCGCAGAGGCGATCGTGGATGGCGTTGCAGTAACGTTTTTGGCGTTCAGGAGCGACAGCCAGGAATGCGGGTCGTAGCTACCTTGTCGGTGCCCGACGAGGATCCTTCCATGAGCTGCTTCGTCGGGATCTCAGTCGCCGTTCTCGCGCGTCACCAGCCGATAGGAAAGCAGGTTCGCGCTCGCGCGGTCGGAAAGCAGGATCCAGTCGTCGCCCTCGGGCGGCGTGAAGCCGATGTATCCGCTCTCATGTCCCATCTCCAAGGCGTAGACCGCGCCGTCCTCGACCCTCGATGGTGTCGTGCTGGGCGACGGTCCGGCCCTTCTCGCTCATGATGGGCGTCCGCGCTTCGCGAGCTCGGCTTCGGATGTGTTCCGCATCGGCCTGAAGAGGCGACGCGCGATGTCTTGGTGCGTGGCCAGATTTGAAACCGTAGGTTCCGGGGCCGACGAGGCTCGCGATGTATTGGAACTCGCCCATGGCGGCCGCACCCTTGTAGGTGATGAGATCGATGCCGTCCGCAAGCGTGAGCACGGGCAGGTCGGGAAGGTTGTCGCGCACCTGGTCGACCCAGTGCTCCATGTTGGCGCCGTTCACGACCAGCAGATCGGCGCGGGAGAGGTCTTTGAGGTTCTTGGGCGTGGGCTCCCAGACGTGGGGGTCTTTGTTCGTCGGCATGAAGGCATGCAGCTCCACGGCATCTCCCGCCACTTCGCGTACCAGGTCGTATACCGGGTAGAAAGAGGCGTAGACCACAGGTCGCGCCTGGGCGGAGGCCTTGGAACCGGCACCGTCCGCACAGGAGGGAAGCAGGGCGGCGCTCGCGATGCCTGCGCCCACGTAGCCGCAGACGCGAAGGAATTCTCTGCGCGTGTGATTCGTGATGCGTGCGTTCTCCTCAACGGTAAGGGGCGCCTTTCGGCGCCCCTCGCTGCGTTATTCTTTGATCTCGTCCTTGATCTGGTCGATCGTGGAGCTGGGGGCTACGAAGGTCGGATACCAGTCGTCTTTGCCCATCAGCTCGTCGACGTCATTGCCGTAGCGCATGTGGAAGTGCGTGAGCTCCTCCTCGCCATGGACGGGCATCATGAGGAGAACGGGGTATTTCGCGTCGGCCTCCTTGGCCTTGAAGACGTCCCACTCCAGCTCGTGGCCGCCGTGCATGACCTTTTTGGAGTCGACGCACTCGTAGGTGGCCTTGGCGATCTCGGCGCCGCCTTCGGATTCGAATCCGTCAAGGAAGCTCACGGTGTCGCCTTCGATCTTCAGGCCGTGGAATTCGCACGAGCGCTTCTCTTTAAGCTCGGCCTTCACATCTTCCGCCGTGGTCTTGTTCATTTTCGCGGCTTCGTCGTAGGCGTCGGCGACTTCGTCCTTGTCGAGGTAGGAACTGAAGTCGTTCCAGGTGCCCTTCCATCCGGCGAGGGTGGTCTTGGCGGCGGAGGCCTCGTCCATGGCGGCGGGCTGGGAGGCCATCGTTTCCTGCGACATGTCCTCGGCCTGATCCTTTTCCGCCTGCCCTGCGCATCCTGCCAGTGCGAGGGCTATGCCGACGGCCGCCGTTGCTCGACAGACCTTATTGAGTGCTTTCATGGTATGCTCCTTGCATTGTCGGGGGAAGTCAAATATTAACCTTAGCTAACTTCTGACGCGAAATACCGAATCCTTCTTGCCGTCCATGCAAGTGCCTTCACATATTCTTGATAATTCTGGCGGTTGCCTGGATCTTGATGATTCCGGCGACCGCCTGGATGCAGGCTCCCCTATGGTTGCGTGATGTCGACCTGCTGGAAGCGCGCCCTTCCTTCTGTGCGAACTCGGCCGACAAAGGCGCTCCGAGCATGAACTCGCTGATCTCGTCGAGCTTCTTCTCGGGATCGACGTCCGAGAACGTATCGGGGTAGGCCACCGATCCGACCTGGTAGCAGTTCGCAAGCGCCAGCTCCACGTTGGTCGAGTAGAAGCGGTAGGAGATGAGCGAATAGGTCTTGCCTTCCTTAACCGCGTTCAGCGCGTCGAAGTACGCGGGGTTCGAGGCGTAGTCTTCCTTGACCAGCGGGAGGTTGCCGCTTTCTATGAACACGTATGAAGGCTGTGCGCTCGAAACCGCTTCCAGATCGATGGAATAAGGCCCGTTCGCACCCTGGCCGTCCGCAACGTTCGCGATGCCGCAGACGTCGAAGGGCGGGAACAGGGCTTCGGTGCCGTCGACCCGTGCCCGCCGCGGAGCTGATGCCCGCGGCATAGGCCGAGACCGTTCCTGCTGACTTCGATGCCGCCGAGCGGGCTTTCAGATCGGACTCGAGATCCTGATATAGTCGACGACCTCGTGCGCGCGTTCTTCGCGGCCGAGCACCTTTCCGAGGAAGAGGAGATTGTCGCCATAGTCCTGCCCGAAGAAGGTCTCGTGCTGGTCGAGGCAGACCACGGGGATTCCCGTCTTCTGCTGGAGTGCGTCCGCCGCATCGGCTTCAAGACCGTCGGCGACGATGACCTGCGCGCGCCTCCATGATGGCTTCTTCGTTCGGCGTCACGCCCTTCGATCCCTCCGTCGCCGATCACGGGGAGCTTCTCAAAGGTCGCATGGTTGACATGCCGGTACGCGCACTGGACGTAATCCTCATGTTCGGATTCCTCCACGCCGACCACCTTGTCGACGGCCTGGAGATAGCACACGGGCGCAGGCTGATGCCGACGCAGACGATTCTCTGCACGTCCTGCGGCACGTCTACGGTGCGGCCGCGCATATCCACGACCGTCATCGCGGCGGACGCGGCATCTTCCGTTTCGCCGCCGTCGTTCGTCTCCGCGCATCCCGCGAACGCCATCGCCGCGAGGGCGAGCATGATCGCGCAGGCGATCGCCGCCATTCGTGCGGCCCAACCGTGTCTGATCTCCACCGGAGCTCCTTTCTCGAAAGTATTATGAATTATAATTCCGTAACACTTCAGCGATGCTATCATGCTTTCGCATACAGTGATACGAAAATAGTAACATCGCTATAAGGAGGGCGGCATGAACGCCTCGATGGACGATGACGTGCCGGCCTGTCGTCCGGCCGATGGTCAGGTGGACGAGATTCTTCGGGTCCAGCGAACGGCCGAGCGGCGATGCATCGCGACCATAGCTGTTCTTGTCGCTCTCATGCTTGCATCCGCTGCGGCCGAACCTCTCCTGCGGAGCGTCGGGCATCGGGCAGACGAGATCATGCGGCGCTGTTCGGCCAGCGCCGGTCGACCGATGTCGCGGCCGTGCGTTCCATCAGGCTTCCGCGCGTCGTATGCGCTCTCGTCGCGGGCTCCGGGCTCGCCTTGGCGGGCGCGGTTCTCCAAAGCGTGCTCGAGAATCCTCTGGCCCCGGCGTCTACGGTCGGTATTTCCCAAGGCGCCTCGTTCGGCGCCAGCCTCGCCATCATCGTCGTGGTGCCTGCGCTTGCGGGATCGGCATCCGCATAGGCATGGGCGCGATCGCGCTGTTCGCGTTTGCGGGCGCCATGGCGTCGAGCATCATCGTGCTTCTGTTCTCCCGGCTCGGCGGCATGCGTCCGGAAAGCATCGTGCTCGTCGGCGTCGCCCTCCGCGCGCTCTGGGCGGCTCGTCGACCATCATGCAGTACTTCGCCAGCGACGTCGAGCTTACGAAGGCCGTCTTCTGGCAGTTCGGCGATCTGGGACGGGCGACCTGGAGCCAGATAGGGATTCATGGCAGCCGTGTGCGCGTGCTGCGGCGCATACTTCGCGAATCGATGGAACTACAACGCGCTGCAGAACGGCGCCCACGCGGCCAGCGGCTTGGGCGTGGATCTTGCGCACGCGCGTGGCGAGCGTGGCCGTCGCCTCGCTCACGGCGGCGGCCGTGGTCTCGTTCGTCGGTCTCATCGCTTCATCGGCCTTATCGCACCCCATATCGCCCGCAGGGTCGTAGGCAGCGACCATCGGTATCTGCTTCGGCGTCGCTCGTGCTCGGCGCCGTGATCATGCTGGGAAGCGATCTTGCGGCCCGCATGGTCATCTCGCCCGTGATCCTTCCTATCGGGAGCGATCGCATCCTTCCTGGGCGCGCCCTTCTTCCTCGTGCTTCTGTATCGGGGGTATGCGCGATGAATAGGGGATCCATGACCGCATGCGGGCTCGCGTATTCCTATCCGCGCTGCGCATGCAACGTGTTCGAGGATATCGACGTGCATGTCGAATCGGGGTCGTTCATCGGCGATCCTCGGCAGTAACGGGCGGGAAGTCCACGTTGCTCGACCTGCTTGCCGGTATCGCCCGCCCCTCTGCGGGCGAGGTGTCGGTCTGCGGACAGGCGATCGCCTCGATGAGCCGTCGGCAGATAGCCCGGCATATCGCCTATGTGGGCCAGCAGCAAACCGTGCCGCATCCTCACCGTGTTCGACGAGGTGCTCTTGGGAAGGCGCCCGCATGTCGGCTGGGGTTGACCGATCACGACAGGGAAGTCGCCGCGCGGGCCATCGCCCGTCTCGGATTCGAGGGGTATTCCCGGAGGTACTGCGACGAGCTTTCGGGAGGCGAGCGTCAGAAGGCGTTCATCGCGCGTGCCCTCGCCCAAGAACCGAAGGTCCTGATCCTGGATGAACCTACGAGCGCGCTCGACCCCAAGAACCAGCTCGAGGTGCTGCGGCTCATCCGCGACGTCACGCATCGGGACGGCCTTGCGACCATCGCCGTGCTCCATGACGTCAACCTGGCGCTGCGTTTCTGCGACGAGTTCCTGCTCGTGAGAAACGGCGTCCCTGTGGCCTGCGGCGGCCGTGAGGTCGTGGATTCGCGGAACTTGTCCGAGACCTATGGCGCTTCGTTCAACGTGATCGAAGTCGACGGGATGCGCATCGCGCTTCCTGCGGCCTGCTGAAGAGAGAGGGAGTACAGCCATGAACATCGAGAGGTACGATACCGCGATTCTGTTCGACGAGGAACGCATCGCGCTCAGCTGGAAGAGCGAGGATGCCGGCTATCGCGGGCAGGAGGTATGGGACGCCGCCGCGCCGAACTTCGCGAAGATGCCGATTCCGACCGGCGACGACCCGTTCATACGCATGCTTGACGACGAGGTGGAGTTCGCGCCGGACATGAGGGTTCTGGATATCGGATGCGGAAGCGGCATCTACGGCCTCGCCCTCGCATCGCGGGTGGGAGAAGTGGTCGGCATCGACATCTCCCCGAAGATGATAGAGGCCGCCCGCGAGAAGGCATGCGCCCTCGATGCGCGCAACGTGCGGTTCGTCCAGGGCGATTTTTCGGGACATGACGTTCGATGGGGCTTCGACCTCGTGTTCGCGCATATGACGCCGGCAATCGGGGATTCGAGGCGTTCCTGAAGATGATGTCGCTGGCAAAGCGGTGGTGCTATTTCGCGCGGCCCGTCCGCAGAACCGACGAAGTCCTCTTCGAGGCGCGCAGACGCTGCGGTCTTCCGGAGTCCCGCGATCCCTTCGATACGGATTTCCTCAGCGCGTTCTCGCTTGCATGGCTACGGGGATATACGCCCGAAATACGTCGGTATCACGACGTGTGGAATACCGATCGACCGCTTGAGGAGGCGATTCGCCTGCATGCCGACCGTCTGGTATCGACATCTCTCGACGAAGGACGGAAAGCCGTCGTCGAAGAATACCTTCGGTCGATCGCGCAGGAAGGCACCGTGCGCGAGCATATCGAGACCACCGTCGTGATGATGGGCTTCTGCATAGACGAGGGCGGCCCGCTTAGGTCGCGTGCCGCCCCTCGATCGCCGTTGAGGCTTGAGATGCCTTAGATCTCGGCCTTCCAGAGGCCGTGGAGGTTGCAGTACTCGTAGGCCGCGACGGCTTCGTCGCCCTCGACGAGCGCGAACTCGGCGACGGGTTCCTGTCCGGCGGAAAGCTCGACCTTCTGGAATCCGTTCTTGGTCTCGAGGACGACCCAGGAGATGTGGTGCTCCTCGAGCATCGGGTGGGCGACTTCGCCGACCTTGACGGTGACCTTCGAGCCCCTCGACCGTGACGACGGGGACGTGCTCTCGGTAGCCGCGTCGGTCGTGTTGGGGATAAGCTCGGTCATCTCCGTGCCGCAGCAGACGACGCGCGGGCCCTTCTCGACGAAATACGTGATGATGTTGCCGCAATCGGCGCTGGAATAGAACTTCGATGTCCTCCTTTTTCCGGCCCATACGGGCCTTTCATGCGATTCCCCGCAACAGCGCGCCTGGGAATCGCACAGATGTCGCGGGATTGGTTCGCGGATGGAATCCATGCGTTTCATCCCCGAATCCATCACGCTTATTATCGCTCGCTTTCCGCCGCACTCATATGGGATTCGAAGATGCTATTAAATTGGTCACAATTACATCAAATGCAATCGAAAATGAGGAAGGGGGCCGATGTCTTCGGATAGGCCCCATGGCCTCGAGATTCCCCATGGAAAAAGATGGACGGCTCGCTTAGGGGATGGGAGCCGTCCATCTTCAAGGGGCGCCGTCTGCATCGCGGGAAAGGGGAGGAAAGGGGGTCGCGATGCATGCGGCTTTCGGGTATGCAAGGATCGAGCCGGCGCCGTGCGCCGGCCGAAAGGGCGCGAGGCGTATGATGCGCGCATCCGTACGCGCCCGGCTGCATCCGCTCATTCCTTCGGTTTCTAAAAGATAGCATAAAACATAAAATTGTATACAATTTAAAAATAGGGAAGAATAGCACGTGCGCACAAGGATTCCACAACCTATACTTTGAGCCATCGGCACATCCTCGAGAAAGGATTCCCATGGCAGAGAAATACACGTTCGCGTCATTCGACGGCACGGAGCTCTTCGGCAAGACCGATGCGGTCGACACGCCGCTCGCGGCCGTCGTCATCGTGCACGGGCTGTGCGAGCATCAGGGCGCTACGATTATCTGACCATGCGTCTGAACGCGCAAGGATACACGGTGTACCGCTTCGACCATCGCGGGCACGGGCGCAGCGGCGGCCAGAAGGTCTATTACGCGTCCTTCGACGATATCGCGAGGATGCCGACGTCGTGGTCGATCGCGCCATTGCGGAGAATCCCGACCTGCCGGTCTTCATGGTGGGCCACAGCATGGGCGGGTACTGCGCCGCGCTCTATGCGCACCTGTTCCCGGGCAAGGTGGACGGCTTCGTTCTGTCGGGAGCCTGGACGCGCGACAGCAAGCATATGTGCGACGGCGCCCTTGCGACCGACGAACGCGATCTGACCTATATGCAGAACGAGCTATCCGGCGGCGTATGCTCGGATCCCTCGGTCGGCGAGCGCTATATGGCCGACCCGCTGGTCGTCAAGGAGATGTCGCTCGGACTTTTCCGCGCGCTGCATGAAGGTCACGAATACATGCGCGCCCATGCGGCCGATTTCGTCGACCCGGTGCTCATCCTGCATGGCGGCGACGACGGCTTGGTAGCTCCGAAGGATTCCCTGGAGCTCTACGAGCAGATCGCCGCAGAGGATAAGAGCCTGCGCATCTACGCGGGCCTGCTCCATGAGATTTTCAACGAGTACGACAAGGATGCTGTCATCGAAGACGCTCTCGATTGGCTGAACGCCCATGCCGACGCCTATTATCTCGATGCGCACGAGTGCGATGAGGAGGATTCCGCGGTATAGCGATCCGCAAAGAGGGGCCACGCTCGCCGAGACGACGATGGGTGCGAGCGTGGCCGTAATGGCGCCCGTGCGTCGAGTGCAAGCGCGACACGGGGAGATCGGTGCGCTTGGGGGAATCGGCGCCGGCCATGGGTTATGCGGTCTGAAATCCCTTTTCGCTTCGAGATTTCCTTGGGTTCGATCTCGTATCGAACGTAATTATTCTTAAATGAGAATATTATATCGTAAGTGCCGGGCGGAAGGGAATACCTGAATCGCTGCGAATTTCGGCATTCGGGTATGCAGGGATGCGACGAATGCGGCTTGCCCGGCGCGGTTCCTTGAAACCAGGCCTATCGAATCCGCCATGCGGAAATCGTGAACTCAGCGCTCTCATTTATTAATGAGATTCATTCCTATTAAAATAACGGCATCCGAAGAGTTCGATCGCTTCGGTATCGAACGTATCCCGCACGATGCGTGCGGGACACCCGCCATCACGACCTCAGGAGGATCCATGTCACTCATCGGCAAGGAAGTATCCGATTTTTCCGTCCAGGCCTACCAGAACAATGAATTCAAAACCGTCACCAAGGCCGACACGCTTGGCCGTTGGTCGGTGTTCTTCTTCTATCCAGCCGACTTCACCTTCGTCTGCCCGACGGAGCTCGAGGATCTCGCGAATTCATACGACGAGTTCAAAGCCGCCGGTTGCGAAGTGTATTCCGTCTCCTGCGACACCGAGTTCGTCCACATGGCGTGGCACCAGGAATCCAAGGCCATCGGCAAGGTCGACTACCCGATGCTCGCCGACCCGGCGCAGGCGCTTGCGCGCGATTTCGAGGTTCTGATCGACGGCGCCGGCCAGGCCAGGCGCGGCGCTTTCATCGTCGACCCCGAGGGCCGCATCCAGTCGTATCAGGTGAACGCCGGCGGCGTCGGCCGCAATGCCGCCGAACTGCTGCGTCTCGTGCGTGCATGCCAGTTCGTCGCCGAGCACGGCGATCAGGTCTGCCCTGCACGCTGGGAGCCGGGCGCCGACACGCTCAAGCCCGGTGCCGATCTGGTGGGTGCTCTGTAGGATTTCGAACAAGGCTGCGGCTGCAGCGGCATGTACGTTGCAGCCGTTTTCCAGACCGAACGGCGAAGGAGGCCGGCCCCGAAACATTCGGGGCCGGCCTCCTTGTTCATGCGCAACGGCGCTTTCGAATGCAGACAGGGGCTACGGCGGATGCGTGCTGGAGACGGCGCGTCGCGCACGAGGTCCCTGCGATTCGCTCCGGCTGCATGCGTCAAAGATGGCCATGGGGCGAGGGTCGCATTCACCGCCGAGGACCGTTTCCGACGATTCGACTCGGATGCGCGCCCGGATGCATCCCTGCCGGAACGCCTGTGCAGGAAGAGCCTGGCCTATTGGAAGAGGATATGCGCCGCGATGACGATGGCGGTGGTCCTGAGGCCGGACACAGCCAAGGCGACGCCGCTCATGGCTCCTTCGAGCGATCCCATCTCAAGCGCCTTGGTGGTGCCGACGGCATGCGAGCAGGCACCGATGGCGACGCCGGTCGCCACCTTGTCATGCACGCGGAACACTTTCGCCATGATAGGCGAGAAGATGGCGCCAGAATGCCCTGTGATGATGACGGCCGCCACGGTGATCGACGTGATGCCGCCGAGCTCCTGGGACGCCGCGATGGCGATCGGGGTGGTGACCGACTTGGGAATGAACGAAAGCGCAAGGTCGTTGCCGAGCCCGAGCAGGCGGCAGAGCGTCTAGGCGCTCACCATGGAGACGATGCTTCCCACCAGGCATCCGGCAACGATGGGAATGAAGTGCTCCTTCAATATGCGGCGCTGACGGTAGACGGAGTAGGCGAGGGCGACCGTCGCGGGGCCGAGCATGAACGAGAGCTGGACGCTCGCCTCGAACGAATCCACGAGGGATGCGCAGGAGGCTCAGCGCGACGATGATGCCGACGAGCGTGACCAGAAGCGGGTTGAGGGCAGGGTCTTCACCTTCTTATAGAGAAGGACCGAAAGCTCGAAGACGCCGAGGGATATGAGCGTGCCGAGAATGAGGACCGCGGGCAACGGAGGTTGAGATCGATCATGGGTCTTTACGCCTCGATCTCGAGGCCGGCGCCGTCGAGTGTGCGGGCGGTGCGGCGGGCGCGGCGTTCCATCAGGCGTTGGACTGCGATGACCGTGTAGCTCGTGGCCAGAAACACGATGATCGTGGTGGCCACGCAGACGAAAGGCGGCACTTGAGCGCCTGATCCTCGAGCATGCTGAAAGCATCCCATGATGCCGACTCCGGCGGGGATGAAGAAGATCGACATGTTGTCGATCAGGTAATCGCAGGCAGCGCCGACGTGCTTGTGCTTGAGCACACGCGTCGCCAAAAGCGTGAGCAGGAGCGCCATGCCGACGATATTGCCGGGCAGATCTATGGGCAGCGCTTTCGCGACGAGGCATCCGGCTTCGTAGATTCCGACGAGCAGCACGAGCTGAAGGGCGATGAGCGCACCGCGCCGCGTTTTCTTGCGCGCATCCGTGCGGCTGGGAAGGCGTGCGGCCGCTTTCCGATCATCGTTTTGTCGCGTTCGGCAGCACGACTGCTGCGTCATGGAGGAATCAGTCCTTTTCGATCGTTTCGCGCGGCACGGATCGCCGCTTCCATCCGAGCGTCTCGATAGTCACGACGGTCGCGCTTCGGAAGGCATCGTTCCGTACGGTGCGGCTTCTCGAACACAGTGCCTGTCGTGCCAATCTCGAACAGGTGCTAGGATACTCGTCCCGGCGTACGGCCCTGACATTCACGTAACCGCCGAATGCCGTACAAGAAAACGTTCGCGGGTCTTCGAGCATCTCCATAATCGCCGGTCCGCGGGCTCAGGGATTTCTCTTTCCCCGCATCACTTTCCTCTATTCGCTCAATTATGCTCCGCTGCCGGCGAGGGCCTGTCTTTTCGAGGGCACGTAATGGGTCAGCATGCTCGATCCGACGCGGATTCGGTTGCGCCTTCCGTTTCGGAGGTTTTCGCTTTCCCGTTTTTCGCGTGGGCAGATGCACGGCGGCCGCTTATAGCGACCGGCCTCAGTAGTCGAATTCGACCGCCGGGTCGTCCTGGTGAGGACGCCGGCGACGACGATGTCGGCGTCCAGGTACTTCTTGGCAAGCATGCAGTATTCGTCGAGCGCGACTTGAAGATCGCCGATGCGATCGGACTCGATGTTCTCCATGCAGAGCGTCGCCGCGCGGGTGGCGTCGGTGACGGCGGTGCGCTGGCCATCGCGCCAGTTCGTACGCAGCGGCATACGGCGCCTTCGGCATCGTAATAGAGCATCTCGCCGGGAAGCGACGGCTCTTCGCGCTCTTCGCCGATGGGAAGGAAGGGGAGCGGTTCTTCGCTCACGCCCAGGTGCAACGCCTCGGCGATGCTGTCGAGGTCTTCCTGGCCGACGGGAAAGGCGTACTTTCAGGGAGATGGCGTTTGAGATATCGACCGTCAGGGGCGATGCTGCCGAGCCAGGTTGCCGTTGAGCGTGCGCTTCGCATGAGGTTCTCCATGCTGCAGCGCGCACCCTTCTTCTTCTTGAACTTGGTGTAGGCGTCGCGCCAGACGGCGACGCAGGGGTTCTGCGAGATGGTGCTGCTGACGAGGTTGCCGTTGGCGATCTCGTTCGCTTCCTGAGCAGCGCGGCGTTCCGCCCGCTCGCTATCCGGGACGTCGTCGTCTCGCCTTGAAGTCGCGGACGATGGCGCAGGCGATGCTCGCATCGGGGAAGATGTTCCAGAACGATTCGTCGTGATGATGATGTTCTTCTTCATGCGCAGCTCCTTGATCGAGGCTTCGTTCCGTTGATTATGAGGCGAGCACGCATGCGAGAGTTCGCCGGGACCTGTCGCATGCGCCCTATCTCCCGCAATCGTCGATGTCTCCCGGCATGCGGACGCTTCATTAGCTCAACGCCCGATATGCGGCCCGTCGAGGCTTATGGAGGCGCGCGCCCGCCGTTTCCGGTCGTCTTCCTGCGCCAGCGACCGCATCGTCTCGGCGAGCTTCGAGCGAGGGATCGCTGAAAGCGCCGAGCGGTAGATCGCATAAAATCGGTTACGAACGGAGATCGACCAGATTGAACGTGCGGCATTCCTCGCGTCGGTCGAGTCCGAACCGCGGTTTGAGCGTCGTCGGCACCACGCGGCACGTCGGCGTCGAATCCGTTGGCGAAATAATCGAAAGTGATCGCCCGGCGGCATGGATCTGAGCGTGACGCGCTCCGCGTTCGGCGAATCGGATCGGCCACGCCGTCGCGCACGTATCCGGCGTAGATGTCGGGCGGAAGCGGATGGTGCATCCGTCAGATCTCGCGCCCGTATGCATGCGCGTTCGAAGAGGGATTGCCTTCCCGGTCACAGAGCTCGATCGTCTCCTCGACTGATCTGTGACCGTCGAACCCGCAGGATGGATTCGCTCGTTACGTCTCCGTCCCAGTGCGCGGCCGCAGCCACGATGTCGTGTCGTCGTCGGACAGCGCTCGAGCGTGCTCGACGCGCGGGCATGCAAAGCGTGATCTCGATGACGATGCGCGGATTCTCGGCGGCGAGTGCGAGACGCGATGCACAGGCGTCTCGAGCCGCGCGGGTTGGTCGCGGCGTATGCGCGCAGAAAGGAAGTTGCCGGCGAGATCGCGGTATTCGTCGCGCCACGGTCTCTGACGTTTCAGGCATGCGCGATGCCGTGCACGAATCGTCGTCCTATCGGCGTGAGCGGTACCGTCCCTCGTTGCGCGCGAAGGACGGCATCGAGCTCGATTCGAGCTCGCCCATGTGCTCGATGAGGTGGCGCGCGCGACGAACGCCTGCTGGGCGGCGATCGTGCAGTTCAGCTCGCGAGCGAGGATGAGAACTCCTCGAGGTGCTGCGTGTTCATGCGTCCTCCTGCAAGGCGTGCGAAAAACCTGCGCCTTGTTCGAAAATTCCTGCGTCGAAGCTGATTTTACGTCACGTCTCGAAAAGCGTCTACCTCGTCACGTCCTACTCAGCATGCCCTAGCATTGCATGGTGGGAGCGCCGGCAGCGAGGCGTCGGCACGCAAAAGCTAAAGGAGGACCCTATGGATATGGATCGCCGGAATTTCGTCAAGGGCGCCGCGCTCGTGGGCGATGCCGGCGTGCTGCCGGGCTTGCGGGATGCGCGGCAGGGCACGTCCGCCTCGTCACATCGGACGAGGCGGCGGACGCACCGCGCGGCGTTCGAGGCCGCCGCTACTCCGATGAATCCCGTCGAGACCGCCTGCCAGCTGGGATGAGGAATTCGATATCGTGGTCGTTGGATCAGGGCGCGGGCGCGCATGAACGCATCCATCCGCCTCGCGCAGGCCGGATATTCCGTCGTCATGCTCGAGCGCGTCCGGACCGGCGGCAACTCGCGGCATTCGTCGGTGTTTTCCAACTTCGGCGGGCATTCCCAGGCCGAAGCCGCGCAGTGTGGCGTACCCGAGCTATCCACGATGTCGACAACATCGTCGAGTTCATGCTCGACTGCCAGCGATGACAGGCGACCCCGAACTCATGCGTGCGATGGCGGTCGAAGGCGAGGTGCATCGACTGGATGAACGGGAGAGGCCGGCGCGCAAGTGGGTGCCGATGAGATCCGTCGCCTGCGAGAGCGGCCTGCTTCGGTGGAGCATGGCGACCGGGACCAGCAGCATCAGCGTGAACCTCGTTTGCAGGAGCTTGCGGAGACGGCGAAGGCTGCCGGGGTCGATATCGCGTGGCGCTCTCCGATCGATGCGCTCGTCTACGATGGCGCGCGGGTGGTCAGTGCAGCGCGTGGCCAGGGCGATGAGCGGTCGTTCATCAGCGCTGCGCGGGCCGTCGTGCTCCGACGGGCGGCGGAAGAGTCAATCGCGCGATGATGGCCAAAGTGTTCGCCACCTGCCTCAGAGGGCTCGCGAATATCGCCACGCCTCCGAACGGCACGGGCAGGTGCATCCGCATGCCAGGGCGTCGGCGCCGATCCTGGCCGGCTACGATTCACGGGCGCGTTCGGCGGCGGCGTGTGGTGGCGCGACTTCGAGAATTCGACACGCAGATGGATTGCCATATCAGCAGGACGGCAGCAGGGCGCTGCGCCAGCCGTGGCTGCGCATCAGCGTCTACGGCGACCGCGTGCCCTATGTCTCTGCCTCCGCGCGCAGCTTTCCGTACGTGACCGACGCCTCGCCGTCGTCGGCGAGAAACCTGTGCGACGGCGGCATCGAGATAGGCTCAGCCCGGCGGCCAAGACCTTCGTCTGCTCGACTCCAAGTGCGCCAGCTCGTGACCGACAACTTCTTCGGTCAGGTCATCCCGCAAGCGAGATCGTCGCGCCGGACGATCCTGTCGACCGCGTGCCGAGGCTCTGCGCGACTGCGCACCGGCTTCAATGTGCATGGTGGATGCGCGCCATCGTGAAGACCGATACGATCGAGGAGCTCGAGGCGGCGCTCAGCCTGACGGCGGGCACGCTCGTGGACGCGGTGAAAAGTGGAACGAGGCGTGCGATCGCGGCGAGGACTGTGCGGCGTCGTACCCAGTATCGCGCGATGACTGATCAAGATCGAGCAGACCGCCCTACGGATCCGAGCTGGGCGGCCCGTGTTCGGGTCAGTGCGGCCTGCGCGTGAATCCCTCGATACGGTCCTTGCCGAGGACAGATCGGCCATCGAGGCGCTCTGCGGGCTGGCGCCCGGCCGGCGGCTCGGCGGGCGACAGCAACGCCGCCGGCAAGCCTCGACCAGCATGTCTGCGATCTTGAGCCTCGCGTTCGTCGGCGGCTACGCGGCGGCAGCATCGTAGACCGCCGACTGGCAAGGCCGACGCATGGGTTCGTGCCGCATGGATGCATCCATCGCCCGCCGTCGCATGTGCTCAGTGGTCTGCATGGCTTCTCCATGAGCTTGCTCGCGGCGCGCTTCTCCGCGCGTGTAGCAACAAGTCTTATTTCAGCTGGTTCAGACCATGAGCTCGGCGTCTTCGGTCGCGTGGGCGCATGGTGCTCGCCGGGAACCATCTTGACGATGTCGCCGGGCTCGATCGGTTCGCTCGTGCCGGCCGCCGTGTCGATGAAATCGACCTTGCCCTTCACGGGCACGACGATGACGTCGGCTTTCGCGAAGTGCTCAGGAATATCCTGGCCGGCAGGGGATCACGAGGTGGGTCACCGTGAGGCGTTCTTCCTCGACGAGGTTCTCCCAGAGCTCCGCCTTTCGGGTTGCCGTGGATGCAGCGCATGGCGTCTCCTTTCGTTCGTAGGGCTTTGCGAAGAACCTAGCACACGTCCGTCGGCTCATGCGTTGCTGCGGCAACGTATGCCGTCTTTTTCCTTCCAAGCCTTCTGCCGCATCGCTTTCATCGGATCGACGGAAGGACGTATGCGCAAACCATATGCGCATTATGTTCCCGAGATGAGCGTCGGATTCTTCCTGGGACGACTTCCGCTTGCCGCTTTGTGCAGGCCGTCGATCGCTCGTCCCACGTCACGCCGCTCGCTCGATATGATGGACGGCGCTTCTGAGAAGTTTCGCGCCCGCGCTTGGTTCGCGGATGCGCGTTCATCTGGTCGCGTTAATATTCGCGACGTACTGGGAGGCGAAAAGAGGAATTCTCGTATGACCAGAGCTCTCAAATGGACGGCAACGGCGGCGGCGCATGTGTCCTATGCGTTCACCGGTGGCGGGCATCTACCCAGATCAGCCCGTCGAGGCCCCATGGCGGACTTCGTCGACCAGTGGTCGGCGCAGACCCTCGAGAACATCTTCGGCACCACGGTCAGGGTCGCCGAGATGGAATCCGAGGGCGGTGCAGCGGGCACCGTGCAGCTCTCTTTCCGCAGGCGCGCTGACCACCACCACGGCGTCAGGGCCTGCTCCTCATGATTCCGAATACTATAAGATCGCGGCCGAGCAGCTTCCGGCCGTTTTCAGTATCAGCGCCCGTACCGTGGCCGCAGACACTGAACATCTTCGGCGACCACTCCGGACATCATGTCGTGCCGCCAGACCGGCTCGAGCATGCTGGCCGAGCAGCGTCAGGAGTCGCGGGATCTCGCCGCCGTCGCGCATCTCGCGGCGATCAAGGGCGGCGTTCCGTTCCTGAACTTCTCGACGGCTTTCGCACCTCGCATGAGGTGCAGAAGGTCGCCGCATGGGACTACGAAGACCTCGCCGATATGTGCGACATGGATGCCGTCCAGGCGTTCCGCGACCATGCGCTCAACCCGGAGCATCGGCCGTGCGCGGCTCGCACGAGAACGGCGACATCTTCTTCCAGCATCGCGGGTCCTGCAACGGCCACTACGACGCGGCTCCGGCGATCGTCGAGAGCTGCATGCAGCAGGTCAACGACAAGATCGGCACGAACTACGACCTCTTCAACTACTATGGCGCGCCCGGACGCCGACCGCGTCATCGTGCCATCGGCTCCATCGGCGACGTGGCCGAAGGGTCGTCGATTACCTGAACGCGCACGGCGAGAGAGGTCGGTCTGGTGAGGTCCGCCTGTATCGCCCGTTCGTGCCGAAACTGGCCGCTGCCATCCCCGAGACGGTCACCAAGGTCGCCGTCATGGACCGTACTCAAGGGCCTGGCAGCGTCGGTGAGCCTCTGTGCCTGGACGTCGTCTGCGGCCTCCATGAGATCGGACGCGCGGGTCTCATCGTCGGCGGCCGCTGCAGCCTAGGTTGCAGACACCCCGCCCGCATCGGTCTTCGCATCTTCGAAGAGCTCAGAAGGACGCGCGAGCGCGAGTTCACGGTCGGCATCGTCGACGACGCGGCGAACCTATCGCCGAGGATCCTGCGGCTATACACCGCGGCCTCCGGCATCATCGAGAGCAGGTTCTGGGGTCTCGGCGGCGACGGCACGGTCGGTGCGAACAAGAACTCGTCAAGATCATCGGCGACCATACCGAGCAAATACGTCGAGCCTGACTTCCAGGTACGAGCTCGAAGAAGACCGGCGGCGTGACGATCCAGCCATCTGACGCTCGGAGATTCCCCGATCCGCAGCTCCTACGTCAACAAGGCCGACTTCGCGGCCGCCATAAATCCTTCGTACGTCACGAAGGGCTTCCATGATGGTGCGGGACGTCAAGCTCGGCGGCGTGTTCACTGATCAACTGCCAGTGGACGCCCGAAGAGCTCGACATCACCACAGATACCGAGGCGCGCTGTCATCTGCCGCAACGGCATCCAACTCTACACGATCGCGCGATCGACCTTGCGATCGAGATCGGCATGCGGCAACGCACGCAACACTATCCTGTCAGTCGGCATTCTTCTCGCTGGCGAAGGTCCTGCCCGCCGAAGATGCGATCCGCCAGCATGAAGGATGCGCACGAAGTCGTATCTGAAGAAGGGCGGGACGTCGTCGACGCATGAACCATCGCGCGATCGATGCGGGCGCCACCGCGTATCGCAAGATCGACGTGCCCGCACCTCCTGGGCCGACGCGACGGACGAGCCCTGCAGGTTCCGCGCATGCCGGACGCCCTGAGCTCGTGAAGATGGTGACCGGATCGCGCGGAGCCCATCGGCCTCGCGAGACGGTGACAGCTGCCGGTCTCCGCCTTCTATGCACCATGTCGACAGCCGGTTCGAAACCGGCGCCGCCGCTTCGGAAGCGCGGCGTGGCCCGTGTGCCGACATGGGGATGCACTGCCAGTGCAGCATGTGCTCGTACGTCTGCCCGCACGCCGTCCGTCGTCCTCCTCACCGACGAGAGGCGGATGCGCAATACCGTCACCCGCGATCGATGCCAAGGGCGGCAAGATGCGCGGCATAGTACGCTCGTCGTCTGCCGCTCGACTGCGTGCTGCGAGGGTCTGCGTCGCTGGTGCCCCACGAACTCCCTTTCACTATCGCCTATCGCGTGTGGAGACGCCCAAGCAGAACGCCTTCGACTGCTGCGTCGGACGAAAGGTGTCGCGCAGAGCCCGAGTTCGAGCATGGGCATCAGGACAGCCAGTTCAGAAAGCCGCTGCCAGATTCTCCGGTGCGTGCGCGGCCGCGAGACATCGTACGCGCGTCGTGACCCAGCTCTGCAGCGACCCCGCATGTACGTGGCGAACTCAGCGGCTGCTCATCCATCTGGGGCAAATCCGGCGGCGACCTCGCCGTGCGACCGATGCGGCGGCCAGTTGACAGTGGGTGCAATTCCTGTTCGAAGACAACGCCGAATTCGGCATGGGCATGCTGCTCATGCGCGGATGCGTGCGCACCAGCCAGGTCGAACGTACGCCGAATACATTCTCGCATCCGCTTTGGCCTCCAGATCGCCAAGGCGGCGGCGCAGGGCGTGGCTCGTGCTCGCGACGATGCCGAGGCCAGCAAGGAGACGTCGGCGGCGCCCATTTACGACTCGAAAGCGGGGTCGAACGCGGCACGCGCGCACGTACTCGACGATGGCATCCTCGGCCACAAGGACTTCCTGACCAAGAGTCGGTCTGGATCTTCGGCGGCGACAGCTGGGCCTACGATATCGGCTACGGCGGACTCGACCCGTGCTCGCATCGGGCGAGGCGTCAACATCTTCGTCTTCGACGACGAGAGTCTATTCCATACCGGCGTGCCAGGCCTCAAGGCATCAGACATCAGCCAGGTGGCCCAGTTCGCTGCACGGCAAGGACATCAGAGAAGAGCCTGGCGGAAATCGCGATGGCCTGCGGCTACGTCTACGTCAGCGCAGGTGGCCATGGGCGCCAAGCCCTGAACCATCAAGGCCATCACCGAGCCGAGGCGTATCGGTCCAGTCGTCGATCATCGGCTACTCGCGTGCGGGATACACTCCATCAAAGGCGGCGCGAAAACGCCAGGAAGAGATGAGCGTGCGGTGGACTGCGGCTATTGGAACCTGTGCCGCTTCAATCCGGCGGCTCCGTGAGCGAAAGTTCACGCTCGACTCAAGGGAGCCGAAGGGCGGCTACGCAATTCCTGATGAACGGGCGCGCTGGCCGCCTGACGCGCGAGTTCCCCGATCGCGCCCGAGCTCTTCGATCGCAGCGGGCTGGACGCCATGGCGCGCTGGCAGCATCTGGCCAGCTCAGGACCTCTACGCCGAGGTGTGGGGTCGTTCCAGCGTTTCGCGAGGGGACGTTCGCGCGTGAGAACGAGAGGAGGACGGTTGCGTCACTCCTCTCGTATGCTGAGAGCGTCCTATGGTTTTCATCGAATGGGGCGACGAAGAAAAAGCCCGTCGAGCGGCGATGCAACGCCGTCCTCTTCGCGCGCAGCGGCGCGTCGAAAAGCCGAAAAGCCGTCGAGCGATATCTCCGCCGCCATCGACGTCCATGCCCATCGGCGCAGCGGCTGGCTGCCGGACCTTCACGTCGTTTCGCTCGACAATGACGCAGAATGCGACGATCGCGTCGCGGCGAGACGCGATGCAGGGAGATGAAGAACGCCGCCAGCTCCCGCCGGCAAGCCCTCCGCCGCGCGTTGCTGTTCGAGGGCTATCTGCGGCGGGGGCATGAGAAACGCGATCGCGAACACCTACCTTGAATTCGACGAGGCCCGTTATGCCGCCCGGCAAGCGCAGTGCCGACGGGAAGCGCGAAGTGCGGATCACGAGCGCGACACCACGAGCTGCACGCGACGACCGCCTCCGCCGTACCTGTGCCATGCCAGGTATCCCAGTATTTCAGGCGGCATGCCGTCGATGCCGATCGCCTTTCCCGCCATGACGAAATACGCTCGGTCGCGACAGAGCCTATCGCCAGCATCGCCATCCGACGATAACCCTGCCGAGCGCGATGCGCCGAGGCGGCTACGGGCTGGGCTGCGAGCTGGTTCCAGTTCCCGCCCGTATGCTCGATCTCGTGGGCCACGGCTTCCCGCCGATGAGCGCCGGCAGGAAGAATACGAAAGCTGAACAGGGGTGTGCTGCGTCCAGAGGTTTTTCCCAGCCGGGCGTGAGCATTTTCAAGGTTGTTCTGGTAGTTGAAGGTGCCGATGGCGGCGGCGAGCGAGGAAGCGCGATAGAGGCGATCCAAATGGGCGCGTGTTTCAGCTTCTCGAGCTCGGCGGCGACAGGGTGGGGATACGCGCGCCCCCGATCGTTTTCGGGATCATGTCCCTGCGAGGCGGCGTTCGCCTCTGCGCGCGCGTGCATCGCGTACGCAGTTCGATCGACAGTGCGTTCATCTAAGGTCCTTTCTCGCGAACCAGGCGGTGGCTCCTGCAAGCGTGGCCGCGGTCATGCCGGCGAGGATGCCGAGGTAATGCCAGGCGAAGGGTACGAAATAGAAGGTCAAGACCTCAGCATCGCGGTTCCAGTCCATGGCGACGGTCGACAGCGTTCCGAAATACCCGCTTGGAATCAGCAGGGGGAAGGGGGCGGGCAGATAGAGCCCGAAGAGCCCCGCGAGCGCGAGCAGCAATCCGACCGAAAGCGTGATGAACTGGTTTTCCCACTTGAGCGCGATGAATTCGGTCAGGGCCGCCACGCCGAGCGCAGGGACGTACTGCGCGACGAAGAGCGCGGCGAATTCCGATGCGCCGGGAATATCGGGAAAGGCGAACGCATGCACGAGCGCCCCGATGCCTGCCGTCTCAAGCGCGGCGGCGGCGAACAGCACGATCGCGATGCAGGCGAACTTGGCCAGGTAGGCCTGGGATGCGCGCTCGTGGCGCGAGGAGCTGGTTCCAAGCCCCTCGCCTCGTGGTCGACGTCGCAGATCGCGAAGTCACGCCGTCGCGAGCACCGTGAGGATCATGGCGTTCGCGAACGGCGCGCCGAAGAATGCCGAGCGCCCCGTTCTCCGCGCCGATACCGTCCTGCGCGGCCGTCGAGACCGACCCAGAGCAGCGCGGCGTATGCAGGCGAAAGGCGATGAGCCAGATATGCTTGCGGCGCAGCGGCGAATTCAACTCTCAATGCGGTCATGGCGTCACGCCTCGCTTCGAGTCAGGCGCTGGGAAGATGTCTTCGAGCGCGTCAGCATGCTCCTCCATGCGGATGACGCCGATGCCTGCCTGGGCGAGCGCAAGAGCGCAGGGCGCATCAGGCATCGTCGGCACGCGTGGATCGAGCGGTCGCCGTCGTAGAAAGTCCGGCACCACCTGTATGGCGCGGTCGTCGTCGGTGGTGCGCAGCGCAATCGTCCGTTTGGCCTGCGCGCGCACTGGTCGCCTGTGGGGCCCTGCCAGACCATGCGGCCCTTCGCGATGATGCCGACGTGGTCGCTCATCTGATCGATCTCCGAGAGCAAGTGGCTCGAGACGAGCACGGTCACGCCTCGGGTGCGCGGGAGGCTGCGGATGAGCTTTCGCATCTCGTGGATGCCGGCCGGATCGAGCCCGTTGGTGGGTTCGTCGAGCAGCACGAGCCTGGGGCGTCCGAGCAGCGCGGCCGCAAGCCCGAGACGCTGCTTCATGCCGAGCGAGAACTGTCCCGCCCGCTTGCGCCCGGCGCCATCGAGCCCGACGGTTTCCAAGGCCTCGTCGATGCTCGAGGCGGGCAGGCCTTTCAGGCGCCGCACGATGTCGAGGTTCTCGCGTGCCGTCAGGTGCGCATAGCATCCGGGAACTTCTATCAGCGATCCGACCTCGCGCAGCGTCTCTATGCGCGTCGCGCGCGCCATCGTGCTGACCCGAGCAGCTCCACCTCGCCTTCGGTCGGGGCGGCAAGCCCGAGCATCATCTTCATCGTCGTGGTCTTCCGGCGCCGTTCGGCCCAAGGAATCCGAAGACGGCCCCTTCAGGCACGTTGAGGTCGATGGAATCGACGACCCGTGCGGTTCCGTAGGTTTTCGTCAGGTTTCGCGTGACGATCGCATTCGCTGCCATGGATTCGATCCTTTCGTCTCATGTCCTTCGCGATGCCTCGAGGATAGGACGCGCGTTTTTCGCAGACCTTTCCACAGCCTTTCGCGAACCTTTCGTTTGCGGGAACTACGGGTTTCGACCGGAGATCCGCCATGCAGCGCATACACTGGAGAAGCGAGAAGGCGCGGTCGTTCTGCATCGGGCGATAGACGAGGAAGGCGTATGGCGCAGGGGACGTGCGTGACTCAGGTGCTCGTGGTCGAGGACGACCCGGCGCTTTCATCAGTGCTTTCCGACCTGCTCGCGCGTGAGGGATTTCACGACGTGCATGTGGCGGGAACGGTCGCCGATGCGATGGCCACGTCGTCAACCTGGCGGCCAGGCTCTACGTGCTCGACGTGATGCTTCCTGACGGCAACGGGTTCGACCTGCTTCGGCGCGTGCGCGCGGCATCCGCGGCACCGGCGCTCTTCCTGTCGGCGCGCGACGAGGACGAAAACCGCCTGAGGGGTTTGGGCCTCGGCGCCGACGATTGCAGTAGCGAAGCCGTTTCTGCCAGCCGGCTCATCATCGCGCTGACCGCCGTACTTCGCCGCAGCTACAACCTGCCCGAACGCAGCTGCATCTGCATCTGGGCGGCGCTTCGATCATTTCTCGACCGGGGAGGTCCGGCGCGAGGGAGGGGATGCGGCCATGCTCACCGCGAAGGAGCATGCGCTCCTGAAGCGGCTTGCCGACAGCCGCGGGCTCATCGTCACGTCCGACGAGCTTGCGCGCAGCGATGTGGCGACGAGTTCGGCAACGCGAATGCGCTGCGATCCTCGTGCGGCGCCTGAGGAGAAGATGAGGCGACCCTTCCGATCCGCGTTGGGTCGATCACGGTGCGCGGATTGGGATATCGACTGATGAAAGAGACGGAAGAAGCGCAGATCTCAGAGATCCCCTGTGCGTGAGGCGAGGCGCATCGTCGCCTTCGCCGTCATGGCGACCATGGCACGCTCGTCGTGAACCTCATCATGGCGGCTGCCGGGATCGTATGATGTTGGCGGGATCTTCCGGCCTGAACCCGACGAACCTTCCGCCGAGCGGGTCGCCGCCGCGCTCGATCGGACGGGCGGCCGAGGGTCGACAGACGTTCTGGCCGACGATGTCGCGGACGCGCTCGATGCTCCAGGATGAATGGGCCCATGGTCGTCGACGCGACGGGCGAGGTCGTTTGGTCGAAAATGTTCCCGATCGCCTTGAACCGGCGGTACGCGGCCTGCAGGACGTCGCGTCGTTCTCGCGATGGTATTTGGATGACTATCGGTTACCACCTGGGTGTACGGGATGGCATCATGGTCGTGGGAGCGCCGCGCGGATCACGATCTGGAAGTATCCGATCTCTTTCGGTCCGGCTCCTGGGCACCATTCTCGAATTCCCTCGCGCTACGGCGCTCGTCGATTTCGTGCTCGCGCCGTCGTCGTGGGCGGAGCATTCGCCGAGACGCTGGAAACGCCGCGACGACGCGCGCACCGAATGGATCGCCGCCGTATCGCGCATGATGTCGCACGCCTTTGTCGGTCGTGATGGCGGAGGCGTCGGCGCACCGGATGCACGCAGGGGCGTCCGTCGAAGATCGCCGCCGCGCCGGCGCATCGTGGGCAGGTGGGCGGTATCGGCGCTCATTTCCGATCTGAATGCGGCGAACCGTCTTCGCTACGCCATGCGGCCCGTCGATGCATCCGACGTGTGCATCGCGGCCGTGGTGCGCGGCGTCGTCGTCGATCGCGATGAACGACGAGGAGTCGGCACGGATGGAGGCTTCGTCTGCGGCATCGGCGCGCAATCGAGTTGCGGGCAGAAACGCTTCGAGAAAGCGCGGCGGATGTTCCGAGGCTATTCCGCGATGCGGCAGACGGCATGGGGGCCGTCGGGCGGCGCGCACGCGTTCAGGCTGCGGTCAGACCCGATGCCGAAGGCGCCGTCGTGCGCGGCGGCGAAGCTTCTGCGCCGCATGGTGGCGAACCTCGTCGGCAATGCGGTCGAGCATAATCCGCGCGGCTGCTCCATCGCGGCGAGCGTGCGCGTGAAGCCGGGCATCTTCGGATCGCCGATCGGCATGCGGTGCGTCATCGAGATCCAGCGACGACGGCGTGAGTTCGGCGCCGACGAGCTTTCGCTCTTGAACAGGCGTCCCGGTCGCGATATGCCTGAGGCATGACGCTGGGGCTCGTCATCGTGCGGCGCATCGCGCACGCCCACGGCGGACGCGCGCGGTTCTTCAACAACGAATCGGGCGGATCCGCCTGCCAGGTCGTGCTCCCGGCGCAGGCGCCATCTTGCGAAAGCGGTCGTAGCGCGGGCGCGGAGTGCGCCGGAGGATGACGTTTCGCGTCTCGGCGCTCGCGTTCGACCACTGCAGATCCGTCACGGACGGCGGCCGCGGCGCGCGCCGTTCAAACCGTCCGTCGCGCGCGAGCGTGCTGCTCCGTCCTTGCGCGAGCCACGCGTCTTCGCGAGCGGCTACAATACGTGGACATGTTCGTTCGTGGCAGAAGGGGCGGTTCGTCGTGACGAAGGGCAGGATCGCAGCGCAATCCAGGGTTCAGGCGCGCACGGCGCACCGGCGGAAGCTCGAGGAACGCATCTTTGATGCGGCGCGCGTCGAAATTTGCGTGAAAAAGGGGTTCCAGGGCGCGTCGATGCGCCATCGCGTCTGCGGCGGCATGACCACGGGCGCCATCTAGCTATTTCTCCAGCAGGAGGATCTCTTCGATGCGCTCGTCGCGTCCGTTCGCGAACAGGCTGTTCTCCCGCTGCGTGGCGTTCGATTCCGATTTCCGGGGGCGGGCGCCTGGACGCAAAGGCTTCGACGAGATGGTCGTCTGCGACCGCGGCGTCCGGCGCAGGCTCGTCGAGATTCATCCACCGCCATCCCGACGAGGTGCGCCTGATGAGAGGTGTTCCTCCGGAACAGGGCTGGGCCGATTTCACGACCGCTTCGTGGGCATGGAAAGTGAGACGGCGCGATGCGCTACATCAGATCGATGCGGGCGGCGGGCATGGATTATGCGGCCGTGCCCGACAGGTCATCCGCCGCTTTCCGCATATGCGGTGAAATCGTTCCTCGAAGCCACTGCGCACGTGTCCCGACGTCGAAGAGCCGTCGCACGCTGCGGCGTCTATGCAGATTTCTTCCATGCAGGCTTCGAGCGCATCTGACCGGAAGATCCTCTTCGTGAGGGTTGCGCGCGTGGGAGCGCGATCGCGAGGCGGCGGGTTCCTCAGGAATCTTCGCCTTTTTCCTTCGCGTAAGAGATAACGGTGTTATGCTCGTGTGCCGTAAGTCGAGGGAAACTTTTTCGCGCAGCAGGGAAGGACGCATGCGATGGCGAAAGACGAAGGGAAACCCCAGGTGAAAAACAAACCAATGGACAAGGGGCCGAATCCCGTGGCGCTTCTGCTCGAATGGTCCGAAGACAGGATCCGCTACCGCTTTCCGTCGTGCTCGCCATCATAGGCGTGGCAGGGTCGGTCGTGCCGTATTTCGCGGCGGGATCCATGATCAACGGCGTGCTTTCCGGCATGCGCGATTTCGGGTTCTACGTGCAATGGGCGCTCGTCGCGGCGGCAGGGCACGCGGTCTATCTCGTGTTCCATAACCTTTCGACCGTGATTTCCCGCCAGAGGCGACGTTCTCGACGATCAGCAAGATCACCGGCGCCTGACCGAGAAGCTGCGCGCGTGGAGATGGGCCATGTGCTCGACACTCCTTCGGGCACGCTCAAGAACGTCATCGTGGAGAAGGCCGACGCCATCGAGACGACGCTCGCGCACGCGGTTCCCGAGCTCACGTCGGGCCTGATCGTGCCTCTTGCCGTCGTCGGATACATCTTCGCCCTCGATTGGCGCACGGGCTCGTCGCCCTGCCACGCTGCCTGTGGGCGCATTGTGCTATATGAGGGATGATGAGGGATTACGAGACGATGTACGGCGCGTATGTGACGCGAACGCGCACATGAACGCGACTGCCGTCGAGGCTACGTCAGCAGCATCCGAGGTCATCAAGGCGTTCGGAGCAGAAGGCGTCTCGTCGTACGAGAAGTTCGCGAAGGCCGTGCATGACGCCGCTCATTCGGCGATCGATTGGATGGCGAAGGTGCAGATATTCCAGGACGGCGCGATCTCTATCTGGCCTGCGACGCTCGTGACGGTGCTTCCCGTCGGCTGCTTCTTCGCGCTCGACGGATCGCTCGCATCGTCCGATCGGTTCCTAATCGCCGTGCTCGCGCTCGGCATCTTCCCTCCGCTGATGGCCTCCATGTCGCTGGCCGACAGCGCGCAGATCGGCACCATCGTCGGCGATACCTCCAGGTTCTCGAGCTGCCTGATCAGCGTCGCTCGACGACGAAGGCCGATCTTTCCGGCAGCCGCATCGAGCTTGCGGGCGTGCGGTTCTCCTACGGGGACGAGGAAGTCATCCATGGGATCGATCTGAGCATCGAGCCGGGAAGCATGGTCGCTCTCGTCAGGCCGTCGGGCTCGAGGAAGTCCACGCTCGGCCGTCTGCTCGCGGCAGGCTGCAGGACGCCGATGCGGGCACCGTCTCCATCGGCGTTCCGCTCGAAGATATGACGCCCGACCAGCGAGCGGGGCTCATCGCCTACGTTTCCCAGGATAATTATCTGTTCGACAGGACCATCGTGGACAGCATCCGCATGGGACGTCCGGGGCGAGCGACGAGAGGTCGTCGCAATCGCTGAGGCGAGCGGATGCGACGAGTTCATCCGCAGGGCTCGACGAGGGGTATCGGACGCGCGTCGGAGGCGCGGAGGGCATCTGTCGGGCGAGCGAGCGCCAGCGCATAGCCATCGCCCGCGCGATGCTCGAGGATGCGCTATCGTCATCCTCGACGAGGCCACGGCGTACCGATCCCGAGAACAGGGGCGGTCATCGAAGAGACCGTCGGACGGCTCGTCGGCCGCACGCTCATCGTCATCGCGCATCGCCTGTCCACCATCGTCGGTGCCGACGAGATCGTCGTGGTCGACGACGGCGCCGTGCGCGCTCAGGGACGCATGCCGAGCTCATGGAGAACTGCCCGCTCACGCGGACATGTACCGCGCTCACATCAGCGTGAAGGATGCGGCGTGAGGCCATATGCTTAGACGTTCGGGAAGTGCTTCGCCGTCGCGAAACTTTCTCGCCTTGGATGAGCGCGGCATGGCGTGGTCGATCGTCAGCTCCTTCTTCGGGGCATGCAGATGAGTAGCGCTCGCCATCGTGCTCTTCGCCCTGGCGAAGCGGCACGCTGTCCGCGACGACGGCCTGGGAGGCCCTTGCGGCCATGGTCGTCTGCATAGCGGGGACGTTCGTTTCCGCGCGCCAAGAGCAAGAACCTGCTGGCAGCTACTCGATGGTCGGGAGAGCGCGGGCGGGTAGGCGATCGCATGCGATATCTCCCGCGGGTTTTTCAACGCGAACAGCCTGGGCGAGATCACGTCCACGATGTCGAATACGCTCGATGACGTGCAGAACATCAGCAGCATCGTGTACGTGCAGGTCATTTCAGGATTCGTATTCAGCGGCATCGTGAGCGCTCATGATGCTCGCCTTCGATTAGCGCGTCGGTGCGGTCTGCGTTGCCGCAGGTGCGGCCGATGCTCGCCCTATCCGCGGCCCTGCGGCGCGTCGCGCGAGCGATATCGAGCGAACGCGTCGTGGCCCGAGAACGCGTTGGTCGGCGCCAGTGCTCGTACCTGCAGGGCATTTCCGTCGTGCGCTCGTTCTCGCTCGTCGGCCGCGTCGAGGCGGGGCTCGTCGGCGCGATCGACGAGTGCGAGCGCTGAACTTCAGACGAAAGTCAAATTCCTCCGGTTCGCCATCAGCGCAGGCGCTCGCGACGAAGGCGGCGTCGGTGGCCGTCTGCCTTATGTCCTCGTGGTTCTGGGTTTCTCGGGGACCATGGATGCAGGATCGTGCCTGGTCTGATCGCATGCTCGTTCGCCATGGTGTTCAGCAAGCTCGAGATATCGGGGCTCTTCTCGAGCCTGCTGCGCCAGATAGACATCCAGATGGATAAAGAGTGAACGCGATGCTCGCGACTCCGCGATCCGGAAGGGTCGTACCGCGCCGGCGGCAGGCCGATGCCGAAGAAAGCTGACGTGGAGCTTTCCCACGTGACGTTCTCGTACGGCGGGCGCGACGTCATCAGGACGTGAGACCTTTCCACGCCTGCGAAGACGACCTGCGCCTCGTCGGTCCATCGGGTTCCCGGGCAAGACGACGCTTTCCCAGCTTATCGCGCGCTTCTGGGACGTTGATGCGGGTGCGCGTGACGGTCGGAGCGGGCAGGGACGTGCGCTCCTGGGCGCTCGACGATCTTCTGGCGAGTTCTCGATGGTGTTCCAGAACGTGTATCTGTTCGACGACACGTCGAGAACAACATCAGATTGAGGTCGCCCGCCGCGACGCACGAGCGGGTGGTCGAAGCCGCGTGCCGCGCATGCTGCGATCGCGTTCATCTCGAGCTGCCGGACGGCTACGATGACGATGATCGGCGAGGGCGGGGCGCGCCTGTCGGGCGGCGGCCAGCGCATCTCCATCGCCGCGCGATGCTCAGGGATGCGCCCGTCATCATCCTCGACGGGCGACCGCCAGCGTCGACCCTGAGAACAGACGCGACCTGCGGCGTGCGATCAGGTCGTTGACCCCGACAAGACGGTCATCACGATCGCCCATCGCCTGAGAGACGGTGCGTCCTGCCGATCAGATCGTCGTGTCTGGATGATGGGCGCATCGTCAGCAGGGGACGCATGATGCGCTCATGGGGACGCCGGGCCTCTATGCCGACTTCGTCCGGATGCGCGAGCGCGCCGCGGGCTGGCGCATCGCATGCAGACGTCCGCATCGCGGCATCCGTTCTGTCGACGGAACCGTCCGCACGCGCGCCTGCGATGGGGCGATTCCGACAAAGCCGTCTGCCGATCAGAGGGCTCTTCCGTGCGGAGAGTTCCTGGAGAGCGGCATGCCGTCTGCCAGTGCTCTCAGCGCCTCCGCCCGCATGCGCGATGCGCTCCTCGTATTAAGGAAGCGTTGAAAGGTCGTCTTCGAGGCTCGGAAAGATTCGCTTCGATGTGAGGGCATCGCAAAAGCGTTGGCATTCAGCACAGGAGGCAATCATGTGGACGCGTAGGGACTTGAAGGCCAAGGAAGGCGACCTTCAAAGCCGGTATTGGAAGACCAGTGTTCGTCGCGCTGATCCTCGCGATCGCCTGCGGCGGAAGGCGCCTACTCGACCGGGGCATGCCTTCGAATTCCGCAGTGGAGGAGAATCTCTCATGGCGGATGGCATCACGTCGGTCGGCGCGGTAGAAGACGGCAGCCGCCGATACGTCGGATGGCGCGGCCGCTGGCGCAACTGCTGTCGCGGACGGCGGAACGGCGCGCGAGAACGCTTCGGGCATCGATGCCGACCTGGCATCGACGAACGACGGATCGGCGGCGGAGACGACCGACGGCCTGACCGACGAAGAGAGTCACTCCTTCTCGGGTCGCTGCTCTATGCGGGCATCATCGCAGGCGTCGTGGTCGTGACGCTCGCCATTCTGCTGCAGGTCGTTCGTCATGCCAATCCGGTCGAAGTGGGCGTGCGTCGGTTCTTCGTGCGCAACCTGAACGATGCCGCTCGAGTCAGGAGGTCGCATTCGGCTTCGACCATTTCCTACCTCAACATCGTCAAGACCATGATCCTGCGCGACGTCTTCATCATCTTCCTCTGGACGCTCGTGCTCGTGGTTCCCGACATCGTGAGCTCTACCAGTACCGTCATGGTTTTTCATACCTGCTGACCGAGAAGCCCGTATGGCCTGGCGCGAGGCGCGAGCGAAACCGTCGCGATGCAGGGGCCGAAATGGCGCACGCTTCGTCCTCGATCTGTCGTTCATCGGCTGGGAAATCCTATCTATCCGACGTTCGGCCTGCTGAGCGTTCTCTATATCGAGCCGTACCGCGGCGCGACGAACTGCCGCCCTCTTCGAGGCGCTGCGCTATGGCGAGGATGCGGCGCTGCCGAGATCCCGGCGGCTAAGCCTCACACTCAGGGCTCGCCCGATCATCGCAGCCAGACGTGCCATCGACCCCGCGCCCGAGCCGCCCTGGCGCGGGACCCCATGCGTCCTCGGCACCGACGACGATCGATTCGCGATGCGCATGGGTCCGTGCGGTATGGTGAAAGCCGTCCGCTTCGATGAATGTCGATTGCCTGCAAGCGTCGGTGCGTCCCGCGCGTGCGATCGCAGGACGTCCACTTTCCCCTGTCAGTTCGAGGAGCTGCCATGACCTATGGGTCTCCCATCGTCCCGTTGCATCCTGATCGCCGACGACGATCAGGATATCCGCGAAACTTCTGCGCTATATCTCAAGCGAGGATATCGCGTGCGGAGGCCGTCGACAGCGCCGAGCCCTCAGAGGCCGTCAAGGCGAGGCAGATCGACCTGGTGCTGCTCGATATCATGATGCCGCGCATAGACGGCTACCAGGTGCTGAGGCGCGTGCGGGACGAGCGCCCTGCCCGTCATCATGGTGTCGGCCAGGGCGGAGATCCGACAAGATCATCGGGCTCGATCTGGGTGCGGACGACTATCTGGCCAAAGCCGTTCAGATCCGCTCGAGCGCTCGCGCGTGCGCTCGTGTTTGCGCCGCGCCTACGGTATGCCTGCCGGCGCATCGCCCGACGACCCGTCGCGAGGGACTCCGCTTCGCGTCGCGCGCGCTGCTTTTCGGTGCGCGATCGTCACTCGACCTCGATGCCTGCGTGTTGCATCGGGCGATGATCTCTCGATCTCGCCCGTCAATTCCGCATGCTCCTGTTCGCGGGCCATCCTGGCGCGTTTTTCACCAAGCAGCAGATTTTCGAGGAAGGCTGGGGAGAGGAATACGTCGCATCGAGCCTAATAACGTCGTGGTTGAGGATCAGCAAGCTGCGCGCGAAGCTTTCGGACGATCGGGCGCGCTTATATCGCCACGGTGCGCGGGCTCGGCACTACGGATGGAGCGTAGGCATGGGGAGAAGACGGGCGGCTTTGCCGGATGACGTCGATGCGCCGTCGAGCCTACGTGCGTTTCTCGTTCAACGGTTCCTCACCGTCACCGTCGCCATCGCCGTGCTCGAAATCCTGGTGACGTCCCTCGAGCGGGCTTCCTCATCCATGGTTGACCGATTTCTGGTCAGGGGATATCAGCAGGCAGCGAGCCTCGGAGGTGGCGCGCCTTGCGCTCGCTGCCGTGGATGCCATCGCCGGGAAACAACGTTCCGGTGGCTTTGGCGGAATGTCCGGCATATTCCTCATGCTCGCCTTCTGCGTGGCTCCTCGTTCTTCCGATCGTCGCAGACGCGCCGTTCGCTTCCCTCACGCAGCGAGGATCGATGCCGAGCAGCGTGCGCGCGAGGAGGGCGCGCCGCCACGAACGCCGCAACCTCCTGATCAGCGATGGCGCACGATCTGCGCACGCCTATCCCCGACCGTCGTCGGCATGTCCCAGGGCTCTCGCCGACGGCGCGGTGGACGATCCGTCGACCGGCATCGATACCTGCAAATCGATCGTCGCGAAGGCGACAGATGGTCAGACCTGGTCAATACGCGTTTTCGATTTCATCAAGCTCGATAGCGAAGGATTCCATCTTGATCAGCGCGACCGTCGATCTCCGCAGCTTGTGCTTGCGGGCGCCGCCCTGTATGCCGATCGTAGGGGCGGCGGGTATGGAGCTTTCGCTCGAGGGTGTCCGAGCGCGGTTTCCGTCTTCGCGACGCCGTCCAGCTGAGCGCGTGATCGGCAACCTGATCGCCAATGCCGTGCGGCAGTACCGACGAGGACGGAGATCCTGGTTTCGCTCGTGACGGGAAAGCCGGCGTCGCGGATGTCGTCGTGGCCGACTACAGGCAGACCCGCATGGGGCGATGCGCAATCCCTGTTCGATCCGTTCGTGCGTGGGGACGCCTCCCGTTCGGGCGAGGGCACGCCTCAGCCTTGCCATCGCGGCGCGCATCGTCAGGATGCACGGCTATCGCATCATAGAGCCGTTCGGCCGCTTCTCAAAGGCGTTCGTCGTGCACCGCCGTATAGGATGAGGGCGAATTCGACGAGGATTGACGGGCAGGCCGCGCCAGAGGATACAAATGGCGAGCTGTACCACGGGGATAGATGACGACATATGTGCCGCTCAATTCAGTGAGCGAGGGTCGGTGGATGCCGCATGCGCTGCATCAGGGACGGAACGTTACGATCGAGGGGTATAGCCCTTTTCGGCTCTAAATCCGACGCGTGTCAAAATACGGCTGCTTAGAAATTTTGAATCAATTTGCGTTGCTTCTACGACGAAATAGCCCCAGAACAGCATTATTGCGTTGTATTAACAACAAAATGGTCTAAAATATACCCCTTGAGGTATACTAAACTTCAATGTTTTGGCATTGGAAGAAGGTTCAGCACGATCTTCAGCATTGCGACCAGGTTCAGCCTTAGAGCACGGGGCGTGGCATCGACGATCGTTCGAGGTTCCAAAATTCGAAAGATCTGAAAGACCTTAGCGAATGTGCGCGACGATGTCGAGTATTTTTCAAGTCCTGAGAGAGGCCGATCTTGTCTCTTGTTGTCAAACAACGAAACTAATTGCCATTCGTTGTGCGCAACGATAATCATCGTCTTGCGATCGAATCAGAATACGCTTTCTCTCAGAACTTCGCTTATTTTGGAACTCAGGGAGACGCGCGTCTGGAACTCGGATGGTGCGTAGTCGTCTTGCATCACGCGGGGTATCCTTTATGACATGAGAGAACAAGAGCGTGCTCAGGAAGGCGTCCGCACCGACGAGGGCGCTTTTGGTATATGTCGCATTCGCTGCCGCTTGAAGGCGCGTCGGGCGATGATGCATTGAAAATACCTGCCCACGATGCGTTGGGGGTAGCTGGATCAATTGCAGCTCCTCGGGTTCCGACGGACGCGGCAACGCTGCGAGCTCCAGTTCAATGGGCGACCCTGCTGCAGGTTCTGACGGGTGCGGCAACGCTGTGGGTTCCGGCGGAACGACCTCGAACTCCATGATTTCCGAGTTCGCGACTTCAGGCAAAGCGTTCCCGGCTGGGTTTGGTGCCTTCGGATCCGATTCCCCCAGTAACGCTTTCCAGAGTCCGCCGCGAGCTGACGTCCCTGAATCGGCGCGTTCTCCAAACCCGACGCTCCTGAATTCGACAACGCTCCATCGGCGTGTTCGACTCGGGATACGACGCGGCTGACCGTACTGCGGATCGCTCGCGCGCTCATGCCGCACAGAATCCATCGTGTATTTCGGCGACACGGCATCGCTGCCGTATAGCCCCCGACCGCATGAGGTGGCGGAATTCGTGCAACAGATCGGCCGTTGGCTCACGGCTGGGAACGTGAGTGCTCGTCATCGCCTGCAACACAGCGCGACGGCCGCCGGGCTCGAGCGAGCGCAGCAGACCTTCTCGGTGCCTGTCGCGGAGCCGTCGAGGCCGAGCGCGCGTGCGGCACGCGGGCACGCATAACGGCCGCGTCGGCGTCATCGGCACGAAAAGGCACGATTGAAAGCGGCTGCTATCCGCGCGTGCCATACGCGCCATCGACGCAGGTCTCACGGTTTTCAGTATCGCGCACTCCTCGTTTCGTCGAGATCGTCGAGAACGGCATCGGGCTCGAAAGGGTCCGATCGAAGACCTCGGCAACATGGCGTCGAGCATACATCGCCCTTCGTTCGAGGCGATCGCGTGATGTATCTGGGCCCCTGCGCCGATGCCATCGTGGACGCGCTCGTGCTCGCATGCGCCTACTACCCATGCTCGAGGCGTTGATCGGCGGCGTCATGGGGCATCAGGTCTCTCGTCTCTTCGTCCGACGCTTGCCCACGACGTGCGCGCAACGCTGACGGCCCGTCGTCGAACCACCTCGCCCGATGCGGTTCCGTCTGACAGTTCTACCCACCTCGGAAGCGCTCGACGACTTCGCGACTTCAGCTCGCGGGTATTCAACAGGCCGATGTCGCCCATCCCTATCCACGTATCGCTGGGTGGAATAGCTTTCGGAATCAGATAGAGAGACGAGGTGCTGACGACGAGCAGGCTGAGGAAGAGACGTATGCTGCGATTCGCAATAAGCCATGTCGGTGGCATGCAGGAATTCGGAGGGAATGCAGCGAAGGAGACTCGTCGCGCTCGCTGTCTGCTGGCTTTATCGAAACCGCGCGATGCCGCGCATCGGCATCGGACGCTTCGCAGCATGCCGATCGCACGTTGAGATTCACGTATTGATAGAAAGGAGCTATGTTCGCACAGAGGGTCGATGATCGTCTTGCCGCGCGCGACGCGATACGTCACGCTCGAACGGGGCGTCATGAAGAGACGCCTCAGGGAAGTTGCCTGGTGAAATTCGGCGATGCACGCGTGCTCATGAGCGCGACGATCGAACCGCGTCGCGGCGCTGGCGCAGGGTTCAGAGCCTCGGCTGGCTCACGGCCGACACGCCACTCTGCTCGCCGCGGGCAAAGCGTACTCGCGCGAAACCAGGGCCGCAAAGGCCGCGGTCCGAAAATCAGCGCGCCTGATCGGGCGTTCTGCGCAACGTCTGCGATATGGGCCGCATGGGCGGTGAAGTCACGATGACGATCGCTTGCGACGTGCTGCAGGCCGATGGCGGTACGCGGCATCCATCACGGGCGCTTGGGTGGCGGCATGGGATGCGTTCGAGATGTGGCGCATGGCTGGACGTTGCAAGACAGATCCGCTGTTCGGCCGGGAGTGGCGGCTGTGAAAGCGTCGGCATGGTGGGCGGGCGTCTGCTGCTCGATCTCGACTCCGCGAGATTCCCAGGCGGAGATAGAACGCGAACGTCGTCATCGCAGACGGAAAGGGCGAGCTCGTCGAGGTTCAGGGCACGGGCGAACAGGTCTCGTTCTCGCGGGCGACGCTGAATGAGATGCTCGACATGGCGCGAGGCGGGCATCGACGGTCTGCTCGAAAGACAGCGCGCTGCTATCGGAAGGTAGCGTCCGCTGCAGAGGACGACTTCGTCATGAAGGGCATTCTCAGGTCGTACGGGCATCGCAGGCACCGAGGCGGCCGCTGCGACGCATCTCATCCGATCATCGCCCCGACCGCGGCGATCCGGGCATCGATGCGCGCTACCGTCGACGAGGATCGGCAGATATGGAAAAGACCGTCGTCATCGCGACCAGCAATGCGCATAAGGTCGAAGAGATCGCACCGCGCTCGACTTTCCTGGCTGGCGCTTCGTGACGCTTGCGGAGATGCGAGCCATACCCCGAGACCTGCGGAGGACGCCGACGACTTCATCAGCAACGCCTTCATCAAAGGCACAGGCGGCGCATATGCATACAGTCTTGCCGCGCTTGCGGACGACTCGGGCCTCATCGTGGATGCGCTCGGCGGCGAGGCCGGCGTCTTCTCCACACGCTATGCCGGGGTGCACGGCGACGATGCGGCGAACAATGCGAAGGTGCTGGCGGGCTCGAAGGCGTGGCCGATGACGCGCGACGGCGCGATTCACTCGCGCTCGTCTTCATCGACGAAGACGGCACGCGAACCGACGCGATGGGCTTCACCGAGGGCGCATCGGCCGCGAGACTGCGGGAAGCAGGGTTCGGTTACGACCGCTGTTTCTGCCCGAGTACTTCGGGCGAGAAGACGCTTGCCGAAGTGGGCAGGATGAAAGAACGCGATATCGCACGCGAGGAAACGCTGCGCGCGCTGAAGCCGAGCTCAGACAGGGACTGCAATGAAGAAGAGCCGCCCGAAGGGCGCTCTCGATGCGTCTCGTGGAGCGGGTGACGGGAATCAGACCCGCGTCATGCAGCTGAGGCTCAGGTTCTACCATTGAACTACACCCGCGAAGCAGAGGATTATACCCACAGAGCCTCTCCTCGGATAAATCGATAGATCAATACCATCAGGCAGCGGCGTCGCGCAGATTCGGACGTCTGGTTTTCTTCGGTCTCTTCGGAAGAAGCCCTCGGCATGGCGTCGAGGCGTGGAGAATGGCGCTCGAACACGCGCGCTCAGGTCAACTCTGACGATATTTTGAAAAACCTGAAACTGCAGGGATGGCCTCGATGAATGCGGAGGATACACATGCTGCGGAATGCGAGCTGGTACGAATGCGGGCTGAATGCAGGTAGATGCAGGTCAGAATAGCGGATCTATGGAAGATTGCGCGGATGACGGCAGAAAGAACGCGACAGACGATCGAGCGGCGATGCTCGCCAACTACCCTCACCGCGGGGCACGTGTGCTCGACATCAGTCAAAAGGCCCTTTCGCCGTCCTTCCTTTTCTCGTTTGTGAAGCAGATATGCTCCTGTTCGAGCGACCATACTCGTATTCGCGGCGATATCGCGTCTGCGGTCATCCAGCCTCTGTTCGGATGGCTGGGCGACAAGCATCGTCGCTGGCTTATGGCGCTCAGGTCTTCATCGCTGGACTCGGCATGGCGAGGCATAAGGTATGTGCAGGTGCACGGATACTGGTGGGTCGTGGCGTCGGCCACGGTGAGCGGCATCGGCGTGGCGATGTTTCCATCCCGAAGGAGCGCCTCTCAATTTGGCCGCCGGAAAGCGCTGAGGGCAGCAGGCATGAGCATCTTCGCCGTGGGCGGGAACATCAGCTTTCGTTGGCCCATCCTGTGCGCGATCTTCTTTCCGCCTTCGGGCCCATGCGCGGCGGTGTTCCTCGTGCCGGCGACGGTCTGCGCGTGCTGCTTCTCGGGTTCAACGGGCGCTTCAGGCCCTGGGGAACTGCGGCATCCCCTACGCAGACGGCGATTCGGCGGCATGCGAGGCATATAGGGACTGTTCGGCATCGTCATGGGCGTGCTCACGATGCGTTCCATCCTGCACTACGGCCTCCTGGCGTTCATTCCGCTGTTCTCTTGTCAGGATGCTCGGGCAGAGCGAAGCCTAAAGCTCCACCGCCATATCGGTCTTTTTCCATCGCGTGCGCTGCGGCGAGCGCTTTCCGGTCGCGTTGCCGAGAAGACGGGGACGATCAGGCTCATGACGGCCTGCTGCGTTCTCATGGGCATCGGTATCGTCGGTTCGCGTTCAACGGCATCGTGGCACTAGCGTTATCCTCACGCTCGTGCTGGCGGTTGCGCTCGACCTGTTCTATCCGTCGGCGGTGGCGCTCGGCATGGGCTATCCCCGCCACCTGGGCATGGCGTCGGGTCTTTCCTATGGAATCGCTGTGTGCGCCTGGAGGATGGTCGAACCTCTCCTGGGGCTGGAAGGCGATGCGATCGGGCTCCGTCCCCGTCATGCTCGCGCTTGCGGCCGTCTCGTTCCTGGCGGCTTTTCTGTGCGTGATGCTGGGCGGCTCTCGTCCGCCTAGGCGGTGTCGGCTTCGGTCAGTTCGTCTTTGGGAAGCAGGATATCCGCGAGTCAGGCCATCAGGGGCTGCCTCGATGAGATCGACTCTGATCGATGAACCGGCGATACGTCGCAGCGGAGAAACGCATGAACAGGAGGGTCGCATGGACGGCATCGCGCGAACGTTTGAATGCCGATGCGATGGTCGGGATGACGGGATTCGAACACGCGACATCCTGCTCCCAAAAGCATGCGCGCGCTACCAAAGCTGCGCCATCCGACGTTCCATTGCTGAGCAGGGATGTTGAATTATAGCAAAGTCGACCCGGCACGCAAGGCGGCGCGGCGGACGCGACATCGGTATGCTGATGCTCCGTCATGCGGAATCGCATCCGAGAATCCCCGTCGGGCGCTCGACATGACAAAATATCCTGGTGCGCAGGCGAGGTCTGCCAGCATGCCATCCTGGCGCGGCACGCTCGAGCTACCTCTCGCTTCGAAGGCTTCGGGCATCGGTTCGTTGCGAATCCGTATCCACGGCATCGATCAGGTCGAGCAGATCGCGACGGCTGATGCACGTCAAGTTTCGGCATGAGGTGTTTTGGCATGTCCGCGCACCCGTGTTCTCCGTGAGGAACAGGGTCTCGGCGATGTACGCCTTCATGCGCCCTCTGTACGGGTACATCGCGACCTCGACCTCGCGAGGTGAGCTTGATTCTCCTGCAAGCTCGTTGCAGCGTGCTTCGGTGCGGCCTTCGTCCATCGACGCGCTCGACGCAACGCCTTTCATCCGCGAGATATCTGCTTTGTCCTGATCCCATGTTTCAAGGGCAGATAGCGCCGTTACAACAGGGCGAACATGAGCAGCGCGATGAATGCGTCCAGACGCCGCCGATAGCGTGCGCACGCATGCAAAGTCTGTTGCCAGCGTTCGAGGGCGAACGGCAGCGTGTAGGCCGACAGCCGGGTCCATGCCGAGCCACGACGAATGCCGGGGTTCGTTCGTGTGGCGATGCGATGTCGGCGATCGTAGCCAGGGAAGAAGATCACGAGCGGGTCCCCCACGCTGACTCTCGACGCAGCTGCAGCATGGGATTGGGGCGGAACGATGACGGAGACCAAGATCGATGGCGAGCACAGCGAGCAGGTTGATGCGCCAAAGATGCGCGAAAATTGAACAGTCCTTCAGTAGTTTCGAGCCGTTGCGATGGCGGCAAGGGACACGAAGATCTCGAATATGCGTGCGGCTGTGAATTCACGAGAGAAAGCGTGCTACTGATTGCGGGAAAAGCTGCCGATGAGATATGCCGTCACGAAGCTGAACTGCGACGACGTCGCACCGACCTTCAGAGGCTTTAAGAGCACGTGACCCGAGCGGGATGCGCGCGCGCGCGCCTTGCGCGGTTTAGAGGACCAGGGCCGTGGCGCGCTGAGGCAACTGCAGGACCGAAAAGGGCAAGGCAGGCATGCGGCAGCGAGACCAGGAGCCGGCGGGAGGAAGCAGGTGCGTCGCTTCCTTCATGAAGAACCGGCGATATTCGCTGCGAAGGCGGAAAGATGGATTCGGAAAGCGTCAAACGGATGAAGAAGAGCTCGCGTGCGAATAGAGCCATCCGATAACGCAGGCGCACATGATGGTCCGGGCGCATGGCGGCGAGGTCGTCGACGTCGCCTGCCGCAAAGGTGCCGATGGTGCCGACAGCTCCTGCCGGCGACCGCAGCGAAGGGAATCGCATTTGAACGAGACGACGCGAGGTCGCTTCCGCAATCGACCCGCGACGGGCATAACGAGCGAAGGGCGCGCGATGGGAGTCCATGCTGTTCTGGTCGGAAACGTCTTCCCGTACCGACAGCGCATTCGCAGAACGCCCAGCCAGCACGCACGCTATGCCTACGAAGGAACATGGAACCATCCTGCAGACGGTATTGCGGTCGTCCTCGCGAATCATTCATCCTTGCTGTACCATAATTCCCATCGCCGTTCTTCGCGCCACAACTGCAGAAGAATCTTCGTTCGGAATCTTCGCCATATTTCGCTATCCGTATGCGATCAGTGCTCAGCCGGGCAATTTAATTCGTGAGATGGTGCCTGGGATCAGGGTGGGATGGGAGGGTTTCTGGTTGCAATCGTCAGCCACTGAATCATTCATTCCATCAAGACAGCGGGCGTCCTCGCGGCGTCAGCGGGGTCGGTGCTGCAGGTGGCGTGCCAGTCAGTCAGGTCCCGTTCATCGTCGTGCTGCGCCCGCCGGTCCGTGGGCGCGACGTCGATCATGTGGATGGGCCGGCGACCATGCCGAAGGCTTCTGCACGTATCTCTACGAGCTTCGCGGCACGATATGGACAATACGCCCGATGCTGTCGCGCCTAACGCGCGCCGGCATCACGAGAATCGCACCTGGCTCGAATCGCTGCGGACTCAGCGCCGGCGACGTCATGTTCGAGGAGCATTTCTTCGTCGATGGGGCGGCGCAGCCTGCTATCGAAGTACGCCGAGCTTCCGGCGCGCACAGCCTGGCGATTGTCCTGTGGTTCAAGGGCGAGAAGAGCGACCACGTCATCAAATTCCTGCACGGCGCATCGTTCGGATTCAGCTCGACGTCATCGACCACAAGCTCGGTGCGCGGCTGACCGCGCTCACGAGGATCCGCCGCCAGCGAGGGTCTGTCGGCGGCGTGTACGGCCTCGATGACCAGACGTACTACAGCCGAGGCGCGCAAGGGCGTCGTGATGTGCTGCGGAAGCTTCGAGACAATGCGCAGATGCGTGCGATTACCTTTCCGGGCACCACGGCGTCACGATCGCCGGACACGGATGAACGAGAGGCGACTGCCGGTACATCTGCCTCGCATCGGCACCGATATGTGGCATATGAACAGCTGCGCGGATTCTGGACCAGCGTTTCCCCGATCGACGGCTCGGATGTGACGATGCGCACGCGCCAAAGTACGGCATCACGGTGTCGACCGCCGGCCGCCGCTTTCTTCATGGTTGGGACTCCAGTCATGAAATCGACTGGTCGACGATGAGGCGATATGACCGCTCGAGACCAATGGTTCGGTTCGACGCCACGCACATGCAGGTACCGGCGGCGAGTGGCCTCCATCTGCCTGCGGGAGCACCTGTGATATCTGGACGCCGACGGCTGTGCGGGCATGATGGCCGACGAGATCCTTACCGTTTCGATCCGGCGGGCGAAGGCATGGCTTTTCCGCCGATTACCGTCGAAGATCTTGCCGGGCAAGCTGGGGATGGCGCCTTCCGAACTCGGCGACCACCGTCGGCAGTGGAGACGTGCGCGTGCGGCATGCCGGCTGCAATACTTCGCATCGTCCTGCCGACACGCTGACCCGTCAAAGGCGCCGTTCTGTACGCGCCTTGCGGCGACGCCGCGCGACAGCGGCCCCATCGCAACGAGGACAAATCGCAGGTCTTTACGGCGACCATTCCTCACCTGACTGGCGCGGAGGTTCCGGCAGCGTGGTGCCAACATAACCAACGGCGGCGCTTAGCCGCAGGCGAATGCTGCGCATTCGGACGTATTCAGTCGCGCTGCCTTGGAGATCGCGGCTAGGAGGTCGGCTAAGGCCTGTCGGTCCGGGTTTTGATGGCGGATCGACTGAGGCGAAAAGAGCGTTTGAAGGCCAGAGTCGGATCGTCCAATGAAAGTGCGAGCGCAGCGAGCTGTTTCAGCCAGCGCGCCGCATCACTTTCGTTCGTTGCAGCCTCGATGCCGCAAACCGCCGTGGCTCAACGCACCGGATCGAGGAGGTACCGTCGATCTCGCATGAGTGGGTGCTGGGAAGAGATCGACGGGCGTTGCGTGCACTCATGTACGCTCGCGCTGACGGCGCCACGTCGCACGCCTTGAGGTGGCGGGATCCGCAACTCGCGTACGCGGCTGGTCATGGGGCCCGCTTCGGCGATGCTCTTCACGAGCGACGCGTCGAGCCCTGCGCGCGGCGTGGTCGACGAGCACGACGTCGAATGCCCAAAGCATCGGCTTGCTCGCGCGCAGCGCCGCGCACGCCGTCGATGTCGAGTTCCGTTTCCTCGGCTGCGCTTGCCGCAGAGTCGCGCCGCAACGACAGGTAGCTCTCCACGCCGTGAGACGTGGGCGCCCGATGCCGCGCGAGCGGAATGGTGAAAGGCGCCGACGCCGCGGTAAGGGGGTCTGACCACCTCGTCTCCTTCGCGCACGTCGAGCGCTTCGAGCGATCGTTTCCACGAGAGCCGTTCCGCCTGCTCCGGTGTTGTGCACTTGGAAAGAGCGGCGCCGTAATCTTGAACTGACTGCCGGCAGGGCGTTCTTTCCAATACCCGGTTCCGGTGGTACCCGCCCTTGCCTTGCGGCGTGCACCTGAGGCCGCCGCTGCGCCACGCGCACGATGCTCGACGCCGCGAGGCGCGTGCAAGCGATGCTGCCACTGCAACGACGCGCGAAGTTGCCGCCTTCGGTCAGGCGCCACCTCAGAGCGATTTCGTGCGCCATCGTCCTCGGATTACCGATCGCGGTAGATGCCCAGGTCGTTGCTGCACCGCAGGAGGCGCGCAGCGCCGCGGACGACGCCTTAGGCGCCGTCGATGACGCGGTGCGAGCCAGAGATTCTCGCGCGACACGATGCCGTCGGCGCCTTTGCGATGGTAATCCCATCGTGAAAGCCGGAGCGGATGGCGCAGGCGAATTCGAGCTATTACGTACACGTTCGATCGCTCGGAATGCAGGGTGCGACGATATAAACTGCAGGCTTTAATACGTAACCCC
>BNJU01003925.1_pt1 | contig 84281 bp, 132 predicted proteins | sample 8539281 | NCBI WGS metagenome assembly BNJU01 (sample SAMD00202456, study PRJDB9452) | human saliva metagenome | isolation source: human saliva | place: Japan
ATGCCTGAAAGCTGTATCGATGAGACTTAAAAGTAAACGTACCGTCATACATAGTTCAGCTTGACACTGAAATGTTCGTGCAATGAAATGAGATTGTGGATGCCTCAGAATTCATTTAGAATCAAGGAGCACAAGGATTAGTATCTCCAGATACTGAATAACATTCAAAATCTCTATAAGGTTGCGGAAATGACAGGGAGTAGCCAAGATCTGCAGAATTTGTGATATTTATGCAAAAGATGACTTAAATACGCTCAGTAAGTTTTGCAAGGAGTTAGATAGTGTATCTGAGGGTGAGAGCCAAAGCCTGCCTGAAAGGAATTTGTAGTATAGATGATTAGTTTACCTAGAAAGCTTTTAAGCCAAAATTAAAAACCTGCTTGGTGAGGAGATTGCGATAATTTCCTTTGAAAGCTATAATAAAAGTCCCTCACAGACTAAGACTAAATAGGAACCACAGCTCTCTGATGAATGGAGAGACTTTCTGTGGTTAAGATGGACAGATCCCTGGATTGACAATGCATATTATTTTGATGCTAATATATTTGCGCGCAGCTGACATCCTCATTATTATGCAGGCTTTATTACATACAGGTGAGCCATCTGCCCAGACTCCTGCCAATGGGCCTCGGTAGCCGGGTGACGGTTTTAGACCCATGGCACTTTGGTGGGAAAAGCACTGGATCGCGCAAGGATTAGATGGACAGGAGGAGTGCTGAGCCAATGATATCTCACTGCAACAAGCGGCAAAGGCTCTGCTTAAAACTTAGGGTATTTGGTATTAAGAGATGCACTGATTACCAGTGAAACACTCCAGAAGAATCTGAGCAATGTGTGTTTAGGGTTACTAACAAAATCCTTGTAGATGCACCTTGCTCAGGTGAGGCATCTATTTAGAAAAGAGCCTCTGCAATTATAAAGGGCTGGGAACAGTATGGCACAGGCTACATAGCAGTGATTTACAAAAGGATATCTTGCCTACTTGCAGTAAAGCATCTGCTGATGATGGATATCTGCTATTCTACCTGTACCTTTTCGCCTGATGAAAATGAGGGTACAATAGACTATATTTACAACTATGTTTCCTGAACTTGAAGTTGTATCAATAAATGAGGGTATGGGGGCTTTGATAATGGACACCCTGAATGGGTTGGCTCTGAGAGAGAAGAGATTAGGGGAGCTGTCCGTATCTCGCCTCATAGGATGGAAGTGAGAGGCATTTTCCGTCTGCTTCATAAGAAGAAGAGCAATGACTGCTGTATGTTTGCTAGTGTATGTTAAAAAGTTAAACTCACAGAAGGAGGAGGAAGCCTTCTTAAGAGTTGGGACTAAAGGACGATGAACTTACTGGCTTGAGCCTCCTCGGAGATAAGCCTCACCTCATTCCTGAAGGCTCCGCTGATGTGTCCGGACTTAGAATCCTTGGGAATGGGCTCTATGTGGGGGATAGGAGGCAGGTTTGAGCTTTCAAGTGAGCCTTTGCTGTACAGTCCAGAACTAAGGTCTGAATTCCAAGTATGCTGCAGTTTGGATGTGAGATTGACGAGAGGTAATTAAATATCTCAAGTGCTGAAACCATTGAGGTGAGCAGATGAACCTGCGTAAGAGACTTGGACTTGATAAAGGCTAGAAAAGGGAAATTTATTCTGATTGGGATAAATGGCTTTCCTTTGGGTTTTGGCAAGCTATCAGGAACCACGGTAAAGAATAAATACTTTGCAGGCTGGAGGATGATGTAATAATTTTGCCATTATCAATTTATATTGCAAACAATGCATCTTTATATAAAGTGCAAAATGCACTTTACAATTATTGACAAGGTGTAAAATATGCTATTATATTTTAGAGGTGCAAATTTATGAAAGATTTGAAGAGTATAAGATTAGAAAAAGGAATTGACTCAGCAACAAGCGCTGGTATTGTAGGATTTCCTCGCGTTCATATAAATCATATGAAAATGACTTAGATAAAAGGGGAAATTTGGAAATATAACTATGTATGAGAAATTATCCCAAATTAACCCTATTGATGAGGAACATAGAATTGTAGACCTTGAATACATAAGTCGGAGTGTTCAGAAATATTTGATAAATATAAACACTTTTTGTTATCTTTTTGGTTCCTACGCTAAAGGCAAGTGCAAAAAGATGATAGTGATGTAGATTTATTGATTTCACAGAAATTAAAGGTTTTAAAATTTTTGGCTTGGTGGAGGAGTTAAGAAATTCGTTACAGAAAAAGGTGGATGTGATAGAAGTTGCAGGATTAAAGAATAATGTAGAGTTGCTGGAAGAAATATTGAAAGATGGAATAAAAATTTATGGATAATACTAAGGATGATAATTATTATATAAGTAAAAATTATTCAAGACTTGAGTTTATAGTTCTCCATGATGAATAATGTTTGTATAGAAGAACTGAATGATAATGAAAATACTACTGGATCTCGATGTTATTTCGAGATCGATTCAGCTTTCAGAGAATGCAAAGAAATTATCTGAAAGTTATAAGATGAATAATTGTCAAATACCGTGAATGCACATATGGCTTAAGAAATAGAATTGTTCTATGACTATGGAAGTGTAGATTTGAAATGTAGTTTATGAAACCTAAAAATGATATACCTGAGTTGTTTGCAGGTGATAAATAGTACAACAAGCAATATTGAGATTAATGGAGCAACAATGTCAAAAACTATAAGACTTGATAAATACTTTCTGATATGACTTCTGAAACCAGAAGCAAAGGTGAAGGAGTATATAAGAAAGGTAGAATAACAGTTAACACAGTCATTGTTAAAAAGTCCCGGATACAAAGGTAGACTACCGATAATGATGAAGTTTGCTTAGATGGTAGGAAAGTAGGCTATGTAGAATATTATTACTATATGATGAACAAGCCGCAGGAGTGATTACCTCCACCGAAAAAGGGTAAAACCAAGACTGTAATGGATGTGTTTAAGAAAGTGGATAGATTGCCCGCGGTTTGACGAGCTCGCCAGTCGGAAGACTTGATAAGGATACAGGAAGGACTTTTCTTATCACCAATAACGGAGATCTTAATCATAAGCTGTTATCTCCTAAAAACCACGTAGATAAGGTATACTTTACCGAGCTTAAATATCCTCTTAAGGATGATGATAAGACTGCATTTGAAGAAGGGCTTGACTTAGGAGACTTTGTTAGCAGACCTGCTAAACTGGAAATCTGTGAAAATGATAAGAAATTTAGTGCAAAGGTAACTATATCTGAGGGTAAGTTTCACCAGTTAAAAACGGATGTTTGAGGCTGTCGATAATGAGGTTGTTTATCTTAAGAGGCTAAGAATGGGAAGTCTAACGTTAGATGACAATTTAGGCTTAGGTGAAGTAAGAGAACTGACTGAGGATGAAATAGATGAGCTGTGTGAGTAGGGTATATCACTATATAATTGGAGTAAGGATTGATGAAAAATATAAGTAAGTTTGAAAAGGTTATCTTAACTATAGAAAGCGAAACTTTTTGAATGTAGCCTTAAATGTATTAGCTGCGAGTTGTTATTTTTATAATTGGACTATTTTCTCAACAAAAATGCAGGAAAATATATTCTCTGTACTAGCCTTTATTGTTTGTACTTTCCTGTAGGGAGGAGCCCTACTACATTTTTCATTCTTATGCCCTATAAAGAAATGAAAGGATAGAGATTTGCTTAAAGCAGAAGAAAGCATTGAAGGAAAGGGAATATTGCTGTATTCACCCGTATTTACGTCTTCTGAAAATGTAATGCATCTTGACCTCATAGGGTGTTTATGGCAGGGTTTTGGCTCTATAAAAGAAAAGATGGAGCTACAGCTCGTATGAATATGATTACAAGAAAAGGGTAGATACAGCTAAAGGCTTATATAGATAAAACACATTAAAAATCAAGGCAGGGGCGATAACTTGGTTGTTTTTGATGATATGGAGAAGTTTATCAAAGCATTTCTGAGCATCGGAAACAGATATGGAAGAGATTAGAAGTTTTACTGAGAGTATGAAATACTTTATAGTTAATAGGTAAACTAATAATGATATTACTTAAAATAAAGCATATAGAAGCAGGTGGAGACTTGATAAGTACTCTTATGAAGTTCTTGAAAGAGGCTCATGAGCTTTCATATATAAGATGCTAAGGAAGAAGAACATAGTACTAAACGGCAAGAAAGCTGCCGGAAGCGAATTCTTAAAGGAAGATGATGAAGTTAAGCTTTTACCTCTCGGATGAGACTGTAGTAAGTTTGAGGAAAAGTTATTTCATCTAGACTGCTGACAGGGAATATGAGGCAACTGCTGAGGATGAGCTTGAGGTGGAGGCAGATAATTCTTTTGTATGACAGATTAAAGAATCTGAAATGGGAATATGACGAGCCACAGGTCATTTACGAAGACAGGGATATTATTATACTTAATAAGCCTGTAAATGTACTCTCTCAGATAGCAAAGCTTGGAGATGTATCTATGAATGAGTGGCTTATAAGCTATCTAATCAGATCAGCAAGCCTAAGTGCAAATGACCTTCTTACAGTTAAGCCTGCTGTAGCAAATAGGCTTGATAGAAATACAAGTGGAATAATTCTTGCAGGAAAGACCCTTACGGGACTTAGATTCCTTTCTGATATAATTAAAACAAGAAAGATAGAAAAGTACTATCTCACTCATTGTTAAGGGTGAGATGAAAGAAAATATAACAGCTGAGGCCTATCTGCTTAAAAATGACAGCCACAATACTGTTAAAATATATAAAGAAAAGGTGCAGGGCGCGGACTACATAAAGACAGCCTATGAAGTTCTAAAGGTCAGCTGGGTCACAGCCTGTTAAGGTGAAACTTATTACGGGCAAAAAGCCATCAGATTAGAGCTCATCTGTCATTTCTTGGCTACCCTGTCATAGGAGATGGCAAATACGGGCTTAAATCAGAGAATACAACCCTATAGAAGAATGGGGCTTAATAGTCAATTTTTACACTCTATGAAATTAAAATTTCTGAAGTTGAGGGTGATTTTTCCTATCTACAGACAAGAGCTTAAGGCTGATTTACCTGAGAGACTGAAAAGGCTGCAAATAAGCTGGGCTTTTGATTTTTAGCACTAATATGTTGGATAGATAAAATTAGGACAAGTGAGCTTTGATTTAACGCTATAAAGTATCAACGCGTTAGAAGGAGAAAGCGGATAAGTCGTTTTTGAAGTGATACGGATATTAAAGAAGCTTGATTGTACCAAATTAAAAAGCAGAATGGATAGGAAAATATGATATTAACAGGTTTTCCGTTTGTTTACAAAAAGCTGTTATTTAATAGTGATGAGTAGGTTAGTTTTAAACACAAGATATGAAGGAGAATATATGCCGTCTTGAATTCAAGAGGTCTTAGAGGCTCTTTACTTGAGACTCTTATAAATATGACCAATGATAACATACAGAGAACAGGGCCTAGTCCCTTGTTCAGAAGGTTCCAACTCGATTACCCTGTAAATATAAATGATAAAGGACAGATTACCCTAGCTACTTTTGACAGCAAGAGTACTGTGGACTATATTGGGTTGTACAGGGAATTCCTGTCTGCTTTGATGCAAAAGAATGTAATAAGGCTACTTTTCCCGCTTCAGAATATACACGAGCACTCAGGTAAAATTTATGGAGTGACCTTTGAGCGCAGGATGGGGTAGCCTTTATGGTTATTTATTTTTCTGATACAGATGAATACTACTACGCACCATTTAAGGAAATTAAGAAATACTGGGATAGAGCCAAGATGGTGGAGCAGAGTATCAAGAGAGAAGAGTTTTTGAAGGCTATTACTTGGATGTGACAGGAAAGATGACAGTGCCTTTATCTGAAGGACTTGAAAAAGGACCTTGAGAGCAGAGATGACCAATAAAAATATTTTAAAAACCTATTGACATATTATTTTTCAATAATGTATACTTGTCTTCATTGTCAAGCAACACATACTTTGTATGGCCTGTTGGTCAAGGGGTTAAGACGCGCCTCTCACGGCAGAAACAGGGGTTCGATTCCCCTACAGGCTATTATTTTTAGGAAGTGAACCGTTAGAGGTTCGCTTTTTATGCAACAAAGGAGAATTATGAGTAAAAGAGAAAGCTATGAGAGGCTGAAGCACTTATTTTTACCAATTATAGCCAAGAATAATTATGAGTTGGTTGATGTCGAGTTTGTAAGAGAGGGCTCCAAATTGGTTTCTTAGGGCATATGTTGACAAAGAAGGTGGATTTTTCGTGAATGACTGTGAAAAGGTAAGCCGTGAATTTTCTGACCTTTTAGATAAGGAAGATTTTCATTGAGGAATCCTACATACTTGAAAATCAGTTCTCCGGGACTTGGAAGACCTCTTAAGAAGGATAAGGATTTTTGAGAGGAGTATTGGGGAAGAAGTAGAGGTAAAGTTATCAAAGCTCTGGAAGGGCAGAAGGAGTTTTCAGGAACCTTAGAGGCTTATGATGCGGATACTGTAACACTGGGTTTTGAAGATAACACAAAAGCAACATTCGAAAGAAAAACATAGCCTTAATAAGGCTAGCAATTGATTTCTGATAAAAGTTAAACGGAGGTAATTACAAAATGAGAAAAAAAGAGCAAACTGGATAGCGGTATGGAACTGATAGCAGCTCTAGACCAGCTTGAAAAACAAATGACATAAGCAAGGAAGTAATACTTGAAGCTGTTGAGAATTCACTTTTGTTGCCTGCAAGGATGAATTTGGTAAGAACGATAATGTAAAGGTTACTATTGACAGAGAGAACGGAAAGTATCAGTTCTTGCAGAGAAAAACGGTTGTCCAGACTGTCGAGGATCCTATCTCCAGATTAGTCTTGATGAGGCAAAGAGCACATTTTCCCTAATGCTATTGAGGGCTGATAGTAAATGTAGTAATAACTCCCAAAAACTTTGGAAGAATTGCAGCTCAGAAAGGCTAAACAGGTTGTAGTCAAAAATTAGGGAAGAGGAACGAAAAGTACTTATAATCAGTATTTTGCCAAAGAACATGATATAGTTACAGGTATAGTACAGAGATATACAGGTAATAATATTAGTATAAATCTTGGAAAGGTAGATGCACCTACTTTCTGAGGCTGAGCAGGTTAAGACAGAGAGATTCAGGTCAACAGAGAGAATTAAGCTCTATGTGGTAGAGGTTAAGGATACTTCCAAGGGACCCTAGGATAACGGTATCAAGGACACATCCTGATTTGGTTAAGAGGCTTTTTGAATCAGAGGTTACAGAGATCAAGGACGGAACAGTTGAAATAAAGAGTATTTCAAGAGAACCGGGCTCAAGAACTAAAATAGCAGTTTACTCCAACAACCCTGAAGTAGACGCAGTAGGAGCCTGCGTAGGTGTAAATCGTTCCAGAGTTGAAGCTGTGGTCGATGAGCTAAGAGGTGAAAAGATAGATATAGTTGTATGGAGTGAGGATCCAAGAGTATTTATTATGAATGCACTTTCTCCTGCAAGAGCAATATCCGTAGAAGCAAACCCTGAGGAAAAAAGACAGCTAAGGTTGTTGTGGCAGACTCACAGCTTTCACTTGCAATAGGAAAAGAAGGACAAAACGCAAGGCTCGCGGCAAGGCTTACAGGATATAAGATTGATATAAAGAGTGAATCACAGATATTATCCGAATAAAGAGGTAGAGGATGAATAATCCACAGAGAACTTGTATGTGTAAAAGCGTTAAAGATAAAAAGGAACTGATTAGGACTGTGAGGACAAAAGAGGAGAGATAGAGCTAGATCCTACAGGCAGGAAAATGGCAGAGGTGCTATATATGCAAGGATTCAAAGTGCTTTTGAGACTCTGAAAAATCCAAAGGACTGGATCGTTCCTTCAAGTCACAAGTATCAGTCGATGTATATGACAGACTTATAGTAGAATTACAGTCATTATAGGAAGGTGAATATGGATAAGGTATTATCTTATTTAGGACTTGCTAGAAAGGCAGGAAAGCTGGCGGTTGGTGAATTCTTACTGAAAAATGCCATATATCAAAGAAGGCAGTTCTGGTAATAGTTGCTGAAGATGCTTCCGACAATACTAAGAAAAAGTTCACTGATAGATGTAATCACCACAAGGTAGAGCTTAGATTTTACAAGACCAAGGCTGAACTTGGCAATGCTACGGGCTCTGCACTGAAAGCCTCAATGGCTGTGCTTGATGAAGGATTTGCAAAAAGCTATCTTAAACATATTGAATTAGCTATTAAATGGGAAAAGGCGATAAAATGTCTAAAAATGAAAGTAAGTGAGTTGTCTACTGAAATAAATAGGAAGAGTAAAGGAAATTGTTGATTTTCCTTAAAGCAAATGGTTATGACAATGTCAAGAACATGAGCAGTGTTCTTAGTGATGAAGAGGAGAAAGCTGCCCGTATGGAGTTTGCTCCTGATACCATAAAGAAGGAGAAGCCTAAAGCAAAGGCAGAGACTAAGCCAAAGAAAGTAAAAGGCAGCTCCTGTAGAGAAGCAGATAGAGCAGACTTTTGACGGAAGGTCTCCTGAAGTTCGTGAAGCTGCTGAAAGAAAAGGCTAAGAAAGCTTCTGCTGAATCTGAAGCTAAAGAAGGCAGCTTAGCAAAGACGAAGCAGCTCCTAAGACAAAGAAAGCGAAAGGCTCAATAAAAGAAGCGGATTCTGCAAATTCTGCTTCAGATGAGCCTGTAGTCAAAGAACAAGAGGCAAAAAGCAAGGAGACAAAGGCTAGGAGCATAAAAAGAAGTTAAAGAAGTTAAAAGAAGTTAAGAAGCTAAGGAGCATAAGAGCATAAGAATCCTGAAGCCAAAGAGAAAGAGAGTGCACAGTCTCCTGAAACTCGTAGTCTTACACCTGAAGAGGCTGCTATTGAATTTGCCAGAAAGAAAGCAAGCCAGGCAGCTGCACTATCTCCAAAGGGTGGAGCACAGGCTTCAGGCAATAAGTCTCAGAAGTTTGGCGACAGAAAAAGAGGTGATAAGCCTCAGGGTTCAAGAGATGCTTCAAAGGACGGAATAGAGATAACCGTCAGAGACAGGGCGATGGTCAGAACAGAAATGGTGAAGGCTTTAGAGGAAACAGAAATTCAGACAGACCACAGTCTAGTAGAGGTGATAAGCCTTTTAACAAAGATGGCAATGCCTCAAATGACAGGAGGACTCCTGCAGGCGGTGGACGCAGCACCGGTAATGCAGGTGCAAGAGGTCCTCAGGCAAGAGGTGGACAGGGCAGAGGCCAGAGCAGTACAGGCGGAGAAGAGCGCATTGTAACAAAGACAGGCAATCGTGACAGAGAGCGCGAAAGAGAGCGTGAGAAAGCTAAGGAAAGAGAGCGTGCAGAGAAGAACCTTTGGCAAGCGCTTCGATAAGAATAAAGCCCTCTCAAGTATTGATGATGACGACAACGTAGCATACAGAAAGAAGAAAGACCCTAACAGAAAGGGAGCATTTATCAAGCCTGAAGTTGTAGCTAAGCTCTGCTGAGGAAGATACAATCAAGAATATCATTATTCCTGATACATTAACTATTAAGGAACTTGCAGATAAGATGAAGGTTCAGCCTTCAGCTATCATTAAAAACTCTTCTTACAGGGCAAGATGTATACCGTAACTCAGGATATCACCTTTGAAGAAGCTGAAGAGATAGCTTTAGAATATAACATCATTTGTGAACTTGAGGAGCCTGTTGACCTTGTAGCTGAGCTTCAAGGAAGATGAAGAAGATGAGTCACTTTATGATTAAGCGTCCTCCTGTTGTATGCGTAATGAGACATGTTGACCATGGTAAGACTTCACTTCTTGATGCAATCCGTTCTACAAATGTAACCAGCCGTGAGGCAGGCGGTATTACACAGAGCATTGGTGCTTCAGTGGTTAATATCAACGGTAGAAAGATTACCTTCCTTGATACACCGACATGAGGCATTTACAGCTATGCGTATGCGTGGTGCAAAAGTCTACAGATATAGCCATACTCGTTGTAGCTGCGGATGACGGTGTGATGCCACAGACAGTAGAAGCAATTAACCACGCTAGAGCTGCCGGTATTGAAATAATAGTAGCAATCAACAAAATAGATAAGCCAAGTGCAAATGTAGATAAGGTTAAAGCAGGAGCTACTGAGTATGAACTCATTCCTGAGGATTGGGGTGGCTCTACCATATTCGTACTCTGTTTCAGCTCATTCCAAAGAAGGTATTGAACAGCTTCTTGAAATGGTGCTCTTAACTGCGGATGTGGCTGAGTACAAGGCTAATCCTAATAGAAGTGCAAGAGGTATAGTTATCGAGGCAAGCCTTGATAAGGGTAGAGGTCCCTGTTGCTACTGTTCTTGTACAGAAGGGTACCTTACACGTAGGTGATTCCATATCTATAGGCTCATCCTTTGGTAAGGTTAGAGCCATGCTCGATGATAAGGGAAACAATGTAACTGAGGCTGGTCCATCTATCCCTGTTGAGATTTTGGGACTTAATGGAGTTCCTAACTCAGGTGATACCATGCTTAGCTTTAAGGACGACAAGGAAGCAAGGGCTGCTTCTGAGACCTTTATAGCACAGGACAAGGCAAGACTTATAGATGAAAGTAGGAAGAAGCTTTCTCTTGACGGTCTCTTTGACCAGATTAAGGCTGGTACTGTTAAGGAGCTTAATGTTATTATTAAGGCTGACGTACAGGGATCTGTTGAGGCAATCAGACAGAGCCTTATTAAGCTTAACAATGACGAAGTAGCTATAAGAATCATACATGGTGCAGTTGGTGCTATCAATGAATCAGATATTTCTCTTGCAAGTGCCTCAAATGCAATTGTGATTGGATTTAACGTAAGAATGGATGCTGTTGCCAAGGATACTGCGGACAGAGAGAAGGTAGACGTAAGATTCTATAAGGTTATTTACAATATTATTTCTGACGTTGAGTCTGCGATGAAGGGTATGCTTGAGCCAATTTATGAAGAAAAAGGTTATCGGACATGCTGAAATCAGACAGGTATTTAAGGCTTCAGGTATCGGTAACATAGCAGGTTCATTCGTACTTGACGGCAAGATTATAAGAGGCTGTAAAGCAAGGATTACAAGAGATAAGGACCTTATATTTGACGGAAATCTTGCTTCTCTTAAGAGATTTAAGGATGATGTCAAAGAAGTAAATGCAGGCTATGAATGTGGTCTTGTATTTGAGAAATTCAATGATGTAAAAGAGGAAGATAAGGTTGAACTTTATCAGATGGTAGAAGTACCAAGGAGTTAAAAATGCGTAAAAACAGTATTAAGAATGTCAGAATAAATTCTGAGGTTCAGAGAGCTTTTAGGGTGAACTTATCCGTATGGGTGTTAAGGATCCAAGGGTAAGCTCACTCACCTCAGTTACTGATGTGGAAGTGGCTCCTGACCTTAAGACAGCCAAGGTATTTGTAAGCGTACTTGGAGACGAGAAGAAGCAAAAGGATACATTGGAAGGACTGAAAAGTGCGATGCCATACCTAGAAGCCAACTTGCAAAAGAGTATTAACTCTAAGGAATACTCCCTGAGCTTAGATTTCAGCTAGATACTTCAATTGAGTATGGTATGCATATGTCTGCACTTATTGATCAGGTAAAACCTAAGAACGAAGATAATGTTGATGACTCTGATGAAGAAGAGGTATAGATATACCTTAGAGGGGGAGGCACGATGTTTGTAGGAAATTATGATCTGATACATATTTTAGAGCTTGTAAAGGATGCAGAGGCAATTGCAATTGCAGGTCATGTCAATCCTGATGGAGACTGCATCGGCTCAACGCTTGCGGTTTATAATTATCTTAAACATACAGGTAAGACAATTGATGTATACCTTGAACCTATTGGACGTGAGTTTAAGGAACTTCCCGGTTCTGACGTCATTAAGAATAAGGCAGAGAACAAGGTATATGATGTGTTCTTTATGATGGATCTAGGTGATACTGAGAGGATTGGTGTTGCGTCTAAGTTATTTGAGACAGCAAAGAAGACTATCTGTATAGATCATCATATAACAAGCAAGGGAGTAGCTGATGAGAACTTTATTTACCCATCACTTAGCTCGACCTGCGAATTGGTTTTTGAGATGATGGATGTGGAGCTTATTAGCAAGGATGTGGCAGCCTGCCTGTATACGGGGATAATTCACGATACAGGTGTATTTCATCACAACTGTACATCAAAGCGTACAATGGAAATTGCGGGTGAGCTTATGGCTAAAGGCATAGACTTTGGGCATATTATTGACCATAATTTCTATTCAAGAACATACAAGCAGAATCAGGTACTTGGAAGATGTCTGATGGAGAGCCTTATATTGTGGGATGGAGCAGGTATAGTATCCTACGTTACTCAAAAAGAGCTTGATTTTTATATGGTTGGCAATAATGACCTGGGTGGCATCATTGACCAGCTAAGACTTACAGAGGGCGTTAAGGTAGCTATATTTATCCATGAAAAAGGAACCTCACACATATAAGGTAAGCATAGAGCTACTGTGCCTGATATTGATGTCAGCAAAGGTTGCTGCATTTTTGGCGGTGGCGGTCATAAAATGGTTGCAGGATGTACTATTTCCAGTGGAAAAGTACATGATGTAATCAATAATATCACAAAGCAACTGCAATTTCAGTTACTTGAAAAGGGTTATATTTAATGCTAAATGGAATCATAAATGTATATAAAGAAGTAGGATTTACTTCTAGAGATGCAGTATCTAAGTTAACAGGAATTCTTAGGCAGCGCAAAATCGGCCATACAGGAACACTTGATCCTGCAGCCGAAGGTGTGCTGCCTATGTGCATAGGAAAGGCTACAAAACTATGTGAGCTACTTACAGATCATAGAAAACAGTATATAGCCGAAATCAAGTTCGGTATAGCGACGGATACTGAGGATGTTACAGGAGAGGTTGTTGAAGAGACGGGATTTTCAAACGAATGGTATAAAGAGCATTTGTCTGAAGCGGTTTTATCCAAGGTAATATCAGGCTTTATAGGCAGACAGTTACAGACTCCTCCTATGTATTCTGCTAAGAGAGTTGGAGGAAAGCGTCTTTATGAGCTTGCAAAGAGAAGGCAAGGTAATAGAGCGCAAACCTCTATGAGATAACAATTTACAGTATTCAAATTAAAAATATAGATGCTTCCAGAAGGAAGCTACAATAGTAGTTGACTGTTCTAAGGGGACTTATATAAGGACCTGTGCAAGGACATAGGGATGAACTTGGATGCAAAGCAGCTATGAAAAGCCTGATTAGAACGAAAAACAGGGACTTTCTCCTGAGAATAGTTATAAGTTTGATGAAATAGAAAAAAACTTGTTAAAGAAAAATAGAGTTTCTGAAATAATAATACTGATTGAGGATGTATTAAGAATCTTCAAAGAGTGGATGTGAGCGGATATGCGGGTATACTCTTGAGAATGGAGGTATTATAAAAGCAGATGCAGCTAAACCTGACATAGAAGTCTTGGAACCCAAAATGGTGAAAAATTCAGGATGTACAATGATAAGGGTGAATTTAAGGCTGTTTACAGCTATAATGGGGATATAAATGATTTCAAAATAGACAAGATGTTTTAAGGTGAGATATGGAGTATATAAAGGGTAGTGACTTTAGGTTACATAACACTGTAGTTACGCTGGGCAAATTCGATGGTTTACACTTGGGGCACAAAGAGCTTATAGATATTGTGTTAAAGACAAAAAGGCCTCACCAAGGTACTGTTCACGTTTGATGTGAATCCTCTTAGTATACTCTCTGATAAAGAATTTAAGGTAATTGAGACAGGTACTGAGAGAATAAATCTGATGAAAGATTCAGGCTTTGACTATATGATAGACTATCCATTTTACTATGGAAACTATTAATACTGATGCAGATGAATTTATAAAAACAATTATTCATGATAAGCTGGACGCTAAAATGCTGGTTGTAGGCACGGATTTTAGATTTGGTAAAGACAGGCTTGGTGATGTAGAACTTCTCGAAAAAGAAGTAAAGAGTATGGCTATGTGTTAAAAGTCATAGAAAAAGAAAATGTATGGAGAGTTATTTTCAGTACCCTGCATACGAAGTCTAATAAAAAGGTGAGATAAGGCTGGCAAACGAACTACTTGGAAGAGAGTTCTCATTTTCAGGTGAAATCATTCACGGAAATCATCTGGGACATACAGTGAGCAGCAACACTAATATTAAGCCTGAGGCTGATAAGCTCATGCCCCCATTTGGTGTATATGTGTCTGACACGGAGCTAGACTATAAGGCCTATAGAGGCATAACCAACATAGGAGTTAAGCCTACAGTGGGAAAAGACAATGCAGTTGGTGTAGAAACCTGGCTCTTTGGGCTGGATAGTGATGTTTACGGTCATTTTGCCAAGGTAAAGCTATTAGACTTTATCAGGCCTGAAATGAAGTTTGATTCGCTTGAGGATGTAAAAGACAGGTGAATATAGATGCTGTAAAGGGCGAGGGAGTACACGGCTTAAAAGGAGGAGTATGGTTTTAGAAGAAAGCATTACAGCCATAAAGGGAATAGGTACAAAGACCGCCCTCCTTCTTAATAAACTCGGTATATATACCAAAGGAGATATATTAAAGTATTTCCCAAGAAATTATGATAAATACGATAAAATAATACCAATAAGCATGGTAAAAAGAGGAATGACAGCTATAATATCTGCTATGCCTGTATCATTTCCTATATTGAAGCAGATGGGTAAGAAGAGTATCTTAATCTGTGAGGTAAGTGATGGAAGTGGAAAAATTGAGCTAAACTGGTTTAATATGCCTTTTATGAAGTCAAAGCTTGCTAAGGGCGTGCACATGATATATAGGGGTAAGGTAGTAAGAAAAGGTAAGTTTATCAGTATGGTTCAGCCTGAAGTGCTTACAGAAACAGAATATAGGAGAAAAACCGAAGTTCTTCAACCCATATATCACCTTACCAAGGGAGTTACAAGCAATCTTCTTAGAAAGTCATTAAAGGAAGTTCTTGCTGAAGTAACGTCAAGTATAGATTATTTACCAAAGAACATTAGGGATGAGAATTTCTCTAATTTCCCTAAAAGATGCCTTGCAGAAATACATTTTTCCCAAATCCTACAATACTTTAGTAGATGCAAGAAGAAGCTGGTATTTGATGAATTCTTTTCTATTTGCACTTTCTATAGATAGATTGAAGCTTGGGAGAAAAAGACACCATCTCTTTATATTGTAAATGATGATTCTATAGTAGTAGAATTCATTTTCTTCACTGCCATTTTCTTTGACAAACGCTCAGCAGAAAGTCTGGGAAGAGGTTAAGGCTGACCTCATGTCAGGTGGGAGGATGAATAGGCTTGTACAGGGAGATGTAGGCTCCGGCAAGACTGTTATAGCAATGCTTTCCCTGCCTATTAATGGCAAAAACGGCTATCAGGCAAGTGTAATGGTGCTAACTGAAGTGCTTGCCAGACAGCATTATGATAGCTTTTTCTACAACTTTAGAAAAGTATGGGGTAAGGGTAGTATTGCTTACAGGCTCGGTTAAGGGAAGAGAAAGAAAAGAAAACATTATCTAAAAATAGAAAAACACGAAGCCGATATTATCATAGGTACACATGCGCTCATTCAGGAAAAGGTGGTTTATGATAAATTAGCCTTGGTAATCACAGATGAACAGCACCGTTTTGGTGTAAAACAAAGAGAAAGACTGGCGGACAAGGGTGAGGAGCCTCATACTATGGTTATGAGTGCTACACCGATTCCAAGAACCCTTGCAGTAATACTTTTACGGAGACCTTGATATTTCAATCGTTAATGAGCTTCCTGCCGACAGGCTTCCTATAAAAAACTGTGTAGTTGATGAGGATTATAGGATGACAGCTTATAAGTTCATTTTAGATGAGGTAAAGAAAGGCCACCAGGCATACATTATCTGTCCGATGATTGAGAAGTCCGAGGACAATGATGAGCTCTCAGACGTAATCAGCTATACAGATGAGCTTATATCTTTGATTGGTAATAAGGCGAGAGTTAGATACCTTCATGGTAAGATGAAAAATGAAGAAAAAAATCAAATTATGGATGAATTCGCTGCTTGTAGAATAGATATACTGGTATCTACTACAGTTGTAGAAGTTGGTAAATGTCCAAATGCAACAGTAATGATGATTGAAAATGCTGACTGTTTTCGGCCTTGCTTCACTTCACCAGTTAAGAGGCAGAATAGGCAGAGGAGGAGCTCAGTCTTATTGCATTTTTATGTCAGGAAATACCTCCAAGGAGGCTATGGAAAGGCTTAATATACTAAATACTTCCAATGATGGATTTAAGATAGCAGAAGAAGATATGAAGCTTAGAGGCCCGGGAGATGTATTTGGCATAAGACAGAGTGGTGATATGGCATTTAACATAGGGGACATCATAGGTGATGCAGATATTTTAAAACTAACTTCAGAAACTGTAAAATGCATGAGTGACAAAACCAAAAATGAATGTTATGATAGAGGGAGGAAATTTTACTCCAGAGGATATGGCTATGGAGAAGATGTTATGACTCTTTAGATGATTTGGTTAGATAGGGAAGTATATGTACACAAACGCAGGACAGGTCTTTGATATAGCAAAGGCTAACTATAGAAGTCTTGTTGGTTTCTGCAATAAGCTTGAGAGCGAAGGCTACTTTATGCAGGCGGAAAAGATTCTCCACAAGACTATTTTTCAGACACTTGATTTGTATATACAGTCGCTTTTAATCAATATTGCGATATATGGAGGTAAGCTTGGAGAGGATGAGGTAAAATTCATTGTATCTCTACCTGACAGTAAGCAATATGATATTTCTGATGTAGAGGACATTAGCGGTGAAATAATCAGACAGGCCGAGGCAGTAGTGAAAGCTCCGCCAATTATAATGCAGCTTTGCTCCTTGCGCGACAGGGAAAAGAATTCAAATATGTCCAGTGCCTAGATGGATATGGTATTAAATATCATTGTCGCAATGTCGTATTTGAATTCAAACAGGGATGAGTATTTGCCACAGTTTATAGTTGACTATTACAACTCGGTTCACGCTTTTATTTTCTTTTTCAGACAGAGCTGAGCGGATAAATGACAGATATCTCTTCCGTAAGGCATCGGGAGATATTTCAATGCCTCGGAGAGCTTTTAAGTATAATGATTCTGTAAAGAATGAACAGAAAGCAATGAGGATGAGAAGAATAGTGGGACTGATGAGATAGTGCCAATTCTAAAAGAAGCAGTAGCAAATGAAGAACCTATTGCTGATGATGAACTTCCAAATGTGGCTGTAGTTGAGCCTATTCCGTTTAAGGAAGAAGATAAAAAGAAGGTCTTGACGAGCTTGTATCTGAGCTTGAAGAATTGGTTGGATTAGACGAGGTTAAGAAAGAGGTTCATTCATTAATAAATCTAATCAATATCAGGCGGCTTAGGAAGAAAAAGGGGCGCTGTCCCCTGATATGTCTTACCATATGGTATTTACAGGGAGTCCGGGTACAGGAAAGACAACGGTAGCAAGACTTATAGCAGGCATATACAAGGAACTCGGTGTGCTTTCAAAGGGAGGTCTTGTGGAGGTTGACCGTTCAGGGCTTGGTTGCAGGCTATGTTGGACAGACTGCACTTAAGGTTAATGAAGTAGTAACTAAGGCCTTAGGGCGGTGTATTATTTATAGATGAGGCTTATTCTTTCATCTCCGAATGCTGTAAATGACTTTGGTTCTGAAGCTATTGATACCCTTGTTAAACTTATGGAGGATCATAGAGATGACCTTGTTGTTATAGTTGCCGGTTATACCAAAGAAATGGAAGCTTTTCTCAAGGCGAATACAGGACTGATATCAAGATTTAATAAGTTCATTGAGTTTAAGGACTATAATGAGGATGAGCTACTTGCAAATCATAGTATTCTATGGCTGAAAAAAATGGAAATGAAGCTTGAAGAGGATGCAATGGAAAAGCTGAGAACTTATCTTGCTTCAATGGATGCACAGGGAAAAAGAATCTTTGGTAATGCAAGAGGCATAAGAAATATCTTTGAGAAAAATGCTGGTAGGACAGGCAAACAGATTGTCTCATCTATCTGAGCCGACGGTTGAAGATTTGTCAGTCATAAAAGCAGAAGACTTTGAACTAGAAAGATAGAAAAAGGTAGGGAATATGAGAGTTATTGCGGGAATTGCCAGGAGCGTGCCCCTTATTACACCTAAAGGTCTTGAAACAAGACCAACTTCTGACCAAATAAAGGAAACCTTGTTTAATATGCTTCAGGGATATATAGAGGTTCCAATTTTCTGATTTATATGCAGGAAGTGGACAACATAGGCATAGAGGCTTTTAAGCCGTGGTGCGGAGTTTGCTGCATTTGTTGAGAAGTCAGATGAGGCAGCAGGTGCATCAAGGCAAATGTGGATAAGACTAAGTTTAATGATAAGTCTATGATACTTAAGCTTGAAGTTTTGTCTGGAATAAGGGCACTCGAACTTGAAAAAGAAGCGATTTGACATTGTTTTTCTAGATCCTCCGTATAATCAGGGATTAGAGCAAGGTATCTTGACTGCGCTGGTTGGTTCGGCTATACTTAATGATGAGGTTATTATTATCGTTGAGGCAAGTAGAACACAGATTTTTCGTTTGTGGATTATCTGGGACTCAAGATAGTTAAAGATAAAATATATAAAACAACAGACACTTGTTTTTAAGAAAAATAATTTGGAGAGTAGTTATGGCAGACAATAAAAAATAGTTAAAATGATTGACGAGATGTCAGATTTTGTATGACAGTCACAATGCAGGCCCATTATCAAGGGATAAGATTAAGATTTCAAAGGATGAACTCTTAATTATATTGACAATTTAAGACAGACTTTACCAAATGAACTTGAAGAAGCTTATAAAATCACAAAGGCTAAAAATGAATATTAAAGGTCACGTCAACAAAGCAAGACAGATAGAAGAAGATGCGAGAAACCAACTTATGGAGCTTGTAAAAGAGGATTCTGTTGTCGTTGAAGCTGACAAGGAGGCAGAAAGAATACTTTAGACAGGCTGATGATGACGCAGATGCCATCATTAAAGAAGCAGAAGAGATGGCAGGCAGATTAAAATAGGTGCGCTTTCTTATGCTGAAGAAATGTTAGCAGCTGTTGAAAAGATGGTATCTCATAATCTTAAGATGACTATAGAGAGTTCAAACAGTGTAATTGACACCTTAAAGAGTAACTTAGAAAATAGTTAAGAATAACAGAGATGAGTTAAATGCTCAGATTCTCGAAGCACGAGAAGTAAATGGTTATAGCTCTGATGAAGACGGACTGATGGTAATAGTGAAAACGAAGAGGGTGAGTTTACAGTAAATGTCGAGTCAGGTGATTTTGAAGAAGAGGACTCTGACGATGATGACAGAGCCCGTGACGAGTATGATGAAGACGATGAGTTTGAGGAAGAAGATGAGGAAGAAGAGCTCGTAGACCTTAGCGACAGATTCTCATTTAAGAAGAAAAATAAATAAAACTCCCAGAGGCTTCATCGTAGGTATTTATTCCATAGTTTTTTATAGGTGATTTGATTATATAGGGCAGTCATAAACCTTGTCACATTGAAGGTTTCTATGGCTGCTTTATTTTGTAGCTTATTTGCATCACCTATTCTACTAATCAGCTCAACCTTTTCATTGTTTTTTACAGCCTTACCTACTTCATTTAAGATGACAGAGGATCTCTCTTTATAGCTAGAGGCCTTATATAGGGCAAAAGTCAAAGGCTTTGTTTGATTCAATCAGCTCTTTTGTGATTTCACCAATGATGTGATACAAAACCCCTGTCTATTCTGGCATAAGTATAGTTTTTAGACCAAAGAGCTGCTGCAAAATCATCGTAGGCAGCAACTTTGCCAAATAAGTTGTATATTCTTCCTGCTAAGTCTTCAGTAACATCGCTGTAACTCATTAAAATTCCTATTGCAAGATTCTTATCATTCGTATAAATTATTTTCCCAAGCTTATAAAAATAAAATATCGGAAAAAAATCATTATTTTTAATATAACTACCGTTAGGGTTAAGCAGGTCCCTTGTGGAGTCAGGGATATATTGGTGGCTTATCCCTACCAGAGTTAATCTGTAAATCCTGCCTTATGGCTTTTGGCTGATGCAATAGAGGAGGTATCATCAGGTGATATTTCTGCATCGTAAGGCCTCCGCTCTTTTAACTGCAAACAGGTAAAATATCTGAATTAAAGCCTAAAAGCTTTGTTTAGATAAGATATGGCAAGGATGTTATTTGAAGTCTTAAGTAAATCAGCCTCTTTACACGCCTCCTATATGCCTAAGATAGGCTTCTCTTGCCTCAGGATAGGGTTAGACCGTTTGACATAAGCTTTATAATATCATCATTATGTTCTCCTCAACAAGAAATTTACTACAGCTAATTAGCTCATCTATATTATCATTCTCTGCACCAAAGGAGAGAAAAATCAACTATTCAAGCTTATGGGCAAGAGCAACTGAACCGTCTGCAAAGGTTTCCGCACTGCCTGTTGATACGGTTACAGGAAGCTCAAATACAGCATCTGCACCTGATGAAAGAGCAGACTTTGCTCTCAAGTATTTGTCTATTATAGCAGGCTCACCTCTTTGAACAAAGTTACCGCTCATAAGAATAATAATATAGTCAGCCCCGGTTATTCTTTTCGTCTCTTCGATATGATGAGGTATGGCCCGTTGTGGAATGGGTTATATTCTGCAATTATAGCAGCCTACTTTACGATTATTTATCATAACCTCCTAATTATTTGTATCTTTTTACAATCATTCTAATATATTTATATTTTTCTCAACTATCCTTGTATGTTTTTCATAAAGGGTTTATAATAGAATGTGGTGAAAAATATTTTATTCATAGAAATTTACTATAAAGATTTTTCTAGTGAAATTATTACTATTATATTTTTACGTATTTTTGAAAGGAGCATAAAGTCATGTTTTTATTGACAAAAATTAAAGCAAAAAGCAAAATCATCAAAGAAGGTTATTGTACTTCCTGAGAGCGAGGATATGAGAACATTAGAGGTCGCTGACGCTGTACTTAAGGAAGGCATTGCAGACCTGGGTTCTTCTTGGAAAAGAAGAGAAAATTCTAGCAGATGCTAAAAAGGTGGATTCAATGTAACAGGTGCTAAAAATTATTGATCCGGAAAAAGTGATAGATTAGACGATTATGTAGCTCCCTCGTTGAACTTAGAAAAAGCAAGGGTATGACAGAGGAAGAGGCCAGAAAGATTCTTACAACCAGCAATACTTATTTCGGAGTTATGATGATTAAGATGAAGGATGCTGACGGACTTGTTTCAGGTGCCTGCCATTCAACCGCAGACACACTTAGGCCTAGTCTTCAGATACTTAAGACAAAGCCTGGAACCAAGCTTGTATCTTCATTTTTCATAATTGAAGTACCTAACTGCGATATGGGTGAGAAGGGAACCTTTGTATTCTCTGACTGTGGTCTCAATCAGAACCCAAATGCAGAAGAGCTTGCAGCCATAGCCAAGTCTTCAGCAGAGTCATTCAGAACCCTTGTAGAAGCGGAGCCAAGAGTAGCGATGCTCTCATACTCAACTATGGGTTCAGCTAAGCATGATGATGTAACCAAGGTACAGGAAGCGACTAAGATAGCTAAGGAAGAGAACCCTGAGCTTGCTCTTGACGGAGAGCTTCAGCTTGATGCAGCTCTTGTTGCCTCTGTCGGTGAATTTAAGGCTCCTGGAAGCAAGGTTGCAGGTCAAAGTTAATACACTCATTTTCCCTAACCTTGATGCAGGTAATATAGGATACAAACTTGTACAGCGCCTTGCAAAGGCTGAGGCTTATGGACCTCTTACACAGGGAATTGCAGGTCCTGTCAATGATCTTTCAAGAGGCTGTTCAGCAAGCGATATAGTTGGAGTGGTTGCAATTACAGCAGTTCAGGCACAGATTTAAGTTTCCTTTAGAGTAAGCTGTAATCTTTGATTTAGATTATCAAAAATGAATTGGGTCTATACTTCATAAAACCTAATTTATATAAACACAAAAAGGGGTATGTTTATGAAAATTTTAGTTATCAATTGCTAGGGAAGCTCTTCTCTTAAATATCAGTTTATTGATATGGAAACAGAGGAAGTTATTTCAAAGGACTCTGTGAGAGAATAGGTATCAATGGCTCCCTTCTTACACACAAGGCTGTAGGGAAAAGATGATTTCGTTCTTGAGCACGAAATGCCTAACCATACTAGTAGCTGTAAAAGCTTGTTATGGATGCACTCACAGACAAAGACCATGAGTGTGATTTCTGATGTCTCAGAGATATCTGCAATTGGTCACAGAGTACTCACGCAGGTACTGTCTATAGTGATCCTGTTATTGTAACTGATGATGTTAAGAAGGTAATAAGAGACTGCTTTCGAGCCTCGGACCACTTCACAACCCTGCAAAACCTTTGGGTATGAAGCTTGTGAAGAGGCTATGCCGGTACTCTAATGTAGGCAGTATTTGATACAGGTTTTGGTATGGTTATGCCTGCTAAGGCTCATATGCATGCAATTCCTTATGAGTACTATGAGAAATATTCTATCCGTCGTTATGGCTCCACGGAACCAGCCACAAGTATGTATCTGCTGAGACTATCAGATTTGGCGAGCTTTCCCTGAGGGACACAGAAAGGTTATAGTTTGCCACCTTGGAAACGGTTCTTCAATTTCAGCTTCTATTGATGGAAAATGTGTTGATACTTCCATGGGACTTACACCGCTTGAAGGCCTTATTATGGGAACAAGATCAGGTGATATTGATCCCTGCAGTTATCCAGTTTATTGCAAATCACGAGAACAAGACTGTGGATGAGATTCTTAATCTTCTCAACAAAAAGTCAGGTGTGCTTGGCCTTTCAGGAGTATCCAGTGACTTCAGAGACCTTGACAAGGCTGCGGCTGAGGGTAATGAAAGAGCAAAGCTTGCTAACGATGCATTTAAGTATAGAGTAATTAGTATATCGGTGCTACGTCAGCTGCAATGAACGGTAGATGCCATAGCATTTACAGCTGGAGTAGGGTGAGAACAGCTCACTACCAGAAAAGATATCTGTGAAAAACCTTGAGTATCTTTGGTATCAAGATTGATGATGCTGCCAATAAGGAAAGAGGTAAGAACATGCTTTATTTCTACTCCCTGACAGCAAAGGTTAAGGTATATGTAATTCCTACAAACGAGGAACTTGCTATTGCAAAAAGACACACTTGCACTTGTAAAAATAATACTTGACAAATCATTTAAATATCTGTACAATGGTCAGGTATGAAAATTTATGTTTATTCGAGGATTGTTATCTCAGTGATAAATCCTTTTGAATACAATGTATAAAGTATTGATAAGGAGGTGTTCACATGTCAATCTGTCCAAAGAATAAGAGCTCTAAGGGTCATAGAGATGCTCGTGAGAGCAAACTGAAGATGAGTGCTCAGCACTTGTTAAGTGCAGTAACTGCGGAGAGCTTATGGTTCCTCACAGAGTTTGCAAGGCTTGCGGTTCTTACAACAAGAAAGAAATCGTTAAAGTTGAAGATTAATGATTGATTAAAACAATATAAGCTCACTTCTTAGGAGGTGGCTTTTTGTGTAAGGAAATTCTGATTTTTAATAATAAGTCTAAAAGCTAATATTTGACAGGAAGAACTTCGGATAAATGCTTGGATAATATAAGGGAGCCTTTATGCAAGTTTTAATTGACTTTTTCTGCATTTATCATTACTCTATAAATAAGACAAAAATGTAGGAAACAATTCTAACTCTATGATGAGAATGGGCATTATTGTTGAACCTATAATGGTTACTATAGATAAAGGAGACCAAGATAAAAATGAATAAAACCCCGGTGGAAAGAAAGTGTTGTATATCAGATATATCCACGAAGCTTTTATGACAGCAATGGTGATGGTATAGGTGACTTTAAAAGGAACAAACTGAGAAAGCTCCCATATCTAAAAGAGCTTGAACAACGTAATCTGGCTCTCCTGTGTATCAGTCTCCTAACGATGATAACGGGCTATGATATTAGCGATTATGAAAACATAATGACAGAGTTTGGCACTATGGCTGACTTTGATGCAAATGCTTATAAGGCGCATAGCTATGGGTATTAAAATAGTGATGGACTCTAGTAGTTAACCATACCTCTGACGAGCATAAAGTGGTTTATAGAAAGTCGCAGTTCAAAGGACAATCCAAAGCGATGACTACTATATGGAAGGATGGTAAAGATGGCAAGGAGCCAAATAACTGGGGTTCCTGCTTTTCAGGCTCTGCTTGGCAGTATGATGAGACTACAGGACAGTATTATTTGCATCTATTTTTCAAAGAAACAGCCTGACCTTAACTGGGAAAAATGAAAAGGTTAGGGAAGAAGTATCATTCTATGATGAACTGCTGTGCAAAAAGGGCATAGATGGCTTTTAGAATGGACGTTATCAGCCTTATATCAGACGATCAAAGCTTTCCTGACGGGACCAAACTAATGGAGGTCTATATGGAAGCTTTGAGTCCTGCGTTAATGGACCAAGAGTGCATGAGTATTTGCAGGAAAATGAACAAGAGTATTGTCTAAAGTATGACCTTATGACAGTAGGTGAGGTGCAGGCGTAACTGTTGAGGAGGCTAAAAAGTATGCAAACTCTGCACGGAACAGAGCTTAGTATGGTAGTTTCAGTTTGAAACATACAGCGCTTGATAATGGCGAGACTATGAAGTGGTCTACAAAGAGGATTCCATTAGTTCCTTCTTAAAGAGAATCTTACCAAATGGCAGAAGGCTAATGGAGTAGCGTGGAACAGCTATTTTCGTAATCTATGACCAGCCTAGGATTGTATCAAGACTAGGCAGTGAAAAAGATGAATATAGAGAGCTTTCTGCAAAATGTATAATAGCCCGTCTGTACATATGATGGTGGGAACCCTTATGTGTATCAGGGTGAAGAGCTTGGGACTACTACGGTATTTAAGTCGTAGATGACTTTAGGACCTGAATCAATCAATGCCTATCACGAACTCATACTGAAAATGGAATAATCAGTCCTGGAGGAACTTTTCTAAGCTTGCTCATTAACAGAGCAGGGACAAATGCAAGAACCCAATGCAGTGGGATGACAGTGAAAAATGCGGGATTTACTACCGGGAAACCTTGATAAATGTTAACCCACTGACTACAAAAAGATAAATGCTAAGGAACAGTTGACAAGAGAGAGTGAGTATTTAATTATTATAAAAGCTTATTTCTTTAAGAAAGATGAATTATAGTGTATGGCGATTATGAAATTATCTTCCTGATGAGTGATCTCTTTGTGTATTTAAGGAGACTAAATAATAATACAATCCCTAGTTGTTGTAACTTCTTCCGAAAAACAAGAAATTTGACTATAATGACATAGGAAATGGTAGAATACTAATTAATAATTATAAAGATATTAACCCTAAATGATATGAAATTAAGCTATTTGAAGCGTTTTGCACATACTTTTTAGAATAGATACTTAGGAATGGTACTGGGGAGGAAGAAGGTTTGATAATCTGTTATATATTGTAATTGGTTTGTTGTCAATATTGGTTGTTCTACTCTCAAGAAATAAAAATTTTAGAGAAAAGAAGGAAGCAGAAAGAAAACTAAAAGATACATTAGTGATCTGATAATGTATATAGAGAGATAAATACCACGCAGGAAGAGCTTAATGTAAAATACAGGAGATAAAGACAGGAGGACAAGATAAGTTTTGTCCCATGAGGATTCTTATACGGGTCTCCTACATGTGGCCTTTTATTGAAGTGCTTTAATCATACGCTTGAAAACCTCTAGAAAAGAAGAATATGCAGGTATTATGTACATTGACCTTGATAATTTAAACAGATTGATGATGTGACATAAAATCGATGATGAGCTTATACTGGATGTAAGTCATAGACTTAGACAGAATCTGGACGAAAATGACTATCTGGCAAAGATGAGTGGTGATGAATTATGGTTGCTAGCCAAAATATCACTTGACTTTGAGCAGACTTTGATGAAAAATTAAAGAGAATAGAAGCATCATTTAGTTTCTTTATAACTCATTTGGTCAGTTTCGATGATTACAACAGTATAGGGTGCGTTGTAGTCTCAGAGATGGGACAAAAGCAGACGTACTATTAAAAATGCCTCAACAGCACTTACAGAAGCAAAGGATAGGGTAGGACAACTATTGCTATTATGATGAGGAGATGACAGCAAAAGAGATTGAAAATCTGAACCCAGTCAAACTCACAAACGTGCTATTAAAACGATAACCTTGATATTAAGTACGCCCTGTGTATGACTATAGAAAACATATGATACTGTGCAGGAGGCCCTTTGGGACAGAGGGAACAGGGTATATGCATGCAAGAAAATCCCATAGGCTTTAGTACAGGACAGATATTTGTGCTAGGGAGAAAATAGATTAAAAAGTCTGTGAGGAAATGAAGGCTTTTACATGATAAAAAGTAATCTGCTTTTATCGAAAAGGCTGGTGCTAACTCATGAGTTTAGAAACAAGCTCTACAGTATAGTAAAACGAGAGCGGAATTGATGCAAAGAGGCTGATAATCGAAAAGTAGATGAAAGATACTATAGCAGATATACCGGAGTTTAGTTTTGTCCTCGGAAGAGCTTTATTGCTAAGGGATTTAGTTTTAGAGTCGGAAGATACGGAAACAGGAGGAATGTTCATGGAGACTCTAAAAGTCTTGCCGTGTCTCAGATTTCAACAGCCTTAAACAGACATTACAAGAGGATGAAGAGGAAGAGTTGTAGGTACTGAAGATAGTTACAGAAGTTGGCTAAAAAGCTTGGAAAGACTATATCGTTTTCGGAGTAAATGATAGCTTGCCAGACGCTGTTGCAGTTGAAGTGTGGAGAATATGTAGTGAAGGAGATTTATATGGTCCTCTTTTGACTGTTAACGAAATCAGATGATTGTGCAAAATGACGAATATAAGTCGTTATTTTTGGTTATTGCGTTGTCAAAGACATAAATTTAATTTTATACGTGAGTTGTGTATTTTGATTCGGACAAAATTGGGGGAAAGGGGAAACCTGAATTATAATAATTTGTCGAGGTAGTAAAGGAAGGACTGCGTAGAGAAGACTGGTTCTTCTTATGAGGTTGTATTGAAAAAGGTTACTAAGAATAACGATGTACGCCGCTATGGGGCTACATGCAAAAGAAGCTAAGGATAAAAAAGGCATCTGAGATTATTTACCCCGGAAGATTTCTATAGAGAATGAATTGTAGAGAATCAGTCTTATGAATTAAGCTCTATACAGGATGAACTCTATGATATTTTATAGGATTTTACTACTCCTAAGTTCGATGAAAGAGATTATACAGATATCGACATAATAAAAAGACAGGATAATCTTGAGCTGATAATTTTGAGATGAATAAGGGAAGGCTAAGTTACAGACCTTATATCAAGGTAATGGATTTGGATGGTTAGATTGCCTTTTGTTGCCACGGATCTTTAAGCACTTTGGAGTCACATCACCAACGAGACAGCAGACCAGTTTGGTCTTAGTAGTGCTGAACTTTGGGAGATAGCTATACACCAAAAGTATTGGCTCCTGATGGTTCCTGAGTGTCAAGCTTCATTCCTACAGACAGGAAGAGGATATCGAGGAAAATGTACATAGTTTGTAACATAGAGAAAGAGCTGTGGTGCGGAGTTATCTTGTATGACAAAATATTAGATAGGATTTTTCTGACTTAGAATCTGATCTATATATTCTCCCAAGCTCCATAAGATGAGACTATTATTATCAAGGCCACAAAAGATAAAGAAGTGTCCACCTTGCAGGATATGGTTCAGAATATCAACAATACAGTGGTTTCTGATGAAGATGTACTTCAGACAAGGTATATTGTTATTACAGAAACAGCAAGAAGCTAGAGATAGTATGACACTATGAAAAGGGTTCGGGTCCTGTCCCTTTGTTTTGTTTTTAATTGTATATATATATCCCAAATCAGCAGATGGTCTGTTTTAATGCTCTTTATCCAAATAAATAATAAAAAGCTGGATAGTACTAGTAAAATTTAACATAATACTGAAAAATATCCATATAATTGTAAAATATATATATGTACTAAACCGAAATTTCAGGCTACATAAGTTTGTCAGATTGGAGAAGATTATGGACATTTTAAGTGGAAAGAATTAGAACGTAGTTTACTGTATAGATGGCAGCGCGAGTAAGACTACACTTGCAGAGCTATGGCATAGTGTAACGGGTGTAATTACAAGACAGAAAAATTGAAGACGGCTCTACAATCAGTGATTATGACAAAGAGGAACAGAAGAGAGAATTTTCATACAGACTTTATTATTCCTATTGTAAGATGAAACGAAGATTAACATTTTAGATACCTGATATTTTGATTTTGTTGGTGAAGTTGAGCAGGCAGTAAGTGCCGCTGATGCTGCCATTATTGTGATTTGCAAAAGCAGGAGTCTAGTGGGTACTGAAAAGCTTTGGAACTCGTGAAAAATTATAACCTACCAAGAATGTTTTGTAACTGATATGGATGATGATAATGCCAGCTAGCAGGAAGGTTAGTGGATAGCATTACAGGAACTATATGGAACAAGGGTTGCTCCTTTCCAGTTACCTATTCGTGAAAATGAAAAGTCTGTTGGTTTTTGTAAATGTGGTAAAATGCGCTTGGACGTAGATTTCTAATAACGACGGCACTTATATAGAATCTGATATCCTGACTATTCTATGAATATTTACAGACTTATAGAGATGCTCTTAGAGGCAGTTGCTGAGACAGGCGATGATGATGGATAAATACTCAATGGTGAAGAATTTACTCAGGCTGAGATGTCTACAGTCTCTAGAAAGAGCGTTGAGATACCAGTCTTGTGCCTGTACTATGGGTTCAGGTCTTGAGGCTATGAGCAAGAAATCCATCTGACCAGATAGTTAAACTACTCCTCACCAACAAGACCATTATTACAGGTATCAATCAGAAGACCGACAGCCCATAAGCTGATTATGACTGAGAATAAAAGAGATGAGCTGCCAAGGTATTTAAGACACAGCTGATCCGTTCATCGGCAAAGTTCTCACTTATTAAGATATGTTCTGGCGTACTTAAGGCAGATTCAACTCATCTACAATGTAGCAAAGGATGTTGAGGAGAAGATATCAAGGCTTTGTGTGCTTAGAGTAAAGAACAGATAGAGTGCAGAGCTTCACGCCGGACATCGTGCAATAGTGCTTGATAGGCCAACGGGTAAAGACAGCATAGCACCATAGCTGTACCTGTGGTATATGACAAGCTCTTCATTCTCTGTTCCACATACATAGCGAGATATGTAACCAAGAATATGGTGATGACGATAAGACAGCGCATTATCGAAGATAGTAGATGAAGATCCAGACTATGAGCTTAGAAGACAGTGCAAACCGTCAGCCATCATCTGCGGTATAGAGATCACAGCTGAGGTAGTTGTTAGCAGCTGTAAAGCAGACATCAGGTTAGCTATCGAGTTTGTCAATGTATTCCATATACATTAATAAGAAGTTAGTTCAGAACAAGGCACAAGAAGCAGACTGCGTGACGATATCGTATGGTGATGCACATAGTTACATTTGAGCCTTCAGATGGTCTTCGAAAACAGTATATTTTTGAAGAAACCAGTACTTTGGTGGTGCTATTCTCAAAAGAACTCTCTTCCCGCCATTGAAACGGTATATAATGGAGAGGCAAGGCAAAGGGACCCTGCGGGCTATCCGTAGTCGGACTCATATGACACTTACAGACGGTTCTCTATCATCCTGTTGATTCTTCTGAAATGGCGTTTAAGACAGCTGCAATGCAGAGCATTTATGATCTGATTTATGCAGGCTATGCCTATACTTTTAGAGCCTACAGACTCTTAGAGTGGTTGTTCTTGATGAGTTCACCGGAGATGTAATGGGTGATCTCAATAAGAGAAGAGGAAGAGCTAGGGAATGAATACTCTATGATGGAAGAACTGAGATATTGACGATATTCCACAGGCGAGCCTTTTGGGATATTCTACAGACCTCAGGTCTATGACAGGAGGAATAGGGGAGTCTCATGAATTCAGCCACTATGAGGCAGCACCTGCAGATGTTCAGGCTAAGGTAGTTGGAAGAAAATGCTGCAAGTTCTAAAGAAGAATAATAGTATTTAAGATGAACAATTTGAATTGAATTAAAGAAAACCGGTCAGGATATTTACATATTCTGACCGGCTGTTTATGAATAGATTAATCTTGAGGAGTTATGTATTTTGGGATTACAAGCATATAGTATCCCAATCAGGAAATAACGGTTTTTCTGGTTTATTTTAATGTGATTTTGAGCTTTTCAAAGAAGACCTCTTTATTTTTGCTTTTTAATTCATTGTCCGATAAATGCCACTTTTATTAGATATTTCATCAGTACCAATCTCTATCTGATAACGAGAGTCTGCAAGGTCAAACCTAAGGTTATGCCCTTAATTGCGAAGCTTCCTCAGCCCAACCATATGCCGTATTTACCTCTTATTAGATTTTCAAGAAAGATAATAAATCTTTCGATTGATCTTATAGAAATATCATTAGAGAGAAAAGCTGTTCACATTTCTTCGTCTTCTTTAACAGGAATCTATAGCTCCATCAAGATATTTAATAAGAAGATTATCCCAGAAAGAGTCAGGGCAAGGTAGTGTAGTGCTCGGTAATTATCTTACAGTTTGGATTTATTTCGCTTACTTCAAGCTTTAGCTTATCTTTTCTTTATCGGCTAAATTGGTTTTTGATATAACGGCATCAGCATATTCTATCTGATTCTATATATTTCAGGGAATTCTGTCCTTTATAGCGTTCAATACTTAAGGCATCTACGATTGATATAGGCGCTATAAGCCTGATATGCTCGTATTCTATCTGGGAAAGATTGATATGAGATTGCTAGCAGAGCAACTCCTGTAGGTTCTATAACAAGATAATCCGGGTTAACAGTGTTTAGCTAGTAAGTACGGAAGCGACAGAAGTCGCCCCTTTACAGAACAACAGATACAGCCCTCAGTCAGCTCCCAAATATTTACACTTTGTAGACTCTTTTTAGAATATCGCCATCTACACCGGAGGTTCCGTACTCATTCTCAAAAATAGCTATCTCTTTTGGTGCGCTCTGCAAGTTCTTTTGATAAAAGTGTGGTTTTACCTCAAAACCAAAAGCCTGATACTATAAGTATTTTTCATATCCTCAGTCTTTTGATACCTGTACAGAGAACTACCCACACAGGTATCTATATAAATGTATTTGCTAATCATGCCGTAAGCACGTCATATAAATAGTTTTACACTTTTGATGCTTACATCATAATAGACTGAAAAAGACAATAACTATAATATATCTTAGTCCTGAATCTTGATTACAGGCTTAATAAGGTCTGCAGGCTTATCTCTATAAGGAAGAGAGCCCTTCGATATGCTCCCATCCTTCAAACACGGGGTTGAAAGAGGAGAAAGATCAAGCTTTTCCTGCGGAAACAAGTGAAGAAAGCTTCTCATACGAAGTCTGCCGCCAGGCATAAGACCTCCGTTTATAAGCTTTATGTCCCATACCTACTCCCACTCAACACGAGGAATGTCGATATTCTCGCCCGATCCGAGATAGTTAACGTTACCAATCTTTCCACCCGGCTTTTAGCATCAACAGCAGGAGAGAAGGTCTCAACGCCTCCACCTGCGATGATTACCTTATCTACGCCCTTGCCATCAGTCATTTTTAGTACCCTGCTCGTCAATGGCGCCATTCTTATAGCTGATAAAGTCTGTAGCACCATAGCTCTTTGCTGCATCAACACATACCTGTCTCTGTACCAACAGCAATGATTCTGAAGCACCACGAAGGTTTGCACCTGCAACTGACATAAGACCCACAGGACTGATACCGATAACGAGAACTGAATCACCATATCTGAACATCTGCCAGCCTCAGCGCTATAGAAGCCTGTAGGAACCATGTCTCGAGGAGCATGCAGGCATCAACTGTATTTATGTTGCTAGGAAGATGAGCAAGGTTTCCATCTGCATCATTTATGGAAAACTCTGAGAATACACCATCCTTAAAGTTAGAGAACTTCCAGCCTGCAAGCATACCGCCTGGAGTGCATTGAGAAGCCTGCCTGAGCCTCAAGTAGAGTTCCAGTCAGGTGTAATAGCAGGTACGAGAACTCTGTCTCCAGGCTTAAAGTCTTTAACCACTCACCTCACCCTCGACAACCTCAGCACAGCCTCTATGTCCTAAGATCATATTGTGTCTTTTCTCCGATAGCGCCCCTCCCCAAAGTGTGTGTACATCAGAAGCACAAATTGCAGAGTGCAAGTGGTTTACAGATGGCACCAAGAGGACTGACACTTAGGTCTCTCTTTCTCAATCCAGCCTGACTCTCCGATTTTCGCAACATTGCGCAACCCTTCATCATAAATCTCCTTCAAATTGTATTTATTTAATATAAGTTATGTGAATATTATAACAGTTTGTTAAAAATATCAATAAAATTGAAAAACTTATAGTATGCAAAATTATTCAATATAGATAATGTATAAGTGATATAATTAATAGAAATATTTTGTAGAATATCTGCGGTAATATCTTTTATATAGTCTAAAAAGTAAAATGAGTATAGTGACGGGATATTGACTTTATGAGCAATTTGAATTAAAACGGTGAGGTGAGAAAGAAACTGTTTTGCTATGTGTTAGTAAAATCGAATGCACATACTTTTAGAACTTAAATAATCATGATGATGTTGGTGTCAAAGATAATAAATTCTCTTGCTAGCAAGCCCCAATCGAATTTTATACTTTTGACACTTGTATCTTAAATATAATGAGTTGATTGGAGTAAATATAAAATGAGAAACAATATTGAGGATATTACAAAATTTATTTTTCATAAAGGATGAGCCGAGAAAGCTGAGTATAATCTTCATTCCGGGTTCATCTAACTGCGTCTTTGCATGAGACTGCTAGAGATTGTATAAAGAGGGTGATAGCAGAGTAAGATTATGCCATCTGGAATGTACTTTTTATCAGTTTGGCAGATTTATGAATGAAAGGGTAACTGATGAGAGGTATAAAGGAGTGTTTACAGTGACAGAGGCTGAGTTCTTAGCATCAGTTCTGTAAAAACGGTGTACCTGAGGGAAAGATGTGATAAAGGAAGAAAAGGCTACCAAATACTTAGGAAAATGCGTATATTCTAGGAATTATTACGTGAGATGAAGTTTCTGTCAAAATCAGCCATCATCTGTCCGGCATAGCCTTTCACGCAAGGGAGGGCAGCTTGATGACCTACTCATGCATTTATTTCCTGATACTAAGCTATAACTAGTCCCAACCAACACTCAAAACATAACCGCGTGATAACTGGTACAATACAGAAAGAGGCAGACAGGTTGTAATATGGAGAGCTTAGAAAATGTGGTGAATATTTCGAAAAATTACATAAAAGATATAAGCTCATCACAATCAGAGTGATGTTCAGTGTTCTTTTAATGAGAACATATGTAGTTTTGCTCAATTTCAGCGGTAATTATATGTCGGATTGGATAAGATAGTACTAAGTAGGTAATTGCAATAGCAGGTAACTAATAAGTATTTTACAAGATAGTTAAATGATATTTTCCGGAGTATGATGGACTAGTCAACGGTTATTTATCATTATACAAAGAGTAAAGTACGTGTTTTATGTTACTAAAGATAATAATAGGAGGTGCTTATGGTTAGCAGGTAGTAAGTTTAAGTTCTCTAAAGAATACAAGATTAAAAGGAGCTGACCATATCTACAAAGCTTGGTTTTATCAGATGCTCCAATTACTTATTTTTCAGGCTAGGTGTAGGAACTGACATAAGCAAGGAAAGTTATGACTGTCCCGGTACTTTACATAGGTACAGACGGATTTGGTGTTGACTCTGAATGAAGATGATACAGAACATATGTCTGAAAATGCCTGTTATACGTTGCTCCTAAAACTTTATAGCGGTATGTCGGCATGGTACAGAGAGAGTACTCGTCATCTATAGAAATATTACTTGAAAAGGAGATTAATATGAATAGTGTATTAAAAGCAGAGAGGTTACAAAATTAAAAGAACTTACTTGATTATGAGAAGGGAAGTCACAAATCTTGACCTCATCGACAGGACAATCTAAGTTTATGATAAGCTTTTTGATGAGGGTTGCTATCTTCAGAGCATCGTGCCCGGTGAAGCAATTGTTTTGCTCTTCAGAAGGCAAGGGAATTATAAACTATGAAGTTGCACAGACTATGAGGTAAACGAAGGTGAGTAACTCAAATTTCGATAAAAATGCCCTTCACAGTGTAAAAGCAGTCGGAAGATTTAAGATGGCACTTTTGCTTGTAAAATAATGGTTTATAAGCAGGCGACAGTTTTCTTATGGAGGCTGTCGTTTTTACTATATGAAATTCCTCGAACTCTTGTGATACAAAATCTGGGCAGGATTCTCTGTATAAATTTAGAGTATATATTTTCTATATACAGATTCGCTAATCTACTTAATGTAGGCATTATGATAATTGAAAGAGAAAGAAGTATCAGGTAAGAGGATTTTAAGTTGTATTTAGGTATAATTATTTTCTACGAAGAAGCACTGAACTCTTAAGTTTGAAGGGAGTGAGGAACTTTGAAAATATATATTTCCCGGATGAAGACATTACAAGAGATGATGTTAAATTTTATCTGCTATATGATAGAGCGTGGCAAGAAGGCTGCATCAAAAATAGTTAGTGGTGAATAAACTGGGAAAGGAAAACCTGAAAGGTATACGAAAGACTTATTACGATACTGCTATGTCTAATGAGACAGAGATGAGGAATTATTCGGGTATACATGACAAAATTTGTGACAAGATAGATAATTATAACTGTAGTGCATGACATATGGAACCTCTGTGTAATTGCGAGGGCATATTATCAGGGTGGGTTTTAGAGATGCTTTATTATAATGCACTGTCTGACAATTCATATGACACCATTATATCATATTGTTAGCAGTTGAGTTAATGTCCAAATGGGAGAAACTTTTAGAAAAAGCTAACCTCTTTTGTCAAAAGACATGAGTTTAATGAATTAGCAAAATTTTAGAGTACTATGGTTATGTTATGAATGCACCAAAAAGCGGAAGTAGCCACTATACTTTTCGTAAATCAGGTAAGAACTCCGATTACGATTCCTAAAAGCATGAACAATAAAAGAAGGTATAGTGAAATGGTAGGATATAGTTGAGGAGGAAATGTTTAAGATGAAACAATTGATTATTACTTGAATCTTTCCATACAAGTTGAAATTGTTCCGATAGAGTATGAAGGTGGATATGTCGCAAGATATCCGAGCTTCCGGGATGTATAACAGTAGTGATACACTTTGAATCAGTTGTTAAGAATGCTAATGATGCAAAAACAGAATGGATTGCTGCAGCTTTGGAAGATGGAAACACTCATTCCTGAACCTTCAACCTATGATGATTATTCGGACAATTTAAGTTAAGATTGCCAAAGAGTCTGCATAAATTATTGGCTGACCAGTCTAAGGAAGGTGTGAGTATGAACCAGTACTGCGTTTACTTACTTTCAATGAATAATTCTTCCAACCTTTACAAACACCGCACAATAAGGTAAAATTACAGAGTAGCGGTAAATAATACAAATATTGAGGTGTAATTTGAAACCAATAGTAGCGATAGTAGGAAGACCTAATGTAGGGAAGTCTACACTTTTTAATAAACTTTGCAGGCAGCGACATATCCATAGTAAAGGATACACCCGGTGTAACCAGAGATAGGATATACGCTGATGCAGAGTGGCTTAATAAAGCCTTTACTATGATAGATACAGGTGGTATAGAGCCTGATACAAGTGACATGATGCTTGCGAATATGCGTGAGCAGGCTGAAATAGCCATAGATACAGCAGATGTAATTATATTTATAACTGATGTTAAGACAGGACTTGTAGATTCTGATAATCAGGTAGCCCACATGCTTAGAAAGTCAAAGAAACCTGTGGTCTTGGTGGTAAATAAGGTTGATAATCCTGTAAAACAGCAGGCCGATGTCTTTGAATTTTACAACCTGGGTCTTGGTGAGCCATTTCCTATTTCCTCTGTAAATCAGACAGGTATAGGAGATATGCTTGATGAGGTTATAAAGCATTTTCCTGAGGACAGCCCTGAGGCTGAAGAAGATGATACTCCAAGGATTGCCATCATAGGTAAGCCAAACGTAGGTAAGTCATCCATAATCAACAGGCTGCTAGGAGAAAACAGAGTAATAGTCTCTGACATAGCAGGTACTACAAGAGATGCGATTGATACCAGAATCAGAAGAAACGGCAAGGAATACATAATGATAGATACTGCGGGTATCCGTAGGAAGAGCCGTATCAAAGAAGACATAGAGTATTATAGTATAGTCCGCACTGTCTCAGCAGTTGAAAGGGCGGATATAGTTGTTCTTGTAATCGATGCAACCGAAGGGATTACCGAGCAGGATGCAAAGATAGCGGGAATTGCCCACGAGCGTGGCAAAGGTGTAATAGTTGCAGTAAATAAATGGGACCTTATTGAAAAGACAGATAAGACCATGAATGAGCATACTAAAAAGCTTAAAGAAATACTTGCTTATATGCCTTATGCGGAGTTCCTCTTTATATCAGCGGTAAGCGGACAGAGGCTTAATAAGCTCTTTGACCTTATAGATGTGGTTATTCAGTATCATACCTTAGAGTATCACAGGTGTGCTTAATGATATACTTGCTGAAGCTGTAGCTATGCAGCAGCCGCCTACAGACAAGGGAAGAAGGCTTAAGATATATTATATTACTCAAGTTTCTGTAAAGCCTCCTACTTTCATAGTTTTGTAAACAGCAAAAAACTAATGCACTATTCTTATACACAGGTATATCGAGAACAAGATAAGGGAAGCTTTTGGCTTTTACCGGCATCCACTTCTGTTTTCATAATCAGAGAGAAGTGCTGATGATACTACTAAAATACATTAATAGGAGTAAGTATGTTAAGTGCGATTGTTGTTGTTTTAGGATATCTATTTGGCAATTTTCTACGGAATGATTGTAGAAAAATTCAATCACATTGATATAAGGCATGAAGGAAGCGGAAATATTGGTTCAACCAATGCTCTGAGGACATTGGATTTTTGAGGGGAGGTCTTCCCTACTCTAATAGGAGATATACTTAAGGTAGTTATTCCCTGCCTTTTTGGTTAAATATCTTATTTGTCCGAAATCTCACCGGTAGATACAAACGGATTTTTTAAGTACTAACTACTTTATGTGCTTTTTATGTGGCTTTTGGAGTAGTGCTTTGGACATAACTTTCCCGTTCACACTTGGCTTTATGGGGAAAGGGAATAGCATCTACAGGAGGTGCATTTCTAATATTTAATTTTTCCAATGACAATGATACCTTGGCGGTATTTCTTTTGGTAGTTACTTGACTAAGTATGTTTCAATGGGCTCTATAGTAGGGACTGATTTCAATCCCCTGTAAGTATAGCCTTTTTCTATCCGGGACAATGGGTGCTGGTAGTGGTGCAGCTTTTATACCATACTCGGAATAGCAAAGGCATAAATCAAACATCGAAAGGCTTATGAAGGGAACTGAAAATAAATTAGGCAGTAAGAAATAATAATGTGGAGGTTGTTGGGATGAAAATAGCAGTATTGGGTGCCGGTACCTGGGGAAGTGCCTTAACTATTTTACTTAATAACAATGGGCATGAACTACACTTTGGACAGCAGTTGAGAAGGAGTATGAGGAACTAAGTGCTACAAGAAAAGTTAAGAATCTTAAGGGGATTAAGCTTGCAGACAACATAAAAATCACCAATGACATAAAAGAAGCTTGTAAGGATAAAGACCTTATTGTATTTGCCGTTGCTTCACCTTATGTGAGGATGACAGCAAGGAAGGCAGCCCTTACATTGACAGAAAAATACCTGTTGTAAATGTAGCTAAGGGTATAGAGGAAGATACTCTTATGACTTTAACTGAGATTATTGAGAGTGAATTTGAAGCAGAGAATGGTGACAAGGGTATAGTTACTGTGCTTTCCGGTCCAAGTCACGCTGAAGAGGTATCTGTAGGTATGCCTACTACAGCTGTAGTAGGTGCAAAGTCAAGAGAAATAGCCTGTATGATACAGGATGCATTTATGTCTGACAGATTCAGGGTATATACAAGCCCTGATATTATTGGTATTGAGCTTGGAGGCTCACTAAAGAACGTTATAGCACTTGCTGCAGGTGTAATAGATGGTCTGGGGCTTGGAGACAATGCAAAGGCAGCTCTTATTACAAGAGGAATCTCAGAGATAGGCAGACTAGGGATGAAGCTTGGAGGAAGGCTTGAAACCTTTGCAGGGCTTTCAGGTATTGGAGACCTTATAGTTACCTGCTGCTCAAGCCATAGCCGTAACCACAATGCAGGATACCTTATGGGACAGGGAAAGACTATGGATGAAGCAATGGCAGAGGTTGGACAGGTAGTTGAGGGAGTATATTCTGCAAAGGCGGCAAGTAAACTGGCGAAAGCAAATAACATTGACATGCCTATAGTAGAGCAGATGAACAAGGTATTATTTGAAAATAAAAAAGCAGAGGATGCTCTTAATGAACTGCTTTTAAGAGATAAAAAGGATGAACACTCAGGCTTTGACTGGGATGAATAAAGAAAGGCAAAAGATGGAGATAGATGTAGACAACCTTACTCCCATGATGCGCCAATATTATGATATTAAAAAAGAATACAGTGACTGTATTCTTTTACAGAAATGAGCGATTTTTATGAGATGTTTTATGATGATGCACTTACAGCATCAAAGGTACTTGAAATAACACTTACAAAGAGGTCAAACAGCAACGAAAACAGTCCTCCTATGTGTGGAGTACCTTTTCATTCTGTGGACAGATATTTAAATACTTTAGTTCAGTCAGGCTATAAGGTAGCTATATGCGAGCAGACTGAAGACCCAAAGCTTGCAAAAGGACTGGTAAAAAGAGAAGTAATAAGGATAGTTACCCCGGGAACTAATCTTGATACTTCTGCACTTGAAGAGACCAAGAATAACTTCCTTATGGGAATAATGGCTGTAAATGAGGACTATGGCGTAGCTCTTGTAGATGTATCTACAGGAGAATTTCTTGTAACTGAGTTAGTTACACCTAAGTCACTGCTTGATGAGATAACGAAGTTTGAGCCTGCAGAAATTGTTTGTAATGAGAACCTTATTATATCAGGCGTTCTGACTGATGAGTTCATTGAGAAACAGAATTTAACCATAACTAAGCTGGAAAGACGGTATTATGAATATGCTGTGCTAGTTAGAGATGATAAAGAAGCATTTTAAGGTAGAAGTGCTTGACGGTCTTGACTTAGTGGAATGGACAATGCTATATGTTCTGCAGGAATGGTGCTTGCCTATCTATATGAAACACAGAAAAACGACTTAACTCATATAATTAGCGATTAAGCCGTATTTTAGTAGTGCTTACATGATGCTTGATGGCTCAACCAGAAGAAATCTTGAACTCACGGAAACTCTTAGAGATAAGAATAAAAGGGGCTCTCTTCTTTGGGTGCTTGATAAAACCAAGACAGCAATGGGGGCAAGACTACTTAGAAGCTTCTTTAGAACAGCCGCTTGTTAATAAGGCATGAAATAGAGGCAAGGCTCGATGCAATAGAGGATTTTAGCAAAATATCATAACTAGGGAAGAAATAAGAGAGTATCTTAATCCTGTATATGATATAGAAAGACTGCTTGCAAAAGATATGCTATAAGAGTGCAAATCCCAGGGATTTACTTGCATTTATGAATTCTATTGAATTCCTTCCTGCAATTAAAAGTCTCTTGCCGGAGTTTAGCTCCAAGCTTTTATGTGATTATAATGAGATGCTTGATACCCTCTCGGACATTTACTGAAAAAGATAGACAGTGTATATTTCCTGAAGCACCACTTTCAGTCAGAGAAGGCAGGATCATAAAAAGAGGGCTATAATGAGGAGATAGACAGGCTAAGAAGAGCCAGTACAGAGGGTAAAACCTTGGTATCAGAGCTTGAAAATGAAGAAAAAGAAAGAACCGAATTAAGAACCTTAAGATTAAATACAATAAGGTATTTGGTTATTACATAGAAGTAACAAACTCCTACAAGGATATGGTGCCTGATGACTGGACCAGGAAGCAGACGCTTACCAATGCAGAGAGGTATATAACCCTCGTCTGAAAGAGTTTGAAAATATGATACTTGGTGCACAGGAGAGGCTTGTAACCCTTGAGTATGAGCTCTTTTCAGGTCTTCGTGATGAAATAGCAGATGAAATAGTAAGAATAAGCAAGACTGCTAAGGCTATAGCGGGAATTGATGCCTTTATTTCCCTTTCTGTCGTTGCTGAAAGTGAGAATTTCACAAGCCCTCAGATAAATGAAGAGGGCATAGTAGACATAAAGGATCGAAGACATCCTGTAGTTGAGAAAATGATGGGCGGAGACGGTTTCATTGTCAATGATACTTATTTAGACAATAAAAATGACAGAATCTCTATAATTACAGGTCCGAATATGGCGGGTAAGTCAACCTATATGAGGCAGACTGCAATCATTGTACTTATGGCTCAGATAGGAAGCTTCGTACCTGCTTCTTCTGCTAACATAGGTATCTGCGACAGAATATTTACAAGAGTAGGAGCCTCTGATGACCTTGCAAGCGGACAGTCTACCTTTATGGTGGAAATGACTGAGGTAGCCAATATTCTAAGAAATGCTACAAAGGACAGCCTGCTTATTTTAGATGAAATTGGCAGGGGAACCAGTACCTTTGATGGACTGTCAATAGCCTGGGCTGTGGTAGAATACATCAGTAATCCCAGACTTCTTGGAGCAAAAACCTATTTGCGACCCACTACCACGAGCTTACTGAGCTTGAAGGAAAGCTGCCTAATGTCAATAATTACTGTATAGCGGTAAGAGAAGACGGAGACAATATAGTCTTTCTAAGAAAGATAGTTAAGGGCGGTGCTGATAAGAGCTACGGTATTCAGGTAGCACGGCTTGCAGGAGTTCCAGACAGTGTAATTGAAAGGGCTAAAGAGCTTGCAGTAGAGCTTGACAGCAATGATATTCTTGAAAAGGCTAAAAGGCTTGAGGTAAAGGGAGCTGGAGACAGCACGTCAGGTGCAAAAGAATATGTGGAAAATAAAAATGTAATAGAGTTTCTTTCGGAAACAGGAGGAATGCCTGATAAAGAAACGAAGAAAAAGAAGCTATAAGCCTAATAAAACAGATGAAAACCAGCTCTCATTTTTTGGTTCATCAAAGAATGAGGATGTTCTTGCGGAGCTAATGGAGATGAAGCTTGAAGAGCTTTCTCCGATAGATGCACTTAATAAGCTCTACGCTATGCAAAAGAAAGTAAAAAGCAGAGGTTTGTAGTAGAAATGAGGTGAGGTCTTGTCAATTATTAATGTCCTTGATAAGGATACAATCAATAAAATAGCTGCGGGCGAGGTAATAGAAGGTCCTGCGGCAGTAGTTAAAGAACTTGTTGAGAATGCAATAGATGCGGATGCAAATTCGGTAACTGTTGAAATTAAAGACGGAGGAACTTCCCTAATCAGGGTTACAGACAACGGAAAAGGTATAGGCAGTGATGATATTAAGACTGCCTTTCTTCCGCATGCGACAAGTAAGATAAAAACTGCTGAAGACCTAACCTTAGTATCAAGCCTTGGATTTAGAGGAGAGGCTCTTGCCAGTATAGCCGCTGTAAGTGAGGTAGAGGTGCTTACCAAAACAGCGGATGAAATAAGCGGAATCAGATATGTGATTAACGGAGGAAAAGAGGAAGCAAATGAGCCAATAGGAACTCCTGAGGGGACTACATTTGTAGTAAGGAATATTTTTTATAATACTCCTGCAAGAAAAAAGTTCCTAAAGACTCCTGCGACAGAGGGAAGATATGTGGGTGAGGTTATGGAACACATGGCTGTTAGTCACCCTGAAATAGCTTTTAAGTTCATCTTAAACGGACAGGTTAAGCTTCAGACCATGGGGAATGGGAGCCTTAAGGATGTGTTATTCTACATCTATGGAAAGGAAACAACTGCCAATATTATCCCTGTAAACAATCCTGATGCAGACGGAGAACTCGTAAACGGTCTTTCTGTCAGGGGCTATATCGGGAAGCCCTCCCTTACAAGAGGTAACAAGGAGTATGAGAATTATTTTATAAACGGAAGATTTTATCAAAAATAAGGTAATAACAAGGGCTATAGAGGATGCCTATAAGTCCTTTCTTATGCAGCATAGATTTCCTTTTACCTGCCTGCTTATAAGTGTGGATAATTCTCTGGTGGATGTAAATGTACACCCCGCAAAGCTTGAGGTTAGATTTAGTGATACTGAAAGCATATATAGATTAATTTTCCATGAGGGTTGATAATGCACTTAGGAAAAAAGATTTACTTCCTGACATGGGAGTAAAGCAGGTACCTGACAAGAAGCCTCTGGTAAGAGATTTTAATTCTCATAATAAGGCTGAAAGAACAGAGAAGTCAGGAGGTTATATCATACCTGACATCCCTATGCCTGAACCTTTTGAGAAAAGCAGGCAGGGAGAGTGGAAAAAGGAGCTAAAGCCTGTATTTAAGCAGGAAAGTTTTGTAGCGGATAAGGTTAAGAGGGATGAGAAATCTCTCTTGTCAAGTCAGAGATGTATGCACCATTTTGATAATGATACTACATTTGATAAGAGTAAATTAGCTTCGTTTGAAATTGAAAGTATTGATAAAATCAGAAGTTGGTATAAAAAAATACCTGTGGAAATTTAGTAGGAGATGTAAGCAGAGAAAATTCGGTTGAAACTGAAGATAATAGAGAATATCTTACAACTGTAGAACATACGGATAAAACCTCTTATAATAAAGATTTTAATACAGTTAAAGAAGATAGTGATACTTATAAAAATATGTCTGAAAACAGCTCAAGCTGATGACGGAATGATGAATACTACAGGTGTAGAACAAGCTTTTTGTGATAAAGATGAGTTATATTGTGATACAAACAAGTCATCTAAAAGAAGAGTTTAAGGGAGGAATACTTGCCAAGAAGGCGCTTCCTGATATCAAAATTATAGGACAGATATTTGGAACATATTGGATAATTGAATATGATGACAGTGTGTATATGATAGACCAGCATGCAGCCCACGAAAAGGTAATGTATGAGAGATTTGTTAAAGAAATCTCCCAAAATAAAGTAACATCTCAGAATCTGCTGCCGCCTGTTGTGGTTACTTTATCGGGCAGCCAGAGTCAGATTGTTGAAGAGATAGAAGAACATCTTCACAAACTGGGCTTTGAGATAGAGCCTTTTGGGAACGAGTATGTTATTAAAGCAGTTCCTACTGAGCTTTTTGGAATTAGTGAAAAAGACCTCCTTTTTGATATAATTGATCAGTATTCGCTTGAAGGAAAGAAGACCACCCCTGATACTGTACTCGTAAAGCTTGCGACCATGGCTTGTAAGGCAGCAATCAAGGGGAATATGAATATATCCCTTTTAGAAGCAAAGGCTTTAATTGAAGAGCTGATGAGTCTTGATAACCCTTACAACTGCTCCGTATGGAAGACCCTACTATGATATTTATGTCTAAGTCTGATGTGGAGAAAAAGTTTAAGAGGCAGATATAAAATGTTAATTAGTGAAACTATTGAATCTACTTGCAAAAAGTATGAGTGTAAAATTAACAAGAATTTAATTGGGATTGTCTGCAAGAGAATTTAAGTTTTGCACTTATATCAATTTTTGAGGTTAAGTAGATTAGACAGTTTCTTTTGATGTGATAGGAGGAGTTTTGAAAAGACTGGGAATATATGTACATATACCCTTTTGCAGCAAAAGAAGTGTAACTACTGCGATTTTTATTCTCTAGCCTGCTCGTGAAGATGAAAAGAAAGCCTATGTAGAGGCACTTAAAAGAGGGAAATAAGAGAAGTTTCCAAGAAGGTAAAGTGACGAATACAGAGTGTATACGATTTATTTTGGGGGAGGTACTCCGTCTATAATTAAGGCTGAATATATTAAAGAAATACTGGATGAAATAAGGTCTGGCTTTAAGCTATATGAGGATGACTTTTTCCCTGAGATAACTATAGAGTGTAACCCTAAAACTGTAGATATGGGAGAAGCTTTTAGTATATCAAGAGGCAGGAATTAACAGGATAAGCCCTGGACTTCAATCAACTAATGATGATGAACTAAGGCTTCTTGGACGAATCCACACCTATGAGGACTTCCTTTACAGCTATGCTATGGTCAGAAAATCAGGCTTTACTAATGTAAATATTGACCTTATGAGTGCTATACTAAACAAAAAAATATCAACCTATGAAAGGTCTCTGGATGAACTAATAAAAGCTTAATCCCGAGCATATTTCAAGCTATAGCCTGATTATAGAAGAAGGTACCAACTTTTATCAAAAATATTCTGATAATGCCCCGTTTGGTAATGGATTTACCCGTCAGAAGAAGAGGATAGGGCAATGTATGAACTAACATCATATAGACTTAAAGAGACGGGATATAAAAGATATGAGATTTCAAATTACGCAAAGGATGGATACTTTTCAAGGCATAATACTTCATACTGGGAAAGAGTGCCTTATCTGGGGCTTTGGAGTGGGTAGCATCATCACTTTTTGAAAGTGAAAAGGTATGACAATGTGGCAAATCTCAAAGAATATATTAAAACGCAGGCATTGAGCGATATAAGGCGTAATATTACCAAGCTTAGTCTTTAAGGATGAAATGTCTGAATTTATGTTTTTGGGGCTTAGATTAACGGACGGGAATAAGTAAACAAAATGTTCAGTCAAAATATTCACATTTACTGTAGACGAGATTTTTGGAGATGTTGTAAAAGCACATAAATAACGAACTTTTAATAGATAATGGAGATTTATTAAAGCTATCTGACAGAGGACTTGATATCAGTAATTATGTACTTAGTGACTTTTTGCTGGATTGAAATTGTAGGAAAAACATGTTAAACTTGTACTGCAAAAATATAAATTTGTTTTTATCAAAGGAGGAACAGAATGAACTTAAAGAAAGACAACAGGGAATTGCAAAGAGTGCTTTAGTTATAATTATAGTACTCGTTGTTGCACTTGCTGCCGGTGGAGTGATGTTTGCAAAAGAATATGTTTATGTCAGATCCACTTACTAAAACTCATAACAGGCTATATCAACACCTATAGCCAGAGGAAATGGGTTATTCTTCAGAAATGACATTTTCTATCGATAAGGATAATGCTGAAGCAAAAGAAGCTATTTGCACAGATTCCAGCCGGTGCTTTTTAAGTCAAACACCGATCAGCTTATGGATCTTTGCATCTAAGATACTTCCAAAGCTTAGTGTAAAAAGTATTTCTGCTATAGCTAATACAGATAAAGATCCTGTAATTTCGGTGTTAATATGTCCGTTCTTTACGACAGTAAAGAACTTGTAGACGGTGAGTTACAGTAAGACCTTTGGGAGGTTTCAGTATACTCTAAGTCTCTGCTTACCAAACCGCTTTACTCTAACTTAGCAGATACTGTTAAAAACTTCTACAGGTCTCGATATATCCGGCATCAAGCTTAAGGATTATCTTGATGTACTCTACGAGCAGGATGACTTTACTAAGAATTTTGCTAAGTCAAAGCATGCAGAAATCTTAAAGGAAAAACTAAGGATAACCTTAAGTCAGAAGGATTAGATAAGGTTGTGCTAGTGATGAACTATGAAGATTATTAAAAGATGCTTGAAGACTTACTTAATGAAGGTGCTATGATGAAAATCATTAAAAGACTTCTGTATTAAATAAGCTTGATAAGTTAATTGCTGTTGCTGTTAAAATGGTGATTACAAAACTAATGGGACTTTTCAGAGGAAGACTTTAAGAAGCAGGCTGAAGAAGGAAAGAAACAGTTGAAATGATAACTGGGAAAAAGCATCTTACAGACTGAGCATAAGACCTATCTCAGGAGATCAGTTTCAAAGCAGGCTTTTAGCTGTAACAGGTGATATGCCCATGTAAAGTATACATTTACTTTTTAGCGGTGACAAGATTACCAAAGATAGATGGTAGAAACTAATGTTAAAGGGACATAACAATTAAGTTTAATACTACTGTTGATAAATACAGCGAAGACGGTTATACCTTTGCTGATGCTTCAAATTCTGATGACCTTACAACTGCTCTTAATGGATGCACAGCCTTATGGGAACAGTAATGGGGCAAGGCTAACGAAATCTTAACAGGCGATGCCTTTTAAGAACATGCAGGAAGATATAATTAAAGCTGCCAAGAAGAGTCTTGCAGCAGAAGATGCTACAACGATTGAAAATAATTTTTAAGCAGATTTCAGCATTATCAGGGTATCCGGTAACTAATTATACGGCTTAAAGAATAAATAATCTAAAAAGGCTTGCCTTAAGATTTTGTTATTGAGTTTTTAGTTAAAGCACTTTGCAAATTGCAAGGTGCTTTAATCTTAGCATGATTGGAGAAAAGATGGAGTTTAAGATAGAGGGTTTATCTAAAACAATAGGAAAAGATGTAATTCTAAATGAACTTGATGTTCGGCTTAAAGAGGGAGACGTGCTTGCTTTGAGGGGGAGTAACGGAAGCGGCAAGACAACCCTTCTAAGGATAATCGCAGGTCTTGACAAGGACTATCAAGGTAAGGTAATTATAGAGAACGGTGTAACGATAGGCTATGTACCGCAGGATATCATATTATTTGAGAACCTGAATGTAAGAGATAATCTTAAGACCTTTTGCAATGGTAAAAATGCTAAGGAAAATATGCACATGCTTGAAGGCTTTGCTGCGCAGTTAGGCTTATCGGAGTTGTTTAAGAAAAAGACCTGCAAGCTATCAGGAGGACAGAAGAGGCTTGTTAATTTCCTTATCGGGCTAGCTAATAATCCTGGTTTAATACTGCTTGATGAAGTCATTGTAGGAATGGATGAAAGTACAGTAGAAAAGGTAGTCAGTTGATAAACTCTATAAAAAGATAAAATTATGATAATTACTCACATCAGGAAGACTTCTTAAGAGAAGTATGCAATATAAGCGGAAGACTGATTAACGGAAAGATGGAGCTTATTATGAAGATTAATAATATAGCCAAGTTATGTATAATTCAAAGCAAAGCTCACTTTAATTAAAAATCAAGTCATCGCTTTTCCTTTTTATTATTAATGATGGTTTTGCTTTTTTATTTATAATCTGGTGGAAAAATCAGATATGGCTAAAACCCTACGGTTTTGAGATAGCGAATGAAGAGAACTCGGTAATAGCTAATCTCACAATAGCTCAGTGCAAAATAATAAGGTGGCTGAGATTGTTAACTTTCAAAGGACGGATTATGAGAAGGGAAAGAAGCTTATCGATAAAGGAGATGCCCTTCTTATGGTATATATCAAAAAGGAACTATTGATACCTTGTATGAGGGGAAAAAGGCGGAACTTGATATCTATACAAAGAATGAGAACAACGACTTTACTAAGCTTGTAATCAGTTATATTAAAGGATTTACGGATATAATCAATGTATCGCAAAATGCAGGTCTTGCCTATATGGATGTGCTTTACAGGAATGACTGAGAGTGAAAGGATAGATAAGTTTCAATGAACTTCAATCCTCTTATGTGAAGCTTACACTTGCAAGAAGCAGCATTTTTCAGCGAGTGAAGACAGGTATTTCGGTCTAGATGCGAAAGATATGGAGGCAGGATGATAAAGTAATTGTAGCGGTAATCTTACTTGGAATAAGCATAACTATTCTTGTAAATAGCGATATTATGCGAAAAAATATGAGACAAAGACTCATTCTTTCAGGTATAAGCGAACAGGAAATTTATGCTACGGTTATTAGCCTGATATTGATTACTGACATTGTATTTCTTTTGATTTTTATAAAATTAGCTAAGGTGATAGGAATAGGTGGTTAAGTGTATACCGGAATCAGATTAAAAAGTGAAATACTTAGATGGAGCTTGCTTCTTATTATCGCATTTTCATTTACTTTTGCACTTGCTTTAGGTGTATTTAGTAAAAGTATGGAATCCCGTGTATCCTTTAAGGTCTCTATAGTTGACGAAGATAACACGAAACTGTCTCAAGGAGGCAGTAGCTATAATCAGCGGCTAAGCGGAGTAACCATTACAAGGGAAGATGAGGATGTAAAAATATACTATAGGATATGAGGATAACTTTTTACTAAAGGTAGATTTGACGACCTCATTGAGGTTAGTAAAAACAGCTTAAAAGCAGGGAATAAGTCTGTTAAACGACAGAATAGTAACCAAAACTTTGTAAGCGATTATATTTATCTAAATCTGTATGAGAGGATAAAATTCTAGAAAGCATAAGCTTTGAAAGCTATGCGAAAGACCTCTGAAAAAGACAAAGCTTAATAACGAGATTTTATTAATCAAAAGTTAATGATGGCAAGTTGCAGATAATCTTGCCACTGAGGTGGATTTTACATCTTTATATAGCTTTATTTTTCCTGCTTACACTTAGTATTAGCATAAGTATAGAGCAGTATTAAAGCTAACAAAATGAGAAACGGTGGACTTTTAGACAGGTTAGAACTTTCAGGTACCAGTGAAACAAAGGTAATCATTAGGACTTTTAGCATCCTGCTTCAAAAAGTCATGGGAGTACGCTGCTTTTATATTGTGTGGGTTTGAAACAAAGATATTTATAATAACAGTCTGTGTTATTTGCTGTATATTCTGTTATAGGTTTACTTATTGAGAGAGTATCAAAGTCTGAAGATATACTTGTAATTGTCTTAAGAAGTGTTATGATATTATTCTTAGGATTAGGTATGCATTAATTTTTATTATTAAGGAGAAACTCATATGTTTAGTGACAGAGCAAAGCTGCTTGCAGTGACATTTGAAAAGGATGACAGATTGCTGCTAAAGACCCGTATACGGGGCTCTATTCTACTGCAAGGGAAGTGTGAGGCTTACACAACACCTGAAAAAGAAGACAGATAAGGATAGCTGTCCATATGTTGGCGTGGTAATTGATGATGACCTCGAGGCTGTTAGGAAAAATTTAGCGATAACCCATGAAATTAAAAATGTTAAAGCCACTTAAGGGTGATGGAAAAAGCTCATAAAATCGAAATAGTTAAAGTCCATAGAAGAACAATATGGTAAACCTCTATTTTAGTGAACTTTAGTTTTGAGGATGAGGATAGTGTAAAGAAAACCGAAAGCTATACAAAAATCCATATTGTTCATAGGGTGATTCCCATAACTGCGGGGTTATGGTGTGGACGGAATAGATGGAGAAGGGGAATTTACCACCTTTGAGGAAAATGTGCTAAGTTCATCAGTCATTCTTACTGCAAAGAGTATAAATGCTGAGGCTTATGTATTTGTAGCAGTGAAACGGCATCATATCCAGATGGATAGAGCCCGACAAAGATGAACTGAATAAAGACGGGCTTTATGCCTGTCATATTCCCGTTTGAGAAGGATATCTTCCTGAGGCTGACTACATATTTGTAAATCTTGAACCAATGATGATAGCTACATAAAGGGCAAAAAGCTTGGAGAATAAAACAGATTTAAGCAAGAGTATACAAAAATTTTTAGTAAAACTAAGAAAAGCTATATCCCTAAGTCAAAGCTGTTTATTGCATTTGAAAGTATGGCGGATGAATTGGTTTTGACCTTGAAAGATATGATAAATACTTATAAGAAAGACTACAAAGATGATAACTGCTTTTTATAAAGCTTGATAAACAGCAGTTAAGTGAAGGATTGGCGCAGCCGGACATCCAGCCTTAACGTGAATAAGAGGGTTTCGGACACCTTGATAAAGGCAATTGAGAATAATTCCTAGTAATAGAAATAAGTTAATTGATTATTTATTTGATTTGTCTATTTTTATTGTATATTTTATACAAAGGTGTCATACATATAGAGGTTAATACCTGATATTCATTTTAAGGAGGAAAAGAGGAAAAAATGAAAAAAAGATTATTAAGTTTGTTAGCTTGTGCCGCAATAGCTGTTACTACACTTGCAGGCTGTGGTTCAAAGACTGCTAACACAAATTCAGGAAGCGCTGCCACATCATCAAACCCTGTAGTTTTGGAGTTCTGGACTATATCACTTAAGGCTAACTTTGAAGATTTCTTCAATAAGCTGATAAAGGATTACCAGACTGCTAATCCAAATGTAACCATCAATTGGGTTGATGTACCTTATGAGGATGTTCAGTCTAAGCTCGTTACAGCTGTTGCAGGTGGAACAGCACCTGACGTTGTTAACCTTAATACTCAGATGGCACTTACTCTTGTAGGTCAGGATGCTCTTGTTGACTTAAACAAGGCCGCTACAGCTGAACAGAAAGGGCATATATATCGAAAGCCTTTGGAATTCCGCTAAGGTAGGAGACGGTGTTTATGCTTTCCTTGGTATGCATCACCTGATATTATGTTCTACAACAAAGATCTTATAGAGAAGGGTGGAATCAAGGCTCCTTCAACCTTTGACAAGGCTCTTGAGAGTGCTGAGAAGTTCCATAACGATACCAATGCTTATCTTTTCTTGCCGGATGAGTTCTTCAACCTTTTAATTGAAGAAAATATTCCAATCTTAAACGCAGATAAGACAAAGGCAGCATTTAATACATAAGAAGCTGTAGACTTACTTAAAAAGTATAAGTCATATACAGATAAGGGTGTACTTCCAAAGACAAATTGGGGTTCTTGGGACGAAGCACTTAAGCTGTTTGAATCAGGCAAGCTTGCAATTGTTAGCTCATCAGGTTCTTCACTTAGCAGAATTAAGGATGAAGCACCTGACATCTATAAGAAGATTGCTGTAAGTACACCACTTACAGGAAGTACCGGACTTAGCCGTAACCCACTTATGAACCTTGTAATACCAACTGCAAGTAAGAATCAGGCAGAGGCTATCAAGTTTGCTAACTACGTTACAGATGATGCAAATCAGCTTGCCTTCTGTAAGACAGTTTCCATCTTCCCTTCAACCAAGAAGGCAAGTGAGGACAGCTTCTTTACTTCTGACACCAAGACACTTGAAGGACAGGCAAGTGCTATGTCTGCAAAAGCAAGTCTTACTTCTCAGGACTTTTCACTTGGTGTAGCTAACCATGGAACCATTCAGGCAGCTATAAACAAGGCTTATGAGGCTGCTATAGTAAATGGTGATGATATCGAAGGTGCACTTAGACAGGCTGAAGAAGATGTTAATATAATATTAGCAGATTCAAAAATCAATAACACTTAATGGGGCTGTTACCTGGGTAGCAACCCCATACTATTTTTGGAGGTACTATGTTGGAAGGCAGTAGCTAGGAAAAACAGAAAGTTAAAGGAGACACAGCCGCTTATGCCTTTATGCTTCCTGCACTTATTATAATTTTTATTTTTTACAATCATTCCAATATTTGCTAGTCTTGGACTGATGTTTTTGACTACTCAGTTCTTGGAAAGACCAGATTTGTTGGATTAGGTAACTTTATCAAAGCTTTTAGTGACAGAGAGTTTATAATTGCTATCAAAAACTCACTTATATTTGTTGCAGTTGTTCCTTATACAGATACTTGCAATACTATTATCTCTTTTGGCAAATATGAAATTACGGGTATTGGTATATTCCGTACCCTTTTTTATATACCGGTTATCACCTCTATGGTAGCGGTTTCTATCATCTGGGGCTTTATATTTAATTCAAGTGGAGTAATTAATACCCTTTTAAGCGACTTGGGACTGATTACTCAGCCACTTGGATTCATCAGTGACAAGAAAACAGCCATGCTCTGTCTTATGTTTATTACACTCTGGCAGGGACTTGGTTACTATATGATGATGTACCTTGCAGGACTTCAGGGAATACCATCAGAACTTAGTGAAGCAGCCAAAATAGACGGTGCAGGCACGCTAAAGGTGATTACAAGTATCATCATCCCACAGCTTAAGCCATTTATCTGGTTTTGTACACTTAACTCCATCATTTCAGCTATAGGTGTATTTGACGTAGTTTTTGTAGCTTTCAAGGAGGTACCTGATAATGCAAACTATGGTTATTAAATCTATTATTCATATACTAAGCCTGCGAGAATTCCGCTTCGGACATGCAGCCGCAGTTGGAGCAGTTCAGGCAGTTCTACAGGTATAGTAAGTATAGCAGTATTTGTATATGGAAGAAGAGGAGGTATGACAAACAATGAGTAATGCTAAGAAAAGAATAAGAACCAAGGTATTGGTTTCAAATACTATATCATACATTCTCTTAATTACAATTGCTCTGATATGTGCATACCTATTTCTTTGGCTTTTGCTGTCATCACTAGAACAGGAGCCAATATATATGACCCTAAAGTTCACTCGATAGCTTTTTCAATATCAAACTATACCGGTGATGGAATTTATGAAGTTCATAAATACGTATGGAACACTATCGTGATTACCGCAGGGGCTATATCAATGGATGTAGTATTTTCTGCAATGTGTGCTTATCCTCTTGCAACTATGAATTTTAAGGGTAAAAATGTTATCTTTGCAATCCTGGTTGCAACTATGATAATTCCTGCAGCTGCAGGTATGATAATCAACTACCTCACGATTTCAAGGATGCATCTCCTTGACAATGCTTTTGGGAGTAATCCTTCCTTCGTCTGTCAAGACCTTTAGTATCATACTTCTTAGACAGGCCTATCTTGGAGTGCCAAAAGAACTAATCGATGCAGCCAAGATAGATGGTGCAGGGCAGTTTATTACCTGGCTAAAGGTAATGCTTCCGGGCATAGTACCAAGTATATCAACCATAGTCATCTTTGACTTCATAGGTAACTGGAATGCCTTTTTGTGGCCTATTATCATATTCAAGGATCCTGCAAAGTACCCTCTTGCAACGGCTTTGCAGTACCTAAACGGCTCGTTTAGTTATAAGTTTGGTTATGTGGCGGCAGGTACAATCTTATCTATTATACCTGTACTTATCGTGTTTATGCTTTGTCAGAAAAATTATATAGAGGCTGTCAGTGGAGCAGTAAAGGGTTGATGATATGGAAAATGTTGATACTAAGTTAATTACTAAGGATGATTTGGACTATATCTTTACACTTTCGGAGGAAGCATTTCCTGCTGAATACAATGTAACTAAGGTAAGTCTCAGGCAAAAACTAATAGATGATGCTGACAAGTTTGATGAAGGAAGCCTTATAATAAGAGAAGCGGGATCAGGTAAGCCTATAGGATTTATCGGAACTAAGATATCACACAGCGAACTTTATCCTGACACCGGCTGGATAAGCATAGTTGCTGTAGCAAGAGATTATAGGCGTAATGGATATGGCAGGCTTCTTGTCTCCAAAGCCTTGGAGGCGCTTCACAGTGCAGGAGTCAAGAGAGTAAGTGTGGGACAGGAGTTTCATAACTTTTTCTCAGGAATACCTAATCCAAATGACGAGAATATGGGCTTCTTTAACGCTCTTGGGTTTGTGGTAAATGAAGGCAGCCACTTTGATTTGAAGCTGTAATTACCGATAATACCCTACATTGAGAGCTTTGATAATTCTGTATTTATCGGTGAATTTAAGGTTAAAAACATATAATGATGATTATGATGAACTTATGAAGTTCCTAGTTGCAAATTTCCCGGGAAGATGGGCCTATGAAGTTGATACAGCAATAAAGGCACATAAGGCTCCATCTGAAATCGTGTTATTATGGGATAAAAGAGATAATAAAGTTGTTGGATTTTGCATATTGACATCATACAAGGATGATGAGGGAAAAAAGACCGGATATGGAGGGCTTGGTCCTATAGGTATTGCTAAAGCACTTAGAGGCAGACAGGTGGGGAATTTTCTGCTTCACGAGTCCCTTGTTCAGGCAAAACTTAACGGCATAGTAAGAGTAAATATAGATTGGACCATCCTCGTTAAGTTTTATGGACAATTTGGATTTATAGTAAAGAGGACCTACATAGCTGCTTATAAAGAATTAAAGTAAAGGGATGATGGGATGAAGACTAAGATTGTATTATTGCCACTGGATGAGAGACCTTGTAACTTCCTTTTTCCGGGGAAACTATTTTCTCCTGATGATATTGAAATCGTAACCCCGAATAGGCTCGGAGATAAAAAAATTCCAGCTGATTTGGAAGAGATAGACGAGTTTTTAATTAAAGAATGTAAGGAAGCCATTGGTCTTGTGATATCACTTGATATGCTTCTTTTACGGAGGACTTGTTCCATCAAGGCTTCATCTTGAGAGTGAGGCTAAGCTTAAAGAAAGACTCTAGAGTTTTAATGGACATAAGAAAAGCTAATCCAAGGCTTACTATCTACGCTTTTAATGTGATTATGAGGTGTCCGGCTTATTCAAGCAGCGATGAAGAGCCTGATTACTATGAAAATTATGGTAAAGAAATTCATGATTTGGGAGCAGCTCTTCATAAAAGCAGTTTAGGGCTTGAGAGCGATACACCTGTATGTGAGCTTACGGATAAGATACCTAAGGAGTACTTAGATGACTATACATCAAGAAGAAAGGTGAATAAGGCACTCAATTTAGCTTCACTTGATTTGATTAGCGAAAGAATCATCGATGCTCTGGTTATTCCTCAAGATGATTCCTGTAGATTTGGGTTTGAGGCCATTGACCAGGGAGAGATAAGAAAGGCTGTCGCAGAGAAGTCTCTTGAAGATACGGTACTTATGTACCCGGGTGCTGATGAGGTGGAGCTTACACTTATATCAAGGATGATAAATGTGCTTAAGAATAAAAAGCCTAAGGTGTATATCAAGTATGTAACAGACGCAGCAAGGAGCATAATTCCTCTTTATGAAGGAAACATGCTCTCAGGTACACTTAAATATCACATTCTTTCAGCAGGCTGTCAGCTGACGGACACATACGAGATGGCAGACATCATCCTGGCTGTAACTGCACCCCGGCAGGTAATATGGAGGAGGCTGCATATCAGCCTTCAACCAAGCCGGAGTATTATGCTGAAAGGAATCTCGCAGAGATGGTTGATTTTATAAAGGAGAGGCTTGATGAGGGAAAGATTGTGACTATTGCTGACAATGCCTACGCTAATGGAGGAGACTTGCAGGTGCTAAGGCTTCTTAATGCCAATAATCTGCTTATGAAGGTAGATGGCTATGCAGGCTGGAATACCTCTGCCAATACCATAGGCACAGCCATAGCTGAGGCTGTGGATGCCTATCATTATAAGATAACCAAAGCGCATCTTGATTTCCTTGGACAAAGATATATCGAGGATATCGATATTGCTCGCTTGTTAGGGCCAAAGTAACATCTGAACTGGAAAGCTACGGCATGAATTATTTTGATGTAAAAGAAAAAGAAGGGGTTATCAGCAGGATTGTTAAAGAAAGATTGAATGAATTTATTAGTAAAGAACTTTCATCCTTAGGAGGTAAGCTTAAAATAAGCAGTTTAACTCATCCTTGGAAAAAGGATGTTTGAGATTGATGTGGAAGTTGACTTCCGTTCATAAAAAGTTCGAGAAAATGTGAAAATTTACCCTTAAGTTATAGTTCATCTTGTCCGATATATATAATAGTGTTTAGATGGCACACATTCTAATAGTGCACTGTTATAAAATACTATTAATATTTTTCAATGGAGGGAAAGATGAAAAAAACATCAATTAAGACAGTGATTGCTGCGTGTTTTGTAGGTATGCTGATCCTCTCAAATGTGGTTATGCTGCTTATTAACCAGAGCACAATCGAAAAGTATTTCACAAATCAGATACACGACGATATGTCAGTTATCATTGACCAGGCTGCAATGCGTATGGAGGCAGAGTTAAAGTCTGTTGAAAGAACAGTAGACGAGCTTTCAAGAAACACTATGCTTACCGACGATAAGGTATCTTGGAAAGACAAGGTTGCTTTCTTTAGTAAGAGATCAGAAGATCTTGGATTTACTAACTTCTTTTATACTGACAAAGCAGGTATGTGCGTGAACCTTACTGAAACTGCTGATAAGTTTGATGTTTCAGCCAATGATTACTTCAAACAGGCTATCCAGGGCAAGACCTCTATATCAAAGGTTAGAACCGATAACATAGATGGTTCAAAGATTGTTATAGTAGCTGCTCCATTATACAGGAACGGTGAAATCGATGGTATATTTGCCGGAGTTAAGCCTACTAAGTTTATGAATGAAATCTGTGGTACATTTAAGTGGGAGAAGACAGGAATCCTTGCTGTATACGATGAGGAGACCAACTTAATTGGACACACCAATCAGGAGCTTGTTAGGATAAGATAAATATCTTAGAGAAGGCAAGTGATCCTGAATATAAAGAAGTAGCAGAATTCTTCCAGAATGAAATTATGACAAAGGAATCCGGAGTAGGCGAGTATTCCTTCCTCGGACAGAAAAAGCTTGCAGGATTTTATAACTTTGCTGAAAGAGGAATCACAGTTATAGTTTCTATTGACCAGAGCGAAGTATTTGATGCTGTGACAAAGCTTACAACATTACTCCTTATAGTAGGTCTTGTTATAATTGCAATAGGAGTTGTATTCTCATTTATCATAGCTTCAAGGATAGCTAAGCCTATCAATTCGCTTAAGGCTGATATAAATGAACTTTCATCATATAATCTCAGTGCTGCCCCTAAGAATGATTATTCTAAGAGAAGAGATGAGATTGGAGATATATACAGAGCTACTCAGGACCTCAAGAACAAATTCATCGAGATAGTTGAAAAGATGAAGCAGTCTTCTTCAGAGCTTAGTGCTTCCTGCAACAGCTTCTTAGAGAAAGCTGAGAAGGTAAGCCACTCATCAGAAGAGATTGCAAAGACGCTTGAAGAAGTTGCACAGGGTGTTACATCTCAGGCTGAGGATACTCAGGTTGGTGTAATTCAGGTACAGAACCTCAGTAACCTCATTGAACAGAACAGCACTAACCTTAAGATACTTGGTGATGCTTCAAACAATGCGGAGAATCTTAAGAATGAAGGTCTTGTTACTATGGATGGACTTCTTAAGTCCACAGAGAACAGCAAGGCAATATCTAATGACATTAAGGAAGCTATTGACAATACACAGAGCTCGGTTGATGAGATTAAGGTTGCCGGTGAAATGATTCGTTCTATCGCTGAGCAGACCAACCTTCTTGCACTTAATGCGGCTATTGAGGCTGCAAGAGCAGGTGAGGCAGGAAAGGGCTTTGCGGTTGTAGCTGAGGAAATCAGAAAGCTTGCTGAGAACTCAAGTAAGTTTACAGAGAATATCAACCAGTCAGTAAGCGAGCTTTTAACAAGAACAGCTTATGCGGTTGAGAAGATAAATGAATCTACTGAAATTGTTGAGAATCAGTCACACAATGTAGATGAAGTTAGTGTACGCTTTGACGGTATATCTGATGCTATTACTGAGCTTAAGTCAGCTATGGACGAAATCGTAGCATCTAATAAGCAGTTCAGTGAGGCACAGGAGAAGCTGTACACAGTTATGGAAAATGCTTCTGCTCTTTCAGAAGAGAACTCTGCTTCAGCGGAAGAAATCTCAGCTTCTACACAGGAACAGGCTGCTACCTTGAAGAGGTTAAGGATGAGAGCCAGGCCTTATGGAACCTCTAGAGACCCTTTGATGAGGTTATTCAGAAGTTTAAGTTGTAATTTTATAAAATGAAGTGGGTGCCGTAAGGCACCCACTTTTTGACGCAAATAAACTTTAGAACATATAAGCGGCGATATCAATATGGTGGCTTTTTACGCTTACACAGCAATATTATTCAACCTCTAATATCACGCACTGATAAGGACTAAGCTTTTATGGTGCTATCGTTTACAAATTCTACATTCTTCATATTTGATAAGATATTAGTCTTGCATTTCTTTTCAAGCTTTTACAGTTTTTCTTCTTCTCAAAATTGCCAAGTACAAGCAGGGTTTGTTTTTCGCCTTCTGTAAAATGCCATAAGATTATTCTCATTTTCAAGGTAAGGCACCACCTCTCCATAGACGATTGTATCCTTATATGCTTCATTTTTTCTAAGAGCAGTTAACTTCCTGTAGTAGTTAAGTACAGAGTTTTCATCATCTATCTGAGACTTTACATTGATTTTTTTGTATTTAGGGTTGACCATAAGCCAAGGAGTTCCTGTGGTAAATCCGGCATTGTCACTGTCATCCCACTGCATAGGAGTTCTTGCATTATCCCTGCTGAACTTCTTAACAGCATTAAATGCATCCTCTTTTGACAGACCTGCATCAAGTGCATTCTGATACTCACCTATAGAAGATATGTCATCTATTTCCTCCATACCTGTAAAATCACAGTTTTTCCATACCTATTTCCTGCCCCTGATAGATGAAAGGAAGTCCCTTCATCATAAGCTGCATAGTTCCAAGAAGTTTCTTTGAGTCATCGTTTATATCACAGGTCTGAAGGAAATAACTGGCACCTCTTGGTAAATCGTGGTTTTCTATGATTGTAGAAATATAACCCAAATCATTTACTCTAGCTTGAGTTTCAAAGCAGCAGTTTCTATAGTCATCAGGTGTAATTGGCTTTGCAGCATACCACCCCTTGTCACTCTTTGCCAAATCCCTACCTCGTTAAAGTCAAACATAGTTGAAAAATGACGTCATCACCTATAAATATAGGGATATCCTCCGTTCTGTCTGTAAATACCTTCCAACTGTAAATGCGTCGTGTTTATCAAAGGTATGTAGTCTAAGCTCGTGAAGGTAGTTATCTACATTCTTAGCATCTTCTAGCATTTTCGCACAAATAACGAGTGCCATCTTCCTGTCGGGAGGATAGTTATAAGAGGTAAAATGGAAGAGCCTTGCTTATATTCATTATGGCATCGACTCTAAAACCTGCAAGCCCCTTTATCGAGCCACCAGTTAATCATTTTATAGATTTCATCACGAAGCTTAGGTTCTCCCTAGTTTAAACCGTTGCTTTTTATGAAAGAGGTGAAGATAATATTTATCAGTTCCTTCGATTCTTTCCCGCACTTCCGCCAAAGTAGGAGCGCCAGTTATTTGGAGGGTTGCCATTTACTCCGTCTTCTATGAAAAAAATATTTGGCATACTCACTATCCAGATCTGCCATAGCTTTTTAAACCATTCGTGCTCGTCAGAACAGTGATTGATAACCAAGTCCATCAAGATGTACATATTTTCTTTCTTGCCTCTACAAGCAATTCATCCATATCAGCTTTATGGTTCCAAATCTTGGATCTATATCATAGTAATCCGCTATATCATAGCCCTGGTCAGCAAGCGGAGAAGGATAGCAGGGTGAAAGCCATATGATGTCAACACCCAGCTCCTTAAGGTAATCAAGCTTGTTAATTACACCTCTTAAATCGCCTATTCCATTTCCTTTTGTATCCAAAAAGCTCTTTGGATATATTTGATATGCTACCTTTTCGTGCCACCATTTTTTCTTCATCTATACTCTCCTTTAATCATTATTTCGTCACCATTTGAATGTAATTATTCTGCAATCAGTCTTACACTATCCTGACACTTGTATAATATAACAAACTAAAGGCTATATCAATACTTAATAGAATTATTTGATTATCTAAGGAATTGATATATACTATCTAAGCACGATAAAAATTTGTTGATGTATAAAAAGTGATGGAGATTAAGGAGCTTTCTTATGTATGAATTATATATTAAACAGAAGGTATTTAAGATAACTGACCACTATGAGGTTATGGATTCAAATCAAAAATCCTGTCTATCGTGTAGATCAGGACTTCAGACTGGTAGGCAATACAGATATGTCAGCAGGATGGACGGTAGTGAGTACTTTGTTATCAATAAAAGGGTGCTACAATAATGCCCTAAGTATGATGTCGATTTTAGCAATGGGAAAACGGCATTTATTAAGCAAAAAGTTTACCTTTTTTTATAAAGTCTATAGATATGTATTTTGATAATAAGTTACTAAGTCTCGATGGAAGCTTATGGGATTTGGATTTTAGAGTGTTTTCTGATAACAATGAGATAGGTAATATCAGTAGGAAAATTCTTGCTTGGGGAGATACCTATGTAATTAGCGTATTTGATCCTGAATTTGAAGAAGCTCTTGCTGGCACTGGCAATTGCGGTTGACAATATTAAGGATAATGAAGGAAACGGTTGATTGGAGAGTAAATGACAGAAAAATATATCTGGTATCGCTTGGCTGCGATAAAAACCTTGTAGACTCAGAAATTATGCTTGGGCTTTTAAGTAAAGAAGGCTATGTGATAACTAATGAGCTTAGTGAAGCTGACTATGCCATAGTAAATAGCTGCTGCTTCATAGGTGATGCAAAAGAAGAAAGTATAAATACAATCATTGAAATAGGAGAACTTAAAAAGGAAGGTAAGCTTAAAGGGCTCATTGTGACAGGCTGTCTTGCCCAGAGATACCAGTCTATGATTACTGATGAGCTTCCTGAGGCTGATGCAGTTATAGGACTACGGCTTATGACAGTATTGTATCTGCCATTGACGAGATTAAGGCAAAAAATGGCTTGGCTGATAAATCACTCTTTATCGAAGACCTTGAAAGGCTGGCTGGAGGAGAAGAACACAGGCTTGTGCCTGCAGGAGAGATTTCATCTTATATTAAGATAGCGGAAGGGTGCAACAAACGCTGTACCTACTGTATTATTCCGTATATACGTGGTAATTATAGAAGTATTCCTATGGAAAACAATTTTAAAAGAGGCAGAAGAGTTAGCTAAAACAGGGAACAAAGGAGCTTTTTGGTGGCTCAGGAAACAACCTTGTATGGAGTTGACATTTATGGTAAAAAAAGGCGCTACCTGAATTAGTTCACGAATTATCAAAAATTAGTGGAATTGAATGGATAAGACTGTTATACTGTTATCCGGAAGAGATAACAGATGAAATCATTTATGCTATTAAGAATGAAAAGAAGGTCTGTCATTACATAGATTTGCCTATTCAGCACAGTTCTGATAGAATTCTAAAAAGAATGGCAAGAAAGACAAATCAGGCTGAGCTAAGAGAGAGGATTGCAAGACTTCGTAAGGAAATTCCTGACATCACTCTAAGAACTACGCTTATCACAGGCTTCCCGGGTGAAACCGAAGAAGACTTTAAGGAGCTTTTTACAACTTTGTGGATGAGATGGAGTTTTGGACCGTCTGGGTGTGTTTACTTATTCTGCAGAAGAGGGAACCCTGCTGCTGAAATGGAAGGTCAGGTGGCTGAGGAAGTAAAAATTGCCAGAAGGAATGAAATAATGGAGCTTCAGCAGGAGATTTCGGCTGAAAAAGCAGAGGGTAGAATAGGAAAGGTCTATGAAGTCCTTGTTGAAGGCACGGTACCTGTTGATTCTGTTAATGGCGAGGCTTTTTGCTTCAATTATGGAAGTAAATGAAGACGGAAAGAAGGTCTACATAGGAAGAACCTATATGGATGCTCCTGATGTTGACGGACAGGTGTTTTTGAATCTGACTACGAAATTATGTCAGGTGAGCTTTGTAGAGGTTGAAATAATTGCCCTCAGACGAGTATGATTTATTTGGAGTATTGATTTAGGAGGAGATAGTATGAATCTGCCTAATAAGATTACGGTATTCAGGATACTTATGATACCGTTTTTGTAAGATGTATGCTTATTAAAGAAATCCCATATCATGAGATTATCGCGGGAGTAATATTTATAATTGCTGCCTGTCTGGATTTGTTGATGGCAAGATAGCAAGACGATTTAATCTTGTCACCAACTTTGGTAAGTTTATGGATCCGCTTGCAGATAAGCTGCTCGTTCAGTCTGCTTTTACTTTTGCTTTGTTGCGAACGGACTTTTACCAGCCCGGATTGCAATCGTCATAATGAGCAGAGAGTTTATTATAAGCGGCTTTTAGGCTTGTTGCTGCAGATAAAGGAATAGTGATAGCTGCAGGCTACCTGGGAAAGCTTAAAACTGTATTCCAGATGGTGATGAGTGTTATGTTGATTTTCCATTTTTCTCATCCTGTTTGGCTTGTTACGGAGCAGATTTTTATATGGGGTTCACTTTATACTGACAATTGTTTTCACTTGTTGATTATTTTATCAAAAATAAAGATGTGCTAAAAGGAAACAAAGTAATGAAGCTTGAAGAAGAAGTAGTTAGGAGACTATTAGAGAAGAAATTAACCCTTACAACGGCAGAGTCTTGCACAGGGCGGGCTTATTAGGCTGCCACTAGTAAATGTTTCGGGAGCATCCAGGCTGTTTTAACGAGGGCTATATTACTTATGCAAATGAAGCAAAAGTGAGGCTTTTAGGAGTGAAGGAAGAAAGCATAAGTAAATACGGCGTGGTTAGCGATACGGTAGTTAAAGAAATGGCTGAAGGGGCATTAAAGTCTGCTTCTGCCGACATAGCTGTTGCCGTATCAGGGATAGCAGGACCACTTGGTGGAAGCTCCCATAAGCCTGTTGGTACTGTGTTTATTGGTGTTTGTATCAGGATAAAAATACGAAAGCTCTGTCTTGTAGAGCCTATGAATTTCATTTTCAGGGATAGATTAGAGATAAGAAATAAACTGTCCAAGAAGCATTAAAAATTATTCTCTCTGCCACATAATTGACAACAACCCTCCTTATTCTATATATGTGAAAATAGGAAAGGAGGGTTCAATGTTTAAAAAATTAAGAGGAATTATATTGTGTGGAGTAGCCGCTTCCATAGTTTTGACTTCGTGGAAACAAAGCGGATAATGATAAAAAAGAGATTTCAAAACTGAATCATCTGCCGGAAATTCTGTAAATGGTTCGTCAAGTGTTGTAAATACAGTGATAAAGGTTCCTGAGAAGGGTGGAAGTACAATGCATATAAGCATTACTCAGCAAAAGGTGACCATATATTCTGTTGATGCTGAAAGTGATAAGATACAAGCCAAAAACAGTATGATTACCATAAAGGAAGAGCTGATACTCAGGATATTATAGATGCTGTATTGTTTGAACTTGATGATTTGATAGATGGTGATACAATCTGCCAATACCTTGACAGACAAGGATTCTATTACGATAGATTTTGTTACCAAGGACATGGACTACCCTTTTGGAAAGAAGTCACAGGTAACGGATGTTGTTGTGCTGGACTGTATATCATACAGTATATTTGACAATTTTAATGATTATAAGAAAATTTATTTTCAAATTGAATGGAGAGGCTTTTTAGGTCTGAAAACAGCTTAAGCTGTCAGATACGAAGCTCATTTATGATAAATGAGTAAAGTGTTGGTTATAGGTGCCGGAGCGGCTGGCAGCATGGCTGCTATATTTGCGGCAAGAGCAGGAAATGATGTCCTTGTATTTGAGAAAAATGCAAAGACCGGAAAGAAGATTTATATTACAGGTAAGGGGCGTTGTAATCTTACTAATGCTGTAGAAAATGAAGAGCTAATAAAGAACACCATACGTAATCCTAAGTTTATGTACAGTGCTTACTCAGCATTTTCAAGTAACGACACTATTGGTTTCTTTGAGAAACTAAATTGTCCGATAAAGGTGGAAAGAGGAAATAGGGCATTTCCTGTAAGTGACCATTCCTCGATATAATCAAAGCGCTTGATAAGGCAATGGAAGAGGTAGGGGTTAAAAAGTCAGATATAATACACCTGTAGAACGGCTTGTTATCAGTGATGATGGAGCCACCAGTAAAGGGTATTAAACTAAGAGATGGTAAGATGGTTGAAGCTGATAAGGTTATTGTGGCTACGGGCGGACTGTCCTACAGGTCAACTGGTTCAACAGGTGATGGGTATGAGTTTGCAAAGCAGGCAGGGCATACAATCAAAGAGTTAAGACCAAGCCTTTGTTGCCCTTGAAGTCAAAGAGAGCTTTGTAAAAGAACTTGAAGGTCTTTTCGTTAAAGAATGTTCGAGTAACTGTTAAAAACGGTAAAAAGACTTATTCAATGAACTAGGCGAGATGCTGTTTACTAGAAACGGCGTAAGCGGTCCTCTTATATTGTCTGCAAGCAGTATTGCAGGAGACTTATTTTATAGTGAGGGCGGAGAGCTAAGTATAGACTTAAAGCCTGCGCTTACTGAGGATGAACTGGACGCAAGACTTCTTAGAGATTTCACGGAGTTTAAGGCTAAAGGCGCTTAAGAATGCTCTTGATAAGCTCTTGCCTAAGAGCCTCATTCCTGTTCTTTTTAGAGAGAACAAAAATAAATGTAGAAAAAAAGGCGGGGGACTTAACTAAATCAGAAAGAAGTGTTATAATAGGGTTGCTTAAGCATTTTACACTGCGGGTAACGGGGCTTAGAGGCTATGAAGAAGCAGTTATAACTAAGGGGGTGAGTATCAGTTAAAGAAATCAATCCCTAAAACAATGGAGTCTCAAGATAGTTAAAGGACTTTATTTTGTAGGTGAGGTCTTGGATGTGGATGCTCTTACCGGAGGCTTTAACTTGCAGATAGCGTGGCTCACAGGGTAGTTGCAGGTAGTGATATTATTTAATTAAGGGGGTATACAATGAATAAGCTAGCACAGACAAGGCACCGGCAGCAATTGGACCATACAGCCGTGGTGTAGAGGTACAGGGACTTGTATTTACAAGTGGTCAGATTCCAATCAATCCCGGCAGTAGGAAAGATTGAGGCAGAGGGAATTGAGGCTCAGGCAGAACAGTCCTGCAAGAATGTTGAGGCTGTACTTGAAGCAGCGGGGCTTTCTATGAATGATGTAGTAAAGACAACCTGCCTTCTTGCCAACATGGAAGACTTTACAGTATTTAATAAAAGTATATGAGAAATACTTTATTAGCAAGCCTGCAAGATCCTGCTTTTGCAGTAAAAGGCACTTCCGCAGGTGCATTGCTGAGATTGAAGCTATTGCTTCTAAGTAAAATAATGAGGGACAAACGGAGCCTTACTTCGTTTGTCCTTTAATCAAACTAAGAGGATAGAATGAACAAAGAAATAGCATTGACGGACCTGCGGGGGCCGGTAAAAGTACCATAGCAAAAAGAGTAGCTGAAAAGTTAGGACTAATCTATGTAGATACAGGTGCTATGTTTAGAGCGATTGCCCTTTATATGACGGAGAAATGTGTCAAAAGCAATGAAATTGACAAAGTTAAAGAAGAGTTAAATAACATCCGCCTTGACATAGTCTATGAAAACGGTGAACAGCAGATTATATTAAATGATGAGAAATGTGAGCAAGCTTTATTAGAAATCCTGAAATAAGTAGCTGCATCTTTCATTTGCACAGGTTCCTGAGGTAAGGGAGAGGCTTTTAATGCTGCAAAGGGAACTTGCTTCAAAAGACCTGTAGGTTATGGATGGAAGAGACATAGGCACAAAGGTACTTCCTTCTGCGGCAGTTAAGATATTTTTAACAGCAGATGTGAGGGTTAGAAAAATGAGAGAAGATATGAAAAGAACTTACTGAAAAAGGTGAAAAGGTTAATTTAGGAAGACATTATGTCCGATATAAAGAGTAGGGATGAGCAGGATATGAATAGAAAGGTTTCACCCTCTGTTCAAGCTGATGATGCGGTGTTGGTTGATACATCTTCACTTAGCGTAGATGAAGTGGTTGATGCCATAATAAAAATAGCCTGTGACAAGAATCCCTGACTTTTATCTAGAGTCTCTTAGAAAGGGAAGCTATATTTGGAAATTAAGGTTGCTAAGAATGCAGGTTTTTGTTTTGGTGTAAAGTACATAGAGCTTTGTCAACAAACTTTCATCTGAAGGAAAGCCTGTATACACTTACGGAGATATTATCCATAATGAGAGGTGGTAAAAGAGCTTGAAGAAAAAGGGAGTAAGGGTTGTAAATGACTTGGATGAGCTAAAGAATCTTGAAAAAGGAACTTTGGTTATAAGATCCTCACGGAATACCCAAGTCTGATTACGATAAGTTAGTCTGATTTGGGAGCTGAATTTCAAGATGCTACCTGTCCCTTTGTAAAAAGACACAAGCTTTGCAAGGAGTATTCAGAGGATCCTGACAATCAAATTGTCATTGTAGGCTCAAGAAATCATCCTGAGGTTATAGGTATAAAGGGCTGGTGCCTGACTGAGCCGGTTATATTTGAAACTAAGGAAGAAGCTGAGGCTTTATAACGGAAACTTTAAAGAAAAATCATAGTTATTTTAGCTCAAACCACATTTATCTAAATAAATTTCAAGATATAGTTGAAATTTTTAGAGAAAAAGAGATATTATAGTATTGTTTTGAATACTCATTCGCGATGCTACATCAAAAAGGCAGACTGAAACGGAAAAATCGCAGGAGAAGCAGATGCAATGATAGTGGTTGGTGGCAGACATAGCTCCAACACCCAAAAATTATACGATATATGTATAAAAAATGTGTTGATACTTACTATATACAGACACCTGAGGACTTGGACATAAGGAAACTAAGACTTTTTCGTTGCGTAGGTATTACAGCAGGGGCTTCAACCCCAAATAATATTATTGAGGAGGTTCGGACCAGAATGGCTGAAATGAGTTTTGAAGAAATGCTAGAGGAGTCTTTAAAGACTACCAGACACAACGGAGAGGTGGTGAGAAGGAACTGTAATAGCTGTTAAGGAAGATGAGATTATCTCAATATTGGATATAAAGCAGATGGAATTCTTACAAAGAGTGAATATTCCAACACCCCTACTGACCTTACTACTGTTGCTAAGGTTGGAGATAAGATGGAAGTTAAGGTACTTAAGCTTAATGATGGAGATGGACAGGTGCTTCTTACATATAAGCGCCTTGCTGCAGAAAAAGGGCAATAAGCGCCTTGAAGAAGCTTTTAACAACAAAGAGGTACTTAAGGCTAAGGTTAGCTGTGCACTTAATGGTGGGTTAAGCGTAGTTGTTGATGAGGCTAGGGTATTTATCCCCTGCAAGCCTTTGTATCAGATACTTATGAGAAGAATCTTGATAAGTACGCTGGTGAGGAAATTGAGTTTGTTATCAGCGAGTTCAATCCCTAAGAAGAGAAGGGTTATCGGTGATAGAAAGCAGATTCTCACAGCTAAGAAGAATGAGCTTAGCAGCTCTTTTTCGAGAAGCTCGCAGTTGGACAGGTTGTTGACGGAACAGTTAAGAATGTAACTGATTTCGGTGCATTTATAGATCTTAGTGGAGCAGATGGACTTTCTCCACATCTCAGAGATGAGCTGGGGACATATCGAGAATCCTAAGAAGGTATTCAAGGTTGGCGATATGGTTAAGACCTTCGTTAAAGATATTCAGGGTGAGAAGATTGCCTTAAGCCTTAAGTTTGAAGATCAGAACCCATGGGCTGGGTGCAGAAGAGAAATTTGCAGTGGGTAAGATTGTTACCGGTAAGGTTGCCGTATGACTGACTTTGGTGCATTTATTGAGCTTGGAGCCGTGTAGATGCTCTTTCTCCACGTATCACAGATTGCTAACAATCATGTTGAGAAGCCAAGCGACGTACTTAAGACAGGCGAGGAAGTGACAGCAAAGGTTGTTGATTTTAACGCTGAGACAAAGAAGATTTCACTTTCTATCAAGGCTCTTTTAGCCGGAACAGAGGAGAAAGAAGAGAAAGCTTCTGATGATTCTGAAGATAGCCAGGCAGAATAATTTGTCAGGTTTTGCTCAGCTTATGCAGTTAGATCTGTATGAGTTAAGATGACGTGACAGGAAATTTTTCAAAATTACCTGTCACATTAAAATAATGATATACACTTTTAGTACTTATAACTCGAATAATATACGAAGATGGAGGTAAGTATGAGCGATTACGAGAGTTTTCAAAAAGCAGATATATACCTTGTCTTCGATTGATTTGGATGCTTATAAAGAGAAACAGATGAAGAGAAGGATAGATTCTCTATTGCAAAAATGGATTTAAGACTTATGATGATTATGTAAAAGGATTGAAGACAGATAAAGACCTTTATGATGCGTTTATAAAACTATCTAACTATAAAATGTATCTGAATTTTTGGCGAATCCTGAGCAGTGGGCTATCCTTGAGAAAGACATAATTCCTTATCTTATGAAGAAGGATGGAAAGAATATTAAAATATGGAGTGCTGCCTGCTTACAGGTGATGAACCATATTTCTTTGAAATATGTTGTTTCTAAAATTTGTTCCACTTAACCAGATTAAGATAATTGCACAGACATAGACAATCAGGTGCTCGAGAAGGCTAAAATGGGAGGTATAGAAGCCATAATAGTGAAGGGCTTACCTAAGGAGCTTTAGAAAAAGCATTTTCACCAAGCTTACAGCTACTTCTACAAGATTAATGATGATATTAAGTCGAGAGTTGAATTTAAGAAGCATAATCTCCTTTAAAGATCCTTATCCAACAGGCTGTTCTATGATAGTTTGCAGAAATGTAGTAATATATTTTACGGATGAAGCAAAAATGAGGTATTTAAGAAGTTTCATTCAGTCCTAAAGCCTGAAGGTGTTTTTGTAGGAAGTACAGAGCAGATTATTCAGTCAGCTGCTATAGGATTTTAAAACCACAGTATTCGTTTTTCTACATCAAACAGTAAATAACAGATAGGTGGTAAAAATAAATATGATTAAAGTTGCATTGGATGTAATGGGTGGCGATAATGCGCCTTATGAGATAGTCAAAGGAGCTGTCCTTGCTGTTAATGAGAATAAAGATCTTAAGGTTTATCTTGTAGGTCAGACAGCGGTCGTTGAAGATACGCTTAACAGGTTAAGAGGAGAAGGCCTCGTAATCAACATGAATGCACTTGAAATAATAGAGGCGTCTGAGGTTATTACAAATGATGAGGCACCGGTTATGGCAATCAGAAAGAAGAAGGACTCATCGATTTCTGTTGCAATGAGACTGGTGAAGGAAGAAAAGGCAGATGCCTTTGTTTCTGCGGGTTCTACAGGGGCTGTTCTTGTAGGAGGACAGCTGGTTGTCGGAAGGCTTAAGGGCGTTGAGCGTTCTCCTCTTGCATCACTTATCCCAACGCAAAAGGGTGTATCTTTGTTGATTGACTGTGGAGCCAATGTGGATTCAAGGTCTGCTCACCTTATTCAGTATGCCGTGATGGGTTCAATATATATGGAAAATGTAATCGGTATTAAGAACCCTAAGGTTGCCATAGTGAATGTTGGTGTAGAAGAAGAGAAGGGAAATGCACTTGTAAAGGAAACCTTCCCACTTCTTAAATCCCGGACTGATATAAACTTTGTAGGAAGTATTGAGTCAAGACAGATTCTTACGGAGATGCTGATGTAATAGTATGCGATGCCTTTGTAGGTACTGCCATATTGAAAAGCTATTTGAGGAGTTGCTGCAGTTCTTCTTGAAGAAATCAAGAAGGGGCTTTAAGCACCACTCATGAGCAAGATAGGTGCTTATGTTCTCCAAAAAGGCTCTTAAGAATACGTTGTCTATGTTTGATGCAACCAAACATGAGCGGTGCGCCTCATGCTTGACTCACCACTTTGTCGTTAAGACTCACGGAAATGCAAACACATAATGAAATTAAAAATGCTCTATTCAGTGTATTAGCTTTTAAAAATCAAGGAATAAACGATAAATAAAGCAGTACTTATCAGAATAAGATGTACTAAAGGAGGAAATATGGAACTGATAAAATTAAAGAAATTGTTGCAGGTGTATCTTATGTGGATGAAACAGATAACTGCAGACACAAAATTTGTAGATGATCGGTGCAGACTCACTTGATTCACATCAATCGTTATGGAGATAGAGGAACAGTTTGGAATTGAAATTCTGATGACGCTATTGCTTCTATCGTAACGGTTGGTGATGCTGTAGAAAAAGCTTGAAGAAGTGTAAGTGAAAGGTAAACAATACCAGTTGGGTGCCCCGCCGTATGTTGCGGGTATTTCTATTTTAGAAGGGGAAAATAACTTGAGTTTATTTATTAAACCCTGAGAAAGCTGATAAAAATCGAACAAACAATAGGATATGAGTTTAAGGATAGGAAGCTCCTTGACAATGCATTTTTCATCAGTTCATTTGTAAACGAAAAGCATCTTTCCAAGTCTGACTGTAACGAAAGAATGGAATTTTTGGGAGATGCAGATTGAACTGGCAACGAGTGAATTCCTGTTTAACAGACATAAGATATGCAGGAAGGTGAACTAACCAAACTACGTGCAAGGCTGTGTGTGAGCAGGCTCTAGCCTACAGTGCAAGAGAAATAGGTCTGTCAGATTATTTGCTTTAGGATGATGGAGAGGCTATAACGGGAGGCAGAAACAGAGATTCTATACTTTCGACGCACTTGAAGCTCTTATAGGGGCGATTTATTCTGACGGTGGTCTTACTAATGCGAAAGAGTTTATTGAAAAGATAGTATAAATGATATTGAACACAAGAAACTCTTTTTGATAGTAAAACCATCTTTCAGGAGATGGTACAGAGTGAAAAATTTTAGGTACTATCAAATATAAGCTGCTAGGATGAATACTACCGACCACGACAAGAAGTTTAAGGAAGCAGTTTATATTGGCGCACGTGAGTATGGTATAGGCGAAGTCACCATACAGTAGATACCGCAGAACAGGTTGCGGCTTTATAATGGAATTTTAAAACTAAAGGCTGAAAGAGGAGAAGATAGAGATGTACCCTAAAAAGTGTTGAGATACAGGGTTCAAATCTTTGCAACAAAATTGTCTTTTCCTTGAAAGCGCATAACCGGCTAGTTGGATCCTAAACGGAAGCGGTAAAGTAATGTTGTTGATGCTGTGAGATGGGTACTTGATGAGCAGAGTGCAAAGCAGCTTTCAGTGAGCAAAGATGGAGGATGTTATCTTCAGGTACAGAAATAAGAAAAGCACAGAGTTTTGCTTTATGTTGCAATCACCATAGACAATTCAGATAAGGTACTTCCAATCGAATATGAAGAGGTTACAGCTGCAAGAAGGGTATACCGTTCAGGAGAAAGTGAATATCTGATCAACGGGCATAACTGCAGGCTTAAAGATGGGTGAGCTTTTTCTTGGATACAGGTATTGGTAAAGAGGGTTATCCATCATAGGGCAGGGACAGATTGAGAAGATTATAAGCGGACGACCTGAGGACAGGTGTGAGCTCTTTTGATGAAGCAGCTGGAATTACCAAGTTTAAGAAAAAGAAAAGCCGAATCCATTAAGAATCTGGAAGAGGAAAGCGCTAATCTCTGCCAGAGTAAATGATATAATGTCTGAACTTGAAGGGCGGATTGGTCTCTCTGCGAGGCAGGCTGAGGCTGCAAAGTTATATCTTAGTTATGAGGATGACCTAAAGAAATATGAGATTATCAATTTTACCAACGAATATGACCATTTAGTTGATGCAATCTAAGGCGGAGTCAGATAAGGCTTTTATGGAAAACAATCTTAATGAGGCAAATACAAAGTATGAGGCATAAAAGGAAGAGTATGAGAAGCTTGAAGCCTTGTTAAATGAAAAGTCAGGATGATTGATGAAACTTCAAATCTAATAGCTGAGAATCAGGTTGCAAGAGAAGGCTGACGGTGAACTTAAGCTTATAAAGGAGCAGATTAACTCCATAAACAAAAACTCTGAAAACAATGCTGAAAGGCTCAAACAGGCTCAGTTAAAGCTTGATAACAGCACAAAAGAAGAAACCGAAGTGAACCTTAAGCTTAATGAAATTATTACGAAAGAGGATAACTTTGCAAAAGAAGAGTCCGAGCTAAATGAGGAACTGGAGGCTAAACTTGGCTTAAAAGCTAACCTTGAAAAGGAAAGAGAGAAGCTTTAGTGAAAAGGCAGGAAAAGACAAAGGAAAAGGCTGAGGCTGCAGGTCAGATTGAGCTCTATAAGGCAAATCTTGAACAGAATAAGATAAAAAAGCTGGAGCTTAATCAGAAGATACTTAGAAATAAAGAAACAAACGATGGTCTTAAGTCTCAGTATGACTCTGCATCTGAAAAGATTAATGAACTTACTGCAAATCTCTTAAAACTTGAGGCTGTAGAATCTGATGCTAAAGGAGCTTATCGAAAAGTTTACAGGAGACAGAGCAAAGAAAGAAAAGGAAGTATCAGATACAAAGGGTTATCCTTGGCAAAGGCTACACTTAATTCCCTTTATGAATATGGGCTGAAAAGCACGATGGATATGGCAATGCCGTAAAGCGTATAATGGGAGCATAAGAAGGAAGAAACAGGAATCATAGGTGTTGTTGCTGACATTATAAAGGTTAAAGCCAAAGTATGAGACAGCTGTAGAAACTGCAATTGGTGGTGCTATCCAAAAATGTAGTCACTGACAAAGAAGCTACTGCAGCGAACCATTACCCGCTTAAAGAAAATAAGCTTGGAAGGGCAACCTTTCTCCCTCTTGATGCTATGACACTTCATAACCCGGGTAACTTCGGCGGTGCACTTTAATGAAGAGGGGATAATAGGGTGGCTGCCTCCCTTGTTGAGTATGAGCCTAAGTATGCAGGTCTTGTAAGCCACATCCTAGGACGTACCCTTGTAGCCGACAATATGGACTCAGCTACAAGAATAGCCAGAAAATACAGGTATTTCTTAAGAATAGTTACCCGGATGGAGAGCAGCTAAGTCCCGGAGGCTCTATCTCAGGTGGTGCATTTAAAAACTCTAGTAATCTGCTTGGAAGAGCAAGAGAAATTGAGGAGAAGAAGGAGGGACTTGTTTTTCTTGAAAATGAGTATGAAGAGCTTAAAAAGGAGCTTGAAGGCATTAGAGCTTCGCTATCTGGATACTAAGCAGAGTCTGCAATTTACTAAGGAAAAACATGTCTGAACTTAAGGTTAGCCTTAATACAGAAATAAATGCAAGAAAGCAGCTTGAGCATAGAATATCTGAGATCTGAACAAGGGCTTAACGAGATTAAGCTTGATGGTATTAATCTTGATAAAGAGCGTGACTTCACGGAAAAAGAAATAGAAAAGACTCTAGTGCCATAATTGCTTCTGACGATAAAAATGAAGCGCAGTCTGTAGAACTTGATGATATTATTAAGAAAATTGAAGAGACAGACAGGTCGATAGCTGAGATAAATGCAAAAATAAATCAGTCTAAGATAGCTGAAAGTACTGTACTTACTGAGAAGAACTTCATAAATGAAAAATCTTGTAAGAATAAACAGAGATAAGCAATCTGCTGAGGAAGAGATCTCTGAGCTTAAGAAGCAGAACGAAGAAATTGCAGTCAGCCTTAAAGAAAAAGCAGACTGAAATCGAGAAGCTTTATAAGTGAAATTGAAAAACCTCGCTGTAGAAATTGAAGCGGCTGAGAAAAAGAAAAGCTCTTATTACAGAGAAAGATGCGATATCAGGAAGCCATAAGTCATTCTTTAACAAGCGTGAAGAAATAGCTGAGCTTAGGGCGAGCCTTGATAAAGAAGTACAGGTTTGTGAGACATCATAGAAAGGCTGATGCTAGCCTTGAAGCAATGGTAGGCTATATGCTTGAGGAGTACGGAGTAACGTATTCTGAGGCTGTTAAGAATAAGGTTGATACCGATGAGGAATACACAAGCTTCACCCTTAAGAAGATGATTAACAATCAAAAGAATCTTATAAAAGAGCTTGGAAATGTCAATATAGGGAGCTATTGAGTACAGGGAAGTAGGCTCAAGATATGAGCTTCTTTAAAACTCAGGCAGAGGACATAATAAAGGCTGAGGATGCCTTAAGGGTGGTTATTGAAGAGCTTGATAGAAGGATGAGAGAGCAGTTTGATGAACGCTTTAAGGACATAAATGAGCAGTTTAACCTTGCCTTTGAAGAGCTCTTTGGAGGTGGAAAGGGAGGCTTGAGCTACAGAAGGAGAGGATATACTTGAAGCAGGAATTAAGATAATAGCACAGCCACCTGGAAAGAAACTTCAGAATATGATGCAGCTTTCAGGCGGTGAAAAGGCACTCTACTGCTATTGCACTTCTTTTTGCCATTCAGAACCTTAAGCCATCCCCTTTCTGTCTTCTTGATGAGATAGCGGTCTTGATGACCCTAATGTAACCAGATTTGCGGATTATTTACATAAGCTCACAAAAGAACACCCAGTTCATAGTTATTACACATAGAAGAGGTACAATGAATGCCGCAGACGTACTTCACGGTATAACCATGCAGTGAAAAGGGTGTATCTACCTATGGTTTCGGTTAACCTATAGATGCTGATATAAAGTAGAAAGGGGATGAGATAATGGGATTTTTCAGTAAACTTGCAGAAGGACTTACAAAAACCAGAAACAACATAATGAACAGTGTCTCCAACATCTTTACGGGACACGACATAATAGATGATGATTTTATGAAGAGCTTGAAGAAACTTCTATAATGGCGGACCTTGGGATAACTACAACCACCTCTGTTATCGAGAATTTGAAAGGACAAGGTGAAGGAGTTAAAGATAAAGGATCCTGCTGATTGTAAGAAGTTACTTATGGACAGCCTTAAGGAGCAGATGCAGGTAAAGCCTGATGCTTATGATTTTGAAAATAAAAAGTCTGTTGTCCTTATGATAGGTGTAAACGGAGTAGGTAAGACTACATCTGTAGGAAAAGCTACAAGCCAGCTTAAGAACTCGGGAAAGAAGGTTCTGGTTGCCGCTGCTGATACTTTTAGGGCGGGAGCCATAGAGCAGCTTACTGAATGGGCAAGACGTTCAGATGTGGAGCTCATTGCACAGAGTGAGGGCAGTGATCCAGCTGCTGTTGTATTTGATGCGCAAATGCTGCGAAGACTCGTAATGTAGATGTGCTTATCTGCGATACCGCATACCGTCTTCACAATAAGAAGAACCTGATGGACGAGCTTTAACAAGATATATAGGATTGTGAGCAAGGAATACCCTGATGCTGCAGTTGAGACTCTTGTAGTTGTAGATGGTACAACAGGTCAGAATGCAAAAGAACAGGCAAGGCAGTTCTCAGAAGCAGCTCCTGTAAACGGTATAGTCTTAACCAAGCTTGACGGCACTGCAAAAGGCGGTATAGCAATAGCTATAGAGTCTGAGCTAGCATACCCGTTAAGCATATTGGAATCGGTGAGAAGATAGACGACTTGCAGAAGTTTGATGCAGAGCAGTTTGTGGAAGCTTTGTTTAATGTTGAATAATACAACTATGAATTATAGTTGATATAATGAGAAACTGCACAGATATGGGGAAATGATACTGGTAAAAGCTGACTTAAAGTGATACAATATCATCAGTCAGCTTAGAGCAGTGGAAAGAGGCATTTGTTTTGCCTCTTTTCTTATCTAAAACAAGAAAGAAAGAGGTAATTATTATGATGACACTGGAGAAACTTGAGGAAGCTGTTGAGGCAGTGAAGAAAGTTGTTAACCCAACAAAGCTTGTGTATAGTGAGTATTTTTCTGCTCAGAGTGGTAATAAGGTGTATCTTTAAGCCAGAAAATATGCAGTATACAGGTGCTTACAAGGTTAGGGGAGCATACTATAAGATAAGCACTCTTTCTGAAGAAGACAGGAACAAGGGGCTGATTACAGCTTCTGCAGGTAACCACGCTCAAGGTGTGGCTTACGCTGCCAAGCTCTTTGGTGTAAAAGCGATAGTTGTTATGCCTACAACAACGCCTCTTATTATGGTAAACCGCACCAAGTCCCACGGTGCAGAGGCACTCATATGGTGACATCTATGACGATACCTGAGCCTATGTTTCAAACTGGTAAAAAGAAGATGGGATGACCTTATACATCCCTTTGATGATGAGAGTAGTTACAGGACAGGGGACCATAGCAATGGAAATTTCTAAGGAGCTTCCAACTGTGGACTACATCCTTGTTCCAATCGGTGGAGGCGGTCTCAGCAGAGTATCTCACCCTTGCGAAAATGCCTATCCAGATGTAAAGATAATAGGTGTAGAACCTGCAGGAGCAGCCTGCATGAAGGCTTTCTTGAGGCAGGAAAGGTCACCAGCCTTAAGAAGGTTGAAACTATAGCAGATGGTACAGCTGTAAGGACACGAACCAACATGATTTCCATATATCCCAAAAAATGTTGATGAAATAATTACAATAGAGGATGAAGAACTTACACTCAACTTCCTTGATATGATAGAGAATCACAAGATGGTCGTTGAGAATTCAGGCCTGCTCACTGTTGCGGCCATAAACAAGCTCGGAGTAACAGGAAAGAAGGTCGTATCCATCATTAGTGGAGGTAATATTGATATAATTACAGTGTCTTCAATGGTTCAGCACGGACTGAGGCAGAGAGGAAGGATATTTACCGTTTCTGTACTTCTTCCTGACCGTCCCGGTGAGCTTGCAAGGGTTGCTGAGGTAATTGCAGAGCTAAAGGGCAATGTAATAAGGCTTGAACATAACCAGTTTGTAAATACTAACAGAAATAGCAGCAGAGCCTCATTATCACGATGGAATCCTGCAGGTATGGAGCATAAGAAGGAAATCATTGACGGACTTTGGTAAGAAGGGCTACAAACCGAAAAGAGGTGGAGTCTAAAGGAAGTCTTAATTAGCAGGACTTTGCACTTGCTTTTACTATGCATCACACATGAAAAAGGAGAATAAATGGGATATTTAAGCACTATCACATATGCAATGATACTGTTTCCGATTTTAGCGTTATTTATAACACTGCCTTATATGGTGATTAACCATCGTAAGTATGGTTCTGTAAATAAGCTTCGTACACTTATTTTATATTCATTTATATTGTATTTACTAACCATATCTCTTTGGTCATTCTGCCTTTGCCGGATAGGGACAGTGCGACACAGCTATACGGGATATGATTAATTTGATGCCTTTTCATTTGTGATGGATTTTATAGCAGAAAAACCGCTTGTTTTGTCTAAGCCTGCGACCGGCTTGACGGCATTAAAACACCTGACTTTCTAGTGCCGGCTTTAATGTCCTTATGTTAATACCATTTGGAGTGTACTTAAGATATTATTTTAAGTGCAGCTTTAAGAAGACAGCACTTTTGACAGCTCTTCTTAGCTTATTCTTTGAGCTTACTCAATTGTCGGGACTATACTTTATATATCCGGTTCATACCGCCTTTGCGATATAGATGACATTATACAAAAATACAACAGGAGGCTGTATTGGCTATGCTCTGGGGTGGTTTGCCGTTAAACTTCTTCCATCAAGGGATGCTATAGATGAAAAGTCGCTTGAAGCAGGTGCAAGGGTTTCCGGAATTCGCATTTGTCTTTTCGCTCATTATTGATACCTTTATTATATCTATCCCCTTTATAGCACATCACATACAACACTTCCTTTTTCCTGTGCTTATAGCTAAATATTTTCACATAATACCTTTATTTAACGGTAAAAACACTGGGAAGTGCATTATTTGGATTTGGACTTTTGATTTTGAGAAAAACAAGTGGGTTTGGTACATGATTTTTAGAGGATTATTATTAACAGCATACTTCTATCTGATTCCCATAGGATTGCAGAATATGATGTAGAGTTTAACAAATATGCAGACTCGTTATTGTACATATGCTATTAATCACGTTTATGATACATTATATTATTTTTAATCTATACAATATGCTGTGTTGTTAACAAGCGGTTATTTGACCGCTATATCTGGTCAAAATATAAAAGTACCGTTACAAATAAGTCAAATGCTGTGATAGTTTTAAAACTTATGCATTCTGAAATTCTAACCCGTGAGGACTAGACTAAAGTTATTAAGCCAAAGGAATTAGGGTAATGGAAGACGAGAAATAGGAAGTTGTTAAGGATTATACTGAATATGACTCACCAGCTATATTAGAATCTGTGTTCTTTTCGCCACCGCACTCATTGATTCTTACGATGGTGAGCGTACTTGGTGAAAAATGCAGCAGCAGGTGTTGAATTACTGCTCAGCCTAAGTTTTTGGGGTTTGCTATCTGCTTTGCAGCCAATGTACTTTTGGCGGCTCTTTGTAGCAAGAAGGTACGGGCAGAAAAACTAGAAAGGACGCCAATAGATTGTCCTACTGGAGTACTTTTGTTACTTTTAGCTACCGTATACTAGTGCTTTCACTTTCGGTTACTTTTACCGGTACTATAATGGACCTATGTGGTGCAACCCTGACACCAGGGAATATGGTGAAACATATTTTCAGGATAATAATGGTAAGTAATTATTTTTATCGTGCTTCAGATGAGCATAAATGCTACAAAGAGGATAGGAATAATTAAGATTAGCATGTGCGCAATCGTGGTGAGCAATGTAATATATATGTTTAACCATCTAATCAGGAGGTAACTCGCTTCCTAAGCTTGGAATAGCGTGAGCACTACATTCACAGTTTTTGGGACAGTGCAGTTGCAGTGTGATGAGCATAGCTCAGTTATGAGACTGCTTTATCAATATAGGTTATATGATAGCCGAAAAGATAATACTACATTTGCCTCGCGTCTTAAAAAATATTACCTCGTAGGATACAGCGTGTTCCTCGAGCAGCTTCTATGAGTAGGCTTTATGCGTCAACTGCTAGCAATGGCGGCCTCACCAGTACTTCTCAAATGGCGGCTCATCAGTAGCATGAATCTTTTAAGCCTATCATATTCCTTTGGTGACGGAATTCAGTCTACAGTGTGTAGACACTGGCAAGAGTCTAGGTGAGGAAAACTGAACTGGCTAAAAATACGGAGTTACTTTGTAGAAAGCATATTATGATAGCCGCAGTTCTGCAGTGGTCTACATTTTGGGCAGAAAGGCACTATACTCAATGTTCTTTGGACAATCCTGAAGTAATAAATATTGAATTACTATAAGCCACGTGCATGATAGCTGCAATCATCTTCCAAATCCCTAGCTGGCTCACATAGGTAGCCCTCAAGAGGAGCAGGAGATACCTCATACTGCAACAACCTCACCATAAGTGTAACCATCATAAGGACATTTGTATCTCACTTTTTGGTTATGTGCTAGGTGATGGGGACAGTTGGTATGGTGGTTTGGCAGTAGTCAGGGATCAGTGCAGCAGGTCTCATTTTCTCGGAAATACGCTTCAGACAGGTAAATGGACAAAAATAAAGATATAGCTAGACAATATGTGCACACAAAGTAAGTTTTATAACAGATAAAGCAGAAGATATAGGTAGGTATGAGGTGTAGCATACTTAAGCATGATAAGAAAGAGTAAGTAAAAGATAAGAAAGATAAGAAATGATAAGAAAGATTAGAAAAGATAAGAGATAATTTGGATAATTAAGGGTGTTTAATGAAGATCAATAGCTAGGATACAGTCAGACTTTAAGGATAAATTCGGGACTCCAAGGCAGAGTACTGTAAATGAGCTAACAGTAAGACAGTTTTGAGCCTGAATATAGAAAATATAGATGCACTTATGACCAAGCGGGTTTAACTATACTGGTTGATTTGGGAGTTTTCTGAAACTATTACAGATACCTTTTAAGGCAAGCGTAATACCTGAGGCTTCCTAGGAATGAACATTTGGGGGTATTTGCAACGAGGTCTCCATACCTACTAACCCTAACAGGGACTATCAAGTGTAAGGCTGATATCTGTTGAAGAGACAGAGATTGGTCCCGTACTTACCGTAGGTAGGTGCTGATGTACTGGATGGAACACCGATATATGACATAAAAAGCCACATCTGCCTTATGCAGACTGTCATACTAGATGCACTTTCAGGTTATACTCGAATTTACAAAAGAACATAGACTCTCGTGGGTTGAGGAAGAGAGTTCTAGAACTTAGTAAGGGTAAGCGATGGATAAGAGAGAAGCATCTTATAAAAAGTACTGTCTTTAGATCCAGACCATCATATCAAAACAGTGATGAAGCAAGGGTATATGGCTTAAGGTTTGCTTCTTATGAGGTAAAAGTGGTTAAGGTACAGGTAGCACGCTTTAGAATACTTAAAATAACTACTACGGTAGAATAAAATTCATTCTACAGCTATAAGAAAATTATATTAACTGTTAGTCGTTTATTATATTTAAAAAGGTCTTTCATTTTTCCTGTAGAATAATATTATAGTAGACGGGCACAAGATATTGTATCACAGTTGTCGTTTAACAACAACTTGTATGTAAAACCGTGGAAACCGCCTGTACGGGCATTTGGAACGTAATACTAGTTAAGGAGTGTAAGTCGTGAAGATTATCAAAAAGAAGTGGTCAGGAAAAAGTACCTTTTGACGGCAATAAAATTACTGTTGCTGTAAGAAAGGCGAAGCAAGGAGTTAGCACGACAACCTTTAGAGTACAGAGGAAGAAGTTCTGCAATTACAGAGAATGTTACTAAGGGTGTGCTCAGGTATGAGCAGAGCTCTTAGTGTTGAAGTAGATACAGGACTTAGTTGAGAATGAACTGATGAAACCGGCAAGAATGAAGTTGCCAGAAAAGTACATTACATACAGATATAAGAGGGCGTTTAGTCTCGTCAGGCTAAATACCACAGATGACCAGATTTTCTAAGCCTTATCGAATGTGATAACTGAAGAGGTTAAGCAGGAGAATTCCAACAAAACCCTACAGTTAACAGTGTTCAGAGAGACTATAAGGCAGGTGAGGTAAGTAAGGATACATTACCAGAAGTTTCTTATTCTGAAGATATAGTGGCGACACGAAGGAGGTATTATACACTTTTCGATGACAGCGATTATTTTGGCACAGCACATATAACTGCTGCCTTGTAAACCTTGGAGGATATGCTTCAAAACGGTACTGTTATATCTGAGACTATGATTGAGAGACCCAGAAGCTTTCAACCGCTCGCAATATCGCTACTCAGGCTATTGCTCAGATAGCAAGTAATCAGTATGGGGACAGAGTATAACACTTAGCTCACCTTGTACCTTTTTGTAGAGTGTGAGCAGACAGAAGTACTGTGTAGAGGTAGCAAAGGAGTTTGCTGCAGCGGGAGTAGAGCTTGATACCGAGAAGATTGAAAAGGTTGCTGAGCTTAGAGTACGTGAAGAAGTTAGACGCGGAGTACAGGTTATACAGTATCAGGTTATTACCCTTATGACAACCAACGGTCAGGCACCTTTTCATTACTGGTATTTATGTATCTGAATGAGCACTGAGGGTCGTATCAGAGACGACCTTGCCCTTGTAATAGAAGAGATGCTCAATCAGCGTATGCAGGGAGTTAAGAACGAAAAGGGAGTATGGATTACCCCTGCTTTCCCTAAGCTTATATATGTACTGAAGAGGATAACGTAGGCAAGGACAGTAAGTATTATTATTCACTGAGCTTGCAGCAAAGTGTACTGCTAAACGCCTTGTACCTGACTATATATCTGAGAAGATTATGCTCAGGGAAAAGGGTGATGTTTATCCTTGCATGGGCTGCCGTTCTTTCCTTACACCTGATAGGTTTACTGATGAGGGAATTGGCAATATTGCTAAGGCTAAGAACTATGATGAGAAAAACATAAATACTACGGAAGATTCAATCAGGGTGTTGTAAAACTCATTAACCTTGTTGATGTTGCCTGCTCATCTAAGAAAAATGAAGCAGATTTCTGAGAATCTTGATGAGCGTCTTGAGCTTTGCCACAGAGCACTTAGAGCGAAGACATGACAGGCTTCTTGGGCACACTTTCAGATTCTGCGCCTATTCTATGGCAAAATGGTGCCATAGCAAGACTTGCTAAGGGAGAGAAGATAGATGAACTCCTTTACAATGGATATTCAACCATTTCCTTAGGTTATGCAGGTCTGTATGAGATGACAAGATATATGAAGGATGCAAGCCATACTGCCAGAGGGTAAGGAATTTGCTCTAAGGTTATGGAGAAGTTAAATGAGGCTTGTAATAAGTGGAAGAAGGAAGAAAATATTGATTATTCAGTATACGTACCTCTTGGAGTCAACTACATATAAGTTCTCAAAGTGCTTACAGAAGAGATTTTGGGCTTATTGAGGGTGTAACTGATAGAAATTATATTACCAACAGCTACACTATGTACACGTATCAGAGAAGATTGATGCCTTTTCAAAGCTTAAGTTTGAGTCGGACTTCCAGAAGCTTTCTCCGGTGGAGCTATAAGCTATGTGGAAGTACCTAATATGAGCAACAATGTAGGCTGTAATTTCTCATTATGCAGTATATTTATGACAATATGATATGCTAGAGTTGAATACAAAGAGTGATTACTGTCAGTGCTGCGGCTTTGATGGAGAAATCAAGATTGTTAATGATGAAGATGGCAAGCTTGTTTGGGAATGCCCAAATTGCGGTAATAGAGACCAGGATAAGATGAATGCTGCAAGACGCACCTGTGGTTATATAGGTACCAGTACTGGAATCAGGGACGTACACAGGAGATAGCGGAGAGAGTTCTTCATTTATGCGATGAATTATTGTGAAATAAAAATACTTTGACATAGCCAATGGACTGGGAGTGAGGACCAGCCTCTTTGTAAGTGGCTGTACTCACCACTGTATGGGCTGTTTCAATGAAATGGCTTGGGATTTTAACTCAGGCAAAGAATATACTACCGATGTAGAAGGGGAGATTATATCTTCCCTTTCTCCATCATTTATAGCAGGGCTTACAATTCTTGGCGGAGAGCCTATGGAAGTCCGCAATCAGATGGGTAGGCAGGACTAGTTAAAGCGGATTAAAGTGAATTACCTGAAAAGTCCATCTGGCTCTTTTCAGGCTATACCTTGAAGAACTGTTGACGTCTCTAAATTCCGTTGCCGTATGATGCATGCACCTGGATATTCTTAATAATATAGATGTGCTTGTAGACGGTAAGTTCGTACTTGAGCTTAAAGATTTGAGCCTAAAGTTTAGAGGAAGCTCCAACCAGCGCATCATAGACATGAAGAGGAGCTTGACTGAGAATAGGGTGGTATTGTCTAAGCATATGGAGAAGTAGTATTTGAAAATCCAGATTAAGTTTAGTTGTATATGTTTATTTATTTTGTTTATGGTAAAAAGAGGTTTTAAATCTTTTCTAACAGATTTAAACCCTTTTGATAATCAAATTCTCCTGCAAGCAAGTCCCAATCGAATTTTTATACTGACACTTGTATCATAAATTATAAATACTGAAAATTTTATTTTATACAAGCGATATAAGTTTTATCTACAGCCCTAATTCAACTTAGATTATAATTGTGATTTACTACAATTATGGAAGTATTTCACCTATGTTAAAATATCTCAGAAACGACCTGAAAATAGCAGAGAGAGCTTCCTTAGACTCCAATAGCTTTTCATTTACAATAGTACATTGTCTTGTCCGCATATTCAGATTTAAAACACCGGAAGTGCAGGGCTGGGGAGCTTTATAGCGTGCTTTATGCTTTGTATAGCAGCTAGAAGAAGTAGCTTTTCTCTTGCCTTTTCCTTATCCACAAAGGCTGCCAGGCTCTTATGTACTACGATGTCCTCTTTAGGAGATAGTAGTAGTTTTATAGTCCTTAGAACAGCTTAAGCTCAGTTTGGCTACATATCTAAGGTCAAATCTATCCTGTTTGCAGTGCTTTCAGCACAGCAACAGGTGAAGCCATCCCCACGAAGCCTATCTTTCCTTAGAATATCGAAGTCAACCTGCTGATAAAAGATGATTTTACCTGCTGTACCATCAACTATACAGTCAATTTCATGCTCATCACCAGAATTAATAAGTCGTCAAGTTCTTTTATGAAGTTATAAAGCTTTGTAAGCCCTGCTAGCTTTCAGCTAAATCATCACTGTTGTGTAGTATTAAAAGTCTTGCATATATATCTTCTCTTTTCAGACGAATCACTAACCCAGCTTAGTTTTAAAAACACTTGCGTACCACTCCACGAGTCTGCCACCGCCCGAGTATTTATCGTCCCTTATGATACCCAGATAGGCTTTCAACCTCCTTTTGTTTCAGTCCGCTTAATCCAAGAAACTTCCTGTAGGAAGAAAACACCCTATAGAAAGTCACACTTTATGCTTTATAAGCCTCGAAAGCAGAGACTAGCTCGTATCGTGAGATATGGCAGGTCAAAGCGGTTCCAGATGATAGCAAATAAGGTATATCTCTTTATAAAGTCCGGAGGCGGATAGTGCCTCTTTTCAGCACTCTTATCCTCAGCAAAACTACTGAATCAACTGCCGTCATTCACCCTCTTTAAAAGTATATGCAGCCA